>OLHG01000722.1_pt1 | contig 22693 bp, 28 predicted proteins | sample 1605971 | NCBI WGS metagenome assembly OLHG01 (sample SAMN03283289) | human gut metagenome | biome: human-associated habitat; material: feces | host: Homo sapiens | place: Peru | collected 2012 | reverse complement strand
CCCCGTCCTTCAAGGGGATCAGGAGGTCTTGCTTGAGCATATCGTAGAGCTTGCGTTCCTCGGTGTTCATCTCGACCTCGTACCGTGTCGGGATGCAGTCCGGCATATTCAGGTAGTCCAGCGCCTTCATGGAGATCGTAATGTCCGAGATGCGCTGATAGATCAGCTCCTCAGCGCCCTCTTTTGGCTTATACTGGAACACCACGCCGCTGGATGGATTCATGGACGCAGCCTTGAAATAGGCTTCACGGTAGCGTCCGATGAACTTACCCAAACGCTCTCCTCCATCCAGAATTCCGATTTCTGCCCAGAGATCCATAAGGCCATTGGAGGACGGTGTGCCGGTCAGCCCGACCCACCGCTTCACATACGGACGGACTTTTCGCAGGAACTTAAACCGCTGAGACTGGTAGTTTTTGAACGAGGACAGCTCGTCAATGACCACCATGCTGAAGTCCCAGCGCATTCCATTCTTCTCGTAGTACTCCACCAACCACTTGACGTTTTCCCGGTTGACCACATAGATCATAGCTGGGTGATGGACGGCGGCGATGCGTGTCTTCACATCGCCCACGACGATTGAAATGTCCAGATTTTTCAGGTGATCCCACTTCTCGATCTCAGCCGGCCATGTGTCTCTTGCGACACGCAGCGGCGCAATGATGAGAACCTTGTTGACCTCAAATGTGTTCAGCATGAGGTCTTGGATTGCGGAAAGGGTGATGACGGTTTTTCCTCAGCCCAAGCCCATATCCAGGAAAAGAGCTGCAATGGGATGGGTCTTGATATACTCCGTGCAGTATCTCTGATAATCATGCGGAATGAACTTCATTTGGGCATCACCTCGCTTTCCGGCAGAGTTACCTGTGGCATATCAGGAATCTTCGCCCCGATGCCCTGTGGAATAGGTTCACCGGGATTCCAAAGGATGAGAGCTTCGATGGCAGGCTGGATCTGCTCCGGGCGGTCTACGCAGAACACCGGAAAGCCCAGTGCTTCAAGCTGCTGGCGACGCTTGCGCTGCAACAGCCGCATCTGCTTGCCGGGGGCTTTCAGTTCCACAAAGGCGCACTTGCCGCCCAGCAACAGGACCAGTCTGTCCGGCACGCCGTTCATGCTCTGGCTCGTAAATTTAAGGGCCTGCCCTCCGGCGGCCCTCACAGCTTCTACGAACTGACGCTCAACTTCACTTTCCCTCACTCTGCTCCACCTCCTCCGCCCGCCACACTCCGATGCGCGGACGTTTCTTCTTTTTCTTTCTGCGTTCTTCCAGCAGCACATGACCAATGGCGACATCTGCCGTGGGGTCCGCATGGCTGCGGTTGTACCGCCTTTCGGGCGGACTTTCATCCTTGTGTTCGACCCACCGAACAGCCAATAGTTCTTTTTCCACCCTGCTCACCTCACCGGTTGATTTCTTTCCACTGAGCAGGCTCCATCGTGGCGACCTGCCAGCCGATGCCTTCCAGCGTAGTTGCCCGGTCATACGAGGCAATGTCCTGTGACGCTCTGGTGACTGCATTGGACAAGCCGTAGAGCGACAGGTCACCGCCGGCGATGAGGTATTTGAGGATGCCCTCCTGCTCATCTGCGTTGATGCCATAGCTCTGAGAAGTGAGCTGTACCACATCCTGCACCTTGCCGGTGATGGGGACTGCCATAGACTCCTGCAAGCGTCCGACCACCTGTGCGAAACGTGCCTCATCGATTGCAGCCATGGTGGTATCCCGGAGTTTCAAGAGGAACGCCTTGTCCTCGGCTTCCATCGTCTCATCCGAGTACAGCGCAAAGCTGTCCTCCACTGCCTTTGCCTGACGACCCACATGGTGACGGCGTTCGCCCATATCATTGACCACCATTCCGTTGGTGCAGACCAAACGGTAGACCAGCGGCTGGATGGACACAGCACCCAGCCCCACCTCTGAGTTGGAGATCATCACGCCAGCCTGTACGATGTCGCCCTTGCGGACTTCCATTTCTAGGCGATGATTGACCACTTTGAGGTACAGCCGATTTTCCGTCACCTCGCAAGACATGACCTCGTACTGGTCGTTGCCAGCAAACAGCGGCAGCACCGATGTGGCGATCTCCATGTTATCGATGCGGCGGTAACGCTCAGACAGCAGCGCACGGGCGACCTGTCCTGCGCCGTAGTCCATCGACCGCACCATATAGGAACCGGGCTTGTCCGCAAACCATGCGTTCACGTTCTCTGCCAGCAGCTCCGGTTTCTGACTCTGCATCAGGTCATAGTACTTGGCCGGGATGCCCAGTGCCGATGCCACCTGACGATGGAACAGCGAAGTGGTGCCGAAAGTCATTTGCTGGTCTGTGGTCAGATGGTTCAGTTCAAAGGTGTGTCCATCTTCCCGGAGACGCATCCCCGGTGCCGGAGCAATAAAATCCTTCTTTGCCTTGTTCTGCCGGTTCAGCTCGACCAAGACATCCTGCAAATTTCTGCCTGTTTTCATGCTTCTTTCCTTTCTGTGGCGCATATTTATACGCCAGCCCATACACCTGTGTCCTTATGCCAAGGGCACCGTGTTTATAGCTCTCGATTGATCATCTGACGGATAATCTTGACCGCGCCCTGCATCCGGGTACGGTTCAGCCGAGTGTCGTGCAACAGGATGTCCAAAGCATGGACTTCCTCCCGGATGTCGCTCAGGACACCCCGGTAGTGATCTGCCAGTCTCTCGTTCTCCTGCTCCATGCGGTCAAATTCCTTTTCGTAGTCCTCAATGTCCCCGATGTTGGTTTCGAGGTAACTGCCAATCTCACGAGCCAGTTCCTCGCCGGCATAGTCGGACACGGCTTCCAGCAGATCCCGGATGGCAAAAGGCGTCAGGATCTTGCCGTCCTTCATCTCAATGGCGTGCGGCATCTGGTCACCTCAATCCTTAAAGTAGTAGTCGCCCTTATACCCAGCGGCTGCCAGCGGAAGACCATCGCACCAGTCAGGGTTAGCCGCCATGAGCTGGCAGATCTCCTCAACCGTGTACTTGCCCTTGGGGGCTTCGATGATGACCTCGTCATGGACGTGCGCCACGATGTTCAAGCTTTCATCCTCGATCCGAGCCATGGCTTCAGCCAGAATGTCCCGGGCAATGGCCTGCGTGGCGTTCTCCACCAGCCGACCGGAGTAGGTCTCCTGCCGTGCCCACTTGTGGTTCTGACCCACACCTTCGTAGGTCAGGCTCATGCGTCCAAAACGATTCGGCTGCTGTTTGGGCACAAGGTACGCCAGCTTTCGACCGGAAGGCAGCACTATCCAGAGGGTTCCAGAAGAAAAGGCAAAGCTGATTCTGCCGATATCCTGCCGTTCCCCGGTCTTGAAGGCCTGCATTGCAGCCTTCTCCACGTCCCACCAATACTGCACGATCTTGGGGTTGGCTTCACGCCATGAGTCGATGATCTCCGGGAGCTCTTCTTCCTTCAGTCCCATCTGCAAGGCACCCATGCTGATGAGCGCACCGGAAGAACCGCCGTAGCCGCAGGCCAGTGTTGCGATCTTCCCTTTCTGGCGCAGGTCACCGTTGATGCCGTGCTTGACCACCGGGACATGGAACATCTGAGAGGCTGTGGCGCAGTAAAGATCCTCGCCGTTTTTGAAAGCATCCAGCACCCACTGTTCTCCCGCCTCCCACGCAAGCACACGGGCTTCGATGGCGGAGAAATCTGCCACGATGAACTCGCAGCCATCCCTCGGAATAAGCATCGTGCGGATGAGCTGGGATAGGACATCCGGTGTGTTGCCGTAGATGCTCTCCACCATGTCAAAGCAGCCCATCTTCACGAGTGTTCTTGCCTCATCCAGCGTGGAGATGTGATTCTGCGGCAGATTCTGCAACTGGATATTCCGACCGGAGTAGCGTCCGGTGCGGCTTGCACCGTAGAACTGGAACAGTCCTCTGGCTCTGCCGTCCGGACAGACACAGCGTTCCGCTGCCTGGTATTTCTTGACGGAGCTCTTTGCCATCTGGAGCCGGAGCTTCAGCATATCCATTGCCTCGGCATCCACGCCGTTCTTGTCCAGTTCGCTGATCATTTCAGTGACATTCTTCTTGCCCAGCGTCTCCATCGGGATGCCGCGCTCATCCAGCCAGGTCTTGAGCTGGGACACGGAATTCGGGTTCTCCAGCCCGGTCAACTCATACGCTTTCGTAGTCATGGCATCCGACAGGAGCAAATCGCAGGTGATGGCCTGCCGGACCAGCTCCGTGTCGATCCTTACGCCACGGTCGTTGATACGCTCATTCACCCGGTAGTGATGCCACTCCCGGTCAGGCATCGGGAAGCGTTTCAGACGCTTGTAGATGTCCACCTCTGTGTTAACGTCCTGAATGCAGTAGTACTTGAACTTCGCCCAATCTTCCGGCAGATGATGCGGAAGGTTTCGTGTGCGGCCACCGTTGCTTTTGGTCGGCTTGCAGGGCGCAGAAAACAGCTTGATGAGCCGTTTGCCTTCTTCGTCCTTCTGCTGTGCGGTTCTCAACACCTCGCCGACATCCTTCAAGGCCATCGGCAGAGTCAGCGAAGCAGCCATGACCATCGTGCAGATCCAGTTGTCCGGCGACAAGAATGTGCCGGGTTTAAGGTACTGTCCGGGATAGTGCTGCTGGAGATACCAGGAAAAGCTCACACGCTCGAATGCTGCATTGTGAGCGATCAGAGTCACTTTGCTGTCCTTGAAATCATCCAGTAGCTCCTGCGGGAACGGCTCCCCAGAGGCAAGGTCAACAAGCCTTGTTTCCCCAAAGCCGCTGCCCTCATCCGTTGCCCAGGCAATCAGCAGTATCTCAAAGCTGGGGTCGGAAACGTAGCGGTACAGGCCACATTTCTTGATGTCAGCCTCGCAGTAGGTTTCAATATCAATCAGTGTTTCTTTCAAAGTTCATCACCTCGGTCTTTCCATGTAAAAAGAGGGAGCCGAAGCTCCCTCCCGGTCATTGTGTACTTAGCGCAGGTAGTCGGGCAGTTCCTCGCCGGAATCGCCGCCGAGGACTTCCTCATCATCCTCCAGCGCATCGAAATCCGCCTCCGCAGAGGCACGGCCGGACAGACGGTCGCCGTCCTTGACGAACTGGATGTTGCCAAGGCCAGCCGCCACGCCGCGATTGCCGTTGGCGTTGAAGGCGTAGAAGTTGACACTTACATTGCAGTAGCAGCCGGAGTAGACCATCATGGGGTCAAGGATAGGCTGCACATGGCGGTCAACCACCTGCGGAGCGTCCTTGCTGGTAGCGTTCAGGAAGAAATGCTCCTGATAGTTTTCATCGTCCGGACGGTCGATGTCGCCGTCACGCAGAGGCATCTTCAGATTGGGCGGAATCTTGCCGCTCCACTTGCGGGTCTTGCCATCCTCCTTGGCTGCTTCGATAGCCTTGTGGATCGCCAGCAGGATCTTCTTGTCTGTCTTGGGAATCAGGCAGGACACGGAGTACTTCGCCTCGCTGCCGTTGATGCTCTTGGGCTCGAAGATGTTGGCAAAGGAAATGCGGCAAGGGATGACCACCTTGGTCGCGCTCATAGTCTTGTTTGCAGTAGCCATAGATTTTTAATCCTCCATTGTGTTTTATTCGAGTGGTGTAAATTCGTCTGCGGCAGTATCAAGGTCAACTGCCGGTCTGGGATCGGAGTCTGGAACAAGTGCCAGCTTACCGGGCGGCTTCACCACATACTCGCCCAGAACTTCCTGAAACTTCTTCTTGCCCATGAGCTTTTCAAACTCAGTCAAGGAGATCATCTCAGTCTTATAGATATCGGTATAACCAGCCTGTGTGGCAGCTCCCGCCACCGCTTTGGGGTCAAGGAACTGCCGCTTGCTGCGACCTTCCACCACCTTGTACCCATCCCAGCAGACACCGTGATTGATAGCCTCTGAGCTGACATAGGCAAAAATGGCTTCGATCCAGGACTCAATGCGGTTCAGCGTGGGAAGCATCTTTTCGATGTCTGCCTTAGACAGCAGTGCCGGAGACTTGAAGGTCGGTGCGGTGGTGTCCGGGTCATAGGCTGCCGTGGCATCCGTTTCTTCCTGCTCGTCTGTCAGCACGCCGGTATCCAAGTCAAGGAACTCGGTCTTGACCAGCGCCAGCGCTTCAGCGGCACAGGCTTTACAGGAAGTCCGGGCACGGCAGAACCGGCACCAATCGCCGGGAACCTGCTCACCCTTGCCTTCAAAGGCGAGCTTGGCTCTGGGGCGGACATAGCTTTCTGCCCAGTCCAGCAATTCCTCCACACTGCATTCAAAAGTTGAGATGTTTTCCAACCGGGGCTGGATGATGGTCATGGACACCTTTGTGATGTTGTACAGATACCCGTAAGCGTGGTAAGCACCGATGGCGTACAACATCATCTGAGGATTGTGGTCACAACTGACAAAAACGCCTTTGCCGTTTTTATAGTCCATGACGTAAAGAGTACCGTCTGCGATGATGACGCAGTCGCCGGTCCCGAATCCCTGCGGAACGAGGTAGCTGTAATCCAGCCGTTCCTCCACCATGACCAGCGGATGCGGACAAGTCTCCTTAATCTTCTCCACTGTCGTGATGATGAACTCTGCATAGATGTCGGTGTTCGCATCCATCTCCTCGTTATCGAACTCGGAGGTCGGCCGCCTGACTCGCTCATGCAGATACTTGCGGAGCTTGTACTCGCCCAGCGCATGGGCGGCTGTCCCCTCCTCGGCGTACACCGAGGATTCATTGGGAAAATTCTGCTCCAGCCGAGCCGATGGCGTACAATTCAGCCATCTTTTCGAGCTGGACGCAGAGAGGATCGCGTGTACTTCGGGCATATGGCACCTCCGTTACAGCTGGGAGATGTCTGTGAGGAACGCCTCGTACTTCGCTGCCGGCAGTTCAGAAAGCCGACCTACGCCGTAGGTCTTCAGCAACTGACCGATTTTCTCGTTGTTGCTGCGCTTCTGCTTGATCTTCGCCACGATGACCGATGTGATGTCATCCTTGGAGATGGTCACAGCAGGCTGTTCCGGCTCCGCCTTTTGGCCAGTGTCCACATCAAAGGGCAGGTCATCCGCCGGGTCAACCGGGAAGTCGGACAGTTCCTCCTTTGCCTCATCTGCGGCAGAGGTTTCCTCTGCAGGAGCATCCTCGGTCGGCTCCTGGGGCTGTTCCTCCATCACAGGCGGAGTATCCTGCTTGCGAGGACGCTTTACCGGCTTCTTACGAGGATGCGGCATCTCCTGACCCTTGGGTGCTGTGTCCACGGGCGAGAGCTTTGCAGAAGGCAGCGGCTTGTCCTCCTCCGTGTCATCGTCAGGAGTGAACTCCAGGAGTTCGATCTGCTCTGCCATGCCCTCGCACATCTGGGTCAGGCCACGGAACACCTCCGTCAGACCATCCACGATTTTCTTGGGGCCAGTCAGCATCTCACTCATCCTCGTCCACCTCATCGTCCTCGCCACAGACGGAATCCAAATACTCAGCCTGAGCATCCAGAACCATCATGATAGACTGCTTGCACAGGCCGGTCTTGGCCGCGATAGCATCGATCATAGCCTCGATGTCGATATCCGGCTCTTCTTCCTCGACACCATTGAAATAGGTGTTGCTGGTGCTGCGCTCATCCAGATGGATGTGGAGGTTCTCGACCTTCAGCATCACCGGGAGGATTCGGCGGATTTCCGGGGCCTTGGAGTTCAGATTTTTGTCATTCATCATTGTGTTGCTCACTTTCCGCAGCCTTGGGCTGCTTATCCTGCTGACCATTTTCGGCCATGTTGTACTTCTGTGCGATGCTCTGGACGAGCAGCTCCGCTACCCGTCCGGGTTCAGGAAGAGTATGCACCGGCTTGCCCAGCTCCTTAGCCTTGGCTATTTCCTGCGCCATACCATCCGACACGCGCTCACCGAACACCCAGAGTTCATCTGCTTGTTCCAGCCATGAGAGTGCGAACCGCATCCCGGTATCCCGCTCCGCTGCCACATCGTCTTTGAGAAAACGAGTGAAATACAGGTGCGGTGCCAGCGGCTGGATGCCCATCATGGCGAGGATTCGGCAGGCTTTGAGTGCCCTCTCGATATTTGACCGTTGCTCCTCTGCCCTGTCTGCCAGCGATACCGCCGTAGGACGGAACGGAGAGCAAACGTAGACTTTCTTCGGAGCGGTGTTTCCACCGGGCGGCCGCACCGGAGCCGAACTCTTTAAGGGATTGCTCTGGGGATTCTTGATGTTACTCATGGGGCTTGTCCTCCTTGGATGTATTCGTGAGAGGAACTCCTCTCATAAAGCGCACGATTTTTTGTCGTTTGGGAGGTAGTTTCTTAAAAATTCTTTCTGATTTTTTTCAAAGCACCCTCAAGGCAGTCCCCGACAGAACGGCGAGCAATGCCCAGTTCATCTGCAATCTCGTACTGGTTTAGTCCCTTATAAAAGTAGAGCTGGACGACTTCCTGCTGACGCTCCGTGAGCTTGCTCATGGCGGCATACAGCTTCCGGAGTTCCTCGTCAGCCAGCATCTCAGCGTTTTCTGCCTCCATGAAGTCCACCATAGCGGCATCGCACCAATCAGTTCCATCGCAGGACAGAGCGAACTCCTCGTAGTCACGGCTGATCTTGCTTCGGTTATTCTCCAGCCGGCGTTCGCCCTCCATAACCAGGCGCACAGTCCACTCCACTTCCTCGAACACCTCAGCTGGGACGACCTCATAGGTGCCATCGTTGAAATCATAGCGGTAGTCTCCGCAACGGTTCACATCCAGTACGGTGTGTGTATCGTCTGCTTCGTAAACTGCATAGCCGTTCGTGTATGCCGTGATCGTCGCACCGTTCACGGTTGCCCTTGCCGCCACCACCGGGTTCATCTCCATAAGCTGCTTATAGCCCGGGATTTTCTTCTCCAGCACCTTGTCCACGCAGTTCTTCAGCTCACGCAGCGAGATGTGTGCGTTGACAGCCAAAGCCTCGACCGCCTGTGCCACGCTCTCCACTGCCTGCGGTAACGGCTGGCGGATCTCCATCACGCCTACGCCACCGTAAATTGCAACTGCCCCGTTCATCATGTTAGTCATTTTCTTGTCCTTTCCCCCGGACTCTGGGAGGGAGAAGGATACCGATGACGGAGACGGAACAGGGCTCACATTCTGAGCTTGGGCTGCCTGCAAAACGCAAAATGCCCGATTCCAGAGATGGGAGGTACACCCATAGACCGGCTGTTCCACCTCCAGCAGATGACATCTGCCAGTGCGTAAAACTCCGTTATGGTATCCTCAACCCTCTCTAGAATCGGGCTTACGATATTATTTTTGTTCTTGGGGCTTGTCCTTTTGGGTTTGCCCCCTTGAACTGACTACATGATAGCTGAAGTCCGCGCAAACAGCCAGCTCACCAAGTGAGCCCTACGAAAAGCATCGTCATTCCGTGCTTTTATTGAAATTTAGGCTACACCAGACGGTCTCACACCACCTCATTGCGCCATTTTGCTGCCATTTAGGGCTCACTCTTTGAGCTCTCCCCACAGAAAAAATTTCAAAAAAAAGAGGCGACCAGACCATTTTGTGGTCCAATCGCCTCATGGGGATTCTGTTGTATGTGCTTCAGCAGGCAGTTTTGAGCGGGGTACATCCGCAGGCTGTAAGGAATACATTGACTTGCTCGATACCATCTTTGTAATGAGCCATCAGGATCATCTGATAGACGGTATTCCTTTGATTGTTGAAGTCCAGTGTGATTCCACACATTCTCAATAAATCACTGCTGACCATTGGTGGAAGACGCAACGCCACCGAAATGGCAACGATTTGTTCTGCGCTTGCCTCCTGACCTGCGCGAAGCCGCTTCACTGTGGACACAGAGAGTCCGGACTCAGACTCCATCTGCTCTACAGACATATCCCGGTCATTCATCAACAGCTTCAGGGCATCCCCAAACTCCAGCCCTGCGATCAGCTTTCGTATTGCCATAGACCACTGGACCTCAGCGACAAACTCATCCGGAGCAGCAAACTCCTGCTCAGCAGTATTCTGCGACATCTGGCGGCAAACCGAGTTGGCATTAACAGCCGCCACTTTAGGCTCGATATTCTTATATGCCACCTCGGTCCACCCCCTTTCCTCAAAAGCGTAAACAGCAAAAAAGGCCGGAATGGTCCCAGAACGTATGTACTCGGATCACTCAAAGTACATACAGTTCCATGAACCATTCCGGCCCGCTTTCTAGGAAAAGGGTGTCGGCAACAAATCAGGTCAGAAGCTGATACTCCCACCTGAGTCGCAATGTACTTCGGCCTATATTCTTTTCAGATGCGCTTACTACGCTCTTGATTAAGATCAAAATCTTCATTATGTAACGTCCTCGTATATTACTTCTTCAGGCATTGACCTGGTCTTAGGGGTGGTATTTGCTGGCAGCAAATGCATCAGACAAATCTCTCTATTTTTCGCTGCTTTTTTATTATACTCCCTCATAAACCTGTCGGCAACCCACTCGCAGACATTACTTGTGTAGATTTTTGTCAATCTTTTTTGTGCTTTTTAACTAATACTTAGTACGACTTTTTGTTGTGACTGCATAAAATTCTGTAATTTAGAAGAATTCCACCCCGTGTAAGCGACCTTTCCTTCTTTCTCGCGCCTATAAACGTCTGAGAGACGAAAATCACTCCACTCTTAAGCAAATTTTTTTCATATATAGTTTTTATGTCTAGCTCCTTGTGACATAATTCCTGCAACCTTTTAACTGTCCATACACGATCATTCCAAACAAAAAAGCCGAGGCAGACTCCAGACAGCTCCAAATAGAGCTATCTGAATGTCTACCTCGGCTTACCACGCTTTCGAGCAGCACCAAACAGGCAGCAGTTCAGTTTTTAACTGGCTCACACGATTCTCCGATGAGCCAAGTGTGCGAATTCACATCCGCTTCTTCTCATTTCCGTCCTCAAACTTGAGACACGGGCCAACGCAACACTGGGCTGCCAGATCATCTAAGTACTCATAGGCTTGCAGCTTTCCGTTCTTTACATACGCCACAGCCTTGCGCCCATTGACCGTTGCCCGGACTGCAAGCAGCATCCGCTTGCCTTGGGTCGTATAAATTCCGCAGTTTGCTTCCAACACTATCACCCAACCTTTTCTGGAGATATATATTCCAAAAGCCGAAACACACGCTGGTACCAAAGCGCATCTTCCAAACTTTTCTTCTATCTTGCGCTTGACAACTTGCGTGTTGTGCGTTAATATAAATACGCAAGTTGCGTTTACAATTCACATTATACGAGCCAACTTGCACATTGTCAAGCGCAACATAACTCACAATGCGCTATCAATTAGGAGGAAACGACCATGAAGTTCGGTGAGAAAGTCAGGAAAGCCCGACTTGCTGCTAAGTACTCTCAAAAGCAGCTCGCGGAAATGACCGGCATTGCACTACGCACCATCCAGAATTATGAAAGCGGAGAACGGATGCCAAAGCAAAAGGAGACCTATCCTCTGCTCGCCGATGCACTCGGAATTGAAGTCAGCTCTCTCATGGACGATAACGCCGACTTCGTTATCAAAGCCACCGAGAAATATGGTTCTAAAGGACATGAGCAGGCCGAACGCCTTATTAAAGAGGTGTCTGGCTTGTATGCCGGTGGTGAATTGGCCGAAGAGGATATGGAGGCCATGATGCGCGCCTTCCAAGAAGCGTACTGGAAAGCCAAAGAGAAAAACAGAAAGTACGTTCCTAAAAAATACCGGGGCATTTCAGAATCCGGCAGCGAATCCTGATTTACAGCGTTCAGCTGTTCCCCATGATAATGGAGTGAAGTGCAATCATGATTAGTAGGAAAGCCTCCATCTTGCCGGGTCGTCTGGCTCGAAAATACAAATCCAACGATCCGTTTGAAATTGCCGAAGCCCTCGATATTGAGGTTTTGGAGCGAAGTGATTTCAAACGGCAAAAAGGCGCGTTCAAGGTCATCTTGAACAACAGTTTCATTTTCATCAATGCCAACCTATCAGATGAAATGAAGCGCCTCGTGTGCGCCCACGAACTGGGCCACGCTCTTCTCCATCGCTCTCTTGGAAAGTCTGAAACCGGGCTGATGGAGTTTGAGCTGTTTGACATTACAAGTACAACCGAATATGAAGCGAACCTTTTCGCTGCCAACCTGCTCCTCGACGAAAATTCGATTGAGGAACTGGTCAGCGATGGCTTTGACATCGTCCAGATTGCTCGGCAGCTTGGCACGAATGTGAACCTGCTGCTGCTGAAGCTACAGCAGATGAACGATGACAACCGTTTCCGCCTTCCCGATATGCCCGACCGAAACTTCCTCGGTGTCATTTCGGATGATGCCGGGCACCTTTAATAGTGGGAGGTGACCCACATGGCTATTCCAAAACGAACCAAGATCGAGCGCGTCTATGTGAAGGTCGCCTCGGAATTCGATTCTACCGGCTATATGCTGCCGACCTCCATCACATGGGCAGACGGCAGAACCTTTCCTATTGAGACCGTCCGAGACTTTCGACCGGCTGGCACAGCAGACAATGACTGCACCGGTGACTGCTTCACGGTTCTCATTCAGGGCAAGGAGAAACACTTGTTCTTTGAACACATCGACCCTCGCTTTACCGGACGGCTTGGACGCTGGTATGTGGAGCGGACAACCTAATGGAAGGAGAGTGACACAGCATGGCAAAGCGCACATACCTTGCGATAGACCTCAAATCATATTACGCTTCCGCAGAGTGCGCTGCCCGGCATCTCGACCCGCTGACCACAAATCTGGTTGTGGCCGATGCCAGCCGCACGGAGAAAACCATCTGCTTGGCTGTGTCACCATCGCTGAAGTCCTATGGCATTCCCGGTCGAGCTCGACTCTTTGAAGTCGTGCAGCGTGTCAAGGAAGTCAACAACGGTCGCTTGCGTGATGCCATCCGAAACCGCACTGCTGTGTACAAAGATGGGACTCCTTCTCTGGCAGCTCCATCCTACGATGCCACCGCCCTTGCAGCAGACCCCTCTCTTGAAGTATCCTATCTGGTGGCACCACCCCGGATGGCGTACTATGAGAAGATCTCACGGCAGATCTACGGAATCTATCTCAGGTACATTGCTCCGGAGGACATCGTGGTCTATTCCATCGATGAGGTGTTTATCGATGCCACCGCATACCTTACCCATTATAAAATGTCTGCCCACGACCTCGCCATGACCATGATTCGGGAGGTACTGTACACCACCGGCATCACCGCCACCGCCGGGATCGGCACCAATCTATACTTGGCAAAGCTGGCAATGGACATTACTGCCAAGCACGCTGCCCCGGACAAGGATGGTGTACGCATTGCAGAGCTCGATGAAGAATCCTTCCGGTATCTGCTCTGGGATCACAAACCTCTCACGGACTTCTGGCAGACTGGTCCCGGCACAGTCCGCAGACTGGAAAAGCATGGCATCCATACGATGGGTGAGTTGGCAAGAGCCAGCATTCACTTCCCTGAGATACTATATAAGGAGTTCGGTATAGACGCTGAGATTCTCATCGACCACGCCTGGGGGCTGGAACCCTGCGGGATGAAAGAGATCAACGCCTATCGCCCGGAAACCAACAGCCTGTCCGAAGGGCAGGTACTCTCCTGCCCGTATTCCTATGACAAGGCCCGAATCATCGTCCAGGAGATGACTGACAGTCTGGTATTCCAGCTCACGGACAAGGGACTGGTCACGGACAGCCTGACACTGGACATCGGGTACGACCGGGAGAACTGTGACAAGGGTGTCTACCACGGTCCAGTTCACATTGACCACTACGGACGCACTGTTCCGAAGGGTGCTCACGGCAGTACACGACTGGACAACCCGACCAATCTCAGCAGCCAACTGATGGCTGCTACCACGGAACTGTTCGACCGCATTGACAACAGAAATCTAACTGTGCGGAGAATAACAATAGCGGCAAACCGTGTAGTCAAGGATCAGGGCATCCTACAAGTAGATCTGTTCACTGACACCAGCAAGCTGGAACGGGAGAAATCCCTGCAGGCAACCATGCTCGGCATCAAGAAGAAGTTCGGAAAAAACGCTGTTCTGAAGGGCACCAACTATCTGGAAGGCGCAACCATGCGAGAACGGAACGGTCAGATAGGCGGCCATAAGGCTAAATAACGAAACAAGGAGGATTCCATGGCAGACTTCAAGAATACCAAAGAGGGACGAACCGTCGCTCGGAAGTATGCGGACATCCTCCATCTCAGCCGTCCTGAACCTCCAGTAAAGCATCCCCGGATGGCGCTCTCAAATCGGGCAAAGATATTCAGCCCCTTTGCTGCGCTGCGCGGCTTCGATGATGAGATTTCCAGCGAAGGAGCCAGCAAGCTGTTGGTGAAGAAGGTCGAACTCTCTGATGAGGAGAAGAACGCTCTCTCCGACAAGCTCCTGCAGGTCAAAAAAGACATGAAGGTCGTAGTGCGGTACTTTGTGAAGGCCGCAGAAAGTACCGGCAAGTACATAAGTCTGACCGGCACAGTTGTTATGATCGACCCAGTTTATCGAGAACTGAAAGTCATGCAGGACAGCGATAGAAAAGCTGTGGGCATTGAGAAAGAGCTGCCGGTCATCATTTCTTTCGATGACATTGCTAATCTTTCCGGTGAGGGTATCACTAGTATTGAGGACTACCTTGGGATTGAAAAGTATCCTGATGACATATAAACTCCTACATGACAAAGGAAGTGCAAAACACCTTGAACTACTATTTCTGCGATGTCTGCCGCTACTGCTTTGAGGCAGAGACGCTGCCTGACCGTTGCCCAGACTGCGGCAAAACGGTCTATCAGAACAGACCCGCCATTCGCCTGGCAACCGAAAAAGAAGTACAGGATCTTCTCCGGGCCCGGGATGAGGAATGGGAATAAACCAATTGACTGCCTTCTGTGGTATCCACGGAGGGCAGTTTTATTTCTGTCACAAACTATGCTCCCGTGCCCTTATCACTTCGTCATCTTCTCCTTGACCTTTTTCGGCACATCAATCAAGCCAAATCGGTAGAACATCCCATAAATGTACGACACCCCCCGGATATCCCCCAGCGCCTTGGGTCTGTCCACTACCTCACCAATTTCACCGATATTGTGATACGCCAGCAGCACGGAGCTCCAAGCAAGGCTCTTGCTGCCCTCTCTGCGGTCGATCCACAGCTCCTTGGTAAAATCATCTCCCCTGCCCTTCTTCAGCGTATATGTAAAGGGCAAGCTGGACATCGTCTTGAACTTGTATCCCCGAAAAGCCACCACGCACTTCCAGAGGTTTTCTTCGCAGGGATTCTTCTTCAGCGCAACCACAGCTCGGTAGTGTCGCTGCCTCTCTGCACCGGCACTGATATTCGCCGCTTCAGCTTCCTCCGGGAAGTACACGCCTTTCTCATACGGCAGATAGGAGGTCACGGAGGAATGGGATAACTGCAAGGCAGCCATGGTGGAGGTGACGGCAGTGGAGTAGTTTTGTGTGCTTCTAAAAGAACGGAACGTCTGCTGAACGAGTTTTGCCGTATCCGACTCGTAGACTCCGGCGGTGATAAGTAACTTCCGAACCTTGATGGGGTTGAGGGACAATGCGTCTGCGATGGCCTGTAATGACATCTCGGAATTATAAAGCACTACAGCAGCATCCAACTTTTCTTTCAGCTTTTTCCCTGCATCGTACTCCGGCTTCCGCTTTTTCCGACCGCCGCCAGGCTTTCTCGCCTTATATGGTATTTTCTCACCCATGATTATTCATGCAGCTCCAGCGGCAGACCATCCGGATCGTGGAAGAAAGTCATCTTTTTGCCGGTATAACTATCCACACGAATCGGCTCACATTCAATTCCAGCCTCTGCCAGATCATTTACTGTCTGTTCTATGTTATCAACGCAGAACGCAAGATGGCGTAGACCACAGGCCTCCGGACGGTTCACACGCTTCGGTGGATTCTCCTCAGCGAAAATTTCCAGCTCCGTGTGTTTATTAACACGAAGATCCAGCTTCCAGTCCTTGCGCTCCGGGCGGTAGTTTTCTCTGATGACAGAGAATCCCAGCTTGTTCACATAGAAGTTCTTTGCAACTTCATAGTCAGATACAATAATCGCAATATGATGAATTTTTGATAAATTCATTTTCGTACACTCCATTTCTTTTATTTCCGTCACAAACTATATATCGTGCTCAAAAATACGCCGTGTAAACTTCTGGAATTCACAGTCCACACGGCATATTCCTTTATTTCAGCTTTGCGAGAATTTCGTCTGCACTTACACCGCTTGCAAGTAGCTTCTTAACCACACTCTCGGCTTCAGCTTTCTTTGCTTCTTCAGCGGCCTTCGCCTCAGCGGCAGCCTTCTTGTCCTCCAGCTTTGCGATTGCTTTTTCGGTCTGCTTGATCTCTGCCTTCTGCGGCTTTAGACTTTCACGCAGGGACTTGATGTCGGTTTTCAGTTCTTCGATCTGGGCGACCGTCTTGGAAAGACCTTCTTCGAGCATCGCCTTGTCTTTCTGCAACTTTGCGATCTGAGCATCGAAGTCGGTAGATGCGGTAATGCGGTTCTTGCTGCCTTTGGTTCTGGGCATAGGATGATACCTCCAGGTTTATACATTGAGACCATATAATGTGAATAGCAATATGATAACACTGGCGTTTCTCGCTTAAAGCAAATACTCGTCTGTGATTACCAACGTTGCCATGAAGAAAAGAAGACTTGTCGCTGATGTATGATAATAGTTCTTATAGCCAAAGCCACCGTGAGCAATATCATTTCGTAAGTTCAAATTACTTGTCTGGAAAAGCAACCGCATGGTTTCAAGAAACGCCGGTTCAACCTTGCTCACAAAAAAGGAATATCCTAACAGTTGATTCAGTGTCGTTTTATTTAGAAGAAGATTTTTCTGATCATTGTTAGATGCATCTACAACACCTACTGATACAAAGAAATCATATGCAGCATACGTAGTCGCATAGACACTGTTGTAGGTTTTTGCATGCTCGTCATGGCGTAAGAACTTCATCAGTTCTTTTTCTTCTTCTGTTAAGGAATATCTGCCTTGTCTGACTATATTATCCACTTCAGAAAGCTTATCCTGTATAAAACCATCTTTAAATTTTCTTTTCAACTCTGACTCCAGCACAGTTGTAAATATCAGCGTTGCTCCGTATGCTGCATTCTCGCCACTCATCTTAACAGTGTGCAACTGAGAATATGCCTGCCAAAGCATTTCACTCATACTAATTGGACCATTTATTCCATCCCCAAAATGATTCACGGCATTCTTTCCATAGTCAAACACATTATATATAATTGTTCCAAGTATCCAAACCATGTCATAATACTGAATCATCAGCCTTGTATCGGCTTTATCACTGTATACCACATTAGTCATTGCCGACATATCAATCTGTGGATTCAGAATATCCTCGTTATACATCTTGAGAATTTCCTCAAGCAGTTCAATTTTCTTTTGCTTTGACGTATAATTACCATAATCTCTAAACAACTCTATTTTTTCTCCGATATAGCTGGAGACATCATCCATATTCTCACAAGTCAAGCCCTCATTGGGGGTAAATTTGAAGTTCTTTTGTAAAATCATGATAAAGTCCTCCGATGCTACTCCGCTCAATCTTCCTATTTATAAAGCCCGGCAATCCAACCTTTGCGTCTTAGCCACAGCACCCATACTGTGTTGCCTGCCGCCCACCACGTAGAGGTGTGCAAAGTTTCGAGCGGCAAAGCTGTGAGCATCCGGAGCGGATGACTCTCACAGCTCAAATATATACTATATAGGTCTCGTTTTCAAGGATAACGAAGAAAATTAGACATGTATACTTTCTTATGCTCTATTTTTCACGCTCATTTTTCTGCTCAGCCACGTCCATGCCACCAGCACACCGATCCACCCGCCCATCGTATTACCGAACACATCATCGAACTCTGCGATGCCAAGTCCCGTAATATACTGGGTCGCTTCGATTGCCACAGACATCACAATCGGAACAATCAACACCCACTTCTTCTGAAACCATCTATACAGCCCCGTTCCAAGCGGAATGAACAGCCAGATGTTATTGATGACCCCAACTCTCACAGATTGCTCTTTCAAGAACTTCCCTGCATAGGAAAACAGAGCAAAGTTTGTTCTTGCATCTCCTGACTCACGAAACATCAGTGTTTCATAAAGGATGAAAGCCACATAAACAATCGTCAGTACTACGCTTAAACTCTTCGGAAGAACAATCATCAGCAAGCAGACCACGCAGCCAAAAACAACTACCATGCATGGGAAACCATTCAGAAGGTTGTCCACACACAGCATAACATTGCCGTTTCTGTCAAGCAGAAGGCTCACCTTACCACTGCGTTTGATGCCGTATTGTCCTTTAGACAATGCCTTTGGGTTGCCCTCCGCATCAAAATACATATCCGTATCTGCTGTGCCATCTCTATGATAGGTACGTTTGAGGATGGTATATCCTGCATTGGTAGGGGTGGGTTTGCCATCTGCACCAAGATAGGTGATCTGACCGATGTATCCTTGCTCGTTGCACTGGTATAATTCACCATACTGACCAAGCAAAGACCTCGCCGGGTTCCCTTCTGTGTCAAAATACTGCTCACCGACAACAGTTCCATTCCTATCACGCTGATATGTCTTAATCGCATATCCAGATGAAGTGCTCACCTCATGACCGTCTTTATCGAGAAATATCAAACTAGTGTTCTGGCCATCAGAGTTATACCCACGATGAAGCCCATAGTATCCACCGGAGCACTGTACCTGTTGTCCGTTCAAATCGTAGTAGAAATCATCGGAAGCCCTGCCACCAACCTGCGTTCTGACAATAGTAGAGTATCCGTCACTGCGTTCTACCGGGTTTTCCTCTGCATCAAGATATGTGATTACCGTACTCATTTCATCGTATTCATACGATAAGCCGTAATAATCGCCATATCTTGCCACAGGGTCTCCGTTTGCATCAAGATAACATTCCTCTACAACTCGGCCGTTATCATCCCGCATTTTACACACGGTCGCATAGCCCATATCAATGGCATCTGTGATTGCACCATCAGGATTTACATAGCTTGTGCTGGTCACGCTTCCATCTGGGGTTTCTCGGATACTCAGCTCTGAGGAAGTGTATCCTGCATCGTGGTCAACATCCGCATCAGGCAACAACGCCAAGATGGAAAGAAGAACCACAGATGCAATCAGCAGGATTCCACATCCTCGTTTCAGGTTTGCACTCAAATTCCGTAACCCCGGCTCTTGATAGTCTCCACAACTTGAGACACATACTTCTGGCAGGCATCATGGTCAGGGGCTTCCACCATCACACGCACAACAGGCTCCGTACCAGATTCACGGACGAGGATACGGCCAGTGTCACCCAGTGCCTCGGCTACGGCCTTGACTGCTGCTTGCACTGCTTCGTCATCCTGTGCGGCTTTCTTGTCGGTCACACGAACATTTTCCAGAACCTGCGGATAAATCTTCAGAGGCTCAGCCAGCTTGCTCATGGGCAGTTTCTTGGCCAGCATAACTTCCATCATCTTCAGGCTGGTCAAGATGCCATCACCAGTGCTGGCGTACTTGGAGAAGATGATATGGCCGCTCTGCTCACCACCAATGCGGCAGCCATTCTTAGCCATGTATTCGTAGACGTACTTGTCGCCCACAGCGGTCTTGGCGTAGCCGATGCCCTTCTCATCAAAAGCCTTATACAGACCAAAGTTGGACATGACCGTAGTAACAACGGTATTGGTCAGCAGTTTGCCACGCTCCTTCATGTAGCAGCCGTAGATATACAGGATATGGTCGCCAGTAATGACATTGCCCTTTTCATCCACACACAGGCAACGATCAGCGTCACCGTCATAGGCAAAACCAATGTCCAGGCCCTTTTCAACCACGAACTTCTGCAGACCCTCAATGTGGGTAGAACCAGCATTGTTGTTGATATTCAGACCGTTGGGCTGTGCATTGATGACGTAGGTATCTGCACCGAGAGCATCGAACACAGACTTAGCAATGTTCCAGGAACTGCCGTTGGCGCAGTCCAGACCAACCTTGACGCCCTTGAAGGAATAGATTCCGAGGCTGATCAGGTATCCCATGTAGCGGTTACGACCAGAAACATAGTCCACCGTGCAACCAATGTGTTCCCGGTGAGCGAAAGGCAGCTCCGGCCAGTCCTTATCGAACACATGGAGCTTGCCGTCGATGTAATCCTCGACTAACAGCAAGATTTCCTCCGGCATCTTTTCGCCGTAGCAGTCAATCAGCTTGATGCCGTTATCGTAGTAAGGATTATGGCTGGCCGAGATCATGATACCACAATCAAAGTCATCCACACGGGCAATGTAGGCCACGCTGGGGGTGGTGGTGACGTGCAGCAGGTAGGCATCCGCGCCGGAGGCCACCAGACCGCCCACCAGGCTGTACTCAAACATGTAGCTGGAACGGCGGGTATCCTTGCCGATGACGATTCGCGCCGGATCGTCGGAACCGGCCCGGCGCTTCAGCTGGCCATAGTACCAGCCCAGGAAACGCCCCACCTTGAAGGCGTGGTCGGCAGTCAGGGTTACGTTGGCTTCGCCGCGGAAGCCGTCAGTGCCAAAGTATTTTCCCATAGGTATCCTCCTCAGTCTTTCCGCTTGGCGACAATGTTGCCGCCGGTTTTCCAGATGCTATCCGGGGGGACCACCCCGCGCACGCAGGAGGTGGGATAGATATTGCTGTGGGGGCCAATGACCGTTCCGGGGTTCAGAACGCTGTTGCAGCCCACTTCCACGAAGTCGCCCAGCATGGCGCCAAACTTTTTCAGCCCGGTGGGAATCTGCTCGTCTTTGGACTTGACAACGACCAGGGTCTTGTCGGACTTGACGTTGGAGGTCAGGCTGCCTGCACCCATGTGGGATTTGTAGCCCAGGATACTGTCGCCCACGTAGTTGTAGTGGGGGACCTGCACATTGTCGAAGAGAATGACGTTTTTCAGCTCTACGGAGTTGCCAACCACGCAGTTTTCGCCAACCAGAGCGCTGCCCCGGATGAAGGCACAGTGGCGGACTTCCGTTCCGGCCCCAATGATACAGGGGGCGCCTAAGTAGGCAGTGGGGGCAATGGTGGCCGTTTTATGGACCCAAACGGTGGGGGAAATCTCGGTATAGTCACTGCCAAGCTGTTTTCCCAGGTCGAGGATCAGCTGCTTGATTCCGGCAAGCGCCTGCCATGGGTAAGAAAAGCCCATCAAATAAGGGCCTGCAATGCTGTGGGAAAAGTCAAAAAGGTCTTTTGTTTGCAGCACGGGGGTATTTCTCCTTTCGGCGGAAGAAACCGCATACCGCTACTATACACCAGAGCGCACCCCTCTGTCAATTCTTTTTTAATTCAAAAAGATAAAAATATAGTTAAAAAGATACAAGATGGAGAAATGAAAATCCGCCCGCCGGCATACAGCCGAAACGGGCGGATCGGTGTGCCGCGCATCAGGGCATCGTCAGCTGCAGCTGATCCAGGAGCAGTCGGTCTGCCAGACGGGAGATGAAGGCGGCATTGCTGGGCCGCGCGATCTTACCGGCTTTGTCCGGCTGGAATACCTGGAGCCACTGCTCCTCATTGCGCCGCTCCCAGGCGTGCTGAATGGCATTGCGGATGGAGCGCTCCACCTGGGTGGGCGAGCTGGAAAACTGTTTGGCTACGCTGGGATAGAGCTCCTTTGTGATGGACTGCATGGGGTTGCGAACCATCAACAGCACAGCCTCCCGCAGATAGGCATAGCCCCGCAGCTTGGTGGAGACACCCAAAGAGATCAGCAGATTGGAGACGTGGGTTTTGGGGTCCGGTGCACTGAGTCTTGGACGTGGTTTTTGACAGCTCAGATCCCGCACACGCTTTGCGATGGCCCGGATGTCGCAGGGCTTGACCATCAGGTATTCTACGCCGAGCTTTGTAGAAGTCGCGATAACGTAGTCATTGGCCAGACGGGTGGTGGCCAGCACTGTGGGGCGGATGCCGGAATCGGCCAGCACCTGCAAAAGGGTCAAACCGTCCAGCTCCGGCAGCATCAGGTCCATGATCAGAAGATCCGGCGTTGATGTGCGCAGGATCTCCAGGGCCTCCTTGCCGGTTCGACAGGTTTGGATCCGATAATTCCCCTGCAGGGCATCTATCAGGCTGTTGCAAAATTCTTCGGAGCTGTCAGCAATTAATAATGTCATGGTTTCCACGAGGAGAAGCCCCCCTTGTTGCAGAATCTGGGTAAAGAATAGCATACGGGAAGCGCATTTTCAATGTGTGAAGCGTGACTTTTTATCGACCTTTTTCGACATTTTTCGACAAACACCAAGAGAAAAGCCCGGTGCGCCTGATTTGCGCGCACCGGACCAAAATATTTATCGCATATAGATTACGGATTGACGCCGGAAAAACGGTTGAAATAATCGAACCACTCCTGAAAACTGCCTTCGGAGGGCATTTCACCGCCATTTTCAGCCTGCGCGGAGGCGTCCTCCCGGGGCTTTTCCCCCAGCGTAATGGGCAGAGTCAGCTCCTTTCCGCCGCGGTAGACCGTGACGGTGGTTTCGTCCTCCGGGGAGAAGCTGCGCAGGACGCGGGCCAGGTCGCTGAAGCTGCTGATCTTCTGGCCCCCCAGGGCGATGATGATGTCTTTGGCCTGGACACCGGCCTGCTCGGCGGGGGAATTGGCT
>OLHG01000721.1_pt1 | contig 22703 bp, 25 predicted proteins | sample 1605971 | NCBI WGS metagenome assembly OLHG01 (sample SAMN03283289) | human gut metagenome | biome: human-associated habitat; material: feces | host: Homo sapiens | place: Peru | collected 2012 | reverse complement strand
TTAGAAAATTCTGGGGTTGCTGTTTGGTTAAGAAAAAATAGTGATTTTGAATCAGAAATTGCAAAATTGTTGTCTGATAAAGATAAACTACACAAAATGAAGCTTAATACTAAGCTTTTAGCTAAAAAACATTCTACAAGAGATATTTGTGATATTATTCTTAAAGATAAAAAGACAGCTGATGTAAAATAAATTACATCAGCTACTTTTTTATTCCTTTATTAGTTCATATTGTTCTTCTTTTTCTTCCACACTAATTTTTAGATACATTTTCTCTGTTATCATATCGCTCTTTAATGGAAATTTGCAAATTACTTTTTCTTTATTTTTTGCATCAAAGTTCATTATTTTTGTTTTGTATTCTTTCCCATTATTATCAATTATACTTATTTCTAATTCTAATTTATTATCTTCTTTTATATTAGCTACAAAAGTGGTACTTGTACTAGTTACCATCATTTTTTCAATATCAATATATGAATTTTCTTCTATTTTATATTCTACTACTTCTTCATTATAGAATTTCTCTGGTATATTTAATTCTATATTCCATTCACTATTTGATAGTGCCTTATATCTTCCATTTTCTTTGTTATACCCTATTCCCACTATCTGTATATATAATTTTTTAGCTTTAGGAAAATAATCTTTTGCTGACATTAGTTCACTTATTACTATATTATCTTCTTTTTTCGTTATATATGTTTGTTGACCTTCTAGTTTCTACTTTTATTTTTTATAGCATTTTTAGTCACTCCTACTATATACGGTTTTAAAGGTAATTCTTCTTTTAGTTTTTCTCTGTTATTCCAAACTGCCATAAAAACATCTAATAATATTTCTTCAGTATCTTCATTTGATATGTTCTTCGAGATATTTTTTATTATCTTGTACACATAGTTGCTGTATTGTGCAACTATGTCTTCTATAGCAAGTTCGTTGTTATTTTTATAATTACTAATTAAATCTTCTTTCACTTTATATGCAAATCCCCTTTCTCATTAGATATTTATACATATGTTAGCAATTTTGTTAAAAAGGTTACATTTTATTAATAAAAAAATAGCTAGTTTTCTAGCTATTATAATTGTACCCTTCCTTCCAAAGCTCTACTTAGGGTTACTTCATCTGTGTACTCTAAGTCGCCTCCAACTGGAATTCCGTGTGCTATTCTTGTTACTTTTACTCCTAGCGGTTTTACTAATTTTGAAATATACATTGCCGTTGCTTCACCCTCTACTCGTGGATTTGTAGCAAGGATTACTTCTTTAACTTTTCCGTCCATTAGTCTTGCTAGTAGTTCTTTAATTTTAATGTCATCTGGTCCAACTCCATTCATTGGAGAAATTGAACCATGTAGAACATGATATACTCCTTTAAATTCGTGAGTTTTCTCCATTGCTACAACATCTCTAACATCTTCTACAACACATATAACAGATTCGTCTCTTGCTTTATTACTGCATATTGGACATATTTCGCTGTCTGAAATGTTATAACATTTTGAACAATATTTTAAGTTTTTCTTTGCATTTTGTATGTTTGAAATAAATTCGTTTGTTTCTTCTTCACTTGCATTTAATATGTAGAATGCTAGTCTAGCAGCTGTTTTATTGCCTATACTTGGCAATTTTTCAAAGCTTTCTATTAATTTTTCTATTGATGGTGAATAATATGACATATATTGCTCCTACTACATTAATCCTGGTATGTTGTATTTTCCAAGTGATGCTGCTTGAGCGTCATCTACTTGTTTTAGTGCGTTGTTTACGCAAGTTGTAATTAAATCTTCTAACATTTCTACATCCTCTGGATCAAGTACTTCTGGTTTTATTTTTAATTCTTTTATTTCTTTTCTTCCTGAAACTTTTACCTTTACAGCCTCTCCACCAGCTGAAGCTTCAAATTCTTTCTCTGCTAATTCTTCTTGTGATTTTTCCATATCTGATTGCATTTTTTTAGCTTCTTTCATTAATTGATTTAGATTCATTCCTCCAAATCCTCCACCCATTCCTGGGAATCCTCCTCTTTTTGACATTTTAAATTCCTCCTTGTTATTCTATTATATTTATTGGTGCATCAATGTCTTTAGCAATATTACTAAATTTATCTGATGATGATGCGATTGTGTCATTATTGTCTAACAATACAACTCTCATTGGTTGTGCCATTTCTATTGATACTTGCCTTACTATTTCGTTCATATTCTCTGGACGCTCTAGTATTGTCTTTCCAAAAGGTGTTATTCCTCTTTCAAATTTGATTCCAACAGTCATATCATTTATTTTGTTGGCTGTTGAATTTAATAAATTTGTATAAAGTGAAATTTTCCCTGCTTGTTTAATTTGATCTACTATCTTTGGCCAATTCTCCACTGGTTCACCTAGCTTAACTGTATCTATTTTTTTTATTTCTGGTTTAAATTCTAATTTTGGTTGATTTACAGTTTTGTTTTCCACATTTTGTACAGAATTGTTGACAACTGTTTTTGTATTTTTTATTAATGTTAATTCTTTTTCCAGCCTATTCATTTTATATTGTAGATCTTCTATTTCTTTAGAATTTACTGTTGGTGCTTCACCTGTAGCTTGTGTGGTAGATGTTTCGTTACAAAGTTTGATTATTGCAACTTGAAACATTATTAGCTTTTGTGATGACCATTTTATATCATTTTCTAAGTTTGATAATTCAAAGATAATTGATACTAATCTGTCTTTTTCTGTTCTATCTGCTAATTCTTTGATTTTTGCTTTTTCATCTTCATTGTATATTTCTAGCTTGTTATTTACTTTATATACCAAAATATCTTTTACATATTTTATTATTTCCCATAGGAAGTTTGTTATATCTTTTCCTTCTGCTATTATTTCATCTATTGATTGAAGTGCTGTCTGAGTATCTTTTTCTAATATGCTTTTTACTATTTTATTTACACTCTCTGTTTTTGGAATTCCTACTAATTCTTTAACAACGCTATCTGTAATCGTTCCTTCTTCTTGCAAGCATCTTTCCAAAATACTTAGTGCATCTCTCATTGCACCTTCTGCAAGTACAGCTATTAATTGTTTAGCTTCATCCGTAATATCTATTTTGCTTTCTTTACAAACAAAGTTTAATCTCTTTTCTATGTCTGCATTTGATATTTTTTTGAAGTCAAATCTTTGACATCTTGAAAGTATTGTTGCAGGTAGCTTTTGCGGTTCTGTTGTTGCTAGTATGAATTTAACGTGTGCAGGTGGCTCTTCTAATGTTTTTAACAAAGCATTAAAAGCTCCTGTAGAAAGCATATGTACCTCATCAATTATATATACTCTATATTTTGCTACTGTTGGTAAAAAGTTTACTTCATCCCTTATCGCTCTAACATCTTCTACGCTATTGTTTGATGCAGCGTCCATCTCTACTATGTCTGTTAATGAACCATCTAATGCTGCTTTGCATATTTCACATTCATTGCAAGGCTCTCCATCTTTAGGATTTAAACAGTTTACTGCTCTTGCTAAAATTTTAGCAGCAGATGTTTTTCCTGTTCCTCTACCTCCATTAAATAAATACGCGTGCCCAATTCTTCCATTAATAATCTCGTTTTTTAATGTTATGACAATATGTTCTTGCCCAACTATTTCATCAAAAGTTAGTGGTCTAAATTTTCTATATAAAGCCGTATATTCCAACTTTTTCACCCCACTATTTATATTTTAAAAAAGTATGAGCCTCTAACTTCTCTATGGAGAGCATCCCACATAGAGGAGTTCTGTTTATTGCTGCTTCCTTCCGGACCTGACAAGATTCGCAGTTCTCTATCGAGATACTTTCCATACAAAAGTTAGATATATCTCATACCTTTTGCATTATATACTATTTTTATTATTTTATCAAGATATTTGCTTGAATATATTATTATTTTCTCGTTTAAATACAATGTTTTTCATATCTGTTATTTCATAGCTTGTTTTTCCATCTTGGCAAATATCTCCATATGGTAATTCTAAGTTTACTCTTGCTTTATAGTTTATTTTATCTATTTTCATTATTATATCAAATGATATCTTAAATTTTATTTCTTCTAATGTTGCTCCTGCTTTTGTTATTAGTTTTCCATCATGAACAATCTCCTCATCAGTATCCGACACTAGCTTTGCGACATCCTTATTTGAGATTCTTATCACGGCAGAGCCACCCTTATTTCCTATTTCTAAGGTTTTTAGGTTGCTTGCTTTTCCTCCTGTATATGCTAATTTATCTTCTATTATATATGATTCATCTTCCGTAAATATTCTACCTTCTGTGCTACTTGGCATTATTGCTTTGATTGTTCCTTTAGTAGGCTCTTGCGTCACTTGTATATTCTTTATCGTTACAGAATCTATTATCTTGTTCTTTGCATATTCTCCGTTTTCATCTATAAAAAAATATATATCATTATTTTGGTTTATTGTTAAATTCCACTTTGCTGTTTCTTCTGTGTTATCTTTATTTTGTACACCTTCTGCCGTGCTTATTATTGTAATTCTCGAAAGTTTATATGGCATATTTTTTTCGCCTTCTATTTGATATTGTATAACTATAATAAATACTACTATGATAATAGCTAATAAAATTGCTATGGCTATACTCATTTTTATTTTATCTTTCATATTTGTATTCATTTTTCCTCCATTGTTACTTTGGCGGAGATGGTGGGATTCGAACCCACGGGCCAGCTTTCACTGGCTAACTGATTTCGAGTCAGCCTCGTTATGACCACTTCGATACATCTCCATTTATATTCTATTCTATTATTATATCAAAAGAATCTGAAATGTCAAATTTGCTTTTTTGTAAAAAAAATACTGACAAAATATATTTTTCATACTCTGTCAGTAATTTAAAAGATAATTATTTAACATCTCTTAGTTTTCTGTATTTCATTAGTGCGAATGCACCTATTCCTAATACTGATATTATTGCTACAGTTAGTCCGATTCCAACACCAGTTTGTGGTATCTTCGAATCAGCTACTGTTGGGTCTTTAGTTCCATTGTTATTATTTTTATTATTATTGTTATTATTACTATTATTATTGTTATTATTATTTTGATTTTTGTCATTGTTGTTATTTTCATTACTATTTCCGGCTTCAGTTACAGTTACTGTACAAGTAGCTTTTTTACCTCCATCTTGTGAGGTTACTGTAATTATTGTTGAACCAACTTTTTTAGGTGTTATTTCACCATTATTATCAACTGTTGCAACTGACTCATCACTTGATGACCAAGTTACAATTTTATTTGTTGCAGTAGTTGGATTAAATGTAACCTCTAATGTTAGAGTTTTACCTAATTCTACTGTTTCTGTTTTTGGTAATGAGATACTTTCTAGTGCAACATCTGGTACTAGGTTATCAACTAATATGTAACCATATACATCTTTAAGATTATCTCCTGAAAAATAAACCCACATATAGTATAATCCTGTATCAGGTACTTGTATAGTCTTTTGAGTATATCCAAAACCAGCAGTATTTCTGCTTCCATGACCATTCCAATATAACCAAGAATTCCATCCAGAAGTTGGTACTGTTGTTTTTAATAAGCTCTGTAACTCCTCAAAATTGCCATTTGCTGACTTTATTTCTTTATATTTGCTTATTATATTTTCATCAGTAATTTTTTCATATTGATAATAAGCTTTACTATTTTCAGCATTTCTTAAAGCTACTTGCATTAGTTCATTATCAGGTAGTGATGCCCATTCTTTACCATTATTCATCACTGTAAAATTAGTTACTTTCAAGAATGGTGTTTTAACATCTACTGCATAAGGTTCTAAAACTAATGTATCAACTGATTTTTCTCTTATTCTTATATAGGCTGTATTTGTTGTATCAACAACATCTCTTAAATCTTCTGTATTCATAACTATATCTACTGTTGCTGTATTCTCTGTATATTCTGTTATCAAATGCCAAGTTCCTACTTCTGCAGCTGCTGTCTTTGTAAGTCCAAATTCATACTCTTTAGTTGTATCTAATGTTAGTCCTGTGAAATTAAATTTCATACTTCCATTATTTGAATATACATTTCTCGTTACTTCTACTGCTGCATTTGAAACATTTGGTATTATAAGTAATACAATACTTACTAATATTATCGCTAATAATATTTTTGTTTTTCTCATGTTTCCACCCCCTTTCGCTTTTGTTTCTAAACTCTTTATGTTTTTATAAAGTTTATGTTTTCTACTTATCTATATATCACAACAGAACAAAAAATGCAAGATAAAATCGAAAATTGTCACTATAGATTTTAGGTACAGTTTGTGCTATAATTATAGAAATTTTATAATATGGAGGATTCTTATGAGAGTTGTTATTCAAAGAGTTAAAAATGCAAGTGTTGAAATTGATAATAAAGTTAATGGTAAAATAAATACAGGTTTTTTAGTTTTACTTGGAATTTCTTCCACAGATACTAAACAAGATGTGGATTATTTAGTAAAGAAAGTGGTAAATTTGAGAGTTTTTTCTGATGAAAATGATAAGATGAACTTAGCATTAAAAGATATTAACGGTGAGCTTTTAATTATTTCTCAATTCACTTTATATGGTAATTGTAAAGATGGAAATAGACCTTCTTTTATCGAAGCAGCTAGGCCAAATGTTGCTATTCCTTTATATGAGTACTTTGTAGAGGAATGTAGAAAACAAATTTCAGTTGTTGAAACTGGGGTTTTTGGTGCTGATATGAAAGTATCTCTTTTAAATGATGGACCTGTTACTATTATAATTGAATCAAAAAAATAGATTCTTATTAAAAAACAAGCATACATTTTTATAATTGTATACTTGTTTTTATATTTTTTATTTTCTCGCCCTTAGTTCTTTAAAAAATTGTTGCAATATTGTTTTGCATTCTTCTTGCATAATTCCTGTTTCAATTTGTACAGTGTGATTAAATTTATAGTCCGATAATAAGTTTAATACAGATCCACATGCTCCCGTTTTTTCATCCATTGTTCCTATTACTACTTTATCTATTCTTGCTTGGATTAAGCTTCCTGCGCACATGCTACAAGGTTCTAATGTTACATACATTGTGCAACCAGATAATCTCCAAGTTTGCAATTTTTTACTAGCTTTCTGTATAGCTATTATTTCTGCATGCTTTGTAGGATCCGTCTTGGTTTCTTTTATATTATGACCTCTTGCAATTATTTTTCCGTCTTTTACAATTACTGCTCCTACAGGTATTTCGTCCTTTTGATATGATTTTTTTGCTTCCTTTAAAGCTTCTTTCATAAATTTTATATTTTCATCCATTTCGTTTCTCCCTACTATTATATTAACATATATTTTTTTCTTTATCAAATTTAGTTTTATTGTTGATAATTTATTTATATTATGTAATAATGGTTATAGTTTTTTAGATTCGTTTCTAAAATGAAAGGGGATTTTTTGATGAAAAAATTTTTAAGAACTTTTTTTATCACTTTATTTGCTTTAATTTTATTTTCACTTGGGAAAAATGTTTTTGCAAGTTCTATTGATAAAATTTCAATGGATATTTATGTCGATAGTAGTGGAGACGCACATGTTACAGAAGTTTGGAATTGTTATCCAACACAAGGTACGGAGGTTTATCATCCTTATTATAATTTAGGGAATTCTATAATTAAGAATCTTTCTGTTAGTGAAGATAATAATACTTATACTAGTTTGTCTTCTTGGAATACATCCGGTTCTTTATCTAGCAAAGCAAATAAATGCGGAATAAACAAGATTTCAAACGGAGTTGAACTTTGCTGGGGAATTGGTAGTTATGGAAGTCATACTTATACTGTAGAGTATGTTATTACAAATTTTGTTGCAGAACTATCAGATAGTCAAATGATTTATTGGACTTTAATTCCTTATGATTTCTCAAATCCTATTGGAAGTGTTTATATTAAGATTTATACCGATTCTCCTATCGCTGATGATATTGATGTCTGGGGATATGGAAATTATGGTGGAACAGCTTATGTTTATGATGGATATATTGAAATGCAATCAGATGGTCGATTGGCTTCTAGCGAATATATGACCATTTTAGTAAAGTTTCCTTTAGGAACTTTTAATACTACTAATGAATTAGATTATGATTTTAATCATTATCTTGATATGGCTCAAGAAGGTGCAACTTCTTATAAAGGTAGTGGAGCGTCTAGTTCTTCTGGGTCTTTAGGTTTTAGAGCAATATTATATCCAATATTGAATTTTCTTCCTTATATAATCTTTTTAGTAATTGGTATTGGTTCTTCTATTATGGGATATCATAAATCTGATGCTAGTTTTGATAAAGAAGGTAAGAAATTAATTAGAAGAAGCGATTCTTATTATAGAGATATTCCTTGTAATAAAGATATATACAGAGCTTATTGTATCGGATCTTTATACGGAATAATAAAAAATAAAACCGATTTATTAGGTGCAGTTATTTTAAAATGGCTTAAGGATGGTCTTATTAGAGTTGAAAAGAGAGAATCTGGCGGTGTTTTTAGTAGAGAAAATAGTGTTGTTGTTTTAAATGAATGCAATCCTGATGTAATCACTCTTCCTACAGAAAGAGAATTATTCGATATGCTTTACCAAGCAAGTAAAGATGGTATTCTTGAAGGAAAAGAATTAGAAAAATGGTGTAAAAACCACTATTCAAAAATTCTTGGTTGGTTTGATATTATGTATGCCCATGAGAAAAAGAAATTAAAAGAGCAAGGCTTAATACAAAATGCTAAAGGAAAGTTTTTAGGTATCATTTCATATAAATACCTTGTTTCAACTCCTGAACTTCGTGAAGAAGCTTCTAATCTTGCGGGGCTAAAGCGCTATTTAAACGATTATTCTTTAATCCACGACAGAGAAGCTATTGAGGTTAATTTATTCGAAGAATATTTAATATTTGCTCAAATTATGGGAATTGCGAAAAAAGTTGCTAAACAGTTTAAGGATTTATATCCTAATGTCATTGAAGAATCACATTTTGATTCATATGATACTTTTATGTTTATTCATACTTGTTCATATAATGGTGTTTCTCAAGCATCAGCTGCTAAAACTAGAGCCGAAAGCTATTCTTCTGGTGGAGGAGGATTCTCTTCTGGTGGAGGAGGCGGTGGTTCCTTCGGAGGCGGCGGTGGCGGAGGAGGTTTCCGTTAAACCGAAAAATCAAAAATAAAGATTTTGTATTTTTGAAGTGAACCCAAATTATTAAACAAAAAAGTTTAATAAGGAGGGTTCATTTTATATGTATCTTTATTTTTTTATGTTTTATATATATTTTTTATGATATAATATTATAGATTATAATAGAAAGGATTTATTTTTATGGCAAAACATATTGCTAAGCACTCAAAAGCCACTTCAAAACATAATTTTCTTATTTTTCTTTTGACTGTCTTTTTTATTGGGTTGCTTATTTTTTCTACCTTCAAAATTTTTAACTGGTCAAAAGACTCCAATAATATTAGTACTGAAATTTCTGATATTTCTAATATTGTAACTGTTCAAGAGAATACTAGAGAAGAAACAGTTGTTGAATCAACTGAGGATTCTTCTAATCCATATTGGGATTATATCAAAATGAATTTAATTGATGTAAATTTCTCAGAATTAGAAGATATTAATAGTGATGTTTGTGGATGGATTCAAGTCAATGGAACAAATATTAACTATCCTTTTGTACAGACTAATAATAATGATTATTATTTAACTCATTCTTTTTATAAAGATTATAACGAAGCTGGCTGGGTATTTTTAGATTATAGAAATAATATCCAATCACTTCATCAAAATACTATTATTTATGCACACTCAAGAATAGATACTACTATGTTCGGTTCTCTAAAAAAATTATTAAATAGTAATTGGTATAATGATAAAGATAATCATATTATAAAACTATCTACAAAAAATCAAAATACCCTATGGCAAGTATTTAGTGTATATCATATTCCTACCACGAGTGATTATTTAAAGGTAGATTTTGATTCACCAGAACAGTTTTCTAATTTTGCTAAAATGTTGCAAGATAGAAGTGTTTACAGTTTTAATACTTCTGTTGGTGGTAATGATAAAATTCTTACTCTTTCTACTTGTTACAGTAATGGAGAAAAGATGGTTATGCATGCTAAGTTAATTAAGTATTCAAATAAATAATAAAATATCCCCGTAGTACTTATGCACTACGGGGAACTAATAAGCCTCTACTTAATTATTTATTGGCTAATTAGTTTTATTGATGTTTATGCTTCTGGATTAGGTATCACATACTTTTCAGGATGAACAGTTCTGGTGTATCCAGCCTCAATAAGTTGGTTCACCATTTCGTTAATTACCCTCTTTGTTTTTACAAGGAAGGTTCTACCGTACTCGTCACAGATAACAAGAGTTCTGTCATCTACCACGATATAAGTCCCCACATTTTCTCTGAATTCACCAGGTAAGAACAATCTTGTCATTGCAAGATATGTGTTCTTAGTTTCTGCGTCCTGAAATCTTTCGATTTCTTTAATCTGGATTTTCTGTTCAAAATCGCCAAGGGCTTTCACGCCTTTTTCAGTAGCTTTTTTAAAAGCTATTTCAAATGTTTCCGCCCAGTTCTCTTCAGTGGCAATTTTGCAAAGCCACTTATACGCTTCAGGTCGTTCCTCTCCATTACTGAAGGGAACTCTCATATACTTGTCCCTATATCCCATAGACTTCAGTATTCCGTTGATTTCGCTTCTGTACGGTGTTACCAATACCTCTCCATGACTGTCACAATATGCGATGTGTCCATGTGTCTCCCACTTGGTCATTGGGGTCGCTCTCCGATCTGTCAAATATGAAAACTTGTACAGGTCATTGATGTCTTTTAACCGGACATGCTTGATGGGTTCGTTGAACATAAACATCTCTCTTTCTGCCACAATTCGTGGCTTAAAATTATTACATACTTCTGAGAAGTATGGTAGCCCTTTTGGGCTTACATTTGTATTATACCACATTATGTAAATTTTTACAATTTTCTTTTTCAATTTAAAAGGGAATCGCCGAGCCGCGTCCTAAAAATAGTCCACCCGGACTATTTTTGCCCTCTCTTCTTTTGGGCACGTCCTTTTCGATTCCCCGATTCAAGAGCACACAAAAAGAGCCATGGCTTTGCCATGACTTTTTGGTGTGCCAAAAGGGAATCGAACCCCCGACCTCTCCCTTAGGAGGGGAGCGCTCTATCCTACTGAGCTATTGACACATTTACCTTATTATAATATCATTCTGCTTGACATAAGTCAATATTTTTTACCGTTTTCTCTTTATATTCTGGCTTTTTTGTGCTATAATAGTTTTTGTTTATTAAGGAGATTTAATTATGAAACATATTTTGAGTTATATGCGTAAGGCTATTGAAGACTATAATATGATAGAAGATGGAGATAAAATTGCAGTTGCTTTGTCTGGTGGCAAGGATTCTATTACTATGCTTAAGGCTTTAAAGAATCTTCAAATTTTTTACCCTAAAAAGTTTGAATTGATTGCTATTAGCGTAAATCCAGGTTTTGATTTTTTTGATTCTGCTTTTTTGCAGAAAACTTGTGATGATATTGGCGTCCCTTTTTTTGAAGAGAAGTATGATATTAAAACTATTGTTTTTGAGGATAGAAAAGAGAAAAATCCTTGTTCTTTGTGTGCAAATTTAAGAAGAGGAATTCTTAATTCTGCTGCTAAACGTGAGCAGTGTAATAAGCTTGCTTTGGGTCATAATTTAGATGATGTTTTAGAAACTTTTTTAATGAATTTGTTTTTTGCTGGTAGTTTGTCTACTTTTGCACCTGTTACTTATATGGACAGGTCTGATATGACTGTTATTAGACCTTTGGTTTATACTCCTGAAAAAGAAACTAAGAGATTTGTTAGAAAAAATAATATTTCTGTTATGCCTAAGGTTTGCCCTATGGATGGACATTCTACAAGAGAAGATATGAAAAATTTAATTGTTTCTCTTTCTGTAAAAAATCCATATGTTAAAGCTAGTATTATTGGTGCAATTAAACGAAATAATATTAATGGTTGGAAAGATGTTGCAAAACACGAAAAAAATAATGGCTAGGATTTCTCCTGCCATTATTTTTTTATTGTCCTAATGTTTTTACTTTTTCTGCAAGTTCTTTTAAGCTCTTTTCTGCATCTTCCATATTTTTTTCTTTTATTCCTATGTAGAATTTTATTTTTGGTTCTGTTCCTGATGGTCTAACGCAACACCAAGCATCATTGTTTAGATCAAAGTATAGTACATTTGATGTTGGTAGATTTGTATTTTCTACACTTCCTGTTTCTAAGTCTTTTATTGTTCCTTGTTTGTAATCTCTGAATTTTAAGACTTTATATTTTCCTAATTGAGTTATTGGATTTTGTCTAATGTTTTCCATTATTTGTTTTATTTCATCAGCACCACTTACTCCTTCTTTTGTTACTGAAACAGTAAGCTCTTTGTAATATCCATATTTTTCGTATATGTTCATCATTTGATCCCATAAAGTATAGCCTTTTGTTTTGTAATATGCTGCTGCTTCACATAGAGCCATTACTGCTGCTATTCCGTCTTTGTCTCTTGCGTGTGTTCCTACTAAGCATCCGTAGCTTTCTTCAAATCCAAACATATATGTATTTTCTCCGGTTTGTTCAAATAATCTCATTTGCTCTCCTATATATTTGAATCCTGTTAATACTTCAACTAGTTTTAGGTTATATTCTTTTGCTATTGCATCTGCTAAGTTTGATGATACTATTGTTTTTATAAGAGCTCCATTTGCTGGTATCTCTCCTCTTTCTTGCTTTTGTGAAAGCTCATATTCTGCAATTAGCAAACCTGACATATTTCCTGTGAATGAATGATATTCTCCTGTTTTTGAGTCTTTTGCATATACTCCTAATCTATCTGCATCTGGGTCATTTGCTAGAACGACATCTGCATTTACTTTTTTTGCTAACTCTAATGCTAGCTTGAAAGCTCTTTCATCTTCTGGATTTGGATAATCTACTGTTGGGAAATCTCCATCTGGTTTCTCTTGCTCTGGTACTACATAAACATTTTCAAAACCTATTTCTTTTAATATTCTTTGAACTGGTACATTTCCTGCTCCATGTAGAGGTGTATATACTATGTTTACATCTTTTTGAACTTTTTTGATTGTGTCTAGATTTAATACTAGATTCTTTAGTGTTTCTATGTACTTATCATCCATTTCTTTTCCAATTACATTATATAATCCCTTTTCAATAGCTTCTTCCTTTGTGATTTTCTTTATTGTAGAAAAGTCTTCTATGCTATTTACTTCTGTTATTATTCCTTTATCGTGTGGTGGAACTATTTGAGCTCCATCTTCCCAATATACTTTGTATCCGTTGTATTTTGGCGGATTATGGCTTGCCGTTATCATTACTCCTGCAATACATCTTAACTCTCTTACTGCAAATGATAGTTCCGGAACTGGTCTTAGCTCTTCAAATACATATGTTTTTATTCCATTTGCGTTTAAGCATAATGCAGTATATTCACTAAATTCTTTTGACATATGTCTTGAGTCATATGATATTGCAACTCCTTTGTTTTCCGGATTGTTTTTGTTTATGTAATTTGCTAATCCTTGAGTTGCTTTTGTAACAGTATATTTATTCATTCTGTTACTTCCATTTCCGATTACTCCTCTTAATCCTGCTGTTCCAAATTCTAATTCTTTGTAAAATCTGTCTTCAATTTCTGCATTGTTTCCTTCTATACTTTTTAATTCTTTTTTGGTTTCTTCATCTATTGATGGATCATTTAACCATTTATTATATTTATCTAAATAATTCATTCTTTCCTCCTCTATTACAAAATAAGAGTTTAAATTTGTATAACCAAACTTTAAACTCTTATATTTTAATTATACATTTTTATGAAAGTCGTTGTATAATTTTCTTGCAGTTTCTGGGCTATCTACTCCCTCTGCATTTTTAACAGGCGCAAATTCTTCTTCTCTTTTTACTCTTAGTATTGCCATATCATCTAATGATTCAAATGCGTCAAATAAGAAAGATTCGAATTTATATGCATTTGGTTTGTCTGATGTCACTAAATTTCCATCTTTGTCTAAGTATTTTGCTTTTTTGAAAGCACTATGGTATGGTAATGTATTTTTGCTTATTTCTTCAATTGCTTTTACATTGAATAGGTTGCAAAGTATATGTGATTCACCATATATTAAGTTTCCTTTTTCGTCTGTTGCTTCTGCCATTTCTTCTGAAATTTCGCTATATTCTACAACACTTGGTTTTCCGTCTCTCTTGCAAAATACTCCTACTTTTTCGTGTGGTCCTGCTTTTACAACGCTTTTTCCTGCTGCTAATACTTTTTTCTCTATTGCAAATCCTAGGAATACTGGATCTATCATATTAACTAAGACATTGTCTACTCCGCCTATGAATGCCCATTCTATTCCTCTAGTTTTCATATCATATAATATTCCATTTCTGTTCATTGATAAGAATATTCCACCATGACCATCTGCAGCCATTTTTATTAGTCCATCTTCTCCAATTAGGATTTTACCTTCTGTGTCGATCATTGGTAATTCTCCTTGTTTGAAGAATACTACTTTATCTTTTGGATATCCAAAGAATTTATTTTTTTCAAAAAAGCTAACTGTTGCTTCGTTGTTTTCATTACTTGTCATTATGTACCAAAGACAATATTCTCCGTATTTTTCTTGTGCTTTTTTTAGTGTGTCACATAAGATTTCGAATATTGGTTTATGTGAATCTAATCCTATATCAAATGTTCCTTTTGGTCCATTATGTCCTAATCTTGTTCCTTGTCCACCAGCCATTGTTACTGCTGCTAGTTTTCCGGCTTTTATTTCTTTTAATCCTATTTCCTCGTAGTGTTTTAGTTCTTCTTCTGACAATGCGCTTTTATCTGTGTAGTCTATTGGTTTTATTTTTGATGCAGAAAAATCTACTGTATGTCCTATTCTTTTGTATAATTCTTCAACTTGGTTGAAGTCTAATGTTAATATTTCGTCTAATAATTTTGCTTTTTTGTTTTCATCTAGCTTGTCATATTGACTTAGTAGCTGCTCTTGGTTGTATTTTTTTACTAATTTCTCAGCAGCTAAGTATTTTTCTTCCATTTTGTTCTCCTTTCATTTTTTGGTTATTAATACTTATGCTATCATAATATACTATTAGAACAAATTAGTCAATTGTTTTGCAAAATTTGTACAAGTAAAAAATAGCACAAGATATAAAATCTCGTGCTATTTTGTTTAACAAATTTATTCATATTTTTCTTTAGTTTTTATATTAATTAGCAATTGAAATGCTACTAATATACTCTTGTTTATCCTTCTCTCCTGACGTATTTAGTATTTTATCGTGATGTTCAATTATTTCCTTTACTTTACCTTCATATTTAGTAATGTCATAACAATTTATTATTGTTATTTCTTTGTCTTTAAAATTTTCATCTATTGTTTTCTCTATTTTTTTATTTACCTCTTCTATATATTCAATGCTTCCATTAATAATTATTTCGTTGTTCTCTTTTAATATGTTTTGTATTTCTTCCTCATTAATTTCTTTTGTTTTCCATCCTATATTTAATATTTTTTCTTTGTTTTTTATTTTTAATTTGTCTAATAATGCTTGAATTTTTTCTGTTAAATTTGTTTCAGTTATTGTGGTAATCTTGATTCCTTTATTAATTTTTTTATCTATATTTGGTAATAACATTGTTACTAAGTGCCAATCACTAATATAGAAACTACAAACCTTTTTAATATTTTTATCAAGTTGTGCCATTGTTACCTCCAATCTCTTTCTATGGTAAATTTTACCATTTTTACAAAATTGTGTCAATAATATTACAAGATAATCGTGTGTCAATTTTCGACAGTTCTAAGACTTTTCGTGTTTATTCTATTTTTTATTTTATATTTTTACAGTATTATTGCAATTTTATTACATCTAGTTTTTAATATTTTTTTACCATTTATGTATATTTTTAATTTTTTTAGTAAATACTTTTATTATAAATTTAGTATATTCGAAAAGGAGGACATTTATTATGAATAAATCTATTATTTATAAAATTTTGATTTTATTATCATTATTAACTATTTTTGTTTTCTTTTCTGCTTATTCTTATGTAACTGCTGTTTCTAGAAATATTTCTGATAGTGTATTTAGATTACACGTTATTGCCAATAGTGATTCAGATGAAGACCAAGCTTTAAAGCTTAAGGTTAGAGATAAATTATTAGAATATATGAATTCTTTATGTTCTAGTACTTCTTCAAAAGAAGACTCAATGCGTATTGCAAATGAACATATTGAAGATTTTTCTGAAATTGCAAAAGATGTAATTTTAGAAAATGGATATGATTATGATGTTGAAATTTCTGTTGGTGAATGTGATTTTCCAACAAAGAATTATGGAGATGTATCTCTTCCTGCTGGCACATATGATGCTCTAAGAGTTAAGATTGGATCTGCCAATGGTCACAATTGGTGGTGTGTAATGTTCCCTCCTCTTTGTTTTGTTGATGTTTCTTCTGGAGTAGTTTCTGAAGAGTCAAAAGAACTTTTAGAAGATACTATGTCTGATGAGGAATTTGATTTGATAACTGAGTCCGATAATAATTCTGAAATGAATTTTAAATTCAAACTTGTCGAATTATTCGAGAATTTTAAGTTAAGATTGGCACGCAATTAGTAATTATTTTATATTTGCCTTGTAAATCCTTCTATTTTGTGGTATATATATATTTAGACTAAAATTATATATATCAATATAGGGGGATTTTATTTTGGAAAAGTTAGTTATAAATGGACCAACAAGACTTCAAGGAGATGTTACAATAAGTGGAGCAAAAAATGCAGCAGTCGCTATTATTCCTGCAACTTTATTAGTTAGTGGAGTTTGTACTTTGGAAAATGTTCCAAATATTAGTGATGTTAAAATTTCGTGTTCTATACTAGAAAAATTAGGTGCTAAAGTCACTTGGATTTCTGAGCATTCCGTAAAAATAGATGCTCGTCATATAAAACGTACATCTGCACCATTGGATATGACAAGTAAATTTAGAGCATCATATTATTTAATAGGTTCTTTACTTAGTCGTTGTCATAAGGCAGAAGTTGGACTTCCTGGTGGTTGTAAATTAGGCGCTCGTCCTATTGATCAACATATAAAAGGTTTTGAAGCACTTGGAGCTTGCGTTAATACTACTCAGGGCAAAATTGTTGCGAGTGCCACCCATTTAATTGGAAATTCTATTTATATGGATACTGTTTCTGTTGGCGCGACTATCAATATTATGCTTGCTGCTGTTTTAGCTGAAGGAACAACTACTATTGATAATGCTGCTAAAGAGCCACATATCGTTGATGTTGCTAACTTTTTAAATGCTATGGGTGCCGATATTCACGGTGCTGGTACTGATATGATAAAGATTAATGGTGTTTCTAAGTTAGAGGGAAATACTACTTATTCAATAGTTCCTGACCAAATTGAAGCTGGAACTTTTATGCTTGCTGCTGTTGCTTCTAAAGGTGATGTTGTAATTCATAATTGCATTCCTGAGCATCTAGATTGTTTAACAGCAAAAATTTTGGAAATGGGTGGAGAAGTCGAAGAATGTGGAGATTCTATTCATGTTTGGTGCAATACTCGTCCTAGCAAAACAAATATAAAAACAGCCCCATATCCTGGTTTCCCTACAGACTTACAACCTCAAGCTGGTGTAGTTTTGGCAGTTGCCGATGGAACAAGCATTATTAACGAGAGTATATGGGAATCTCGTTTTCAATATACAACTGAATTAAATAACATGGGAGCTAATATTACAGCTCAGGGCAAAACTGCTGTTTTTGAAGGCGTTGATTGTCTTCTTGGCGCTCCTGTTTATGCTTCTGATTTAAGAGCTGGTGCAGCTTTGATTATTGCTGGAATTATTGCTAATGGCGAAACTCAGTTGTTTAATTTAGAGCATATAGACAGAGGTTATGAAAATATAGAAGATAAGTTTAGAAAACTTGGTGCAAATATACAAAGAATAAAAGAATAGGTTATATATATGTTTAAATTTTGTAGTTTATTTAGTGGTAGTACAGGAAATAGTTTATTAGTAGAAACTGATAATTGTAAAGTATTAGTAGATGCCGGAGAAAGTGCAAAGAAGATTGTTAATGCACTTTCTCTTGTCAATGTTGACGTCAATGACATTGATGCTATCCTTGTCACTCACGAACATTCTGACCATATAAAGAGTTTGGGCACTCTTTCTAATAAATATAATATTCCAGTATATGCTAATTTAAATACTTGGAATGCTATGCCTGAGCAAAAGAATAAAGTTATTTCTGAAAATCAAAATATCTTTGTAACTAATAAAGATTTTGAAATTAAGGATTTAAAAATACATCCTTTTTCGATTTCTCACGATGCTGCCGAACCTTGTGGTTTTAATATTTATAATAAGAAGAAAAAAATCAGTGTTGCAACAGATTTAGGACATATTTCTCCTGAACTTCTTTCTAATTTAGAGAAAAGTGTTTTTGTCCTATTAGAAGCAAACTATGATCCAGAGATATTAAAATATTCTAGATATCCATATTCTTTAAAACAGCGTATTGCCGGTCCTAATGGTCATTTATCTAACAATAATTCTGGAGAAATAGTTTCATATTTAATGAAGTCAGGGCTAAACAATGTTATGCTTGGTCATTTAAGTAAGGAAAATAATTTTCCGGAACTTGCATATAAAACTGTTGTCGAAGAAATTATTAGTAATAAGTGTGATGAGTCAAATATACATATAGGCGTTGCTAAACGTGATGGTCCTAGTAATGTAATTGATATTGCATAAAGGAGATTGATTATGCTACATATTAATATTTTATGTATTGGAAAAATTAAAGAGTCTTTTTTTAGAGATGCTATCGATGAGTATTCTAAAAGACTTTCTAGATTTTGTGATTTGAAAATTACAGAGCTTCCTGATGAGAAAATTCCTGATAAGTGCAGTTTAAAGGTTGAAGAAGCTATTAAGGAAAAAGAGGGGCAAAATATTTTATTGCATCTAAAGAAGGATTCATATTCTATTGCTCTTGATTTAAAGGGTAAAGAATTTGATTCTGTTTCTTTTTCGCATAAAATAGATGAACTTTCTTCTATTAATAGTTCTATAACATTTATAATCGGTGGAAGTTTAGGTCTTTCACCTGCTGTTTTAAATGCTTGTTCTTCTAAGATATGTTTTTCAAAAATGACGTTTCCTCATCAATTAATTCGTGTTTTCTTACTAGAACAATTATATAGAGCTTTTAAAATATCTAATAATGAAACTTATCACAAGTAAGGCCTTTTAGGATTTATTTTTTAGAATAAAAAATTCCATATTAAAGCTGATGTTACCATTCCTACGAAATCAGCAATTAATGCTGCAGCAAGAACAAATCTTGTTTTTTTGACTCCTATACTACTTGTATAAACTGCAATTGTATAGAATGTAGTTTCTGTTGATCCCATAATTGTCGAAGTTATTAGCCCTATCCTACTATCCACTCCATATGTTGTCATTATATCTGTCGCTACTGCAAGTGATGCACTTCCAGAGATTGGTCTTAAAAGTGCAAGTGGAATTACTTCACTTGGAAATCCAATTTTATTGGTTAATATTGATATTACCTTTGTTGCCACATCCAATATACCAGAACTTCTTAAAACACCTATTGCTAAGAATAATCCTAATAAGGTTGGAAATATCTTTATTACTATTTCCATTCCTTCTTTTGCTCCATCTACAAAAATATCATATATTCTTTTTTTATCTATAATTCCATAAATAATTATTACAATTATAACTGCTGGAATTGCAATTGTAGATATATAATTGATTACTTCCATATTCGCCTCTCATATTAAAATCTTTTCATAAGAATCTTACTTGCAACAATCCCTGCTACATCTGCTGCAATTGTTGCAATCCATACAGGAACTATTATTTGACTTGGATTTACTGAGTCAAGCGACGCTCTTACTGCTATTACTGTAGATGGAATTAATTGTATAGATGCAGTGTTTAAGACTATAAACATTGCCATCGAGTCTGTTATTCTATCTTTTTGAGGATTTTTTTCCTGCATTGTTTGCATTGCTTTTACTCCCAAAGGTGTAGCGGCATTACCTATTCCTAATAGGTTTGCAATTATATTAATAGTTATTTCTTTATATTCTTTATCTTCTTTTTTCATTGTTGGAAATAAAAATCTCATTAGTGGTGATATAAATTTGGTTAGTTTTTTCATTAATGATGTTTCTTGTACTATCTTCATTAGTCCATTCCATAAACACATTGTTCCAAATAATTTTAATATTAAATCCACAGTTTGCGCACAAGATGTGAATATCGAATTATTAAATTCTTCTATATTTCCATTAAATATTGCATATAAAAAAGACAATATTATAAAAGCCGGCCAAATTTTATTTAACATTTTTATTACCTCTTTTAATGTATATTCCTACTCGTTTTTTATATTCGTATACTTTTTTGTTATTTCCTAAAAAAAGTCTTGCATATGAAAGTAACACTTTACTTCGTAAATTTTCCAATTATTTTTTACTGTTTTTGCTTGTATTCTGCAACATTTTATGTTATTATTATTGTATAAAATGTCGAATTTAGGAGGAATATGTAAATGAAGTCAACCGGTATTATCAGACGTGTAGATGAATTAGGAAGGATTGTTATTCCTATAGAGTTAAGAAATAAGTTAAAGATAGCAGAGAAGGATCCTATAGAAATATATGTCGATGGTTCTTCTATTGTCCTAAAGAAGCTTGAAGAAACTTGTGTTTTTTGTGGAAGTACTAAGAATGTAACAAAATATAAAGATAAATTAATTTGTGATAAATGTATTAAAAATATTAAAGATTTGGAAGAAAATACAGAAGATTAATTTTAACATATAAAAACAATAGCTTTTACAGCTATTGTTTTATTGCTTATATAAACTGTTTATAAATAGTGTCTTTTGAGACCTTATTGTTTTTAGCAATTTGTTTTATTGCGTCCTTTTTTGATAATCCTTTCTTTGTATAATATTCAAATTGTTCTTCTATGCTTAATTGATTAATATTTTCTATTTCTATTTGCTTTTCTGTTTTTGCATGATTTTCAAATAGTACTATATACTCACCTTTTACATCGTCAAGAGTTTCTAGTACTTCTTCTATTGTGCCTCTAATAAATGTTTCATGAATCTTAGTTAATTCTTTTGCTATTACAACTTCAATATTCCCTAGCCTTTGCTCAATTTCTTGTAATGTTTTTATTAATCTATGTGGTGCTTCATAAAAGATTATAGTTTTGTTTTGTTTTTGTATATCGTCAAATTTTTCATCTCTAAGCTTTTTATCTAGTGGCAAAAATCCATAGAATGCAAATTCTCTTGTTCCAAGTCCCGATGCTATTAATGCATTTATTAGTGCACAAGCTCCCGGTATAGGAATTATCTCTATTTGCTCTTTTATCGCTTCTTTTACCACTTCTTCTCCCGGATCAGATATTCCCGGAGTCCCTGCATCAGTTATGAGCCCTATGTTTTTTCCTTCTTTTAATATTCTAATAAGTTCTGCTGTCTTTGTATCTTCATTGTGCCTATGATAGCTTATCATAGGTTTTGATATTTCTAAGTAATTTAACAACTTTAAAGAGTGTCTTGTATCCTCAGCTGCAATTATATCAACCTCTTTTAGTGTTTCAACAGCTCTATATGTTATGTCGTTTAGATTTCCTATTGGTGTTGCTATTAAATATAACTTTCCTGTCATTTTTATTCTCCTATATTATAAATTTCTTTGATCTGTGTTGTATATTCACCATTTTCTTCATATATATACAACGGTTCTAGAATTTTAAAGAATTTGTTAGCACCTTTTATTCCTTTTATTAAAATTAACGATGCATCTGCATTTTTATTAGGATATACCACTTTTATTTCTTTTGGCTCTATTTTATTTTCTCTCATTTTTTGAATTATATCAGGCATTCTCTCTGGTTTATGAACCATATAAATTTCGCCTTTATCTTTTAAAAGATTTGATGCTATTCTTAAAAAATCTGATAATGTTGCTTTGATTTCGTGCCTTGAAATTATCTTATTATCTATATCATTTATCTTGCCTGTTCCAATTTCTTTATACGGTGGGTTCATAACAATTACGTCAAACTGATTTCTTTCTAATGACTTATTGTCAAATATTTTGTTTATGTCCGTATTTAGTATTGCAAATTTATCTTCTAGATTGTTCAGTTTTATACTTCTAGTTGCCATTTCGGCAACTTCTTCTTGTATCTCTATTCCTACTATTTCTTTTAGTTCAGTCTTTTTGCAAAGTAACAAGCCTATTATTCCTGTTCCAGTTCCTAGATCTACCACTTTGCTGCCTTTCTTTATACTTTTAGCAAAGTCTGATAGAATCACACTGTCTATACCAAAGCAAAATCCTTTAGTATTTTGTATAATCTTAAGTCCCTTATATTGTAAGTCATCTATTCTTTCATTCTCTTTTAAAATTTCTTCCATCTTTATATCTTCCTATCAACTTTTATTTTACTCTTTAATATTATATATTAAATATCGAATTATGTAAATAGTGAGG
>OLHG01000720.1_pt1 | contig 22725 bp, 23 predicted proteins | sample 1605971 | NCBI WGS metagenome assembly OLHG01 (sample SAMN03283289) | human gut metagenome | biome: human-associated habitat; material: feces | host: Homo sapiens | place: Peru | collected 2012 | reverse complement strand
CCAACTATGCTTATTCCTTTTCTGTCAGCACATTCTCTTGCTATGTTTGCAAAATTAAGGCTTCTTGCTGCTGTTATTTTTATTGGTTTGCCACTTTCACTTCTTCCTATGTGTACATGTAAATCTGCAAATACTTCTTCCATTTTTTACTACATCCCTTCCTATATACAAATTTATAGTTCTACTATTATTATTTTTCGAAGTTCTCGATTAAATAATAATAGCAGAACTATCTTATTTTTATTCTCTAAACCAACTCTCATATGCTCTTGTCGTTTCTGCTTGTTTTTCATTTTTTTCTGGTGTTTCTATATTTGTTCTTTCTTGATTATTAGATATCCTTGCCGGATCTACCAAATCTCTTAATTCTATTCCATGGGATCTTCCATTTATAATATTATATACAGCTCCAACTCCTCTTATTTGATTTGCTAGATATGTATTATTTACTTCTTGACTTACAGAATTTTTATTAAACAGATTTGCCTCATTTTTCATTGCTGTTATTAGTCCTGTTGTTTCTGGTATTATTATATCTTTTTCGTTTCCTAAACTCATACCTTAATTGCCTCCATTCTGTTTACGAAGTCTTTAAATGTTTCCAAATATTTATTTTCTTTTCCCTTTAGATTTCTAAATTCTAGCAGTACTAAGGCTTCATCAACTTTAAATCCAATTCTTTCTGGTCTATCTAAAAGCATACCTCCAAATTGGTCTATCAATTCTAGAATATCAGCTTCTGGTTCTCTTGGTTCAGATCCACTATATCTATTTACTTGTTCACATATTCTGCAAAATCTTTCATCAAATCCCAAAGTTCTTAAATAATCTGCTCCTTCTTTTGCATAGGTTTTTATTTTACTCATATCTGTAAAGTTTTCAACTTTTTTGCAGTTGCATAGCAAGCAAGCTGTTATTAGCAAATTTTGATCAAACCCTAATTCTGTATTATCTAAAAACAACTTTAATAACTCTGTTTTAAAAACAACAGAATTGTCAAAAAATATATTTCCTCTTTTGTTTAGATAATACATTATTTCCATTTTCTTTATCCAATTTTTTTCAGATAAAATGTAATCTGCAAAAGTTTGGTTATCCATAATTTTTCCTCCTATGGACATTTAGTATTCCGAATAAATTATATGATATAAGCTTATATTTTTCAATAAAATATCGAAAATGTAATTTTAATGTAATACTATTGTAACTTTAGTAATATTTCGTTTAATTCTTCTTGAGCTTTTTCTAAGTTTGTGTTTTCCACAATGTAATCACAATTCTCGATAAAGAATTCATTGTTATGTTGATTCTTTAGTCTTGCTATTGCTTGTTCTACTGTTATATTATCTCTTGCACAAATTCTTTTTATTTCTTCTTGTTGGTTAACAATTACTCCTATTGTTATATTACAAATTTCATTTAACTTACTTTCAAATAATAGTGGGACATCTAGGATGATTAATTGTGCTTTAGATTCCTCTATTCGTCTTTTTATTTCTTCTACCACATATTTTTGGGTAAGTTTGTCCAATCTTTCTTTTTTTGCTTTATCTTTGAAAATTATATTTGCAAGTTCTTGTCTTTTTAACTTGTGATTTTCATCTAAGATTTCTTTTCCAAATTCTGCTACTATCTCTTGTAAATATTCAGTATCACCTTGAGTTAAGTCTTTTGCTATTTTGTCAGCATCTACAACCTCCGCTTCATACTGTTGCTGTATAATTTTTGATATGGTTGTTTTTCCACTTCCAGATACTCCTGTTATTCCAATTATCTTCATAAGATTCTCTCTTTCTAAAATCTAGTTTGTTATTATCATATTATTTGTAAAGTCTAAGTTTGCCTTTGACTCACCAGTATATCCTAGTGTATATATGTCGGTAGCAAATATGTCTTTTTCTAGCATTTCTGCTAGTACTTTATTTTTGTTTTGATTTTGGTTCATATATTTTTTTAATGATGTTATTATATTTAGTTTTGGATTTGTTCTTGCTATCTCAGATAATAGTGATTTTCCTTTTTGTGTAAATCCTAGTACTCTCACATATGGTACAACCTTCTTAGAATTATCCATTAACTTTTTGTCTATTCCTAATAGTGCGTATAATAAGATTCTTTGAATTCGTGTTTGAGTATATCTTTTTGATTTTATATTAGATATTAAATCCTTTAAAGTATTTGACTCGTTTGCTGCATTTTTTATTGCAAATTGTAGTCCTTCTGAAACATCTGGTAGGTTCTCTATTTCCTCTACCTTCATTTTTCTTAAAGCATAGATAATCTCTTTTTCATATTTTTCTAAACTTAAAACCACTGAGCCTTTTCTTGCTTCTTGTCCTATTATTGTATAACTACTTCTTGGTATTACCTTTCTTAAATCTGTATACTCTCCATCCTGTAATAGTTTTCTGATTGCAGTTGCACTTGCGAAGTCATCTACAATTTTATTATCGTTATAATATACTTTTTTTCTTTTTATCATTATTGGCTCTAATTTACTCTTTTGAACCTTAAGTGCCTTTAAGTACTCTATCGCAAGTATGTTATTAGGACTGTTTAATGTATTTGCATATCTTTTTATATCATTTAAGTACATCATTAAAGCATTTTCTCTTGCTGCAGGATATGAGATTCCCTTCTTTAGCTCATGTGCTAGTATATTTGTATATGCCTTTGGCTCTTCATATAAAACATTTGCAATATTGTTCAAAGTAGCCAAATCATTTGCTTCTGCTCCAAAAGAAACAGCATCTACAACTTTTAAGTTGTCTAATATTTTTATGGCTCCATTTGCAAAGTTCTCTGCACTGGATACGCTGTAAACTGTTGGTAGTTCTATTACAAGGTCGGCTCCTCCACATATAGCCATGTATGTTTTAGCCCATTTATTAACTATGGAGGTATCTCCTCTTTGTGTAAAGTTACCTGATATTACAGCAACGCAATAGTCTGCTCCAGTTTTTTCTTTTGTTGCTTGTAAATGATAATAATGTCCATTATGAAACGGATTATATTCAGCTATTACTCCTATTACTCTGCTCACTTAAAAAGCACCTCCTTTTTTATTTTTTTTGTTGCACTTATATTTCTTTACTGGTATAATATCATAAAATGAAATTATTTACAATGATTTTTTAGAGAGGTTTTATTATGGAAGAAATTACTATTTATACTGATGGTGCTTGTTCAGGAAATCCTGGCCCTGGTGGTTGGGGTGCAATTTTAATGTTTGGCGATACTAAGAAAGAAATTTCTGGTGGACTTGATAATACTACTAACAATGTTATGGAATTAACTGCTGTTATTGAATCTTTAAAGATGTTAAAAAGACCTTGCAAAGTAGATTTATATAGTGATAGCGCTTATGTAGTTAATGCTTTTTTACAAAAATGGATTTATGGTTGGATAAAAAAGAATTGGAAAACTGCTGGAAATGATCCTGTAAAAAATAAAGAACTTTGGCAAGAACTATATAGTCTTACCAAAATTCATGAAGTTACTTTTCATAAAGTTAAAGGTCATGCAGACAATGAATTTAATAATAGATGCGACGAACTCGCAAGAATGGAGAGGGATAAGTTTTAATTATCCCTCATCTTCTTCATTATTATTTTTTGTTTCATCATATTCGTATTCATATGTTTCTATTGGTTTATGATACTTTATATTTTTCTTTGGTTTTGCTGGTTGCTGTTTTTTTCTGTCGTCATCTAGTTTTTTCTCTTCAATCTTTCTTGCTTCTATTTTTTCTTCTTTTTTGTTTTGCATTTGTTTATTAAATATTGTATTTAGTTTGTCTATTGCATCTGGAACATAGTCTAGCAATCTATCTAAGCATGAACTATGGTCTACTGGTAATAGTTTTACTGTATTAGGTTGTACTACTAAAAATGCCATAGGAATTATACTCACTCCTGCACCTGCTCCTCCACCAAATGGTAATCTATATTGTACTTGCTCTTCTTTATCTTTTTTTGTGTACTCGTCTAATGTTTCTCCTCTAAACTCACTACCACCTGCTGCAAATCCAAATCCAACTTTAGATATTGGTATAATTACTGTGTTGTTTGAAGCTTGAATTGGCTCTCCTATTATTGTATCAACATCAATCATGTCTTTTATGCTATTCATTGCTGTATTCATAAGATTTTCTATTGGATGTTCTCCCATATAATCACTTCTTTCTTTATTATTTATAGATAATATGTACCAATTTTGTATTTTTTATACAGGTTGAACACTCATTTTTAATTTTTTTATTTGTTTTTCTTCTTTCTTTTGCTTTTTTATTTCTAAAATATTCTTTACTATATCACTTACTTTTACATTTATTATAGTAGATAATTTTATATTATACATATTTATAGGATGATATATTGGATTTACTTTATAAAAAATGTCTTCTTCTATTATTATATTTTTATCTAGTAAATGCGGTAATATGTTGGATATTATTATGGATAGAAAAGCTACCAAATATGATGTAATAATGTAATCTTTTGTTCCCACTAGAATATTAGCATCTAATTTTTCAATATTTATTTTTGTTGTTTTAATTTCTTTTTTTATTTCTTTATTATTTATTATTAATTTAAAGTCTTGTATCGCTTTTCTTTTTAGATCTTCATTTGTTATATTTTTCTTGTATTGATCTTTTTTAATTTTAGCATATATTGTAGCTAATTTATGTTTGTTTAGTTTTAGATGTATCCAATGTAATTTTCCTATTTTCAGAGATATTTTTACTAACAATTTTGGGTTATTTTGCTTTTTATTTATATTACTCATATCTAGGTTTTCAATATTTAATTCTATTTTTGAAATACTTATTAGAAAAGCCAAGTTTAAAATAGATAGAATTATTGACATTGCAATATAAAAAACTAACACCTTTTTTCTCCTTTACTAAAGATTTTATTGGTATTAGTTTTCCCATTTTTTACTAAATTAAACATTTTATGCTATTTTATCATTATTCTTTTCTACTGATATATCACCAAATAATTCTTCTTGTCTAGTGATAACTTTGCTTCTTCTAGATAGTTCCAATAATCCAGAGAAGGCTGTAACAACTTCTTCTTTTTCGCATCTATTTAGTGAAAATAATGTATTGAATATAAATTTTGGTCTTTTGACTAATTCTTTTAGCATATCTTTTACTTTGCTTGCAACAGTATATTTATCTGTAATAGCAATTCTTTCTATATTTTGAGCATTTTCATTTTGTTTTTCTTCATTTATTCTAACTATATTTGAATATGCATCAACAATGTTTTGTTTGTCGTACTCAATTTCCAATTTCTGTTTTGGTAATTCTATATTATCTGGTAATTTATAGAATCTTATTGCGCTATTATTATACATCTCTCTAAAATTTTTTGTTATTTCTTTATATTTTTTATATTCAATTATTCTCCTTAATAATTCTTCTTCTGAAATTTCTTCTTCATTATCTCCTTCTTTTGGAAGTAAGCTTTTAGATTTCAGATATATTAAGGTAGATGCCATAACTAAAAATTCACTAGTTATTTCTAGGTTCATCTCTTCCATTTTATTAATGTACTCTATGTATTGGTCTGTAATGTCATTTAATTTTATGTCATTAATATTCATTTTGTTTTTGTCTATTAAATGACACAATAAATCCAATGGTCCTTCGAAATTTTCTATTTTTATAGCATATTTTTTTGTTTCTAAAGTTAATACATTTTGCATTTTTTCTATCCTTTTTGTTATATTGTTTTATGATAGTTCTTCATCACTTAGTCTTGAGATTGCTTCTCTTATATTACTGGTTCTATAACCTTTTTTTACTAAAAATTGTATAATTGCTTCTTCATCCATTTGGTTTTGTTTTTTTACAATTATATTTTTAGCCGAGGTTATTTCATATTCTTCAAGCTTTTCTATTTTATCATTAATATAGTCTTCTAGCAAGCCACTAGGAATACCTTTTGAAATTAGTTTATATTTTATTTCTTTTATAGACAAGTTGTTTAAAGCTATAAACTCATTAACAGCTCTATCTATATAATTATTATCGTTTATATAGCCATTTTCTTCTAATTCACAAATAATATCCTCTAACATATTTTCTTCTATATCATTATAAAATTTGTTTTTTACTTCTTGCTTGCTTCTCTTTTTGTATAATACATATTTCAATACTCTTGATTTTTGTTTATCATACTCTTCTATCGTATACATTTTAACCTCTATTATTCTTCATCATCTAATGGTTCATCTTGGTCGTCTATATCTTCTGTACCTTCGTCATTTAAGCTCTTCTCGAAAGCTTCATCAAATTTTGCTCTAACTTTTTTCTCTACTTCAGCCATTATTTGAGGATTGTCTTCGAAGTATTTCTTTGCATTTTCTCTACCTTGTCCTATTCTTGTTCCATCATAGCTAAACCAAGAACCACTCTTCTCTACTATATCTAAGCTTACTGCTAAGTCTAATATATTTCCTGATTTTGAAATTCCTTTTCCGTATATAATATCAAATTCTGCCTCTCTAAATGGTGGAGCAACTTTATTTTTTACAACTTTTACTCTTGCTCTGTTTCCAAATACTTCTCCATCTTGTTTTAAGTTTTCTACTTTTCTTATATCTAATCTAACTGAAGAATAGAACTTTAAAGCTCTTCCTCCTGGAGTTGTTTCTGGATTTCCAAACATAATGCCAACTTTTTCTCTTAATTGGTTTATGAATATTATTGCTGTATTTGATTTATTAAGTACACCAGCTAGTTTTCTTAATGCCTGTGACATAAGTCTTGCTTGAAGACCAACATGTGCATCACCCATATCTCCATCAATTTCTGCCTTTGGAACTAATGCTGCAACAGAGTCTACTACAATTATATCAATAGCACCACTTCTAACTAATGCTTCTACTATTTCTAATGCTTGTTCTCCTGTATCTGGTTGAGATACTATTAAGTCATCTATATCTACACCTAAATGTTTTGCATATACTGGATCTAGTGCGTGTTCAGCATCTATAAAAGCTGCTTCTCCTCCTAGTTTTTGGCACTCTGCAATCATATGTAAAGCAAGTGTTGTTTTTCCTGAAGATTCAGGTCCAAATATTTCTATTATTCTCCCCTTTGGTATTCCACCTATTCCTAATGCAACATCTAAGCTTAGTGCTCCTGTAGGAATAGCTTCTACGTTCATTGCTTTAAACTCTCCTAATTTCATTACTGAACCTTTACCAAATTGTTTTTCTATTTGTCCTAAAGCTGACTCTAGTGCTTTTTTCTTTTCATTATTTTCCATATTGTTTTCCTCCCAATTCTATAAACATATGTTTGTATTATCAATCTTGTTATATTATATACTATTATTTTTATTTGTCAAGACTTTTTTCAAACATTTGTTTTATTTTCTATACCAATTATCCAATTCGTAAAAGCTCGTATAATTATTAGCTTCTACTGTTCCAACTAAAGAAGAGCTCTTAACTACTATGCTTTTTGCTCTATATAATCCAATAAAAGGTACTTCATCTTTATATATATTATAAACTTTCTGATACATCTCTTTTATCTTACTACTGTCATTAATCATTCCTGCATTTTGTAAAATGCTAAATAATTCATCATTTGTATATTTCTCAATATTTCCTGGTGCAAAATAATATGTTAGATCTGGACTATATGATGTATAAACCCCAGTAAGCAACATCTGATAATCTTCTCCTCCAATATATTCGTTATATTGATTTTTAGATATTTTGTTTATATTTATATCTAATCCGATAGCCTCCAATTGTTGTTCTATTAATTCTGCTACGGCTATTCTTGTAGAATCATCTCTGTCTACTGCTATTTTTAATCTCAATGTTCTAGTTATTCCATCTATTTCTTTTCTCCAACGATTATTTGAATATGTCCATCCACCATCTTGTAATACTTGCTTTGCTTGTTCTGGATTATATCCTGAACTTGCATTATTTGCTTCATATAGAAAGTTCCCATAGTCTAGAGGATACTCAGCTACATAGTTTTGGTTATTAAATACTGCTGAATTTATATTTCCTTTATCTATAGCATAACTTATAGCTTGTCTTACTGCTTTGTCTTGCAAAATAACATCTTCACAGTTTAAGCTTAAAAAATCAAACTTTCTTCCAGCATATTCTGTTTTTTCAAATCCTATTGTTCCAATATATTCTTGGAAATTTGGATTTGATGTATCTAATACATCTATGTTTCCCATCTTAAAATTATTGTATGCTTCTCCCATAGATGAGTACAAATTTATTTTTATTGTATCTATTTTTGTGTTTGATGTATCTATATCTCTCCATATTTGATTTTTAGTTAATGTTATGTTATTAGTGCTTATATTAGTTATAGTAAATTTTCCTGTTCCTATTGGAGTTTTGGTGCTATTGTAAAAGTCTTCTCCTTGGTAATATGCACTAGAAACAATAGGAAATATAAGATTGTACACAAAAAATGGAACATCAGCGTCTAAAGTTAATTTTATTGTATTTTTATCCACTACTTCAATATTTGCAATATGACTTGTGTTATATTTATATATTGAGTTTCCTTGGTTAATTGTTTCTATTGTATATTTTACATCTTCTGCTGTAAATGGAGTATTATTTTGCCAAACCACTCCTTCTTTAAGCTTTATAACATATATGTTATTCCCTGTTTTAGCACATTCTTTTGCCAAACATGGTTGTATTTCATAATTTTTTGTTAATGTAAAAAGTGGTTCAAATATCAAAGTATCTATATTTAAAATTTCTTTATTTGATGTAATAAGTGGGTTCATTGTGTCATAATTTGTTAAAGCAAGCCTAATATCTTTAATTATACTTTCTTCTGCAACTACATTTGTTTCCTCATTGTTCCCTTGCTGTGTATTTTGTGTTTTATAAATACGATATCCAGCATATGCTATTATACCTATTGCAAATATTATAAATATGTACTTAAATATACTACTTATTTTCATGTTTTTTCCTTTCCTTGTTTTCTTATATGCTTATAATACATTAATTGGCTAATTTTTTCAATAGTTGTAGGGATTTTTTATCTCTAAAAATACAAAAAGGGTATGTTTTAGCCATACCCCTTATTTATTAATCTAACAGATTTCTATTTTCTAGACTCCACTATAAGTTTCATCCCAGTTCTTTCTTCCCCTTCAACTTCTACTTCTGCAAATGCTGGTATGCAGATTAAATCCACTCCTGCTGGTGCTACAAATCCTCTAGCTATTGCTACTGCCTTTACTGCTTGATTTAAGGCTCCTGCTCCAATTGCTTGCATTTCTGCCTTGTTTGATTCTTTTACCAATCCAGCAATTGCTCCTGCTACTGAATTTGGATTTGATTTTGATGAGATTTTTAAAACTTCCATTTCTTTCCTCCTAATATTTTATTTTTTCTGTATGTTTAAGTACAGTTATATTTATATAATATTCGGAGTCATTTGTCCATATGAAAATGGTAATTTCTTACAGTTTTCATCGTGTGTTTTCTGCATTTTTCGTCATTTATTTCTTTGCTACTCTAGTAATTTTGCTTACTCGACAGTTTTCGTCATTAATCTCAAAAATACACCCATTCAATTTTGCTTCACCTGATGCAACTTTATATTTTTCTGGAAGTGTTGTTTCAAATCTTTTTATAGAAGCATCTATATCCATTCCTATTACAGATTTTGACGGACCTGTCATTCCTATATCTGTTATATATGCAGTTCCTTTTTCTAAAATTGTTTCATCAGCAGTTTGTACATGTGTGTGTGTTCCAAAAACTGCTGTTACTTTTCCATCTAGATAATAGCCCATTGCTATTTTTTCCGCTGTTGCCTCTGCATGAAAATCTAGTATTATTATATCTGCTTTGTCTTTTACTTTTTCTAATATGCTTTGCATTCTTGTAAATGGATTTTCTGATTGAACATTCATATCTGTTCTTCCTATTAGATTTACAACACAGATTTTTTTACCTTTACATTCATATATGCCATAACCTTTTCCTGGAACTTTAGCAACATAGTTTGCTGGTCTTAATAATATTTTGTCATCTATAAAACCAAATATGTCCTTTTTGCCCCAGGTATGGTTTCCCATTGTTATTGCATCTATTTTTAGTGCTTTTAGCTCATTAAATATTTTATTTGTAATTCCCATTCCGTCTGCTGAGTTTTCAGCATTGACTATTACAAAGTCTATTTTTTCTTCTTCTCTTATTTTAGGTAAAAGTTCTTTTAGTTTCCTTACTCCACTTTCTCCTACTAAATCACCTATTGCTAATATTTTCAATTTTTTTCTTCCTTTCATTTGTTCTAGTTTTTTCTAGAAATCTCTTATCTAGTATAGCATATTTTTTAGAATATGCCAATAGGTGAACTATCAAAAGAAGTTAATCTCTTGTAGGTTGCAGATAAAATCTATCAACTTAAGCTCTTTGGTTGGTATAAACAATTTATAATGTGTCACGCTCTTCTATCAACCTTAATGGTTCTGATAAATCAGATTCTTGCCAAATTGGCATTATTTTTGTATAGTATTCATTTTCGGCAATTTTTACTTTTAATATTTTGTATCCTAATCCTATATATTCTTCATAACCTGATATTACCGAGTCTGATATATATCATTGCTACATTTTAATAATCACATTTTTGCAAGGTTTTTAAATGATTTTATCACACTTTCCCAGATTTTTTATGGTTTTTATCACATTTTTGTAAATGCATTATAGAATGCTAACATTTTGTTAATCTAAAAGGAAGACTCTTGATGTAAGAGTCTTCCTTTGGTTTATTTGCTATAAGTTATTTCTATGTTTCCTGATTTTAAGTTTGTTATATAAACTTTATTTCCTTCTATATAAGGAATATTGTCGCTGTTATTATATCTGTTTCTAGCAGCTTCAAATGTTGCAAATTCTTTATTAATATTAACCGTTTTTCCAGATTTATCTGTTCCTGTTATTTTTATTTTAAATTTGCCAGATTCGTTTATTCCATCTAATGTTATTACTCTATCTCGCGAATCTACTGGCTCTAAGTTCTTATAGCTATAAGTATTGTCTTTAATGATTTTTGTGAATGCATTTTTCATTCCTTCTTGTGTCATATTATTTGTAAATGCTTCATCAGTATAATTATAATTTTTGCCTTTTACTTTATCATACAACGCATTTCTCTGATTATTGTAGTAGTTTGGTGCATGGTCTCCATGAATTTCATCATTTATATCATCATTATTATTATTTAGATTTCCTATATTGGCTTTAGTTGGATTTAGCAATGCTTTAGCCATTGCACCTTTCATATTGATTCCTATTGTATAGAATTTACATGGATTGCTATATTTATTATCAGCATATTTGTATTTTTTTGTAATTGAATCTTTTGCTTTTACTATTGCATCCATTGTATATTTGTAATAATCTGATGTAACATATCTTAATATTCCCCATCCATAAATTTGGGTTGGTTGTGGTTGTTTAAGTCCGTTACCATCAATATAGTGAGTTGGATCACCATCTGTTACTAAAATCATAACTGGTACACTATTAATGCCATCTACTGTTTGTGGACCTTTTAATAATTTTGCTCCTTCAGTTATTCCTCCTTGAGTAAATGTTCCAACATGATAATTATCCTCGCCACCATTAGCATTATTATATATAGTTCCTGAACCATTTTTATCTTTTATATTTAGCACAATTTTTCCTCTATTATTGTTTGTATCATGCACATATTTTAAATATTTATTTAATTCTTTGGCTTCATAGTGTCCTAATGGTAATAGGTCTTGTGTATAACTATTAAATAATTCAATAGCTACTCTATTGTTCTTATTTTTCATTAATTCAGTAATTGCTGAATTTACCGCATTAACCATTTCTATTGCTTTATTATCATCAAGATTTTTCTTTGACGTTGTACCTTTATCAAGCATACTTGAAGATATATCTAATACAAATACTACATCTACTGGTGCTGATTTTTCAGTTGCATTTGAAGTTATTATTGTTCCTGTTATATCTTGATGGTATGTGTTTTTTACATTTATTGTTGCTACATTTTCTTCATTGAATATAGCCTTTCCATCATTTGGAGTATATGCTGTTTGGTAGTCATTTATTGGTTCTTCTTTTATTGAATAATTATAAATATTTCCATTTGCATCATATTTTTCTAGATTTTCAAATGAATATTTCCAATTTCCGTTTCCTAATGTTGCAACTCTATCACTTAAAGGAGTACCATTTCTTAATAATTGAATTCTTACTGTTGGTAAATTCCATCCTTCTGGTGTTCCTTCCCAAGTTTTTTCTCCTTTTACAGTTACATATTCTTGTTTAATTGTGTTTGTAATATTAACAACTGCTTTGTCCTTGTTAAATATTGCTTTTACTCCGTCTTCTGGTATATTTGATGTGTAATTATCTTCTTCAAATACTTCTTTAACTGTGTACTCATTTAAGAGTAATTTACCATTCTCATCAAGCACATATGCAGAATCAGCTTTTGTCCAATCTTCTGTCTTATATTTTGGTAAATTTGTGAATTCGTATTTATTGTCTACAAGTGTTTTGGTGTCATACAATTCTCCATTTATATATAATTGTATTGTTACTTCAGGACGTTTAGAAGCATCTGGATCTATCCAAGTCTTTAAACCACTTATACTTACATAATACTCTTGATTTCTTGTATTTGTAATGTTTACAGTTACAGTTGCTGAATCATTTACAAATTCTACGTTAATTCCATTCTCTGGTACATCTGAAGTATATTTTTCCACATTTCTTTCTTTTATAATATATGAATATTCATTTCCTTGGCTATCATATTTTAATAAATTTGTAAATGTTGTTGATTTTTCATTGTTCTTTATTTGTTGTGTCGTTAAAGGATTATCTAAATCATCATTTCTATATAACTCTATTGTAATAGTGTCATGTGATGTTATGCCTTCTGGATCTATCCACTTTTTATTAACTGTTATTTCTCTCTTGAAGTTCTCATATTTTAAAGTGTTTGTTAATTTTAATTCTGCATTATCTCCTTCTTGCACTATTGAAACTTCAGCTTTATAATCATCACTTAAATCAATTTCTTTTATAGTGTACTTTATTGGTTGTTTTGTATTTATGTCAAATTTGTCTAGATCTTCGAATGTATATTCCCAGCTGTTTGAATCATCTAAATCTGCTGTTAGTATAGCATCATTTAAGTTATTTTCTGAATATAATCCTACTTTAACTTTGTTTGGTCTTTTTCCTTCTCTATTGCGATTATCCTCAAAATGTTTAGTTATTTTTACAGATTTATATTCTTTTTCTACTGGATTTTCTGTTTCATTAATTGGTTCCCAGTCTTGTGTTGCTGTTAAGTTTCTTATTACTTTTGTTAATTTGTTTCCTTCTTTTTTTGCATCTTTATCATTTTTATTAAAAGGATTTATAGATACTGTAAATGTTATGCTTCTGCTTTCTCCAGGTTCTAAAGCTACAGTTATTCCATTTCTTAAATCATCCTCGGTGTAGTCTTTTAAGTCTCCTTCTAATTTAACATTTCCTACTAGTGTTGTTCCTTCTGGTACTGTATCTGCAACAACTACACTTCCAGCTGTTTTTCCAATATTTGTAGATGTTAGTGTGTATGTTATTTCATCTAATTCATGTAATACAGTGTCTTTTGTAGGATTATTGTATTTTACTGTTTCTATATTTATTACGTCTGTTGGTACATCGTTGGTTGGAATATCGTTAACTTCTGCTTGATTGTGGACAAATTCAACTATTTCCTTTTCTCCATTATCTCTGTCTATGTATTTGTTTACTTTTACGTCAAAGCTTACTGTTTTTGTTGTATTCTTTTCAACAAATATATTTTCCCAAGTTATAACTCCGTTTTCTTCTGAACCATTATCTGTAATAGTTCCTGGTAGTAAAGTTGTACCTTCTGGAATTTCATCTGTTATTTTTTCTACATTTACATCTTTATCAGAATCATTTATTACTTTTACTTGATATCTAATTATTTCTCCAGGTTTTACTGCTCTGTTGTCTTCTAATATCTCTTCTTTTTCTATTTTTGTAACGATTTTAGCATCTTTTAATGTTCTTATAACTGGTGTTTCTGTTGTGTTTGTAGGTTCTCCGTCTACTTTTGCTTGGTTTTCAATCAGAGTAATTTCATCTTCAACAACCTCTACTTTAAATGATAATGTTATAATTTCTTTGGCTTTTATTTTTATTTTCCAAGTAATTTTGTTGTTTTCAAATTTTCCATCTTGAGTAATTGAATCATCTACTAATTTTGTTCCCTCTGGAATTGCATCTTCTGTACGAAGAGTTAGAGTGTCTTTTTCTCCATTATTTGTGATATTTATAGTATATGTAATTATTTCTCCTTTTTGTACAGCAGTGCTTATTTGTAAATCTTTTGTAGATTTACCATGTACATATGCAATTTTTTCTATATCTAAATTTGGTAATTCAGCTGTAGCTGTTCTTGCATTTAAACTAATTGGTGTCCATGTTATGTCTTCTGTCTTCCAAGGATTTTCTGTAATTACTGTTGTTGTTTGAGTATATTCTCTATTTGTTGTACCTGTGTTTCCTGTAGTTGTTCCAGTTGTTGTACCTTGGTTAGTTGTTCCTGGATTTGTTGTTGTGTTTCCATTTTGAGCAGGTGTTGTTGAATTTTGATTTTCATCTATTGTTGGTATCTGCTCTGGATTGTCTGTGTGTGGTGTATTTGGATTCTCTACACCACCATTATCGTTTGAGTCATTTCCATTGTTAGCAGGTTCTGTTACTTCTGTGTTTTCCATAGCAGCTGCTGCATTATTATTACCTTTAATAAAAGCAACTGTACCTGTAATTGCTGCAATTAATAGAACTACTGCTATTGCTATAATTATAATGGTTTTCTTACTCTTATAATTAATTTTTGCTTTCAATTTTTTTACCCCCATTTTTTAAATTATATAATTTGTCTTGCTTTAGTTATCAATCTATTTTTGTGTCCATTTGTACATGTGATTAGTGTTATCTCTCTTGTTGTTGGATCTACACTGTTTGCACATGTTACATCACTTGGATCTATTGAATATATTTTAAATATTTTATATTCGATTGTTTCGTTTTTTAAATTGGTTAACTTAATTGTATCTCCAATTTTCAAATGGCTAGTTTTTCCAAACATTGTTCCATCTCTATTGTTGTGACCTGCTACGCAATAGTTTCCTATTTCATTTGCTTGCGGTCCACTAAATTTTGTAACAGAGATTTTCATTGTTTCTTCATTGGTTTCGTTTATTATTGGATATTTGATATTTATTTCCGGAATTTCTATTATTCCTTCTATTTTATATCCCTTATATTTTACATCTAGTATTTCATTTTCGTTGTTTAAAGATTGATTGTTTAGTTCTTCTTCCATAGTTGTTAACGTTTTTGATATTTCTTTTTCGTTCAGATAGTTCTTGCCATATCTAATGATTATCATTCCTATAACTACTATTAAAGCAATAACTAGCATTGTTATTATCAAATTAAAAATTTTATTTTTCATAATTATTTGTTCTCATCTTTTTTGTGGGTTCTTTTAATCATTGCCACTATAACTAAAGCTAAAACTATAATTCCTAATGCGATAAATAGTATTGTTCCACTATCAAATGTAACTGGTAGTTTAACTATTTCTGAAATAGTTTTTGGCTCTTTTGCAACACCTTGATCTGGTACGTATTCACATACTAAAAATTTAGCATCTACAACTGTTGTATTTTCGTCAGCATTTTCTTTAAGATATATAATATATTTATCTCCTGTTCTTGCTTCTTCTGGTTGTAGGATTTCATTATTCTCCACTAATGTCCATCCTTTTGCACCTGGAATTAATTGTTGATATAAGTCGTAGAACTTTTTGCTTAAACTTAGATTCTCGTAGGTATCTAATGTTGTAGATTGAAGCTTTTCTGCTAAATCAAATAATTCTTTTGCTTCAGCATTTTCATCATTTACTGGTATTAATTCATAATAATATGTTGCTCCTTCTTTTGGTTGATCAATAACAGCTTTGCTGACAGTAACTGTTGTATCTACTCCGTCTACATTATCTTTTCTTACATATTTTTGTGTTGTGTCTATATGTATTCTTTTTGTAGTGTTATTAACTAGTTGAATTGCATCATCATCAATAGCATCATTTAAGTTTAGCAAGTCTGCAGTTACAACAATTTTATCTGCGGAATCTTTAATCCAGATATATGCACTTCTTTTAGCGTTTTCGAAATAATTGTATAAATTTTCATCTACATAAGCTACATTTAGTGATTTTCCTGAAGATATGTCTGGTATAGCACTTTTGAATACTAGATTTTCAACATCTTCTTCTGGATTTGTAGAATATGCAAATTCAAATTCTTCTTCACATATATCTTCATAATAAATCAGAAATTTCTTATCTTCTTTTTTTAATATTACTTTTTCTTTAGTTGCAGCTATTACAGGCGCTTGAAAAATTGTTGTTAGCATTAGTATTAATATTGTTAATGCTAAAAGTTTGTTTTGTTTTAGTTTCTCCATGGTTTCCCCTTTCTAAAATTTTTACTAGATGTCTGTTTTCTTAATATTACATATTATTCCAATCTTAGAAAAATACTCCTAATTTTGAAAAATATGTTTCAGACAAAATACGGTTCTATAATATCATAAATTTCCTTAATTTTCAAGTTAAATTTACATAATTTGTATTTTTTTATCGCTTTTTTTCGACAATTATCGGTTTTTGGTTGACTTTTTGTCTTACTATGTTATAATTTAGTTATAAAACAAAGGAAGGATTCCAGTTATGGTTGATTTATCAGGTAAAATCGAAACTGATTTAGAATCTAAAACACCAAATATTTCAGAAGAAAATGTTAGTAATGACACACAAGAAAATAATTCTAATCAGGATAATTTAATAGATAATAAAAATGATTTGCAGATTGTAGAGAATGTTTCTTTAGAAAATACTGAAAATGTAGAAGCATCTCCTATTGAAACAGGAAATCAAAATCCAGAAGTTGCAAATTGTTTAGCTTTGACTGTGAAAAAAGATTATAATTTGTCAATTGTAAAGAATGTTGTTGTTAAAGCTTTTAGAAATGCGTGGAAGATTGCACTTTCTATATTCACTCTTAACTTTTTGAAATTCTTTTTATAAAAATATTCACCCAAGAAGGATATCCCTCTTGGGTGTGTTTTTAATTTGTTTTGTTTTTAGTTGTTTTTCTTTGTATAAATTCAACGAGTTTATTCCATAAGTTATATAACTTATTTTTATATACTACTGCTAAGGTATTTCTAGATTGATTTCTATTCACTTCTATATATTTCTTTAAGTATTTTTCGTTCATTTCGCTCTTAAAATTTGCGAACTTATCTTCTTCATTTGATACATTTAGTAGTCTTCCAATCATATCTTCATAATTTTCTAACTTCTTTACTTGTTCATCTACTTCTTGTGGAGTAGTTAATCTTTTGTACATTTTTGTGAAGTAGGTTGTATAGATTAATTCTTGTGTTTGCATATATATGTCTATTATTTTATTTTCATCTCTATCTACTTTGTTGTTTTCTTCTAATATTACGTCAAAGTTCTTTACTATTTTTTCTGTGTTTTCTTCAAATGTATTATATAGCTCATTTTCAAACTTGTTCGTGCTACTTATACAGCTTTCTACTGCTTCTTTGTTTCCCATTAAGAATAGAATTTGGGCTATTAAACTTGTCATATATTTATAATAATTTTCACTGTTTGTACAGATTGTTATTTTTTCGTTATTAGTTCTATGTAGAGTTCCTCCTAATGCTTTTGCTGTTATGTATTGAACTATTGCTTCGTTTATTCCTAATGCAAATATTTTAAATTCTTGGAATTGACATATTCCAGCTCTATTTCCTTTTTTGCTTATTTTCCCAAAGTTCTGCAAGTAGTGTATATTTTCGTGTATTAGATAAGCATCTATATTTGATAAATCTTTTTTCTCATCTATGTATATTGTGTTATTCTTATAATAATAAAACACTCCTCTAAACTTTTGGTCCACATTTGCATAATACATATCACAGTTGAACATTCTCATATATAACTCGTTGTAGCAATCTGATAGCTCTTTTATATTTGTTGCTAATTTATCTGCTATACTTTTTGCTATATAATTCTTCTCTTCTATCTTTACTTTGTCTAGCGGAATTATTCCAATTTTTTCTAAGTCTTTCGATATATTCATTTAATTTTCTCCAAAATACTATAATACATTTTTATTATACATTATTTGGTATACTTTTTTGTTACATTTATATTAAGTTTTTATTTCATTTTTGTAACATTTTCGTTTACAAGTTTTCTAAATTATGATAGAATTTTTATATCACATTTGTGAAATCTTGAGAAAGGGGGATTTATATGAGCAAAGCTAAGAAGCATAGTTCACGAGGTCAGGAAACCATGAGAGTTTCCGCAATCATCAAGGCTGACGCCTCTCGTGAAGTTCGTTTGCCTACTGAGGTAAAAGGTTCTGCTAAAAAGGCAGATAAAACCTCTACCTCTGGCAAAAAGAGCACTTCTTACGTAGCAAAAGTCCCTAAGTGATCTCAAATCCTCCTACAGAAAGACAACTGTATCTGTAGGAGGATACTTTTTATGCACAAACAAAAGCTTTGGATTTTACTCCAAAGCTCTATTTTTTATTTTGCGTAATCTACTACCCTTGTTTCTCTAATGATGTTTACTTTTATTTGTCCAGGGTACTCCATTTCTTCTTCAACTTTCTTTGCTACATCTCTTGCAAGTATTGTCATATCTGCATCTGTAATTTGTTCTGGTTTTACTATAATTCTAACCTCACGACCAGCTTGTATAGCAAAAGATTTTTCAACTCCCTTAAATGAGCTTGCAACCTCTTCTAATTTTTCAAGTCGTTTGATATAGTTTTCAAGTGTTTCTCTTCTAGCTCCTGGTCTTGAAGCTGATATAGCATCTGCTGCTGCAACTAGTACAGCTTCTACAGTTTGTGGTTCTGTATCTCCGTGGTGTGCTTCTACCGCATTTATTACTAATGGGTTTTCTTTATATTTCTTTAATATATCTACACCAATTTGTACGTGAGTTCCTTCTATATCGTGATCTAACGCTTTTCCTATATCATGTAAAAGTCCAGCTCTTCTTGCAAGTTTTGGATCTAGTCCTAATTCATCTGCCATTATTCTTGCTAAGTTAGAAACCTCTATTGAATGATTTAGCACATTTTGCCCATAACTTGTCCTATATTTTAGTTTTCCAAGCAAGTTGATTAGGTCTGGATGAAGTCCTATTACGCCTGTTTCTATACAAGCTCTTTCTCCTTCATCTTTGATTGTTTGCGCAACCTCTTCCTTAGCCTTTTCTACCATTTCTTCGATTTTGGCTGGGTGAATTCTTCCATCTTCCATTAATTTTTCTAATGCAATTCTTGCTACTTCTCTTCTTAATGCATCAAATCCTGAAATAACTACAGCCTCTGGTGTGTCGTCTATTATTAAGTCGACTCCTGTTAATGTTTCTAAGGTACGAATGTTTCTACCTTCTCTACCAATTATTCTTCCTTTCATTTCTTCATTTGGAAGTGGTACAATTGATACTGTAGTTTCTGCAGTATGGTCTGCTGCGCATTTTTGAATTGCATATCCTATTACTTCTCTAGCTTTTTTAACTGATTCTTCTTTCACTTTTGCTTCTGCTGATTTTATTAAATTAGCTTTTTCAAAAGTTAATTGTTTGTCCATTTCTGCTAGTAATTGTTGTTTAGCTGCTTCTTTAGATAATCCTGAAATCTTCTGAAGTTCTAGTATTTGTTTGTCCAGAGTTTCCTCTATTTCTTTCTTCTTGTCTTCAACTTCTTGTTTTCTGTTTTCTACTTCTCTTTCTCTTTTCTCCATTTGTTCTAGTTTGTTTTCAAGATTTTCTTCTTTTTGTAATAGTCTTCTTTCTTGTTGTTGAACCTCGCCTCTTCTTTCTCTAACCTCTTTGTCTAGTTCTTTTCTAGCATTAATAATTTCTTCTTTTGCCTTAAATATCTCTTCTTTTCTTTTATTTTCGGCTTCTTTTTGTGCTAGTTCTATTATCCTTTTAGCTTCGTTTTCTGCACTGCCAACTTTTGATTCTGCGATCTTTTTTCTTATTGCAATACCAACAAAGGTAAAAATAACTGCTGAGACTAGAAAAACGGCGATATTAATTATGATACTTAATTCCATAATTACACCTCTTTCTATTAAATTTTCAATGTGCATAAAAATATATATCTATTACTTTTAAATTTTAGCATATATTTTATCTCTATATATTTTATCTTTATTATCGCAAACTGTCAAGTACTTTTTACTTTAAGCTAACATATTCTTTGTAATTTATATCTTTTTTTCTGTATTCTTGTGGTTCTAGCCCAACTCGGTCTTTCATATATAATAGCATTAATAACATTATAGCTAAAAATGCCACACCAAATATTATCATTGAATATCTAATACTATTGTTATGTGATACTATAACAGAACCTAACGCACATATTACTGTCGTTCCAATTCCTGCAACTAAACTATATGCTGAATATACTTTATTTGCAACTTCTGCATTTGTAAAGTTTGTAACATACTTTTTCATTAACACATGGAAGAATCCTGTGTCTAAGTATCTTACAACATATGATGCAAGTATTACTCCCACTACTATAATGTAAGGAAGTGATGTTATAGAAATTAGTCCTGCAATTAAGCAGGCTATTGTATACGATATACCTATTACTGTTAATACTCTCTTTTTAAATTTCTCGTGGAATTTGTTTTGTAACTTAGATGATATTCCTGCAATTACTTGCATAATCGCATAAATTATACCTGTTACTGATGCCGAAATAGAGATTTCTTCTAATAATCCCATTTCGTAAGTACTCATTACTGCTATTATTCCATACATCACACCCGCATATAGCATAAGTGCTTTAAGTCTTCTAGATGTGAATATGAATGAGAATGCCAATCTTAGGTCTTTGAAGTAAATCTTGTATCTCTTGAATATGCCTATGGTTTTATCTTCTTGTGGTTCTAGATTATCGAGTTCTTTGAATTTAGTTGCCAATAATGCTGATATCAATAATATTGCAATACATATTCCTAATGGTATATACGGATTTATATTAAATAATAATCCAGATACAACAGCAGATAGAGCTGACATATAATAATAGTCTCCCAAACCTCTTCCATCAACTTTCGAGTAGGTTTTTCCTCTATTTTCGGTATCAGGTATAGATTTATGAAGCATTCCCGCTTCTGCAACATCTCTTACTGCAAATCCAAAACCCGAAAACAGATTTGATATTATTAGCCACCATAAATTCGTTGCAAATATTACAAATATAATAGATACTGCATTTATTAAGTCCGCCAAAATCAAACTCTTTCTGGTTCCTATCTTATCAATCATAAAAACACCTGGAATTTGAGATAGTGCTTTAAATATACCATAAAAAGCAGTCGCCAAGACTATGTCTCCAGCACTAATTTCTTTTACTTGCGCAAGAAATAAAAATTTTATTCCATAATAGAATAAAAGATCATATGTTAGTGCTTTATGTATAATGGTGAGTTTCATATTACGTTTTCTTTTTTCCGATAGTTTTTTTTCTTGTGGATCCATTCTTTCTCCTTTTCTTGTGTTAAGTCTCCTATTTTTATTATCTATTATTTTGGTGAACTTGTCAAGAAAAATCAAGGCAAAATATTAGTAGTACAAATAAATGAAGTAACCTCTTATTAAACTTTCCGTCTAACAATTTGAGTTCACTTCATTTTATACTAGTCTACTAATACAGGCATTCTCTCCCCATTTATTTTCTCTATTTTCCATTCTTTTAATGGTACTTCGTAGTCATTTTTGTGTCCTTTTACATACTCATTTAATGTATTTACTACTTCTGCTACATTCGAATCGTCAAAAGCTACAAAAACTACATTATGATTTGGCATACTTTCATAAATCATGTTATTGTCTATGCACTCTTTTATTATCTCTGAAGCAATATTTCTGCTCTCTAAATATTTTTTTGCACGAACTGAATTAACTGATTTTTGTGGTAATATTAGCTTAATTTCTTCGTCTTTTTCTTCTTGTTTGTAGATTATAGGCTGCTTTATATTTACATTTCCAATAATCGTTTCGACTGCTTGTAAAAATGAATAATTTTTTACTTTCATTAGATATGAAACAGCATTTTTTCCCCCTATACCCTTTGAAAACCAATTCCATAACCCATTACTTATTCTCATACTATCGTGTGTTTTTGTGGTATAAGTACCATTTCCTATCTTTACTAATTCATCTGGCTCATAGTTTTGTAAGTATGTTAGTAAATCCATTTCTTCTGCTTTTTTTACTATTTCTGGTGGTATATACGGCATGTATAACACCTCCTAAAAACAAAAATACAGACCTTTATAGTCTGCTTACCTTTCACTTTTACCTTTCCTTATTTTCTTTTTATATCCTTCCATTAGAACTTCTTTTTCAACTTCTTGTAGCATTCTCTCTTGTGCCTTTTTTTCATTATTACTAAAAAAATATTTGTCTTTGTAACTCCTAAAAAATACTTTGTTATCTAACTGATGTATCATTTGTTTTATTTTCATTTTTTATTT
>OLHG01000719.1_pt1 | contig 22753 bp, 22 predicted proteins | sample 1605971 | NCBI WGS metagenome assembly OLHG01 (sample SAMN03283289) | human gut metagenome | biome: human-associated habitat; material: feces | host: Homo sapiens | place: Peru | collected 2012 | reverse complement strand
TGAAATGTTTGATTTACCGGTATCAACTTTGCGTTACTATGATAAAGAAGGGCTGATCATGATCTTTGGATGACTAAAGGAGACATATATGTGGAATGACATTGCAAACGAAAATGATTTAAAAAACTTTATGGATGCTATGTATGGTTTCCATGACAGTTGCATAAAGGAGATCAAATACATTAGCGGTGCGTATGTGAATGAAAAATTAAGTATGTCGCCGGTAAATAGCCAAAGAATATTGAGTGTGATCATTCAACGGCAGTTTGAAGATCCATCCGCTATTGAAATGCAATTTGCGGGACTAAAGTATTTAAATCTATTCCCCAATGACGAAAACTACACCTGTGAGATACTTGATGCAACTATGATCATAAAAGAGGATCGCATATATTGGTGTGATTGCGGTGGGCTGTCAGAAAAGGATATAGAAAGCTACACAGGAACTACAATATGTGCATCAAAAGCTCGGTGGAGAGCGGCAGATGAATATCTTGGGGCGAAAGAAATATATGTGACGATTTAGAGTTACATCGCATAAAAAACGAAGGTAACACAGGGGACGGCTCTGTGTGTTGATATTATTACTACAACGGAGATATTCTTGCAGGTTACAAGCTTGTAATTACCAACGCTGACGGTTCGTCAACAACTCATAATGTTGCGTTTATGTATGACGAAAACGGCGAAGCTTTCGGCTTTAATTACAACGGCAACGATTATTACTATGTCCGCAATGCTCAGAATGATGTAATATTTATATCAAATTCCGATAATACCGGCGTTGTAATGTATCAGTATGATGCATGGGGCAATATGACCGCTTGCTATGATACTTCCGATGACGGAATGTTGAGCGTTATCAACCCCTACACTTACCGTGGTTATTTCTATGAATTTGAAACCAACACATATTTCCTCAAATCAAGATACTACAACCCTGAATTGTGCAGGTTTATCAGTGCGGATGGATATGTGCAAACAGGGCAGGGAGTATTAAGTTGTAACGCTTTTTCTTATTGTGCGAACAATCCTGTTATTTATTATGATGTGAGTGGATGTTATTTTATTTCAATATCAGCAGAGGGTAATGGAACAATAACAATTGGATTGGATAGTGGTGATCCAAACTTATCAATATCAAAATCGGGCGACACATATGTTGTTACGACTAAGTCTCCATCTGGTGTTTCGAAAGAAGGTAAAGATTTAATTAAAAATTATGATTCTATTGTCGGAAGTAAGGGAAAACCGCATTTAGATGCATATTATGATAAAAATGGGGTGAAAACTATTGGCTGGGGACACACAGGAGATATGAATCCCAAAAATGTACCAGACCATATTGATTATGCTCAAGCCGAACTTTTGTTTCAAAAAGACTTAAATAAAGTTACTAAGCAAGCTGATAAGATTATCATTGAATGGGATTTATCAATTACACAGCAACAATATGATGCAGCAGCAATGTGTGGCTTTCAACATGGTCCAAATGGTATGAATTCAAAAAGTATGTATGCTCTTTTGATAGCAATGAATAGCGGAGACAGTGAGACAGTTCAAAGAATTTTAAGTGGTTCCGGAAGACGAAAAGATGAATATGAAATTTATGCATATGGTGATTATGTTAGAAATTATTGAGGTGTTAATATATGAAAAAAATAGTTAACTTATTTATTGCTATGTTTGTTGTTTTGCTTTCTGTTTTATTTACTTCTTGTAATAATATTTCTAATGAAACTATAAAAAATTCAGCTTTTGTTTTTCCTCTAAACACATACGAAATTTATGAGTTAAACGGAAATTCAAGCGGTGAGTTTGATATAATGGTCAATAATAATCCGATAGATGAACAAATGAATAAAGATTTGCAAGATAAAAATCTTGATGGAACATATGAGGCACAGGCGTTTTATGATTATTATTGTGAAAAATGGAAAAATGAATTAAATTATTCACTTAATAACCTAAACACTTATATGTCAAACGAGCAGGTATCTGAAATTGAAAAAGCTCAATCAGAATGGGAGCAATCATTAAAAGCGAATTATGATATTGATTTGGCTATATTACAAGAAAATAATGTTAATTTAGGAACCCAAGTAGTATCAAGTAGATTAATTGCTATAACAAATGAATATCGTGAAAGAACATTCCATATCAAATATATGACTATGCTGGTTGAAAATAATACTGAAAATTTTGTCCCAAAAGATCAGCAACTATGGAATAAATTTGAAAAAATTTCTGATGATTTCACGATTGAATAAAATAACACAGGGGACGGTTCTGTGTGTTGATATTATTACTACAACGGAGATATTCTTGCAGGTTACAAGCTTGTAATTACCGAATCGGACGGTTCGTCAACAACTCATAATATTGCGTTTATGTATGACGAAAACGGCGAGGCTTTCGGAATAGATATAAACGGTAAAGAGTATTTCTATGTCAAAAACGCTCAAAATGATGTTATCGCAATCGTAAATTCAAACAACGAAACCGTTGCAACTTACCGTTACAACTCTTGGGGTAAGCTTATTTCGTGTGAGGATACTTCCGAAAATCAAGAAGTTAGCTTCCTTAATCCGTACACATACCGCAGTTATTTCTATGACAGCGATACGGAAATGTATTTCCTCAAATCAAGATACTACAACCCCGAATTGCATAGGTTTATCAGTGCGGATGGAATTTACGATACAAATACAGGAATCTTATCTCACAATATGTTTGCATACTGTAATGATGAACCTATAAACAGAATGGATATATTTGGTACCTGCTATTATAATATCAATGGAAAGTGGTGCCATGATAATTTGGAATATTTAGGTGGATATAATAGAAAGCCAGAACCGATAGATATAACCGATAAGCTTAATGATGCTATGCACAAAAATGCAGAAACAATGAATGACAGTAAAAGAACAAAAGGTACTGTTAAAACAGCAACTATGTTTTATAATAATGTTAAGCCGGGTGGCAAGTGGGATTTTAAGGCCCAAAAAGATTGGGGATTAGATTCTCAACATATTTATTTGTATAACGGAACGCAACTACGTTATGATGATATTGGCAATATACACTATGGATATGTTGGAAGAACATTGTTTAGCAAAAAAACATTACTTTTAGCTGCTGGTGGTGTGCAAATATATACCAAAACAAGTAGCATTTCTTATTGGAATTCAAATTTTGATGATCCAAGAGACCAATGGGCAATAGAATTTGGTTGCGGAATTTGGGACTCGGAGGTGTTATCATGAAATTAAACGCATCTGTCAAAACATGGCTTGACGGTTTAATCCAAGCTGCATTTATGGCTTTTTATATTTTTGTATTTCTCGCAAACTTGACTAAATCGTTGGATATATATGTGTTTTTTATAATTTGCGGTTTCTTTCCTGTAATATCAATGTTATCATTGCTTGTTATCAAAAATGATAAGATAAACGTTAAAACCGCAATGATATATTTACTGAGCCTTTTTATCAATTTCATATTTTTGGAATTCATAAGCATAGAACTGTCACAGCATTTTCGGTTTTTTTCATATCGTGAACTGAATAATGCTGATGGCTTAATACTTCTGCTCTTGGTAATTACATTTCCGATTATATCAATAGTTGTGAGAATTCTATATTTTATCGCACGGCGGATAATTAAGAAAAATCCGAATTGAGTAGCACAGTGGACGATTCTGTAAAATGTAACACAGGGGATAACACAGGGGACGGTTCTGTGTGCTAAAAGAATCGTGACAAATTCGGCAGGACGGTTTCGACCTCTGTCGGAAACGGAACAAACTCCGTAATTCTTTCTGCGTTGGAATACGACCAAAAGGGCTTGATGACAAAGCAGACTTACGGAAATAATGACTACATAAGTTTTGCTTATGACTCTCTTGACCGCTTGGCTGAAAAGTCATATAATGATAGAAATAATAATTGTGTTGCAAAAAAGCAGTACCTTTACGGAAATGACGGAAATATATCCGTAACTGTTGATTTTGCATCAAATTCGTACACAAGGTATAATTATGACCTTTCGGGACGGACTGCGAGCGTAAGGGAATATTCGGGAACGGATGTTTCAAGCAACATTCCGATTTCCTATACCGAGTACAAATACGCAGACAAAACCAGTTACTTAACGGGCGTAAAGCATTTTTCGCCCCTCGGCACGCAGAATATCGGCTACACCTACGGCAATATCAATAACGGCGAAATGCCGGACCAGGTGTATTCGGTATCGTGGAACGGCGTTGAAAAGGTAACGAATAAGTTTGACAGCCTTTCAAGGCTTTCCAAGCGTACCGTAAACGGACTTGCAACAAATTACACTTACAAGGACATTGAAGGAAATCAGACCACAACGCTTGTAAATTCGGTTGAAACCGCCGCGGGCACATTCACCTATACCTACGATGAAGTCGGCAATATTCAAACCGTTTCAGACGGCACTAATACCACAAGCTACAAGTATGACAATCTCAATCAGCTTGTGCGTGAAAACAACCAAAAACTCGGCGTAACCATTACTTACGCTTACCAAAACGGCAACATTACCGAGCGTAAAGAGTATGCTTACACCACGGGGGATTTGGGTGAAGTCCTTGATACCAAGACATGGACTTACGGTAACAACATATGGAGCGATTTGCTGACAAGTTTCAACGGACAAACGATTACCTATGATGAAATCGGCAATCCGCTGACAATCGGCAGTCAAACGCTTTCATGGAACGGCAGGCAGTTACGGCAAATCGCAGACGGAAACAATACTTACAGCTATGCCTATAACGTAGACGGACAACGTGTTTCTAAGACTGTTAACGGTATTACAACTGAATATTTTTATAACGGCTCTATCCTTGCAGGGCAGAAAACGGGAAACAACACACTTGTCTTTATGTACGACAACAACGGTGATATCTTCGGGGTTGTCTACAACGGCGCGGAATATTACTATATCAAGAATGCACAAAATGATGTTGTTGCGATTGTAGACAGCAATAAAAATGTAATTGCAGAATATCAATATGATGCATGGGGGCGTATTGTTTCCGTAACAGATGTTGAGGGCAACGATATTTCCGCACAGAAAGACCATATCGGCAATGTGAACCCGATTCGGTACAGAAGCTATTACTTCGACAGCGAAACATATTTCTATTACCTGAACACGCGGTACTATTCCCCCGAGATGTGCAGGTTCTTGAATGCGGATGATACAGATACACTTTTGTGCTCTCCTAATGAATTAACAGATAAAAATCTTTTTGCCTATTGTGATAATAACCCGGTTATGCGAGTAGATCACGGCGGAGATTTTTGGATGCTAATTGGTGCTGCGGTAGGAGCAGTAGTTGGTGGTGCAGTATCTGCGATCTCACAATATACAAGCACAGGAAAGGTTAACTGGGGTGTTGTGGGTGTCAATGCTGCTGGAGCAATATCTGGAGTATTAGCTTCGACTGGCGTTGGATTAGTTGCGTCAGTCGGAATTAATGCGGCTCTGGGCGGCGGAACATATGTTGCTGAACAAGCAATAAAAAGAGAAAAAGTTACTGTAGGCGGAGTTGTTGCAAGTTCTGTCGCTGGTGGTATAGGCGGTGCAATTGGTGGTAGAGGAGCCAATGCAAAAGGTCTTTCAGCGGCTTGGAAAAGTGCATCAAAGGGGATTTCTAGAGAACTTCGAAGAGCTAATGTTAAATATGCAACAAAGCAAATTGCAAAATATACGGTTGAAAAAGTTGCAGTTAAAACATCAACTAAAATTGCCATTGGTAGATTGACTTTCGGCGCAATCGGAAATGCATTTGCTCGTTGGAAATTCGGATATTAAGAGGGAGAATAAAATGCAGATTATAATTCGCATAATAATTCCCGCAATAATACCAATTGCTCTGGGAATACTATTATCTAACATTGACAAGAGTAATAGCAAAGAACTGATCAATAATTTGACAAAAGAATATATAATTATACGAATGCCAAAAGCTTATATGTGGATTGGATGTCTTGATATTTCGTTCTTTGTTACATGCCTTGTGTTGATGGCTTGCTTCCCAAATGGTACAGTTACGCCATGGGTGCGGGTGTTGTTTTGCCTGTTTGCACTATTGGGAGTTGCAATCGTGTTGGTTACAACGATATGGAAGATAGAAATATTTAGACATGCGGACTACTTCTTTCTGAGAACAGTTGCGTTAAGAACACGAAAAATACAGTATTGTGAGTGCATAACTTTTAAGCTGGGGACTAATTTTCTTACTCTCAAAACCAGCAAGGGAACATTTCACATAGATTGTAAAGCAACAAATTTTGAATTCTTAATGGCGATGCTAATTCAGCACAAAGTAAAAGGTATTCAAGAATTTCCAAACACAGGGGACGGTTAGCGTGAAAACCGAGGGTGGTCACAAGTGAAAAAAGGGCACAGCAAAGCAAGCCCATAAAATTGGCAAAAAAAATAAAAATCAGGGGACGGTCCCCTGTCTCCCAAGGGGTGCAGTTATAGAAGTGTATGTATTTATTCGAGTTTTAGTTTGTTGTCTGATTTTATTAATAGGTCTATTTATAACCAATAAACAGAAAAAAAGGAAAAATGTGAAACGGACAAGGATTATATTCGTAATTCTTTCAATCGCAATATCAAGTGCCTTTATGTTTTTGCCGTTTGAGAATATTTTTGCCACTTTTCCTACAGCGGAATCAGCTTTTAACTATGTATACTCTGGAAATGTGACATCTGTCATCAATGGTGTTGATTCTGATTTAGTTATTTCTGTGAAAAATGATTCGAGAACTTTATGTGCTGTGCCTAAAGATACAGATGGTTGGAAAATTGGTTTAGTATCAGATTTGAAACCGGTATATAAAAAAATATCGAATGGTATTATTGTCCATGTATATAGGTACAAAAAGTCGAATGATTATTATGTTACGATTGTAGATACAAAAGGGGGAGAATTGGTTATTCAAGATAATTACAACTCTATTTTTCAATGCACAGTAGAGGAAGATATCGATGCACCTGAAACATTTTACCGATATTATGCTTGTATCCATGATTTTAACAGCGATTATATCATAACAGTCAATGATGTGATTTTTTCTGTTCCATAACGGAAAAACAAAACACAGGGAACAGTCGAGGGACGATACAAAAGTTTGCTTCAAAAGACAGGGGGCGGTTCTTTTGTACTGATAAAGTGATAAAAAACTACAATCCCGTCCTTTGATATTCTTATAGTATTATTTAAGGAAAAGGGGCTGTCAATTAGGCAAATCAGCAGGTTGACGGGGACAAGTAAGGGACTCGTGGAAAAATACTTGAACAATTAGGAAGACACAGAACCGTCCCCTGTGTTCCAGAGAAATGACAAAGGGCTTGAGATGTAACTGAAAACCATACCAAAAGACCGCCAAAGCTTTTGCCTTGGCGGTCAAAATTTGCGCTGCTATAAACAAAGAAAAGGGAAAATATGATAGAAACACACGATGCTGATTGATGATTTATTGATGATGTAGTAGACGGAATTATTGGAAATCGTTGGCAACGGATGCGAAATTGGCGCTTAATTTGAGCATCAAAATATGGATCTTTATACCCTGTGCCGTCCTTAAAATGATAAAGCAAAAGCCTTGAAACCACGCTGTTTCAAGGCTTTTGGTGTGGCAGAGCGTGTGCAGTTAAACCCGAACTTAAACCCGACTTTTCAATGTCGGCAAAAGTGATTGTTTTCGTGCCGTTCTTATAATTGAAAGTGATAATCATTTTATCATCATAGAGATAAATTGCATTGACAAAGCTATTTATCAGTCTGCGCCTATGCTCTAATTTGTTAATATTGAGCTTGCGGAAACGATGAAACCAAAATACAATCTGCTCCTTTGTAAGCGTTGGCTTTTCCATTTCTTCCTTAACAATTTGCACAGATAAATCATTTTTCTGTTTTTCTAAATCCTCAAGGCGCTGTTTTGTAGATGCGGTTATAATTCCTTGTTGAATAGCGTTTAGAATATTATCAATACCTCGCTGTATTTCAGCGTATTGCTTATGCAATAACGGTAAAGTGGTATTTTCTTGCTTTTGTAATTTGATAACCATATCGGCAAGATTTTCAATCAGAGCATCATCAAACAAAACTTTCTGTATTTGCTTGATAACGAGGTCTTCAATCCAGTCTTTTCTGACCGTCTTTTTATCGCAGCCTTTATGATTTTTTACACTTGCACATTTATAGTATCTATACTTTGTGGAGGTCTTGCTTGTTCCGCTTTCACCAACCATAAAGCAATCGCACTTTCCGCATATAAGTTTAGTAGTAAGCAGATATTCATCTTCAGCTTTATGCTTTGCCGGAGCTTTTTTATTTGTCACCATCCGCTCTTGAACACGGTCAAAAAGCTCTTGTGGAACGATAGCAGGAATACCGTTCGGATGAACGATATCACGATACTTAAACTCACCTATATATCGTCTATTATGGAGCATTCTCGCAATGCTGTCTACGCTGATTTTTCCACCAAAAACAGAACGTAGACCTTTTGCATTCATTTCATCGGCAATGTCTTTCATTGTTGCGCCGTCTGCATATCGTTTAAACGCATCTAACACTGCAGGTGCAGTCAAAGGATTGATTTGGAAATGATGTTCGCTGTCAATGGTATAACCGAGTGGAATACAGCCGCCGTTAAATTTGCATTTCAACGCATTTTCAGTCAATCCTCGCACAACTTTTTCAGAAAGCTCGGCAGAGTAATATTCCGCCATACCTTCAAGAACGGCTTCCATAAGTATTCCTTCGGAACCATCGGAGATTTTCTCAGTAGCCGAAACTACTTTTAAACCATTCTTGCGGAGTAACGCTTTATAATGAGCCGAATCATATCGGTCACGAGCAAAGCGGTCAAGCTTCCATACGATTATTACATTGAACTTTTTGCTTGCGCTGTCCTTAATCATCTTTTGAAAATCAGGGCGATTATCGGTTCTTGCAGAAAATGCACGATCAATATATGTACCGACAATCTGAATACCATTCTTTTCCGCAAACACCTTGCATTCACGCAACTGTCCCTCAATCGACTCCTCACGCTGATTATCCGATGAATATCGGGCATAGATTACACCGGTCATTCAATCACTTCCTTAAAATACAGTTAAATCAAAAATTTAAATAATGCGAATATTCTTTGCTATTAGAATTATAAAACTCAGAGTCGAACATTTTATTCTTCTTGCCATATTCAAAAAGATATTTGAAAGTAATCGGAACATTGAACTTATCAGCAAAATGATATAAATTGTAAAAATAATTTTGTATTTGAGCGTTCATAAGAATTCTCTCTATCTCATATTTAAAAAACTGAAATTCATTCTTAGTTATAAGATGGGATTGATATAAATAACAAATATATGAAAAATAAGACAATGTTTTATCTATTTTCCTTTCTAATTCACCACAGTCATGAAACGTAGGAGTATACCAAATATGGTTATAATCCAAAATGTACACTATCTCTTTAATATCATCATCTGTCCTAATTTTTTCAGTTAATTCGTTTATGTATTCTGCTCTTTTTATTTTAACAGATTTTGTCCATTGACAGAATCCAAAAATCGCGCCTAAAGCTGCTAGAATCAATGAAAATGCAGTAAGCACATCTCCTATATCAAATGTTTCATTAAATGTAATTTTAATCACTCCTAATTTCAATAGTAAAATGTACTATTGATTGAATAATTTATCAAATAAGATTTTATTGCGTTTCTTGGAATCTTGAATCATTTTATTATATGGCATAATCTCAATATATGCGTTATAATTGTTTAAATAATAATAGTATCCAATTCCATCCGGCGTACTTTTAAAATCATTTTGTTTCGCATATTTTTTGATTTTATCATTAACATCACACAGTATATAACAAAAGAAACGAATACTGTCATTACCATCAACCATCAATCCGTCTTTTGTTTTTATCTTTCCGCTAACAATATCATCCATATAATCAATTACTTGCTGAATAGGATTTTCCTCTAAAGAGTAATTCTCTCTACCAGGACGCTTAAATTCAATAATTGTAATATTTCTAAATGGCTGTTGATTTTCGTCGGTAAAAGCAAACGGAGAATCAAAAATAGTAATATCAGGCTCATTGATACTGTCTGATCGTATCGGTGCCATACTTTTAATTTTTTTATCAGATGCCAAATAATAATGATATGATAATTTTTCGTCAATAAGCCACAGGTTGTGAGAAGTATAATCAATGTCATCGGATGTTTGTTGCATAGGAAAAACTAATTGATGTATGCTTTCTTCGTATGCATAACTTTTTCCAGTAGCATCTTGATATTTCAAATTATCTTCAAGTATATCCAAGACGGATTTTCGATGAACAATATACTCTGCTAAGCTACTTTTCCCCATCTCAGATAATTTTTCTGCGTATGCAGTAGTCATTTTAACAATATCTTTTTTATTAGTATTTTCCCTTATTGTTTTTTGTAAACTTTTCCCTTCCTCTTTTAACTTCAACTTATAAGACTGTTCTTGCTTAAATAATTCTAATTCAAGTTTTTCATCATCATCAGACAATAAAATATTATTTATACATTCGGGGAATTTCGACAGCAGCAACCTATATCTTGGGTTTTTATTGTATACAAAAGCTTCTATTTTTGTTCGCTTATTTTCATTGTACATATCAATATCACAAGACAAATAGTTAAAAACTAATTTGGTCGCTTCATTTATTATTTCGCTTTTTGTAATAGTTCCGTAGAGATTACGATAATTCTCTTCAATATTAAAAGCTGTTCTTTCTCTGTTTACATTATCATCTAAGTATTTAGAGGTAATATAACCACAATAAACAAAATTACCGTTTTCCGTAGTAAATTTACTATTAACCCCATTTAATACACTCTGCAAATTAAATGAATTCACTCTTCTATCATTTGCGCACAAATTGAGAAAATGGTTGCTAGAATTCGGATTGAAATTTTTATAATGAATTAATTGAAAATCATAATCATCAATTTTAAAATGTTCCGTGGTAATATTATCTTTACCTATATCATCAAAAAGTTTATTAATTGAAATTGTCTCGTTATCATCAGAAACAGTTATATTGGGAGCTTTTTTCAGCACAAAATAAATAAAACAATGATTTAATATATCTCTTGCAATCGTGCTTAATCTTTTAGGTGTATTTGTCTTATTTTTTGTCCTTAATCCTTTTAGCGAAACTATAGTTGTTTTAATTGTCGTATTATCAAATTCTTCTTTACATTCATTATTAACAGCATTATCGCTGTCAAAAGTAAATTTCCTATGATAAAACTTATCATTTTCTTGATACACGCTTTCAATTTCAACAGATTGAAACGCTTTTAGCCAAATCATTCTTCCCACGCCTTTGCACCCCAACATCTTTTTGAAATCGGTTGCATATGTGTTAAATGACTTGAAATTATCCTCTGTAAAGCCTACACCATTATCTCGAATCGTAATATTCTCGATATCAGTTTCCCAACTCTCAAAAAGAGTTGGATCACTTTCTCTTTGAATCTGAACCTCAATCTGCCCATTATCAATTTTCCCTTGATTGATGCTCTGTATAGAGTTAACAATAGCCTCATATAATGGCAATAATGGTTCTGTTGTTGGTAATGTATGAAGATCAACCAACCCTTTAAAATTTATATCCATAAATTCACCTCGTTTAAAGCAATTCAACAATTCGATTGTTTGTCTGTATTTGCTTAATAAACTCACTAATTGTTAAAGTTAATATATCGACACCATATTGAAATTTAGAAAAGTATGCCATATATTTTGTATCTGCGTGGATTGATGGAGCAACCAACATAGAAAATACCACAACATTCGGATATTTTTCAATAGCCTCTTGTAGGTGTCTCGTAATTGCCGGCATTTCATTTGTTGCTTGATTTCTTGCGCACATCAAGGTGACCTCGACAAGCGGATTGCAATCAGTATCAAAGCATTCAATATCAGCCATACCGCCGGAAGCTGTAAATGTAGGCAAGCCTTCATCATCTACATGATAATTAGGCTGAACCGCCAACCCTTCAAAATGTTGTTTTAATGCAATACTTGTCAAGAATTCCAAACGAGTAGGTTTATCAATAATTTTCAATACAGGGTTTCGGCTTTCTCCTCGACCGCACACAACATTCAATTCGTTAATAATATCTTCCTTACTGTATTCGGATGCCCATTGTTCCAATGTTGCTATTCTGACATCTGATATAGCAGTTTCATCAACAGGCTGTGACAATGAAATAACTGTTGAATCTATTGCGCCCATATAATTAAAGAATTCGTGCTTATTTGTATATGTTTCATAGTTGTTATAATTATTTAATATGTATTCGATTTTTTCTGATTCAAAAGAGTTAAAATCTATAAATCGTCCGTTACCTCTAAGTGAAACCACGCCGGTTATACGCATTTTTCTGATAAATTCATCAACTGCTTCACCGGTAATCTGGCTCATTTTAAATCTGTTTCTTTGTTTATCAGTTGCGCCTAATAAATCAAGACACATCTCATAAACAACTTCATCACCGTATGTAAACTTGTATGTTCTTCTTAAATCTTTAATTTTTTGATAAAGAGCATTTGCATCTCTATTGGGCCAACAAATTATCAAAGACAACTCGCTTCTAAAAACGCCTGCATCATTTTCTCCAGCATCTTCTTTTAAAAGCTTAATAACTTGTAAAAGCAACACCAACGGAGAAGTATCATTTGCGTTTTTTCTAAAAGGATTATTAGTTTGATATTTCATCAAAGCATTCAAAAAAACATTCTTGATTTTTTCATCATTTACAGGCTTTTCATTACATGCATCAATAAGCATATGTCCTGTTGTTGAAATTACGATTGGCTTTCCCATTTCATAATAAAGAAATCCAAACTCCATAGACAACTTATACCAAGTATCAAATCTTGAAGGCCAACCTTTATCAAATCCTGCTTCCTTATGATTTTGAGGACTGTTCAATATAATGTCTTCAACTTGTTCTCTTGTGAATTCAAGGTCATCGTTTTTGTATATTAGTTTATACTCTGGTATTTGCATTTCATATTGCTGGGTATAATAAAGTTTTTTTGAAATAAGATTTATTGCAACTTCGTTTATTATTTCATTTGTAAGTATTTTGCCTTCAAACGGCAAAATACAATTAAGAAAACCCGCTATACGAGTAGGATTACGCATAGTAGTTGAAAATGATAACGGCTTATATTCTGCTTTCCTTTCTATTGGCATAATTTTTCTCCTCGTTAATAATTTTTAACTAATACTTCATAAGAATCTTTTTGTGTATTATCGTGATAGCTTATGTAATTACTTTGAATCGGAACAATATTATATTTTTGCGCCCATTCATTGAAAGTTCCGTTATATCTTTTTCTATGCCATAACACATTGGAAACGGCAAAGCGAACATTTCTTGAATCAAGTTCATCAAGATAATCTATCAAACGCATTTCGCTGTCTTCGTCCCACAGCTTATTGTATTCACTGAAAGTAATAAGGTACGGTGGATCTAAATAAATCATATCATTCGGTGTTGGCTGAACTTTTTCAATAAAGTCTTGAAAGTCCATATTGAATAATTCAATATTCTTGTCACTTACATAATCAAAATATGAATTAAGCGCCTTTACCACATTTTTGTTAAAATCAACATTACCGACAGGTAAATTGAAATCGCCTTTTGAATTGAAACGAAGCATACGGTTAAAGCCATATATAAGTAACATATATAAAAGCATCATATCATCTTTATCTTCATTGAAATCACTTCTCATCTTGTAATATGATTCTTTATTATATTTTGCAAAATATGTTTTTACGAATTCCTTACGATATTCTTTTGGAACATCTTTACCAAGAAAAGTTGCTGAAAGTTTGTATTTATCAATATCAAGCTTCAGTTCATTCCAAAACGCATCTTGATTATTACTAAATGAAATTAAGAATTCGTGCAACTTAATCATATAGGAATCAATATCATTTAATAAATACTCTTTTGCATTGGTGTTGAGAAATACACTTCCACCTCCACAAAAAGGCTCGATAAATCTGTCAATATCCTTTGGAAAATTATCTTTTAATTGCGGAACTAATTTAAACTTATCTCCTACATAAAAGAACGGAGAACGTCTGCAAGTACTTGTATTAGTCATTTCGTCCACCTACTTTCGTTATGAAAACTAATTCTTTATGGTTTGGCAATTCTGTTTTGCCAGCATTAAAATACTGATGCTCTTTTTCAAATATTGAAACAGTTCCTTTATTTTCTAAAATAGTTTGTATATCCTCAAGCGTAATTTTGTTTTTTGAAGAACTGCTTTTAGAATTATATGTATTGTTATAAGAAACAACAATATATTTACAGTTCAGAGAATGTATCAGTCCTTCAAAAGTTTTTGTTGCGGAACTTCTGCAATATTCGCTCATATTTTCTGCCTTTGGTTTGCAAGCTGTTCCGAACAACTTAGGCTTTTCCCACTTGGTGATATTTTCGAGAATGTGATAAAATCGACTGTACTGTCTTGAATTGTAAGGTGGATCAATATAGACAATATCACAACTGATTTCTTTTGCTAACTGATTAGCATCCATTCTTGAAATATGCACTTTTTTATTTTCATACTCGTATGGTGTTATTAAATCAAAAACAAATGAATCCTTAATTGTCTTGCCTTTAATATATGCTTCATAATGACCAACCGTATTAGCAGCCTTATCTAAAGAATACAAAAGTGAAGCAAGTAATATATTTTTTTCCTTTTCATTTAAATCTGCATTATTTTCTATTTGTTCTCGAATAAAACCTATACGAAGCGAATCATTATATGAAAAAAATTTATTTCCGAAATTTATTGATACATAATTTTCGGGAATTTCAGATACCTGTATCTTTGAAAATTCTTTTTTTAGAACATCTAATTTTTCATAATCAAAATCAGACTGCTCAAAAAACGCTTTATATATTACTTCATTTGAATATAAAAAATCGTTTATATAAATTTCGTCCACGCCATCTATCATTTGTTTGCTCATAATTGCAGTACCGGCAAATAGGTCGCAGAATGAATTTCCCTCGCAATTTTCAGCTATTAAATCTTTAATCCATTCCGATAATTTATATTTACTTCCGGTATATCTTCTGTTCCAAATTTGAAAAGGCATTTATATTTTAACTCCGTTTCTCGCAATATGCTATAAATTTATAATTACAAGTGTCCATAAAACCGGACTTTAATTCCCATCAGGCACAATTTCCATTATATCTTCAATGTCGCATTCCAACGCACTGCAAATTCTTACAAGTACATCCACAGTTACATTTTCATTTTTTCCGAGTTTCGCAATTATAGCAGAACTTAAATTAGCCTTTTCTCTTAAATCTTTTTTCTTCATGTCTTTGTCTATCAGAAGTTTCCAAAGTTTTTTATAACAAGCAGCCATCATTACACCTCAAAATATAATCTAACATAAGTCTACCATAAAAATTCAAAATAATCAAGTAAAGTTCAATAAAGTGAATTTTATGTTCAAATAATAGGACTTCAAAAAAATATATAACTACTGGCCTTGACAAAATTTTAAATCTCCGGTACAATAACAATCCACCCTTGGATAAGGTGGTGCGAGACAAAGTGTGTGAACAGTTCAGCACACTTGCAAGACAGCCGAATACGGTATCCAAACATAATGAATTTATGAGTCTTGCGGATATTAGCTTGGAAGTAACTGATTCAAGATAATTCCGCAAGGCTCTATTTTTATCTCTGCCGTAATGATGCAGAGCAATATTAAAATTATCAGTAGAAAGGAGCTGACGATAAATATGGATGTTATCGCAGAATGCTATCCCGTAGGGATAGGCAAGCATATTGTTTGTATAGACGCTGACCGCAAAGCGGCCGCCGCCATACAAACAGCTTGTCGGGGCGAACCCCGAACCCCAATTAAATTTACCGTGGTGTGTTCCACAGAATGAGAGGTATTAACTAAAACAGACAACAAAACAAAAATGGTAGCGATGCGTTTTCGTGAGAGCGATTATGCAGCTATCACGAAAAAATCGAATAAAGCAAATATGAACTTCACCGAGTTTGTAACTGCTTCGGCACTGAATAAGCCAATTACCATAATTGACGGACTTGGCGATGTTTTGAAAGAGCAGAAAGCTATCGGGCGAAATCTCAATCAGCTAACAACACTCTGCAATATGGGCAAAATCGTCTGTCCCGACCTAACCGAATTGATACAGCAATACGGCAAGGTTTACAGCAAAATCAGCGAGTTTGCAGGGAGGTGCGAATAATGGCAACCTTTACTGCAATCCCCGAAAAAACGCAAACAGCGAACGCTATGAAGCGAGTCATAGATTATGTGATACAGGATAAGAAAACCATATATGACGGCATAAAACTTGTCGGCGGTCAGAATTGTGTTCCCGAATCAGCTTGTCAAGAATTTATGGCAACCAAACATCAATACGGCAAAGCCAACGGCGTGTTCTTTAAACAGTATGTGCAGTCTTTCAAGCCGGACTGCGGTACAACTCCGCAGATGATACACCAAATCGGATTGGAAACCGCAAAAGTGTTTGATGGCTATGAGGTGCTTGTGGCAACACACATTGACCGTGACCATTGGCATAATCATTTTGTCGTGAATTCCGTAAGCTGTGAAACAGGCTTAAAAATCCAAATCAATGAAAAAGGCCTGGAAGAATTACGGCACAAGTCGGACGAAATCTGTCAGCAGTTTGGATCGGAGATATTAGCACCGTATCAAAAGCCTAAACAAAAATCTATCAATCAGCGAGAATACCGCACCGCCTTGCGTGGTAACAGCAAAAAACTAAAGCTGACAAACGCCATTGATTATGCGGTTGCTATGAGCCGAACGAAACAGCAGTTTACAGACCAAATGCAGAAACTCGGATACGGTGTAAAGTGGATAGACCGTTACAAATATATCACCTACACCACACCGGACGTACAGCGGTTTCGAGATAACCGCTTGTTAGAGGACAAATATCTAAAGAAAAATATGGAGGAATTATTTGCTTATGAATACAGCGCAGTTAAAACAAATCAATCAAATACAGACTATAACCGAACAGACGGTATCAGCTTTGACCGAGCCGATACAACCGCAATATCTGATGCTCAAACCGGAGCAGTACAATCTGTTGGCGGAGAATATTTCAACGATTGGGAATGCCATTGTCGAGAACACGGATTTGATATCCGAATTGCCGACACATCAGGATTTGAACGATTTGATGGTACGAGTACTCAGACCGTATGCAGTAGAAATGAAAGAAACGGCATCGAGCAAAATGAACTCGATTCAGTATTCCGTAGAGGACAAATTATCGAAGCAGACGGATATATTGGAGAAGTCAATCAAATCGGAGCTTCGGGATATGATGGCGGAATTGAAAGCCAAGGACTTGACACCGTGGAAGCTGAAAGCCAAATGGATTGGAGCAGGTGTACTGATTGGCACGATATTGCCGTCAATGGCGCTTATCTTGCAACAGATTTGCTGACGATGTTCGGAGGTACAGATGACAGAAAATCGCAGAAAAAGAAAACTGTCCGTGAGCGCAAACACGGACAGAAGAAAAAAGAAGATCAAAGTCAAAACAATGATTTTGAAATGAAAATGTAAAGGAGTGATGACCGACAACCCAAATGACAGTCGTGTTGCTTTATGGCAGCGAGCAAATGTAAAATACCGAAACACGAATTAGAAGCACTTGCAAGGTGCTTTCTGCCGGATATCCAAGCCTTTTTCGAGAGCGAAGAAGGCAGAAGAGAATTTGAAGAATGGAAGGTGGAACGGAAAAAGATAAAGGCAAATATAGCCGATAAATCGGCATAGGCAAAAGCAAAGGCAGGGAGCGAAAACTCCCTGCCTTTTGTGCACATTAAAACTTACTCAATTCTTCTATAATATCACCATTACAATACTTGGAGTATTTAATTATAATACTGTCGTATGTAAGGGGTTCAACATCTTTTAAAAAAGATAAATATCCTAGTATTTGATCCGGATTTCCTTTTCCGTGAATCAACTTATCATAAACCATCTTTTTAATTTCATTGCGTCGCTCTGTACCAACAGACACCTGAGAATCGCCAGTAATAATCAATCCCGTAATTTTTCTTCTATATTTAGAAGAAAAGAATTTTGTTTTTCTTCTGTTAATAGAAAAATCTAGTTTATACAATTCGCTTTGAATAACTTTTATTAAGTCAGTGTCAATATATTTTTTTGAAGATATATAAATATCGTCCGCATACCGCGAGTATATACAATTCTTTGATTTGCAATAATTTAAAAGAGCCACATCAAAAGAATACATTATAACATTAGATATAGCAGGCGAACTTACAGCACCAATACATAATGAATCGTTTCTAAAGCAAATATTTTGAATATCATTCAACGCATCTTCATAATCTATTCCTAATTCGGTAAATATCTTTTTATTATTTTCTAACACTTGATTTAAATGTTTTGAATGGATTGAGGGGAAAAAGTTGCAAATATCAGCGTGCAAAACGAATTTTGAGTTGCAATGTAAATTAGCGTGTTTTTTTATAGAATCTCCTTTTTTATATGCGTATGCCGCATTTGAAACAGGCAACTCGTCTATAATATTATTTAAAACCCAATATTGCATGGTTTTCAATTCAGGACTTGGCTGTGAAATAAGTCTTTCGCCGCCAGTGTGTTTTGGAATTTTATAATCCCTATAATAAAATGAAGAACGTTTAGCAATTCGTTGGAGATAGAACGAATCAAGCTTTAAATCCAATGCTATTTTATCAATTATGTTCATTTCACTTGTCCTCTATACCTATACTTTCTGCAAATCAAACGATTACGCTCTCGATTTTCCGCTTTTTTAGGATAATTAAACATCAAATGCTGTGATTTGTAATGTGTGTACAAGCTTATAAACCCATCCTCAGTTTTTATAATCCCAACCGTTTCAAGCAATTTGAAAATATAATCTATTTTTATTTCATTATGATAATCATTACCATCTTTTTTAATAAATTTAAATGCTGAAAATTCTTTAACTTTTTTATAAATATCTATTAAATCTTTTCGTGAAACAGGTTGCAAAATTTTAATCAATTCAATTAACTCAATTATAAAAGAATTAATTGAAACTTCATCTTCGCATTTATTGGAAGTGCGTTTATTTACTCCCGAGGTTTTTGAAGCAAAATCTTTTGTTTTTTCATCAATTGCATTTCTCAATGCAAAACTTGAAAGAAGGCCTTTACCTCCAATCGGTGCATAAATAATTTTCGCTCCATCTTTTTTTGCTTTAGCTGCAGGACCAGTAATTATAAAAGATTTATCATTTTCATATTTTTCATCAATAACAATTATAAGCTTATCCGCAAACAATTTGTCAGCATATGCAAATGCTCCTAGTTCGCAGAATGAGCCTGGACTCTCAACAAATAATATTATGGAATCACTGATTTCTGCTAAAAACTCTTCAAATGTTAACAAATCAATATTAGAATCAAAACTATCTTCCCACAATTTTTCAGATAATACAATAAATACATCATCTGACTTTGTTTTTAAATATTTTTCGATTATTCCTCGATTCGTTTTTCTATATTCTTCATCATTTGAATATGCAGCACCACATAAAAAAACAAATTTAGGGTAGGTAATAAATTTATTCGATTCTTCATCTAAATGTGCTCTTAAATCAGCAATCATTTTATCAGAGTATATAATCGAATTCAAATCCATCACCCACCCATATAAGTAATGAGAACACTTACATCAAAAGCAGTTGATGCGCTGCGCTTGTAATGAGGATTACAAGCGTGGCGTAGCAACTGCTTGTAAGAGCCCCAATATAACAGACCCCATTTAACATGAGGCGCTATAACACATGACTGTGATATAAATTACTAAGTATTCTCAATTAAATTATAGCACAACATTCTACTTTTTACAACATCAACTCTCTTTTTTATACATTTTACAATAGAAAAACAATAAATCCGAACGCATCACCAATTAAGGCAATTGTGTTCGGATTTATCTTGCTTGTGGGAGGACTATAAAAAAGATTTTTTAGCCTTTTTAGGTTGGTATTTGTACCCTTACAAAAAATCTTGAACTTTCAAGGTTAAGGGCGGAGGTGAGCCGCTGTCATTCGGTCAGCGGCTGCACCGATTTGAGACCGCCTTTGAATATTACGGTGACCTGTTCTTTTGAGTCGACCACTATGCATTCGAGCAGTTGGCGGACGATTTGGTCATCGTATTCCATCGGATGGTTTTTTATACCGTCCAGTATAGTATAGATATCATCGAGTCGGGATTTTGCGTTTTCTCGCCGTTGCTCAGCGTCGGCTATGTTGTCGAGCTGCTGTTGCAGACGGCTTTTTTCGTTCATGAGCCGAGTTGCGGTTTCCTCGTCAAAGGCTTCCACTGTTTCTGTGGATACTCGATCAAGCATTTTTCTGAACTCTGCGTCAATTTCGGCAATCCGCACTTGCAGGTCGAGGCTGTTGTCATTGCTCTTTTCTCCCTCTAATCCCATACCGATATGCAGTTTCAGTGTTCGCAGCACCTCAGTGTTTTGGTTGGCGGTTTCCATGATTGCCGTCATAACAGCCTTTTGCAATATGCTTTCTTCTATGGTCGGCGAGTTGTGGCAATATTTCTTGCCGTAATCAAGACGGTTTATGCATCGCCATACGATTTTCTTTTTGCCGCCTGCCGTCCAAGTGCATCGGCGGTATGGTGTTTTGCATTCGCCGCAGACGAGCAGTTCTGTCATAGCGTATTTGCTTGAATATTTGCCTTGCTCGGTTTTGGCTTTCTGTCTGACCTTACGCTTGCCGGATCGCCTTGCGAGTTCCTCTTGGACTCTGCCGAAGGTGGCTGAGTCGATGATGGCAGGGTGGCTGTTTTCTACATAGTATTTTGGGCGTTCGCCGTTGTTTACTCTGACCTTTTTGCTGATGCAGTCGGTAATGTAGGTCTTGTTGATGATGGCGTCGCCCTTATACTTTTCATTTGAGAGAATGGACTGTATCGTTGAAAACTGCCATTGAGCTTTTCCTGTTGGGCTTTTGATACCCTTTTCTTCAAGCAGTTCGGCAATTCCCTTTAAGCTGTCGCCGGCGAGGAAGCGGTCATATATAAGGCGGATCGTTTCGGCTTCTTCGGGGACGATTTCGGGCTGTCCGTCCTCGCCCTTGCGGTAGCCGAGGAAGTTCTTATATTGGAATATAACCTTACCTTCCTTGGCACTTTGAGCCTTGCCCCATTTGATATTGGCACTGATGTTTTCCGATTCGCTTTGGGCGATGCTGCCGTAGATGGTGATGTAAAACTCGGCGCCGGGCTGATTGCTGTGGATTCCCTGTTCCTCGAAGTACACATCTACACCAAGGTCATTGAGCAGCCGAACATATTTCAAGCAGTCCACCGTGTTCCTCGCAAACCTTGCAATGGATTTCGTGATGATCATGTCGATTTTGCCTTGTTTGCATCGGCGTATCATCCGATTGAATTCATCACGGTTTTTCACGCTTGTGCCGGAGATACCCTTGTCGGCGTAGATACCTTCAAGCGTCCATCCGTTTTCGGAATTGATGCGCTCGGTGTAGTGTTCCACCTGATTCTCATAACTGTTGAGCTGTTCCTCTTGCTTCGTGGAAACTCGGCAGTATGCTGCGACACGCAAGACTCGATAATGGTTTTTGATGCTCTCCCTGACCGATATGGTCGGTTCTATTACCCGCACCACTCTCTGTGGAGCGACCGCTGTCTGTTGCATAGATTTTCTCCTTTCGTATAATCTGACCGTTCAGCAGTACGAGGTCTGCTGTTTTGTCGGGGCGTAGGCGTATTTCGCTAACCGTTCGATTCAGCCGTTCGGTAATATCCGCTGTGCTGTCAAGTTCGGTTTTCAGCCTTTGTACGGCACAGCACTCATTGCCGAGTTCTCTGTATTTTTGACTAAGGCACTCAGCCATTTTGCTTCGCAGGGTAGCCTTGTCTATCTCAGTGGCGTCAAGCATTCGGCTGATTTCGTTGTTCAGCCGCATTACCTTGGTGCTTGGTTCATAGGGCTTTTCGGCAGGTAGTGTGATGCTGTCGGCTGTTACCATGCCGAGAAGATCGGAGAGTATGGTCAGTAATTCAGCGTCGGATATCTCAATCCGCAGACGGCAATCCTTGTTTTCACAAGTCCAACGCTCTTGGCATTTACATCTGCTGTCATGTCTGCGTCGCATTAGACTTCCGCAGGTCGGGCATCGGACGGGGACGGTCAGCCTGAATATCTCTTGTGCCTTATCCGTATCCTTTTGAGTATTACGGCTGTGCTTCGTTCTTTGTATTTCCTCATAAGCCGCTTGCTCGATAATCTGCGGATATACCTCTGTGCCGAGATACCGTGGGTTATCAATGAGGTGCTTGAGCCGTCCTTTGTTCCAACCGATAACGCCACTTGTGTATTCGATTTTTTCTCTGTTTAACTGTTCGGCTATGGTCAACATTGAATCGCCGTTAAGATAGGCTGAGAATATTCGTTTCAGCACCTTGCTTTCCTTTGGCTCTATTGCAATTATGCCGTTTTTATAGCAGTATCCGTAAGGCAGTGTTCTGTTG
>OLHG01000718.1_pt1 | contig 22795 bp, 28 predicted proteins | sample 1605971 | NCBI WGS metagenome assembly OLHG01 (sample SAMN03283289) | human gut metagenome | biome: human-associated habitat; material: feces | host: Homo sapiens | place: Peru | collected 2012 | reverse complement strand
GGCAGCCAGTATGCGGAACGAGCGGTACTGCGGTGACGTCCTGACCCGAAAGCGGTTCACAAAGTTCGCCGCAGATGTTCATGAGCAGAAGTCTTTCAAAAACAGGGGGCAGAAGCCTCAGAGTCATTATTTGGATGACCATGAAGCCATCATCGACCGGAATGACTTTCTTGCAGTTCAGCGTATTATGAACAATGCTAAGTTCGGCGGTACATCACTCTTGCCGGAACTGCAAGTCATTCCAGATGGGTTGCTGAAAGGTTTTGTTGTCGTGCATCCCAAGTGGGGCAGCTTCACAAAAGCAGATTACATCACTGCCTGTGAGAGTGTAGATAAGGCCAATACGGATGAGAGCCGTGTTGAAGTTGAAGAGGGGACATTTGATTTGACCGGTTATGAAGTGGCAGATTTCAAATTGTTCAGTGACCAGCGTGTGCCGGCCATTATGCTCCACAAGGACAGCATTGCATTCAATGTGGCGGGTATCCGGGAAATGGATTTAAAGGATAATTATGTGGAGCTACTGGTGCATCCGCTGCGGAAAGAGATGGCAGTGCGTCCCACTACCAAGGAGAACCGCTGCGCTATTCAGTGGGCTAACGGTGCTCGCGGAAATCGTCAGTCTCGTCCGGTGGCGGCTAAAGCATATATCCAGACTTTGTATCAAATCTTCGGCTGGGAACGGGAGAATAACTACAAGCTCTATGGCCGGATCTACCGGGATGGGCAGGATGCTGCCTGCATTTTTGCCGGTACGAATGCCAGTGTGTACATTAAGAATAACGAGGTCGCCGTGGAAGATGCCACAGGCCAGAGTATCAGTCGGCAGGGACGGCGGATTCATGGTGTAGTCGGTGATTTTGGACGGAGCATAGGGAATGAGTATTATGTAGAGAAAAGCATGACGGAACTCCGGAATTTGACCCGTCAGGAGTGGCAGACCCGGTTGGCCGGCCAGATGGTCAGTACCGGCTCGGAACTTCAGGTGACACCATATGAGGAATTGCGCAGTTTCATCCAGGAAGAACTGGGAGAACTGTTTGAGGAGGACGCATGGAAATGATGGAAGAAAACGCACAGACAGAGACAGCAGCGGGAGTGCAGCAGGCGGTACAGCTGACTATGACAGGTGAAGAGGAAATTGACCTTGGTGAATATGAAATCGTTCGCCCGGAGTTTTTTGCGCATATCAAAGAGCCGGCATTAACGATCAATGTGGACAAGATGAGCGTCAACACGGCATGTGTTCGTCTTATGCCAGAGGTGGAATATGTGCAGATTCTCGTCAATCGCACGGAGAAGAAGCTGCTGCTGAAACCGTGCGATGAAATTGAAATCACCGGCTATCGCTGGGGCAGGACAAAGAATGGCAAGCGGTATCCATCCCCACGAACGGGAGAACTGTTTGTTTTGACTCTTTGTGAACTCATGGACTGGAATCCTGATTATCGCTATAAGGTACTGGGTAAAGTTGTGAAAGCAAAAGGACAGGCTGTGATCGCATTTGACCTGACCTCCAGTGAGTGCTTCCCGAAGGTGGTTAACCGGGATGGCAAAAAAGTCGGCAGTCGGCAGTCTATCTTTGCCGAGCAATGGCGTGGTAAATTCGGCCCGACCTACTCCGAGAGCCAGCGGTCGCTTGAAGTCAAAACTTTCGATAATTATACTATCATCACGGTAAATGGGAAGAACGCAAAAGTACAGCCGCAGAGGAACTGAGAAAGCAGAGGTGATCTTTTATGAAGCAGGAGAGTGGGCTGGGATTACGCATCGATGCCAAATATAATCGTATCTATATTCACAAGGCAACATTAAAATCCATCGGTGATCCGGAATTTGTATCGTTGGGTATCAATCCAGACAAAAAGAAGATGGTGGTGCTGGTTTCGGCTGCAAAATCGAAAAATGCTATCCGTGTGCAGGATGCGGAGGATAACACATTCTTTGTTCAAAGCAAGGTGCTTTTGGATGGAATCCGGACGGTGGCGCCGCAGATCGGTGCACAGGACTCGTGCTTGCTGTACGGAACACCGTTGAAAGAACGCAAAGCAGTTGCATTTGATATGAATGATATCGAGGCGATGCCGGAAATGGAATGAGGAAAGTAAATGAAACAGGTTCTTCAAATTGATCCAGAGTTCAAGAGATTAAGTGTTCCACTTTCGGCGGAGGAGGAACGCAGACTGGAAAAAAGCCTGATGAGGGAAGGCTGTAAAGACCCCATTGTTGTATGGAATGGCTGTATTCTAGATGGGCACAAGCGGTATGAGGTTTGCAGCTATGAAGAGATAGAGTATGAAACAGTACGGATGGATTTTGCGACCAGAGAAGAAGCAATCATCTGGGTATGCAAAAAGAGAATGGAAACCTTGACGCCAGACGGTGTGATGTACAAATATCTCGGTGGAAGGCGATATGCCTGTGAGAAAATAAGAGCACAGGCGATTCGAAAAGAACGCAGAAAGCAAGAGCTGGAAACAGGAATACAGCCTAATACGGGAACAGCACCAAGCGGACGTGTTTCAATTCCGCTGGCGCGAGAGTTAGGCATTAATCGAACAACCATCGAAAAGTACGGAACATTTGCAGACAGTATGGAACAGATTGCAAATAAGGATCCTCTGATGTTCGATGTGATCTGTCAGGGAAAAGCTGTTATGAGCTACGCAAAGATCTCTCATTTAGCAAAATCAGATGTTTCCAAAGTGGTAAGTACTCGGAGAAAATTTCTGAAGGGAGAAGATACGAAAATGCGGCGCAGGGCACCGCGTAAAAAAGTAACAGAAGAACAAGGACAGAAGAATGAACCGGAGCGTGTAATCCTACCGTTGGAAATGGGCATCAAGGAAATGCCTGCATTCGATCCTGACATGGAGTTTCGAGGCCTGACATTGACTATTCCTACATGGATGAACGCCATTGTGCGCTCAAGATCAAAAACGAATATCGCACAAGTATCGGAATCAACAAAAAAGCAACTTGCGGCCAATCTGCGCAGGTTGGAAGAACAGATCATGCAGACGCTGGAGGTGATTGAAAAATGATAACGGGAGATATGCTGACAGAAGCTCAAAGACGGTGTATTCCTGATGTGTCCTTTGAGTTGATTCCCATCCGCAATCTGGTTTCCAATCAGGACTATCAGCGGCCACTGTCTGAAAATCATATTCGTAAAGCTCTGGAAGAATTTGATGTTTACCAAATCAACCCGGTCAAGGTGAGCCGCCGCGATGGGGTCAATTATGTGTTTGATGGGCAGCACACAATTGAAATTGTCGCCAGTGAATCCGGCTCTCGTGATACGCCGGTGTGGTGCATGATCTACGATGACCTGAAATATAAGGAAGAAGCACATATTTTTGCTGACCAACAAAAGCACGTCAAAGCCCTTTCTGCATTTGAAACATTTAAAGCACATATTGAAGCGGATGACCCCAAACAGAAGATGATCGAGGCCATTGTGCAGTCCTATGGTTTGGCAATAACATCAACTAAAGCGAAAAATGGCATCAGCGCAGTCACTACATTGGAACGTATCTATGACAAATATGGACAGAACGTTTTGGATTCGACTCTGAGACTTGCAATTGCTACATGGGAAGGCGAAAATAACTCCCTTTCTGGCAGCATCCTGATGGGCATTGCCCGTATTATTGTTGCTTACGGTGATTCGTTAAAAGAAGATGTGTTCAAAGACCATGTGGGCAAAGCATCCGTGAAATCTATTGTCCGGACGGCGAAAGAGCGTCGACCCGGTGCATTAGGATATTCCGAGGCAATGATGCTCGAATATAACAAGAAAAATAAATGTCGGCTCTCTCTGCACACACTGTACGGGAAAAAATCTTCTCCGGAAGATGATATGGATGATGAATACATGGAATAATCACTGGGAAGGAGCAGAGATTATGGCACAAATGACATCCGCAATGGCGGCAAAGCAGCTGAAAAGCTGAATGAAGAGCATGAAGCACTGCTGCGGCGCGAAAAGAAAACGATGGCATTCACAGCAGCGATTCAGGAAAATAAGGAAGAAGTGCGCCCGGAGTACGACTACGGCACCACACAGGAGCAGCTTTTGGAGCTGGAAAGAAGAATACGTTCCATCAAGCACGAGATCAATTTATTCAACCTGAATCAGTTAGTTCCGGGCTTTGACATGACAGTGGATCAAATGCTCGTCTATATTCCGCAGTTGACCGCAAGAAAAAACAAGTTGGACAGGATGCGTAGCCGTCTGCCCAGAGAACGAGTGCAGGACAGCTATAGCAGGAACTCCACCCTTGTGGAATATGAGTATAGCAACTATGACATCCAGCAGGCAGAAGCTGATTATAACAAGGTTGCAGATGAACTGGCTCGTGCGCAAAATGCGCTGGATCAGGTGAACGCCACTGTCAGTTTTGAAGTAGTAGTAGAATGATATGCTTTCCGGGAATTTACCGGATGCACCCCTATGGATGTAGCAAGGTGAATTCTAAAAACCTGGACATTATGAAGACTGGGTTTGCGCTTGCCCTAAGAGCGGGTTTGTGTTGATTGGGTCAGTTATGGGTATCCGTTATTATTTCGTTATGTAAATTTGTTTAATGTCATCGTGGCCTGTGGGTCGCACCGAAATTAAAAAACGTCGTCCAAGGACAGAGGAGGTACGGTTACAATCTGTCCACTTTATTGTATATGACTTCGGCTATACTGTTGTATGGCTGGATCGGAAATAAGAAGCAGGAGAATTTCTATGAAAAGAAAAATTCGTATCAATGACTCGGATTTTCTTGAGCTGGATCGAGATAGTGCGCGAAAGGTAATCTTCCTCGACATTGACGGTGTGCTGAATCAAGACAACGGGGGTCCTAAAATCGAGGAATGTTTTGTGAAGCGTCTGGCGCACATTGTGAAAGAAACCGGAGCAGAGCTCGTGCTCTCCTCTTCATGGCGCAGTGCCTATGCGAGCCATGTGAATCCTGAATATAACTATCAGAACAAAGATGTGGCACTGCTGATTGCCATGCTGGATAAATATCACTTGAGCGTTATGGATGTGACACCAGATTTAACCAGCGGTGTCTATGCACGACCCATTGAAATTCGTGCATGGCTGCTGGAGCAGGGCAATCTGGAACGGTTTGTAATTCTGGATGATGACATCTTCTGGGCATGGAACTGGCTGGGAGATTCTTTTGTCTGCACAACGCATCTGAACGATAGGGGAAAGTGCGTGTACGGGATGACAGATGAAGATGCTGAAAAAGCAATCGAAATCCTGAATCGACCGCTGGTTAAATATAGCTTTTAAATGGAGAAAAGAAGATGGAAGATTCACTGGATGAACTTGTAGAGAAAACAGAAACTGGGTATAACCTCGTTGTGACGCAAGAAAACAAACAGATATGGATAGAACTTATCCGAGATGCCAAAGCAGCGGCGCGTAAAAGATATACGGAGCTATACCCCGGAGCATCTGTGGATTCATCTATGACGGCACAGATTTGGATAGAGGGATTTCAAGCGGGTTATATCGGGGGCTGCATCGGAGCTTTCCTTGATGTTGACCAGGACCAGCAAATGGATTTGGAAGGACAAGCTGAAATAATACTTCGAGAATTCAGGAACGCTTGAAAATAACGGAGGCACACAAATGTCAGCAAATAAGGAATACGGAGCGCAATGCTTGGCGTATGGCTATGTCTTTGCGGGTGGAAGTGCGGCTAATCTGCAAAGCTTCCTGATGTTGGCTGATTGATAAGGACGAAGAAGCTGTACAGTAGTCGCAGCGGACAGTAGAACCCCTTGCAAGACTTTTAATGGGTGAGGATGAGCAAGAATGGATAAGGTGAAAATAACGAAAGATAACTTGAAATTTTTGTTGGATCTTCTGGATGAAGCAGAGAAAATATCTTATGATCGCTGTAAGGCAAAATCTCCAGGTATAGAGATTGATAAGTCACTTGGGTGTGCAATTTGGATGAGGGCATTTGAGGTTGGTTATGTAGAAACTCTGTTGAAAGTTAAATACAAGGATTGTGCGATAAGTGATGAAAGCGTTGAAGATTTGATAGAAGAACTGAGAAAAATTAGAAGCGAAAACAAGTCGATTCGGGACTATTTGTAATGTGAAGTAAGACTTCTGATGCGGATGATACAGAAAAAGAGGCAAATTATATGTCTGGCTATAACGAAATTGGTGCGATGAATTTCGCAGAAGGATTTTTACTGGCCGGTGGACAAGCAGATATACTGCGCAAAATAATTGTAAAAGAATATGATCTGGACGAGGCAACCGCTAACTGGCACATTGAGCATGCACAGAAATGGGCGGTGCAGGCAAGAAAGGCGCTGAATGGCGCAAACGGTGAGGAAAATGAAAACCGATAAGTTTATGTACCTGCCAACGATGACAGAAGATGAATTTGCAGAGAATATAGGAAAGGAAGATTTCTTCCGCAGATTCGGAAACCCTGCGGTGATTCGCACACAAGCAGGGGAAGGTTACATCGTGCTGAGCGCCGAATTGTACGATCGAATCGCAGAACTTTGTGACTTTCCGGGAACAAAGGAGTTAATTGAACATGAATCGTGAACTTGATGGCTACTATTTCCGTATTGTGCGGGACGGCGTGGGGCAGTCGGTGTGTTTTACGGATCTGACAAAAGAAGAACGCACCGTACTGCTGGCAGACAAAGATGAGCAGTTCATACGAAATTTATGCTGCTATCTGGCAGATCGAATCCAAGAACTAGGAGATATCATCGAGGAGCAATCCCGGCAGCTTCTCATGGATAATCTGGCAATAGGGCGTGCATCTGGTGAGGAAAATGGTTGGATTCCGGCAGAAGATGTGCGGCAACATTTTACGGAAAGAATATGACATCGCAAGGATAGGGAGGTGGAAGAATGAACGCATTTGATATAGATTACTGGATCAGTGTCATGTGCAAATGCAGCTGGACGCCGCGAACTTTGGATGAAAAGAGTCGGCATGCCCTGATGTACTTATTCCACCTGACTGACCAGATGGCACCTGTCGGCCGGGATAACCGCCGTGAGTTTTGGATTACTGCAAGACATGGAGGTATCGATGATTTTCGGCTGTATTACGATGAAGATGCCACCAGAGAGAAACTTGCGGAAGCCATGCGGGAGCAATATCCGAAAGAAGAATACTGGTACAAGTTCGTATCTGTGCAGCACACAAATTGTCGAAAAGAGGAGTTTTTTGGCGTTCTCCTGAACGGAAAACCAGTCTTGAGCTTGAATGACCCATGTGAGGATAAAAATCCGTTCAATGCAATCGAACTGATCGACTGGCTGATTCAAATGGCAAGTGGTGTTCTTGAAAAGCTGCGCGCAGGTACTTATAATACTGAGATTCAGGAAAAGCTGCCGGATGACTATAAATACGGCGTAATCTCCCGGAAGGATTACTGGGATATTTACCCGGAAGACCGTGCGGACTATCGCGGCGCATTTAAAGAGTGGCAGATTAAAGACTTCCTGCGCTGCAAGGATGAGTTTTTAGCGGATTATATTCCAGAGAACTGTCTGCAGCACATGACAGCTCGTGATTTTTATGAAGCCTGCGCAGTGTGCTACAAAACCGTTCGGATGGAACAGCACGTGCGTTTCCCATTCAAGGATTCAAAAGATGAGCACCTGTATTATAACGGTACTACGCCCAAAGAATTGTATTATATGTTCGCAGACGGCAGGGATGATGGGCTGTCCAATGTGCCATTAGATGATGCCGCTGCATTTGCAGAGTGGAGGAATCAAAAAGGCCCTTACTATGAATTTAATGGGCATCACCCGTGGGAAATCCTGCCGTCCAGCTCCGTTGAATACAGCATGCACCTGCAGGTGATGAAATCACCAAGCGGATTTTATTACGGACTCTCCGGCAGCACTTTTCGCCGCAGTAAGGATACGATCCACAGTTACCTTGCCATGCGCAAGGCAGGCCTTCCAGTAAAAATCTACGATGGACTGAAAATGGCCGCGCGCTTTGAAGAAACTGATATGATCGGCATCGTGCCGCAGAACAGGTCGACTTCCTATGTTGAACGGATTATGCAGTACGAAATTATGGATGCTGTACATTTGTCCGATGAAGAGAGCTCGGAGCAGGTCGTGGCCAAAGCTATCTGGCAGCCGGAGGCAGAGTGCAGACTACTATAAAAATGGTGGAAAAGTGTATGCAGATTGAAGAGTTATTTGAAATGCGAAGCTCTGTAGCAATAAAATTGAAAGACTGCATTCGGGATGCAGGCCATACAAAGATATCTTTTTCCCAAAAATATGGTATTCCAATCTGTGAATTAGAAAACCTTTTGAACGGGACTCTTGAAGATAAAGATAGATTTATTCTATATGTAGCGAAAATTCTATCCACAGTGAAGCTTTCGGCTGGTGAGCTGCTCTGCTATGAAAGGAAGAAAAATGCGTGGGATGATGGATTGGCAAACGATATTTTGCTAGACATTCAATACGATCCAAAGCAGAATAATTACATTTACAGTTTCCGAATGTCCGAGCAGGAAAAGCAGAAATTAGAAAGACGGCTGCAAAATTATGGAGCAACGCTGGAAGAAGCGATACCCAATTATTTGCAGACTGTTATGGAACGAGAAGATAGAAATACATAGCCTTAATATAAAAATGTCTCCCCATGGGACACATCGAAAACGAGAGGTGTGGGGAGTCCTGTCCTCACTATTATATAGGTAAGAATATAAAATTGCAAGGCGGTGAACACATGGTTCATATCACGGGAGATACTCACGGAGACTTCCGAAATGTAGCGCGGTTCTGCGAAAAGATGCAGACAGAAAAGAAGGATGTTTTGATCATTCTGGGCGATGCAGGCATCAATTATTACGGACCTGAACAGGATAAACGCAAGAAGAAATATCTGGAATCGCTGCCCATTACGATTTTTGCAATCCATGGCAATCATGAGATGCGGCCGCAGACGATCCCGACCTATTACGAAGTAAACTGGAACTGCGGTCGTGTATATGTGGAGGATGAATATCCACACATTCTATTTGCTAAAGACGCAGAGCTGTATAACCTAAACGGCATGCGCACTTTCGTAGTCGGCGGTGCGTACAGTGTGGACAAGAATTATCGCCTGCTGCGCGGTCTTGCATGGTGGCCGGATGAGCAGCCGTCAGATGAAATTAAGCTCCAGGCAGAGGAAAAATTGGAAGGGCTCGACTGGAAAGTCGATGTGGTTCTAACACATACTGCCCCATTAAAATATGAACCAACAGAAGTTTTTCTGCCGATGATCAACCAGAGCATGGTGGATAAGTCAACAGAACAGTGGTTAGACACGATCGAAGAACATTTGGATTACCAGAAGTGGTACTGTGGCCATTACCACACCATTAAGCAAATCGATAAGATTGAGTTTATGTACGATAATTTTGACGAATTTCCATCAAAGGATGAAGAAGTAAGTTCATGGGACGACTATGACTGGTGTTATGAGTGTGGTGGATACGGGGATGATTTTTATGCAGATGAAAATGGGGAACTGGTGTGCAGATGCCCAGAGTGTCCGAATAATCTATGGAAAGATGATGACGATTAAAACCGGCAGGTGAAAACAATATGAAAACAATGAAATTGGAGCAGCTGATCCAGGCAACAAGTGGATTGAGCAATCGAAAGGAAACACCAGTTCTTGTCAATGGACAGCCGATCACGGAGATCCGTATTTCGATGAAAGACGGTACCCAGTGCGTTAATCTTGTGTCGGAGGATCCTGCAGCGGAGCCGTATGATGTGCGCTGTGCATTTGATGGGGAGCACAAAGAATGGCTCTATGTCATTTCTCTGCCAGAAAAGGATAAGGCGGTGCTTGAAGAAATCTGCAAAACCTATAAAATAAAGGTAGAAGATTTGATTCGGCAATTTTACTTGTGGGTAATATGGGAACCGGAAGCAGCGGCACGGTGGTTGAAAGGTGAAACTGAACGTAAGAAGGTGTAAAAATGGGACGACAGGATAATGTTGAGATTTTTGAAGATACACAGCGGCTATACAAAAGCAATGAACGGCTGATTTCTGCAATTAAGCACTCCATAGCAGGTCAGCACTGTTTTTGGGGCAAGGAATACAGTTGGAACGGCCCCGGAAATCGGATTTATCAGAGACCGGCGCAGATTGTAGTGAGCCCAAAGCGCACTCTGGAAGCTGCGGCACCCTACGCATACGCAGGAAAGAAAGTTTGCGTGTTGAATTTTGCATCTGCCACCAATCCGGGTGGTGGTGTGGTCAAGGGCTCGTCTGCGCAGGAAGAAACAATCTGCCGCTGCTCCACGCTCTATCCGAATTTGAAAGAGCAACGGATGTGGAATCAGTTCTATGCACCCCATCGGCGTGCCCATGATCCGCTTCATAACGACGACTGCATTTACACACCGGGTGTCGTAGTTTTTAAGTCAGATACGGATTATCCGCAGCTTATGCCGGAAGAAAAATGGTACTCTGTAAATGTACTGACCTGTGCAGCACCCAATTTGAGGGAGCGGCCGAGCAATGGGATGAATTCCGGAGATGGCGATGATGCTGTGCATATCAGCAGGGAAGAACTGCAGACACTGCATGAAAAGCGAATGCGCAGGGTGCTGGAAATTGCATGGGCAAAAGAAAATGAAGTCGTAATTCTTGGTGCTTTTGGCTGTGGTGCATTCCGCAATCCACCAGCAGTTGTAGCGCAGGCCATGAAGACGGTGGTACAGGAATATCGGAAAAAATTTGAAACGATTGAGTTTGCTGTGTATTGCTCAACACAGTATGATACGAACTATCGCGTGTTCCAGCAGATTCTTGGCGGCATGTGAGCCGCTGTGCATGGTCGGTGCGGAGACCTAAAACCCGCACGAGAACAGGGGAATGCTGTGTAAAAGCCAGGAGATGTGGCGTACCGGATGGTGCGCCATTCTCCGTATAACAGCATCTTTAGTACATTTCGTTTGAAACGAAATCATAGATGTAAATTTCGCTATATGCGAAATGAGGGACGCACCAATAGCTGGAGGTGGGCATGAGGTATTATATAGCGGACTGCCACTTTTATCATAGAAATCTGCTTACGGAAATGGATAATCGTGGTTTCGAGTCGGTTGAGCAGATGAATGAGGTAATGATAGAAAAGTGGAACAAGAAAGTGCATGCCCGCGATGAAGTCATAATTCTTGGTGATTTATCCATGGGCAGCGGACAGGAAACAAATCAAATTCTGCGTCGCTTAAAAGGAAAACTCTATTTGATTCGTGGAAACCATGATGACAGGTACTTAAAGGACAAGGATTTTGACACTTCACGGTTTGTGTGGATCAAGGACTATGCGGAAATCCATGACAATAAGCGTAAAATCGTGCTGATGCACTATCCGATTTTCTGCTATAACGGCCAATTCCGACGTGGGCCGAATGGAACGCCGTTGACTTATATGCTGCACGGACATATCCATAAATCGGCAGATCAGGAGCTGGTAGACCGGTTCTGTGCAGAGACTAGAGCAACGATGCGGAAGAGTGCTCATCAGGAAGAAGCACAGCCGATACCGTGCCAGATGATCAACTGCTTCTGTATGCATTCAGATTATACGCCGCTCACGCTGGAAGAGTGGGTGGAGTGTGACCAAAGACGGCGTAACAAGTGATGGGAGAGTCAGAATTTTGTTGCAAACTGTATTTGAAAACGTAGGAATTTTGTCGCAGGAGACACCATATTTCGGTGGAAAAATGTCGCACTTTCTTGTGAATACTCGAATTTTTAATGTAAAAACGTTCATGATTGAGCTGCGACATATTAAGAAGAAAAAGAGCTAATGCTTAGCCTTTAATGCAAGGCCGTGTTATGCGGTTGGTAATGAAACGCTACAAGGAGGTCGCTATGGTGTCACAGCAGGAATATTCCCCATATAAAAAAGCTGGAAGAATATATGCATATGGAAATAATATGCCCTGCTGCCCAGATTGCGGGAGAAGAATGAAAGTCCATGGCACCTATGAAAGAAAGCTTAGAACCTTACGGTATCCGGATGGAATCCAGCATGTGATGCGTGTACTGGATTGTGAACCGTGCCGCACCTCACACAGGGAAGTGCCAGATTTTATTGTTCCGCGAAAAAGTTACAGCTATGACTATATGTGCGCTGTCGCACAAAATAAAGTAGAGGTAATGGATGGCAGCACCTACAAACGAATTATCAAATTATTCTGTGCACTGATTGCTTGTCTCTATTTCTGTTTGGAGGCCTTTTTGCACTGTTGTGGAACAAATAACACCGATAATTTTGTGAAGATGCTTATGGAAAATGTAAAAATCACAAATTTTTCTTCCATGAATAATAGAAACAGCATGGATTTGCACTTCCGTGAGGGAGACAGGCGTGCTATATTGAGCGCAATCCGAAGAAAAGGGGTTGCCTCAGATGGTACCACAAAGAAATATGGCAGAGAAATCTGCCGGTGTTCCGTATAATACTTTTGATTATGATAACCGGCCGAACTTTGATGTCGACTATATATTTGAAAGTATCGGACAGGAAGACAATTTACCGATACTAAGGGTTGCTGCATATATCCGGGTGTCAACGGACCAATTGGATCAGGAAAACTCGTATATCACCCAAGAACGGTATTTTCATGAGCTGATTACAGGCAATAAGCAATGGGAATATGCTGGAGTGTACTCGGACTATGGGATATCCGGAACAGGAACAGCAGACCGCATTGGCTTTACCAGACTCATCCGGCACTGTAAAGAAGGAAAAATTGATCGTGTTATCTGCAAATCAATTTCAAGATTTGCGCGAAATACAGCAGATTTTTCAAGAACACTGCTTCTGCTGCGTGAACTGCATGTAACGATATTCTTTGAAAAAGAGAATCTTGATTCTGCAGAAATGCAGAATGAGTTTATCTTATCCGTGCTTGGTGCATACGCGCAGGAAGAAAGCAGAAGTATCTCCAGCAACATTAGGCTGGGGCAAACAATGCATATGCAGCAGGGCAATGTGCCCAATATTGCAATCTATGGTTACCGTTTTACAGGAAACTGGCTATATACAGAGGACGGTTATAGATACAGGGAAATCGAAATAAATGAAAAAGAAGCCGATATTGTACGCTGGATATATGAAAAGGTAGCAGACAGTTGTAAGTTTACTGAGATTGCCAGAGAGTTGAACGCTAGAGGAGTTCCTGCACCTGTCAGCAGTTATAAAAAGGCTCGTATGAATCAGGCCAGGAAAGGTCAGTTACATAGTAATCTGGATGATGGCTGGAACGGTGAGAGTGTTGCTCAAATCGTGCGAAGTGAGCGGTATATTGGAGATGTTATTGCACAGAAGACCTTCACACCGGATTATTTAACACATAAGGTTAAGGTCAATAAAGGCGAAATGCCGCAGTACTATATCAAAGACCATCACTTAGCAATAGTCAGTAGAAAACTGTATAAGCAAGCGCAAGCAGCTTTGGATGCGAAAAAGAAAACATACGGAGAAAGGGTCAGAAGACCCAAAAGCCAATTTTCCAAAAGACTACTTTGTGGAGAATGTGGACGATTTTTCGTCATGGCAAAGAAAACACAGCCGGGAATATGGAACTGCCCAACGGCTGCAAGTAATACAGCACTGCAGGTCTGTTCTGCAGAGAGTATATCGGCGCAGATGATCGTATTCGTTCTGCATGAAGCAATTTATAAGGAATATGGGCTGACACACTTTGATGTATACCGGAGTAGGAAACCGAAAACTGACAAGCAACGCTGTAAAGAGGACGACATAAGGAAGAAACTGTACAGGCTTTTTCAAAATATGCTGCATCGGTTGGAGAGAACACTGAATGATGACTACGTTGAGCGGACTCGCAGCATTTACAAAGGCCAGCTTGCAAAAATCGAGAATGAACTTGAAACAGAAACATTCGAGATGGAACGCATGGAACGGTGTATCTCAAATACATATACAGAGAAAATAACGGAATTGACAGAATCACGAGAAAAAATTCGTCAGAAGAAAGCAGAGTATGAAACGCTAACGGAAAAACTCAATGATCTTGAACGATACTGGAGAGAATTAGAAGAAGACTATGAACTTCGGGCCGAAGCATTGCAGTGGTTGAAAGGGCTGCCCAGAGGAAAAAATGGCTGTAAAGAACTTTTGAATGGCATCACGGGAAAATATTTTAAGGCGGTCATTTTAGATATTACGATTCATACGCAAAAGAAGTGCACGATACGCTGGTTTGACAATACCTGTACGAATATTGTCCTGACGAATAGGACAGAGGAGGGGTGAGCAGATGTATAGAACAATTGTGCCCGCCTCACGGGGGAAAATCATAAATGGAAATCCAACCGGGAAACGACTAACGGCAGTTAGAACGATACCGGCATGTGCAGAACGAAGGTGTCGCCCAAGGGAACAGTGTGCCATTACAAAACTTCGTGTAGCTGGATATTGCAGAGTTTCTACAAATGAGCAGAGCCAGGAAAGTTCCGCAGCCGCACAGGAGCTATCCATCCGGGAAATGATTCTGAAGAACCCAGCTTGGGAATTTAGAGGAGTTTACAAAGATATCAATAAGTCCGGAACGAGCCGTAGAAATCGTGATGAGTTTAACCGGATGATGGAAGATGCGAAAGCCGGGAAAATTGACTACATTATTACAAAATCTATTTCAAGATTTGCTCGGAATACAGTTGATGCTCTGAATTGCGTCAAAGAGTTGAGAAACTTGAATCCGTCTGTTGGCGTTGTATTCATGAAAGAGCATATTTTCACACTGGACCCGAAATATGACATCTTCGTAACAATCTTCTCTGCATTAGCACAGAATGAAAGCTATTCTATTGCTGAGAATATCCGGTGGGGGATTCGGAAGCGTTTTCGGCGTGGGATTCCACAAATCAATCTGAATCGGATGTTGGGCTACGATATGGGTAAGGATGGCAGGTGGGTGATAAATCAGGATCAGGCGGAAATTGTACGCTATATCTATAATCGGTATTTGCAAGGACATTCTGCACATGGCATTTCAGAGGAACTGAACGACAGCAGCATAAAGACAATCAATGGAAAGAACTGGTGCACGACCGGCATCCTGTGTATTCTGGAAAACGAAAAGTATGTTGGCGATTTATTGATTCAGAAAACGTACACGAAAGATGTCTTGAATCATCGGCCGGTTGAAAACAATGGGGAACTGCCGCGGTACTACATTCTGAACCATCACGAGGCAATCATCAGCAGGGAAGACTGGATCGAGGTGCAGAAAAAGATATGCAGCAGGGCGCGGAAGCACAAGGAGTTCAACATGGTGCAACGGTTCATTTTGGAAGAAAGCAGGATGTTGTCCTGAAGTATATTGTAAACGATCTGTTCAGAACTGTCCAGTAAAGTGAGTGCTCTGAAGAACGCTCAAGAATACCCAAGACTTCTCAAGACCACTCAAACATGTTAATTTTTTGTGAACTTTTTGCGTGATGTCAAAGTTGAACCGTGTGAATATAGAATAATGGTCTAGTTAGAAGTACAACTGCTTTGGAAGGCTTTTGGGTTATATGTTGCTGATCTTTAATGAGATGAGGGTTTAATTACAAAATGAGAGAAAATGATATAGTGGGTATAGCAACGCTTAGCAACAAGGAAAATCAAACAGTATTTCGATATGGTGATTATGAAATTTGCTTTGAGGCACCATATTCCTTGGAATGCTATACGGAAGTGCGAAAATGGGATAATGGGTATCTGGTGGTGATGGCAAAATATAAACATAATCAGAAGCCTGAAGAGGAATACATTGACCTTAGACAGATTCTCCAAGACCGACATTATAATGTAAAAGAGTTCTTGACGGCGATAAAGAACGTTATGATTGAGAAGAAATGATTTTGAAAAAGCGAATAGAGTCATCTTCAAGCCCCAAAGTGTATAGCTTGACACTGCGTCCGATTGGTCGTATAATATGACCAGATGGACGTAATGAAGGGGGCTGTTATTATGAATGACGAAATTTTAGATGGCTTTCAAATTCTACATGCAAGAGCTGCATCTATCCTATCGGAAAAAAGGCAAATATTAAGGTTGACGCAACAAGAGGTTGCCAATCGCGCAAAAATAACCTTACGCCAATATCAAAGGTTAGAATCTGGGGAAAGAAATATTATGACTTCTTCTTTTCGTTTGGCGTGTCGAGTAATTGAAGCTCTTGATATGGATGTTTCTAAATTTTATCATGGCGATTATTACCTTGGCGAAGAATTGAAGACTATTGATGGAAGACTTTGTTATAAAAAGACGGGACGACCTATTGATGAGTACGAATGAGAGTATTGAGAGTTAAGCCAATTGCGCCAGTTTAAACTATGAAAATAAAGATTTGTAAAACTTGCGGAAAACAATTTCTGAATGAAGCCAATTATTCCCACTGCCGTATTTGCAGCAAGAAGTGGCATGAAGAACAGGCAAAAATCAAGGAACAGGCTGAAAACTTGAAATGGCAGGAACAAAGGAAACAAGAGCAAGAATTATTCGAGTCCGAAGTGCAAGCATATAAACCTATCCTGATGAAAAATGTAACTCCTTCTGCGCAGACACTTTATATTATAGGAAATGGCTTTGATTTGATGCACAGGGTTCCCTCAAGCTACTACAACTTCCGCGATAGCATGGGAAAGAACAATAGCTTACGATATGATCTTGAAATTGTATTAACGGCGGAAGACATATGGGCAGATTTTGAAAATGCTCTTGGCACGTTGAATCTTGATTTGCTGGGGAACAGGAATGTCATCGACATGTGGCTTGACGATTTCGGGTTTTATGATGATGAAGATGGTGGTGCTGCTGAGTTCTGTATGGCAGTGGAAGCCTCAGCGGCACAGATGTCTAATTTAGTAAATGGCCTCCAGCCAACCTTTCGCAGGTGGATTGAGCAACTTGAGATTGGAACTGATGATCGACCGCTGAGAGGCCTTTTTCATTCACAAGGAAAGGTTCTTGATTTTAACTATACGGAGTTCGTTGAAACGCTGTATGGCCTGAAAGATGTTTGTTATATCCATGGAAGTAGAAAAAAGAAGGAAAAGTTAATTCTTGGACATAAACCAGGAGCAGTGGGCAACTTTTATGAGAAAAGGAGGAGACCGCGGAATTATCGTCAAGCTGCGACTGATATAGCACAGGATCGTGTGCTTGATTTAATTGGACAGTATGATAAAGAACTAACCAAAAACAGCCAGGAAATCATTAAAAACCATCATGATTTCTTTGCAGGATTGGCGTGTATGGACCAGATCGTTGTGATTGGACATTCAATCTCGCCAGTCGATTGGGACTATTTTATTGAAGTAAAGAAAAGAGCGGAGAACGCACACTGGTATTTTGGAATTTATGGCCTGACCGATCTCCGAAATATGTCTGAGTTGATAAAAAGGCTGAATATAAAGAATTACAGTGTCTTTCGAACGGATAATATTTGGACGAAACCCAAAAGCGTTAACAATGAGACTGTACTGCCTCAGAGAGAATCGAAACCGAGAATCTTCCAAGATTGTGGGGTAACTGTTACGCTAAGGCAAACATATGATTTAATGATTGGCGATGCGTTTGAAGTTATTCTTCCGAATTATGTAAAGAACATGGTTGTTTTTGAGGACTATGTTTTTTCCTTACTGGATGATTTGGTCGGGAACATATTCCTTTTCAAGCGACAAGCAAGGAATTGGACATTTGTCGCGGTATTAGAGAGCTTTCCTCATCAGGGCCTTATAAACCGAAGACTTAAACACATATTTCTTGATGAAGACGATATTACCTTTGTGTACAATAATCGTGTGAGAAAGTATGACCTCAATACTGGGAAAATGATTGCCAATCAGCCGGTACGGGATGCGAGAAGTAAGGAGTATTCTGGCAATAATATTATAAGTAAGTTTGTAAAAAAGCGTACATATTATTAAACTGTATTGTAAGATTTTCAAGAATCTGCCAGATTTATCGATGTACCTTAAAAATTAAGAGTTACTTGTATCTTATTGTGATAAACTTTTGCGCTGTCTGTTGTCTTCACAGAATAATGAAAGATAAAAGGACTGTAAGATGAAAATAGTTGAATGTCAACCGTTGATTCAACCCTGCTTAGAGCAATTTGCATTGAAAATGCAGCGTGACTTAAAAGCTGAAGTAATTCTGCTTGGAAAGGCGGCTACAGCTGTCGGAGGGAAAAGGTCAGCAGTATTCCAAATATGTGGTGCGGATGAGTTCGATTATGCAGCTACTACAAAAGGTGAAGCCGTGTATGGAACGCGAGGGGCAGCGGTATTGCTTTACCCGTTTGCAATCAAGTCGAAAAATGAATTTGAAGAAGTGCTGTATCATGAACTTGGGCATATCCTGTCATTTAGAGATAATCATGAACTGGTAATGACGCTTAATAAGGTAAAGTCGGCCAAGGAAGAACATGGCGACGCCTGTATGGGATCAAAGCTGTGGCTTGAATTCGTTGCACAGGCCATTTCAAATTCAGTTGCGGCAAGAGAACCGCAATCTGTGACGCATGTCAAACAATATGAGTTGTTAGAGGAACTCTCGCTTGGATTACCGGGAATTTCGAATAAAATTGAAAAAGGTACAGAATGGTTGATCCAGAATGGAATAAAAGTGGTTCCGTATAACATGGCACATTATTTTGCACTATTGTTAACCGATCCCACGATTGAGGCAATGGTGAGAAACAAGCTGGAATGCTCTTATGGATTTGACCTGTGTAGTGATGAAGTAGCTGCATGCCTAGATGAAATAGCGGTATTCCTACAAGAACAATTACAGAAAGAACGCTATTGGGTGGTTTCAGAAGGCTTTTTAGCCGAACTGGCGACTATGATATACGAAATTTGGGAGATTAGGACTCTTGAAGATATGAGGCCTCAGAAAATCTCGGACTGACTTGTAGCAAGTATGTTGTAGATTGACTGTGTAGGACTGTCCAGTGAAGTGAGCGTTGCAAGAGTTCCCAAGACTTCTTGCAACAGCTTAATGTGTTGATTTTTTTGTTGATTTTCAAAACGAAAGAGAAGAAAAACGAGAAAATCGTTGGACGAGAAGAGATAAGGGCTGAATGAAGAAACAATCACCTTGACTAAAGTGAAAAAATCGTTTAATATAAGGAGGAATGGAGGGAGTAAGAATGCTCATACGGTTTAATGTGCGTAACTTTTTATCATTTGAGTCCAGAAAAGACGGCGGCACAGAAGAGTTTTCGATGATTGCAGGTAAGGTGCGTAATAAAAAAGAACACCTTTATGATGATGGGAAAATCAAGCTGCTAAAATTTGCAGCGGTATATGGTGCTAATGCTGCTGGTAAATCAAATCTTATAAAAGCAATGGATTTCATGCGCCGAGTAATTGTTTTTGGCTTGCCTGATGGCTATACGGAAAAGTACTGCAAAATTGATCCAAATAACGCAGATAAACCTAGTTACTTTGAAATGGAAATTTTGCTCAATGAGAAATATTACTCCTATGGGTTTGAAGTGATTTTGAGTAAAAGTAAATTTGTTTCAGAATGGCTTGTAGAACTGCATGCAGATGACACAGAAAAAGTACTGTTTGAAAGAGATATTGTTAACAGCACCTATAAATTGGGCGGAGAATTAGCGACAAAAGGTTTGAAAGAAAAACTGGATGTATACGCAGGTGACATTCAGAACGATGGGACTGTTCTCTTTCTTTCTGCCATGAATCAAAATAAGAAAACACTCTATGAGAATTCGGAACAGGCTGCAATATTAAAAGATATTTTCATGTGGTTCCTCTCCAGCCTGGACATTAACTATCCGGATCAGCCGATTTCCAATTACTCCTATTTGGCACGGGCAGATGCGGATGAAGTGAGCGAAATCTGCCGAATTATGTCTGCTTTCGGAACAGGAATTACTGATTTTCAGCTGTTAGACGTTCCAATTGAAAAAGCATTGCATAGTTTGCCTAAAAACCTTCAGGATAAAATTTCGGCAGAGATAGAGCAAGAACAGGTGAAAATTCGTTCCAATGATAAACTCAAATCAGTCAATATGATATTAAGGACCCCTGCTAACTTATATATTATGAGTATAGATAGAAACGATGGGGTTAAATGCCAAACGATTGAGTTTTGCCATGGAAAAAAGGATACCTTGTTTAACTTAGAGGAAGAGTCTGACGGTACAGTCCGCATTTTAGACTTGTTGGAGATTCTGATTTCTGGCGAGAGAAAGACTTATGTGATTGATGAGCTAGATCGTTGTTTGCATCCGAGTCTTAGCTATAAATATGTAGAAACTTTTTTGAAGTTAGCAGCCGAAAAAAATGTGCAGCTCATTGTTACTACACATGAATCTAGGCTCATGGATTTTGATTTGTTACGCCGAGACGAAATCTGGTTTGTTAACAAAAGAAATAGCGGAGCATCGGATATATATTCGCTCGAAGAATATAATGCACGGTTTGATCAGAAGATTGATAAAGCGTATTTAGAAGGACGCTATGGTGGCGTTCCGATTTTTAACACGATCTTTCCTGTTGTATGAGGAGGCTGAATGCTATGAGAGAGAAAAAGGCATTTGCACAGCGAACTCATACACGAGATACAGATGAAGTTCGAAAAAAGTATTTTCTTGTATATGAAGGAGCAGAAACAGAGGACATATATTTTGAAGGAGTTAATGAAAACAGGCAGAAGATTGGAATAAATCCTTTAATTGAACTGGTTCCGATGACCAGAAGCTATAGTGAAGAAGGATGGAGTAATCCCAAGAAAATTCTTGACAGAGTAATGGAGAATCTTCATGAGAGCAAGACGGGACAAATCTCTTACGAAACACTAATGAACTGGGTTATGGACTATTTTCATGATGAGGGAATTCTCACTACGAGTAAAGTGAGAAAAAGAAGCATGTGGCAAACTCTCGAATGGTTTTGTGCCCAAAAACTGGGGGTTGATAAATCGGATGTTGTAGGTGATTTAGAGAAAGCCTGTGAAGAGATAGCGAGATATCTTGAAGAAGAAGCAAGCATGGAAAATGTGATTGAGGATGTTCCCAAAATTATCAGAGATAGAGCAATTACTTATGCGGAGGGAATTGATAAAATTTGCTTTATTTTTGACCGTGATAAGGAGAGCTTTGTTTCAAAACCTGAAAATAACCAATATGAGTATGTGCTCAATACGTGTAAAGAAAATGGCTTTGGCTTTTATTTGACGAATCCTTGCTTTGAATTTTGGCTATTATTACATTTTGATGATATTTCGAATCTTGATTCTGCTGAGTTGCTGGAAAACAGAAAAGTGACAGCGAAACGTCACTATACGGAACAGATGCTGCGTGAAAGAATGTCGAGCTATAATAAGTCCTCTTATGATGTGGGATGGTTTATTGAAAGGATCGATACCGCAATTCAAAATGAAAAAAAATATTGCGAGGACGAAGCTGAACTGGAACATGCAGTTGGAAGTCGTATCGGAGTGTTAATTCAGGAATTAAGAGTGACAGAGTAAGTACCTATGGTCAAGCAAACTTGATTTGAAAAGGAGGTTGTGTTATACTTTTAATGTGACATAGTACTGATAAATATCAGTAAATAACGGCAATCGCTTCTCTTATAGTACATGGCTGCAAGATTCTTTTCTGAATCATGTGGCAAACCACAAATTTAAGGAGAATGCGAAGATGAAAGAATGTTTTAAGAGTCAAGAAGTTATTGCTCAAAAGATGATGGAAGAAGCATTGCCGGACGCACAGAAAATTGTAGAATGTACGTCAGTCCAATATGTGCCTGCTCACAGTTGGACTTTTGAACGGAATAAAATCGCAAAACTGTGCGGTGAACCTGAATGTAAGCGGAAGCAAGTAGAATGTGAGCTATCTAATAGCGAAAGTGTTGCAGGTGAATTTATCACAGGCTCGAAAGGCCAGATAATCCTCATGAAAGAGGAAATTCTAGTTGATCCGGAATTCCATGTAGAAGCTCTTTTACATGAATGGGCACACGCTTATTGTGAGGCTGTTGAGAAAAAGGAAAGCTACATTCCGGCGGAGTATCACAATGGCTGCTTTCCAAATGATGAACTCCGACGTGGATACAGTATGTGGAAAGAATTTGCGGCACAGGGGATTTGTAAGAAAATTTGCGCTATAAACGGCTTGAAACGTAAAGACAGCATTACAGAAGAGCTCAGAGGATATCTTGAAGATCTGATTTATAATCTCGCAGCAGAAAATCAAATTGGTTATTTCTTTGCAGATCTATTTTTTGATTGTAGATTGGAGGAAAATGCAGATCGTAAGCAATTGCTGAGAGAGTTACTAAAAGGGTATGACGTTGATATTCAGAGTGACTTTTTGGAACTCTATAGCATTATGGTGACTCAGAGAACAGAGAAAGAATTCTGGAGAACAAACATTGATTACCTTGAAGAGCTTGGAGAAATCATTGGACGGATTAAATTTCAGGCAATGTACAATGCAAAAGAAAAAGAAATCCGGAGGTTAGCTGAGAGTTTCATTGAAAAGAGTTCTGGTATCTAAAGTGGGCGTGTTCTAAACGACATGACGTACAATAAAATGTACTTATATTTAGTGCTAGATGTAAGACGAAATACAAAATATAACACTTGATGTGAAACGAGCTTGCGTGAAATATAAACGAAGACTCGTTTCTTTTTTTGCTCCACCGGGGGGCCGGGGTCACTTCTCTACGGTGAAGTCACACGGAGACCGGTGGCCCCTT
>OLHG01000715.1_pt1 | contig 22845 bp, 21 predicted proteins | sample 1605971 | NCBI WGS metagenome assembly OLHG01 (sample SAMN03283289) | human gut metagenome | biome: human-associated habitat; material: feces | host: Homo sapiens | place: Peru | collected 2012 | reverse complement strand
GGTGTAGACCGGTATTGCTGGTGCGAGAGTTCAAATCTCTCCTACTCCGCCATAAAAAAATTAACTCTTTACTCAGTAAAGAGTTTTCTTTTACAAAAAGTATTATTTATTTGAAAAAAAATTACATATATTTAAATATAGATATTTTCATAATTTTATAGTATAATCATCTTAGGTGAATTATGATAACAATAAAGAATAATAAATTAATAAATTACGGTAACCGTGGTATGACTCTTGAAGATGATATCAATCTTACAAATAATTACTATAAAGAAAAAGATATCGCTTTAATTTATAAAAAACCCATTCCCATTAAAGTATTAAAAATAAATGAAACTAAAACAAGAATAAAAGATGGTTTTTATGAACAAAAATCTACTCTAGATTATAGTGGTATATATAAAGAAAAATATCTTGAATTTGATGCCAAAGAAACAAATAGTAAAACATCATTTTCAATATTAAATATCCAACCACATCAAATCGAACACATAAAAAACATCATTCACTTCAAAGGAATAAGTTTTTTAATAATAAGATTTAATCTTTTAAACGAAACATATCTTCTCGAAGGGCATAAACTACTAGCCTTTTTAGAAGAAAACGAAAGGAAATCAATTCCGCTTAGTTACTTTCAAGAGAATTGTCCCAAAATAGCTTTAAAATATGCACCACGTCTAGATTACTTAAAAGTAATTGATATTTTATAAATAATATATTATAATATAATTAATAAAAAGTAAGGAAGTTGAGAAAAGTGAGAAAAGTCAAAAAGAAAAACATCATTGAAAAACTAAAGGAAAGCATCCAAGAAAAAAAAGAAAAAAAATTAAAAGAAAAAGAACGACGTTCAGGTAACAGAGTAAATAAACAAGAAAAAAACTCTAAACCCAAAATAAAAAAAGAAGAACAAAAAAGCAAAGGAAATATTACAATTAAAAATAAAAAACAAGAAAAAGTAAAAAAAGAAAAGAAAAAAAGAAGTCTTTGGAAAAAAATTCTAACCATTGTCTTAATAATAGGAATAATTGGAGTATTATCAATTGCTGCTTTCTTCGCATATGTTGTAATAACCGCCCCTAAGTTTAGTGAAAGTGCCTTTGACGTTAACGATCAAACCATCGTATACGATATAAATGGTAACATTATTGCTAAACTAGGAGCTCAAAAAAGAGAAAGTGTTACATACGATGAATTACCTCAAGTCCTAATTGATGCCATCGTTGCAACTGAAGATTCACGTTTTTTCCAGCATAACGGCGTTGATTTACCAAGATTCATCAAAGCCACTGCTCTAAATTTAATTGGTCAAGATGATGCTGGTGGTGCTTCTACTATTACAATGCAAGCCGTAAAAAATAATTTAACCCAAAAAGGTGAATTAGAAAAAAGCAAAATCAAAAAAATAATTCGTAAATTTCAAGACGTATATCTAGCAGTATTTAAAGTAGAAAAAGAATACTCAAAAGAAGAAATAATTGAATTATATGTTAACAACTATAACCTAGGGTCCAATGTTTATGGAGTTGGTGAAGCTTCAAAATACTATTTTGGAAAATCGGTTTCCGAATTAACTTTACCAGAAGCCTCTATGATAGCTGGATTATTCCAAGCTCCAGGAAGACATAACCCATATAAAAATATTGAAAGTGCCACTAAAAGAAGAAACACCGTTCTCTACCTAATGCAATATCACGGTTATATCACCGAAGAAGAAGCAGAATTAGCTAAAAAAGTATCTATTGAAAGCCTTCTAGTAGGTGTTAAAGGTGAAACCGAATATCAAGGATATATCGATACCGTTGTTGAAGAAGTTCAAAAGAAAACTGGCGATAATCCTTATAGCGTACCAATGAAAATATATACTACTATGGAAAAAGGAATCCAAGATGGTATTAATAAAGTAATGACCAGTGATGCTTGGTATTGGCGTGATAATCAAGTCCAAGCCGGAGTAGCCGTAGTCAACGTTGAAACCGGAGCAATTGCCGCTGTTGGTACTGGAAGAAATAAAACTGGAAAACTACAATTTAACTTTGCTACCCAAGCATATAGACAACCAGGATCAACTGCTAAACCAATATTTGCTTATGGCCCTGGAATTGAATATAACAACTTCTCTACTTACACACTATTTAATGATGAACCTTGGACCTATACCAACGGTCCATCAATCAATAACTGGGATGGTAAATTTTTAGGACTAATTACTACCAGATATGCTCTTCAAGTATCTAGAAACATTCCTGCCGTAAAAGCCTTTCAACAAATAGGTACTAAAAACGTTCAAAAATTTGCATACAGTCTAGGACTTGACGTTTCCTTAAATTCATCTTCAGAAAACTATCGCATTGTTAACAAAAATACTGGAGTTGATAATACAGTAAACGAAGCTTACGCTATCGGTGGTGTAGCTGAAGGATTTACCCCATTAGCAATGGCTTCTGCATATTCAGCTTTTGCAAGTGGTGGCTACTATACTGAACCACACTGCGTTACTAAAATTGAATATCGCAAAACAGGTGAAGTAAAAGAATATAAAACTACTAAAACACGTGTAATGAAAGATTCTACTGCATATTTAATTAATAATATTCTTGAATCTGCAGTTAACTATGGCTTTAATGGCGGAGCCAACGTTGCCGGTTCACACGTTGCTGCCAAAACTGGTACTTCTAACTTTGATGAAGCAACAATGAAAAGCAAAAACTTGCCATATAATGCTGTAAACGACTTATGGACTGTCGCTTATACCTCAAAATATTCCGTTGCCGTTTGGTATGGTTACAAAGAAGTTACTTCAACCACATATAATATTAATGGTACCGGTCATAAAGAAGGTGTAACCCGTGCTGTAATGCAATATATTCCAAAAGATACCAAAGGATGGACTGCACCAAGTTCAGTTGTCTGCCTAAACGTTGAAAAAGAAACATCTCCAACTAAATTACCAAGTGAATACACTCCAAGTAATATGGTAACAAATGAATGCTTTGTAAAAGGTACACAACCAACAGAAATATCTAATCGTTACGCCAAACTAAATGATGTTACTAATCTAGAAGTCAAAAAGAATACTAATACCTCCGCTACTATATCATGGCAATACACTAACCCTGATGTAATAACCGAAGAGTATTTAAAGAACTACTTTAATCAAAGTGTCTATGGTAACGAAAAAGAAAAATATTACAACGCCAGAATAGAATATAATAAAAACACTCTAGGAGATATTGGATTTGGAATATATAAAGTAGAAAAAGATGGTACCGCTACCCTAATCGCTTTTACCAAAGAATTAACTTATACTTATACCGGATATGGCAATACTGAATTAATAGTTAAAGCCGAATATGAAAAATTTAAATCAAATGCTAGTACCGGAACCAAAGCTACTATCAAATTTGAAGAAATAACACCAAGTAAATTAATTGCTACATTAGCAGGAAAAGGAAACACCATTGCTAAAATTGGCACATACACTGAAGAAGGATTAAAAGCTATCTACTATGGTACACTAAATGTAACAGAAACTGCCACTGTTAAGTATCAAATAACTGTTAATAATGAACTACGTGAGTATAATGATAAGGTTACTTTTCAAACTTATATTAATACCCTACCAGCTAACACATATAAAATAACCTACATTATCAATTACCTAGATCAAGAAGAAACAAAAACAAGAAATTTAACTTTAAAAGAATCATAAAAGAAGTCAATCGACTTCTTTTAGTTTATCCAAAACAAATTCCCTATTTTTTATTAGCATCTCATTATTCTTATCCTTAAGAATAGCCCTATCTATATAATATAAAGACTCTTCATATAAACCAATGTAATAGTAGCAAACACTAAGTAAATTATCAATCGTATAATCCCAACTAAATTCTTCATTAATATATGTTTTTTGATGGGCCTTAATCATTAAGGCCTTTATCAAATAATTAATTACTTCCAAATAATTCTGAAAATTATATTCAAAAATTCCTATTTCTACATATCCATCCCTTAAATATGGCGCCTCGTCTATAGCTTTTAAATACCACAAACGCGCCTCATCCACTCTTCCAAGATTATTATAACACCTTGCAATATATCTCATCGAAGCTGCCCTTTCATCTTTCCAAGTAGCCCTATCCATTTTAAGATAATCCATTAAAGTCTGAATACCTTTCTCCCACATTCCATAATACATATATTCCCTTCCAAGATAATGTCTATTGCGATCATCATCAGCATCTTCCTTAACAGACAATTCTAATAAAGATAAATAATTACTTCTAGGCTTTTTTTCATCTGGATAATGATCTAAAATAACATCCTCCGCAACCACTACCTTCTCATTACTTAAAGAGGTCTCCAAAACCTCATGTACCGGATGTACCCATTTATAATTATGCCTGCTATGAGTTTTCTCATAGTAAAAAGAAATTACCGGCTTTGAATCAACAATTTTCCAATTATAAGTATGTTTAAGTCTATTCGTATCCTTTTTCCACACCATTTCCATCTTTTCTCTCCACCCAGGTCTATATATCTCATCCAAATCAACACAAACACATATATCAGCATCTCCCGGTACCATTTCCAACGACTTATTTCTTGCCACATCAAATCTAAAAGGATTAATTACTTCCTCTTTAACAAAAACTCCATATTCACGTAATTTATTAACACTATTATCACTCGATCCCGTATCCAATACATAAATCTCATCCGCCTCCGATACACTCCTATACCACCTATCAATATTTTTCTCCTCATTCTTGCAAATCGCATAAACGCATACCTTATATTTATATTTCATAAGAATCACCCCTAAATTATATGCTTAACTACCACAATTTACCATAATTCTCTTATAATTTTAACTTAATTAAATACTATACTTATATCATCAAGGAGGTGATATATGATTATAGAATAATTAAACAAACTGTGATATAATTTAAGTGGAGGTTGATTCTTATGAAATATACCATCGTTTTAGTCGAAGATGAAATTGATTTAAACAACTTAATTAAAACTTATCTTGAAAAAGCTGGATACAACGTTATTTCATATTATAATGGAAAAGATGCCTTAGAAAATATTAACATAAAATCGCACCTATGGATATTAGATATTATGTTGCCAGATGAAATAAATGGCTATGACATTATTAAAAAAATCCGTGAAACCAACGAAATGATGCCAGTAATCTTTACCTCAGCAAGAGATAAAGATCTAGATAAAATAATTGGTCTAGAACTAGGAAGTGATGATTATATTACAAAACCATACTCTCCTAAAGAACTTGTTCTAAGAGTTAATAATATTATCAAAAGAGTCTACTCAAATGACTTATCCAAGATAAAATATAATGATTATACTATTGACATTGAAAAAAGAACAGTTTCTATAAATGATAAAGAACTAAATTTAACTACACTAGAATTTGATTTACTAAAAATGTTTATTACCAATAAAAACAAATCATTTTCAAGGGATGATATCTTAAATATCATTTGGGGAGAAAATTATTTTGGCACAGACCGTGTTGTAGATGATCTAATAAGAAGATTAAGAAGGAAAATGCCTGACTTAAATATTAACACAATGTACGGCTATGGATATCGCCTAACATGAAAAAAATATCGCTAACTAATCAATTAATATATATATGCATATTAATAATAGGAATAATCTCTATAGCCTTAGGTATCATTTTACCTAAAGAACTATTACCAATATATGAAGAAAATATATATAATAAATTAAAACAGCCGTTATTCTTTATTACTAACGAAAAAGACATAAATTTTAATAATGACAAAGAAGATACTGATATTGCCTATATCTATAAAATAAATAATACTATTTATTCATCTTACAATATTGAAGATGTAATACCTTCTTTTGATAGTTCAATTTTAAATTACACAAAAAATAGTTACGGTAAATTTATATATAACAATAAATTATATTATTATTATCATACCTATAAATCAAAAAATGAAACTATCATTTCACTTACAAATGATAAATACATAAGTACAATGAAAAAAGATATTTTACTTACAATACTAATAGTTACTGGATTATCGTTTACATTTTGCTCCCTGATCCTAATTGTATGGTCCAATAATCTAGTAAGTAATATTATAATTCTTAAAAGAAAAATCAAAAATATTGACAACGACAAATTTAACCTCAAACTAAATCATCCTTTCATTGATGAAATATACTCCTTAAATGAATCAATCGAAAGTATGAAGATTTATTTAAAAAACAATGAAGTTTATAAAAATCAAATGATTCAAAATGTATCTCATGATTTTAAAACTCCTATAACAGTAATTAAATCGTACATCGAAGCCGCTGAAGACGGCATTGAAACCAAAGAAAAAAGTTTAGAAATTATCAAAGAACAAGTTGACAAGTTAGAAAACAAAGTACACTCCTTATTATATTTAAATAAACTAAACTACATAACCGATAAAGTAGAAAATTTAAAAGCTAAAACTGATGTTGCTATTGTTATTAACAACTCCGTTAACAAATTCAAATTAATTAGACCAGATATCAATTACAAACTAGACATTAGTAATAACCAAATATATCAAGGCACCTATGATATGTGGGAAGCAATTATTGACAATCTATTAAATAACTTTATGCGTTATGCAAAAAAAGAAATTAAGATTACTGCTAAAAATCAAAAAATCATTTTATACAATGATGGAGAAAACATTGATGAATCAATATTAAACAATATTTTCACTCCATATGAAAAAGGTTTAAATGGTATGTTTGGTTTAGGATTATCCATTGTAAAGAAAACACTAAGATTACTAAACTATGATATTACTGTAACTAACATTAAAAACGGTGTAAAATTTATAATTAAATAAAATGAAAAAGAGTTTACCTACTCTTTTTCATTTTCCCAAGAATCAGTACCCTTATCCGTTGATCCAAGTCCAAAATATCCTTTAAATGTCTTATATAATCCTTCTGCACCTACTAAAGTAAATAAACCAATCCATACTGCATATAATAAATTAACTGAATAAAAGGATATTGCAAAACAAAAACCAATAATAAAAGATAAAAACAATGATAATATACTATTAAATATTCTTGATAAATTAAATATCTCTTTAATTTTCTGAATTGTCTGCGAAGATATAATACTAGCAAGAATTGATATATAAATTAAATCTAATAATAATTCTTTATTCACAATTATCTTTTACATAACTATCAATATCTTGTATTTTATGCTCTACTAAAGCCATTCTTTCCAACAATTCACTAAGTTTATTTACTTTATTTTCTAAAAGTTCAATACGATAACTTAACATCTTAGAAGCAGAAAATGTTCCCATTAAAGAACCAAAAATAGTTCCTACTAAGGCTAAAAGTGCAACTACCACACCACTATTCATTACATACCCCTCCTATATTATTATAGTATCTCCTTCTTTTTTAGTGTAATTATTTGACACACTTTTCACTTTATGATATAATTTTATTGCTATGGGGCTGTCTTGGCTTCGACAGGAATATAAGTCCTTATTTTGCAGGTCGGATACCTACGTTACAGGTAAATAAAAATAACTGGAAACAGAAACAATTTAGCTGTTGCATACGCTTAATTTAAGCAGCACAGGCTTCTCTATTTCTTTGCTTACGAGAAATAACAGAAACTTATAAAGTAAGCTATACTATATAGTATCCTAGCCTATATAAAGAATTTCATAGGATAGTAAATATTAGCACTTGTTAGTTTTTATAATATTTATGAAACTAAAAAACTAACTAAACTTGTAGATATTCAAATTACTATATTTTTGGACAGGGGTTCGATTCCCCTCGACTCCACCAGATTGATTGATACTCGAACTTTTCGAGTTTAAGTAATAAATGCTAACTAGAAATAGTTAGTTTTTTTATAAAAAAAGACTAGCTATTTTTTAACTAATCTAATTAATAAATAATAAATTTAATTAAAATAAAGGAGCAAATAATCTTAATATACATTGCCATAATCTCTTAAACAAACCAGATTTAATATCTATATTTTTTAACTCTTTACAATCATGTAATGTTTCAATTATATCATCCTTTACATTCATTATTTCTTCTACACCTTCCATATAAATACCATTTTCAAAATGTAAATATAAACTTCTATAATCCATATTAATCGTTCCAACAACCGCTCTTATATCATCAGATACATACACCTTAGAATGTACAAACCCCTTAGTATACTTATATAATTTGACTCCACCCTTATGTAAAATTTCAAAAAACGAAGATGTTTGAGTATAAACAATTTTTTTATCAGGAATACCTGGTACTATAATTTTTACCTCTACTCCCCTTTTAGCCGCTCTAATTAAAGCATTTGTCATATCAGTATCTATTATTAAATAAGGTGTCATAATATATAAATATTTCTTAGAACTATTTATCACATTTATATAAACATCTTCCCCAACTAAATCCTCATGTAATGGAGCAACACCGTAAGGAACTACATACCCATCAACTTTTTCTACACCATTAAAGTCATATTTAAACTTTAATATATCTTCATCTTCTTTAATATTAGAATTCCACATTGTTAAAAACATTACCGTCAAATTCCAAATAGCATCACCTTCTATTTTTATACCATTATCTTTCCATATACCAAGTTTACTATTTATATTAATGTATTCATCACTTAAATTAACTCCCCCAGAAAAAGCAACTTTTCCATCTATAATAGTCATTTTACGATGATCACGATTATTCATAAAAATTCCCTTAAAAGGACTTACTCTATTAAAAGGAATACACTTTATACCAAATTTCTTTAATTCATTAGGATAATTGGTTGAAAGCATAGCTATACTTCCCATATCATCATAAATTATCCTAACATCAACACCATTCGCAGCTTTATTCTTTAATATTTCTAATATACCATCCCACATTTGCCCTTTATTTATTATAAAATATTCTATAAAAATAAATTTTTCTGCTTTATTAAGTTCTTTTAATAATTCAGGATAAAACTTTTCACCAAAATTATAATAAGTAACTTTATTATTTATAGTCACTGGATATTTAGCACTATCAATAATATACTTTAAATTATCTAAACTATTTTTATCTATTTCTTTTCTAATTTTATCATCTTGTTTTAAAAATTGTTGGTATTCCTTTTCTCTTTTAAAAATACTTTTTAACAACTTACTTCTTGCATAGTTTGAACTTAATGTTATAAGTAAAATTGTTCCAAATATAGGAAATAAAAGAATAAGTATTATCCACGGTAAATCATTAGATAATCTTGTACTATCTTTTAAAACTTTTAAAATAATAAAAATACTTAATAACTCATAAATAATACCTATAATAGTAACATGTTCACGAAAAAATAATTGAATCAATATAGAAAACCCAAATTGTAATAAAACCCCTATTATCACTATTATCGCCCTTTTAATAGCCATAATCATAAATACACACTTCCTTGTTCATATATAACTAATTATAGCATAAATTTTTTCTCTAAAAATAAAATTATAAACAAAAATAGATAATTTTATGATATACTTATATTATGACAACTTATAAAAAATATTAATGCTGAAATAGCTCAGTTGGTAGAGCAATTCACTCGTAATGAATAGGTCGTAAGTTCGATTCTTATTTTCAGCACCATTTATTTAAATATACATGCAGTCTAAAATTAGACTGTTTTTTATTGATATAATATCTCTAGAAGTTGATTAAATGGATATAAATAATATTAAAAATAATTTAATTACTGAAATAAGAAAATTAGTTGAAATTATAAGAAAAGAATATCCAAGTCTTGTTAACATACCAACTAATTATGATTTAGAAAAATTAGTGAATATTAAAGAAACAGACACTATATCTCTATTTATAAGAAATAAAAACTTCTACTTCCCTTTAGATGCCTTTAAAGTATTAGAAACATTCAAAAAAATACCAGGATTTGGTACAATTAAAAATCATAAAACATGCAATCAAAATAACATAATAATAAATAACAATACATATATAACTTATATAAAACACGTTTTTCTAAAAGGATTAACACCTGAAGAATATTTTAAAGAAATTCTCCTTCACGAAACATTACATTTTTGTGGTAGTGGTGGTGGAACAGCTATTAGAGAAGGAATTAATGAATTAAAAACAAGACAATTAGCTAAAAAATATAACTTACTAACATCTTCATGTGGATATCCAAAAGAAACAAAAATAGCCTATGAAATAGAACAAATATTCGGAGAAGAAATCATAAATAAAATAGTTTTTTCAAAAAATGCTCAAGAAACAAAAAAAATAATAGATTCTATATCACCTAAAGCAACATCACTTTACTTTAGTTTAGAAGCAATAATGGAAGAAGAATTTTATAACAAATATATGAAATATAATTTTCCAGGATTAAATGGTCCTTGGAAAAAAACTCAAAAATATAACTCCATAGATTACACCAAAGCATACGAATTATTAAATGAATACAAAAAACTACAAACACCAAGAAGAACAAGATAATACAAAAACTACTCTCAAATTTGAAAGTAGTTTTATTTTACTATCTTCTAATCTCTCTGACATATGTACAAATAGCTATAACTTAACAAAAAAATACATTAGATACAAATAACATACAACACATCAAAAATAATAGAATAAATACATATAAAATAACATTATACACTTTATCATTCTCTTCACTACTAATTAAATATATTGGATAACATCCTAAAAAATAACGATAAAAACTAGTACTAGGTATATTATAACCATCTCTACAACTACTAAATATAGCTAATATAGATAATATCATATACATACTATTAATAGTTAATTTTTTATTTTTTACTATATCTTTATAAATTAAATATATCATTAACCCTAAAAACATATAATTAACAACAAAATATAAACAATTACCAAAATCAGGAGACTTAATAACATACTTAATATCCATAATTATCACTGAAAATATATTACTACTAACTCTATCCCAATACATATGCTGTGAATCAATAAATAAGTGCCAATTATTAAATACAACTTGTAAATATACTGGATATATTAAACTAATTATTGTTGCTGGTATATACATAATTAAAATATCTTTAAACTTAACTCTACCTTTAATAAATTCATAAAACATATATATAAATATACTAAAGAATAACATACTACCCATATTCCTACAGAATACTGATAATCCTAAAGTAATACCCGCTAATAAATATTTCTTATTTTTATATAAATATAATGTTAATACTGTTAAAAATATAAATATACTCTCTGTATATAACAATACTGAAAATATTGCTATAGGCGAAAAAAACCATAACTTACTACCTTTTATATTACTTAATTTATATATAATTAACCCTGTAAAATAAGTACAAATTATGTTAATAATTACTAAAGAAACACTTCCTAAATATCTAATAATTAAAGGTATTAACGGAAAGAAAACTACTGTCCCATCATTATAACCATTATTAGCTATCTCTACATACCATTCATTATCAAAATAACTATATATATCCAAAACATTAGTATTACTAAATAAACAATAAAATAATATGATTAATAACAATAATAACCTAGAAACTATAAACCATTTAAACACTTTTTTATCATATAATTTATTCATAACCATCACATTAAAAGTATACCAAATTAAAAATAATTAATCAATTAGCATTATTTAAAAATATAAACATATATTATAGTGTTAAAGAAAGGATGAAATAATATATATGGAAACACTAAAAGTAAGGTCAAAATCAAACCCGAATTCAATAGCAGGAGCATTAGCTAATGTTCTCAAAGAAAAAAATACTGTTGAAATACAAGCTATTGGTGCCGGAGCATTAAATCAAGCTATTAAGGCGATTGCTATTGCACGAGGCTTTGTAGCACCATCCGGTAAAAATCTAATCTGTATTCCAGCATTTACTGATATTATGATTGATGGTGAAGAAAGAACTGCTATCAAATTAATAATTGAAGCTAAATAAATTTAGTACCCATTACCTCACAGTAATGGATTTTATTTTGCAAAGAAAAAATCCTAATTCATAGGATTTTCTAAATTAATACTCATTTTTAAATTTTTCTCAAATATTGGTACTAAATCCGATAATAATTTTGGATCATTAACACTTTCAATTGTACCATCTTCATAACATACTCTTAAAATTCTATATTTTTGTTTAGTATCATCACCAGTTTCATCTACTTCATCAGTAAAGATAAATTCTTCACCTCCATGGCTAATAGAATCAATAACTACTACTTGATTATCATCATCTAAAGTAAGCACATCATATCTTTTTAAACTCATATACTAACCCCTTCCCTTTTATTTCATTTTTTTCGCAATGTTATATTCATAAACACCAGCACCAATAGCAGCACTACCAAACAATAATGCCGGATTAATAACTGCTGCAACAGCTAAAACACCAACAACACCAATCCATCTCAAAACAGATTTATTTAATACTTTAGAAATTATATTATTCTTTAATTTATCACTAGCTGTTGATATTCCCTTAACCCCATGTTTAAACTTATCCTTAAACTGTGTAACAGGACTATTATCAACTGGCTCACGTTCTAATTCTTCATCTTCTTCCTCAATATCAAAGTCATCATCAAGTTCCTCCTCGGGAAGATGTTCTTCAGAATTATCATATCCTTCCTCAGAAATTTCTTCAGGAACTTCACTTTCAAGATTACTATCCAATGAATTATCCTCTACAGGAATTTCAGAAGCAACAGGTTCATCTGTAACATTAGGAGTTTCTTCAACATTAGTAACTGGTTCCTCACGATTTACACTATTCTCTTCAACTTCAGGTTCCGGAGTATTACTAACTTCTAGATCTCTTTTGACATTTTTTAACATCTCATTAATATTATCATATTCGTAATACATAACATCATATGAAAGACTATTTAAAGTTAGATTTGAACCTGCCATATTATCTAAATTATATTTAACATTATTTCTGTAAGTACGATAATTATCAACACTTAAATCTCTAGATATCAATAGCTTACATATCTCAGACATATCTAGATTAATTTGATTATTTAAAGCTTCAACCATTTTTCTATGGTCTTCTCTCATGTAATCCTCAGTATCAATATTTCTTATATAATTAACAATAACAGCAATTCTATTTCTATTCTCACCAATTCTATTACTAATTTCAGTTATATTATTAATATAATCAACAGAAGGTCTTAACTCCTCATCACTAAAATTAACCTTATGTTCACTTTCGTATTGTTCAATTTTAGTATTTGTTTCACTTATTTTATTATAAATATCAGATAATTTAACATAAAAATCATTAAGAATTTTATTTAAGTTACCAGTCCTCTCTGAATTTCTTCTAGCATCACGTAAAGAACGAATCCAATAGCCAAACTCACCATTCAATTGGCTTACATTATTAATTGAGTTAAAATCAAATGTATAAGCACCATGAAAAACATCTTTATTAGCAGATAAGAATGAAACCAAAAGTTCGATTTGATCTGCTTTTTGCATATTTAAAGAAGATAATTCACTATTAAGTTTGTTTCGTTCATTAAAATTATTAACCTCAAAATTTACAAAGTCCATATTAACAACCTCTCCTTCAATCTACTATAAATTATATCAAACAATCATCTAAAAATCAACTATTCTATATTACTTTATCAAACTATATAAAACAGCAATTTCTTTATTAGATAGTTTTCTATATTCTCCTGTCTTCAATCCTGTTAAATCCATATTAGCATACTTTTCCCTCTTTAATTTAGATACTCTATATCCTAAAGACTCAAACATTTTTTTAACTTGATGATTCTTTCCTTCATGAATAGTTAATTCTACAATACTTTTTTCTTTCTTAGCATCAACACTCTTTAATTTAACATGACATTTAGCAGTCTTAACACCATCAATCATAACACCATCTTTTAATCGTTTAATATCATATCCTTTAACTATACCATCTACTCTAGCCACATAAGTTTTATAAATATTACTAGATGGATGCATAAGTTTATTAGCAAATACTCCATCATTAGTAAGAAGTAACAACCCTGTAGTATCATAATCTAATCTACCAATTGGATATATTCTTGTTTTAGTATCTATTAAATCTACTACTGTCTTTCTTCCTAAATCATCACTTACTGTGCTAACAACACCCTTAGGTTTATTTAAAATATAATATTCATAGTTCTTATTATTATCTAAAATAGTATTCTCTACTTCTATAGTATCACTATTCTTTACTTTTACTCCCATTTCTCTAACTGTAATGCCATTAACTTTAACTTTACCATCACTAATTAGTTCTTCAGCTTTTCTTCTTGAACAATAACCTAAATTAGCAATAACTTTTTGTAATCTCTCCATAAAATTCACCTATCCATGTATTATATACTATAACTAAGAAAATATCTAGATATTATTTTCTAATTTGTATAGATTCTACATTAATTTTAGCTTTAATAACCTTTCCCATATCCTCATTTTGATTCTCACCATTATCATCAAACCAAACAAGAAGTAAATATTTTGCACTTTCATTATATCCTAAGAACAAATTATTAGCCATATTAACTACACCTGTCTTAGGTAAATTACCACTACTCATTAACACATTATTAGCGTTGTATAAAGCATACTTAATATTACCATCATTGAAATTATTCTCTATCATCTCAACGCTAATACTAATTCTTTGATCTAAAGTACCTGTACTAGTTACAACAAAATTATTTCTATATACATTATCATAATCATTAACACTAGGTACATTTCTAGGAAATAAAGTAGGATTATCAATGTATATTCCATCAATAAAGTTTAATTCTAGCTTACCTGTATATAATATTGTATTATCCTTCTTTTGACTAGCCATTAATGAATATAAAGCAAAAGTAATACCTACTATCATTGTAATCAAAGTTAGAATTAAGATAACTATATAAAAGAAATTCTTTTTATCATTACTATTTTCATACATAAACATCACCTATCTTCTATTACAATATTACCATTATAATTTACTAGTTGAATTATTACTGAACCAGAAAATTTCTTTCCCATCTCTTCAACCTGAAACTTATCTAAATTATTTATATATAATACTATCTCATATCTCTTTGGTCCATCATCTTTGCTAAGTGAAAAAGTATTAGGTTTTCCATTACTATCATAACCAAACAATGAAGTATCTTTTCTACTAGCCACTAGTAAATTACTACTACCATTAACTGGATATACTAAAGTAGGATTATCATTTTCATCAAGTTCATAGAAAGCATAACTAAGTTGCGAAAATTCATTTACATTACTTCTTAAATACGCTACAAAATTAGCTTTATCCCCAATATTTTCAATTGTAAAACCATATACCGTACATACTTCTTTATCATTAATATCTAAACATTGTTTACCATCAGTACGACGATAAGCCGCATCTACTTCTTTAAAATTACCAGGAATAACACTATCCATTGAAACAGTCTTACCATCAGTATAATTTAACTTAATATAAGCCGCTGTAGCATTAACACTATTTCTTGAAACCATAACTAAATAGTAAGATAATGTCGCACCCAACAAACTAATAAATAAACCAGAAATAACAAATACATATATTAACAAATTAGTAGTATATTTCTTCCCCTTATTCATTTATATCACCTTCTCTATAGTTAATCATTAGAACTTAAATCATCATCACTGTTAAATAAGAAACTAGCTTGTAATCCCTTAACACCCTTATAGCCGCTACTAACATTAATAGTAGCCTTAAATGTTTTACCACCATCGAGTTCTGTTTGGTCTTCATTAATCTCTTTCAACCACATAACAATCTCATAACTAACTTCCCCTCTAGTCGTATTTGTGCTAGCTGGAATATAAGTATCAAGTTTATCTAAAACAATCGCACTATAATCTTGATAATTAAGTTTAGTTGAAGGAATAATCTCAGTATACTGAGCTATACCATTGCTATCTTTTATAACACGATATACTCGATAATATAAGTTATGAAACTCATTATTCCCCTCAACAGGATTTAAAGTCATAGTAATAGGTACTGGTGATTGGAATGATGGATTAATAACTGTAAATGTATAAGCACTACACACTTCACGATCTCCATTTAAACATTTATCTTCCCCAGTCTTTAAAACACTATCATTAACAACATCTTCGGTAGTAGGAAAAAGATTAGACTTAATATAACTAGTATCTTCCTCAAGCAATAAACTAACATCTAATGAATCTACATTAACTGAATTATCACCACTAGAAACTACTGCCTCAAAGAAAGCATATGTTGCACCCACTACTACCATTATTAGTACAGCAACACCAAATATTGTATAAAATAGCATTTTTTTCTTATCATTATCCCAATTCATAGACAACACCTCTTTACCTATTCTACCATCTATTATAATAATACCAAAATCGAGTAAAAAAATCAATTACTATATCAAAAAAGAACCAAAATAAATTTGATTCTAATATTTCTTTAATATATCATTTATACTAGCAATTGATTCATCAACTTCTTTTAAAGACATCTTACTAGAAGGTATAACAACATCACTTTCTTTAATAATATAATCATCTTTATTAGTTAAATTAATAACTTTATAAGAACAATTAGCTTTATCTTTAACAACATATGAACCATTACTAGCTCTATCCATAATAGGTATCTCAGTAAGTTTTAATTGCTTATTTTCTTTATCAGTAGATATAATAATCTCATTCTTACCATTCATAATATAAGTAGATACTATCTTACTAGGATTACTCTTAATCTCTTTCATCAAAAGTAAACCACGATTACCCCTAGTAGTCTTATCTATCTCTGTTAATTTAAGTCTCTTACCAGTACCCTTATCAGTAATAACTGTAATATACTCTTCACTAGGACTAAATAAATATGAACTAACTACTTCATCATTCTTTAAATTAATAGATTTAACACCAGATGCTCTAATACCTACAACACTAATCTCACTAGTATTATACCAAAGACCATATCCATTCTTAGTAGCCACAAATACTTCACTTAAATTAGAATAATCAACATTAATTACCCTATCTTCATCTTTTAAGTTCATCATATTAACTTCTTTAGTATATCTCTGAACCTTAAAATCACTTAATTTAGTTCTCTTAACCATACCATTCTTCGTAAATGAAACAATATATCTATCTTCATCAAAGTCATATACTGGCATAGCACCTATTATCTTTTCGCTCTCTTGCATACCAATAATATTACTTAAATGCTTACCAAAGTCTTTCCATTTAGCCTCAGGTATCTCATAAACTGGTAAATATAAATAGTTACCTAAATCAGTAAACACTAATATAACATTTAACGTATTAATATTATATAAACCAATAATATAATCATTTTCTTTTAAACCTGTCTCATCATTAGCATTATAACTTCTTAAAGACACTCTCTTAACATAACCATCTTTAGTAATAGCCACAATAACATCTTCTTTAGGTAACATTGAAGTATTATCTATTTTAATATCCTCTATCTGTTCTCTAATCTCTGTCTTTCTAGCTACACCATATTCTCTTCTAATTTTACGAAGCTCTTCTTTAATAACATTCTTAAGTTTATCCTCACTACCAAGTATCTCATTTAAAGCATTCATTATCTTAATTAAATTATCCTTCTCTTCTTGTAAAGCCACTATATCTGTATTAGATAATCTATATAATCTCATATCTACAATAGCTGTTGCTTGTTCTAAAGTAAAATCAAACTTCTTAACTAAATTATCAATAGAATCTCCTCTATCTTTACTAGATCTAATAACTTTAATAACTTCATCTAATATAGATATTGCTTTAATTAAACCTTCAACAATATGAAATCTAGCTGAAGCATGATCTAAATCAAACTTCGTTCTCTTAGTAACAACTTGTTTCTGATGAACTATATAAGCATCTAACATTCTTAAAATACCTAATTGTTCCGGTCTACGATTAACTATCGCAATCATATTAAAATTATAGCTTATTTGTAATTCAGTATTCTTATATAAATAATTTAAAATATTCTGACTATTAGCATCCTTCTTAAGCTCAATAGTAATTTGTAAACCATTCTTATCAGATTCATCTCTTATCTCAACAATACCATCTAGCTTCTTTTCATAACGAAGTTCATCAATCTTCTTAACAAGTAATTGCTTGTTAACCTCATAAGGTATCTCTGTAATAATAATCTTATTCTTATCAACAATCGTCTTAGATTTAATAACTATCTTCCCACGACCATTTTCATAAGCACTCTTAATACCATCAATACCCTCAACAATTGCTCCGGTAGGAAAATCGGGACCTTTAATAAAGTTCATAATAGTATCTAATCGACAATTAGGATTATCCATACGATATATTGTAGCATCTATTACCTCACATAAATTATGTGGTGGAATATTAGTAGCATAACCAGCCGAAATACCTGTCGTACCATTAACAAGTAAGTTAGGAAATCTAGCCGGTAATACTGTCGGCTCTAACAAAGTATCATCATAGTTAGGAGCAAACACTACCGTATCTTTATCTATATCTTTTAACATTTCATTACTAATTTTAGATAATCTAGCTTCTGTATAACGAGATGCAGCTGGAGGATCTCCATCAATCGAACCATTATTACCCTGCATATCAATAAAAGGTGCTTTCATCTTCCAATCTTGACTCATTCTTACAATAGCATCATAAATAGAAGAATCACCATGTGGATGATATTTACCCATAACATCGCCAACTGCTCTAGCAGATTTTTTATATGGTTTATCAAAAGTGTTTTTTTCTTTATACATAGAATATAAGATTCTTCTCTGAACTGGTTTTAAACCATCACGAACATCAGGAATAGCTCTATCTTGAATAATGTATTTAGAATATTTTCCAAATCTCTCACCCATAATCTCTTCCAATGAATAATCATATATTCTCTTAAGTACTTCTTCCATGCTTATCACCATAACTTAGTTTACCATATTTTACTTAACTTGGCAAATAAGAAGACATATTTTTTACACATTTTGTGCGACTTCATCTTGATAATTAACCGCTTTTACACATTTTGACATTAAAAAAACTAAGAAAAAAGCAACAATGAAAATTAATCATAGCCGCAATATACATAATAAATCAAGCTTAATTGAAAATATGCATGAAAAAAACTATATCTATATTTTTGTTATCTAACCTTTTCCCTCCATGGTAAACATCTTTTCTCTCCATAAACAACATTTTCCCTTATAATTTCATTTGAAATATTATTCATAATCTGAGCAGTGCTTTCATTAATAATTTTTTTTATATCATGTACTTTGTATGATTCATCCTCATAATAAAAATTAAACAATAAAAAATGCATCTGATAATAAAAATTAATAACAGCATGATATATTGATAATTCCAATAACGTACTAAATGAAGATGTCCTTTTATCAATAAAGTTTTCCCAAATGTTGGCGTTATATCTAACAAGCATACCATATGACATTATTAATAAATAACAATAAAATGAAACATTAATATCTTTTAATCCTTCAGCAAACATATCAGGAATATTCATGTATGATTTGTAATATACATTTTCTTTCATAAAAACACCATCATTAAAATATTCTTTATTTGCAACCAGTGCTTCACATATACATTCATCACTTATTGAATTAATTGTAGCAGTTAAATGAAGATTAGAAAGAATATTTTTAGTTTCTTCATCAATTTTATTTCCATATAAGCAAAAAATATTTCCTGCAGACTCTTTGTCTTTTGCAATTAAAGAAATAGACTTTACTGTTCTAAAATAAATATCATCTAAATCAGGAATATGCCTAAGAATTTTAAAGAAAGGTATTTCTTGTTTTATCAAATGATTGTCATATAATCGTAATAAAGAATGAACTGCACCATCTCGCTTCATAATAGTAACACATGAATTCAGAGCATTTGATTCATCTAAATAGTTAGAATCCACCTTAAAGCCATGACTTTTAAAACCTTTAAGTATTTCTTCATCGAACGAAATCAAATAACAAACACCTTTTAACAAGTTGTTTAATGAATATGAATATAACAACGGAGATGTTGTTAAACTCGCAGAATTAGCAGAATAATAATATTCAAAAGCTTGTCTAAAACATGCTGAAGCAATGTCAGAATGAGCTTTCAATTCAATATCATCAATATCCGGAAACCTATTCTTTAAATAGTCAAAGCAATAACTATTTTGTTCAAAAAGCTTCATATCATTAAATGTTGAATATGCTGTATTTTTAACTATTTTATATTTATAATACATAGAATCACCCTTCCTTGACAAAATATTATACTATAAAACAGCAAGAATTAAGTTAAAAAATAAAATTAAACAAGAAAAAAACATACCGAAGTATGTTTTAATTGAAATTGAATTCAGCTTTTAATTGAGCTCCGCCTTCTGAACTAAATGTGATTTGTCCAGTTAAAGTCTTATTCATATCTGGTTGAGATTCTTCAAGATTCTCTAGCCAAAGAATTAAATAATACTTTGCAGTTTGTCCACCAGTTACTGTAACAGTTGTTTGACCATTATAAGTTAATGGATTTGATGCTGCAATAACATTAGTAGCATTTGCTCTATTATAAGTAAATGCAGTTGGAGTTTCTTCAGAACCATTTGCAGTAGCTAATAAAGCATACATATTAGAATTTCCAGCTTCATTAACAAAACCATTTGCACTTACATCAAATGTTGGAGTTAAAACAACATCATCAGCAGTATTAGTTAAAACAGCTTCATAAACAGCACAAACTTGATATCCTTTAGCATCTACACAACCTTCAGATAAAGCCTTATCTAAATAAGTAACATCTCCATTTGTTACCTTTGAATCAAGTGGTATTAAAGCCTTATGATCTTTTGTAGGATAAACAGGGTTTAATACTAACGAAGTAGCAAACTGATAAGAAGTTATATTAACTGAATTAGCAGCACTATTAACTTGTGTACTAAAGTAAGCAAATGTAGCACCTACTATAGCAACAATTAGTGTAAGAACACCAATAACACCTAAAAATATATCCCTTCCTCTAGTTTCATCCATATTATTCATATCCTCCTTTACTATACTAATAATAACAAAAAATTAGACAAAATGCAATACATTTTTTTCATTATATAACATAAAAAAGAACGATATTAAATCGTTCTAAAAATATACCAATTACTATCCAGCGATGTAACCAACGATTTGATTGTCACCACTAGCAGTTGAAGCTGTTATCGTACCAGTATAAGCCTTACCAGCGCCACTATCAGTTTGGTCTGAATCTTTATTTTCGTAATATAATACAACAGTATATTGGTGTGAACCATTAGTAGCTGCTAAATTAACATTAACAAATTCTTCAGTGCCAGTAGGTACAGTCTTACATTCTTTAACAGCTGTTGTTGTATCACTACCATCAGCATCATATACACAATACTTAAAGCTATCATCGAAATCATTTGTATCTGTCTTTAATGATAAATATACTTGAGTAGCAACATCTGATGTATTAGTAACTGTGAAAGTATAATAACTACACATACCATAATCACCATCATGGTTAGCAGCACTTGCACCACGGCATTTTTTCTTATTACCTACACCATCTATTCCTTGGGCAAAAGATGATTTAACTGTAGCAAGTGACGCTGGAATTAAATCTGGAGCAATATATTGACCATTTTGAGCAACATTCAATGTTCCTTTAACTTTTGCTGAATTAGCTGCTGCAGCACCAGCTTCACCACTAGCACTAGCAGCGAAGTATGCAAATGTAGCACCTACTATAGCAACTACTAAAGTAGCAACTCCCATTACTCCGTAGAATATTCCTCTTCCATTATTATTTTCCATATCTTTTCTTATCCTCCTTTACAATAATAATAATAGCAAATTATTAGATAAAATGCAATACGTTTTTTACATTTTTAGAATATTTTTTTCGCACCTAGCATAAACTTATAGATTACACTAGTATATATTCCTTTGATATTATTCTATTATCACTACAATATTCAATAACATACTTATTATTCTTTTTACATATAATTATACCTATAGTTTTATCATGACTAATTTTCTTAATATTTTTGTCTATATAATTCATATATACTTCTATTTGTCCTATATATTCTTTCCTTAATTCACATACTTTAAGTTCTACTACTACATAACAATTAAACTCTATATTAAATAATAATAAATCTATATAATTATATCTATCCCCTAATTTTATTTTATGTTCACTATCTATAAAACTAAAACCATTACCTAACTCTTTCATAAATGAAGAAATATCTTCTAATATTAATCTTTGCAACATCTTCTCTGATATATCTTCATAATTATATTTATTCTTAATTATTATTGGATTTTTAACAAAATCTACCACACTAGTTTCTTTACCATTCATTAACTTATTTTTAGTTTCATCATCTAGCCTTTCATATTCATTAGATTTAATTCTTTCTCTCAAATGCCTTACTGATAGATTTTGTATAACCGATATTTTTATATAATAATTTATTTTATTAATATCATTTAATGGAATTAACTCCCTATAATGGCTCCAGCTCAATTGGTGCCACAGTGTGGCACCTTTTTCAACTAAAATATAAAATTGCCTAAAACGTTTTAAGTTTGATACTGTATATCCTTTCCCCAACTCTTCTG
>OLHG01000709.1_pt1 | contig 22959 bp, 17 predicted proteins | sample 1605971 | NCBI WGS metagenome assembly OLHG01 (sample SAMN03283289) | human gut metagenome | biome: human-associated habitat; material: feces | host: Homo sapiens | place: Peru | collected 2012 | reverse complement strand
CATATTTATTACACTATTCAGGATGCTAACGGTAGTAATCATCAGGAATATCTGCTTCCGAAAAAAACAAATACCAGTGCAGAGGGTGTTGGTATCTTTATTACAGATGCAGATGGTAATGCACTAACGAAGATGTCTGGAGAGATGCTCCCTGCCACTCAGACGATCGCTGGAGGTACTGGTCCAACAGCTCTGCCGACACAATCTATAGCGCTTGCAGCCTATATGGGAACAATCGAGAAAAAACCAGTTGATGGCACAACTGTCACGGTTACGCCTGGTGATGTAGATGCGACCGGCATTATGACCATTAAAACCAGTGATAAATAATTTAACTAATTAACATACAGGCAGGTGCTTTAAGGTGCCTGCCTGAATTACGAGAATTGTGATGCGCTTTATCTTACTTTTTTTATTGTTATTCTGTTTTAACGCTATAGCGCAATCTGGTGCATTTGGTCCCCGGGAAACTAAGCTTATTTTTGACGGTGCTGCCAGAAGTGTTGAGTACAGAATTGATAATACCGATAAAAAATTACCCTGGTTAGTTCAGGCCTGGGTGGAAGATGCTGATGAGAAAAAAGTTAGCTCACTTATTGCGGTGCCTATGGTGTTTCGTGTGGAGGCATCTTCAGTATTTTCGGTTAAGATCACAAAAAGTGGTCAATTAAGTGAAGATAAGGAAACACTTTTCTGGGCAGTATCTAATTCTCTGCCTGGTGGTTTACCTACAAAACAGGAAAAACAGGAAGGAAAAATCTCAGCAAAACTCAGTCTTGCTTATCGCTTCAAGGTTCCTTTGATTTATCGACCTGAAGCACTGAAGAATATTCCGCAACAGCCGGATAAACTGGTATGGAGTAAAGATGCTGCTGGTGCCATGACTGTGCATAACCCGACCCGGTTTATTGTGCAGTTGCATAATGTGGTTATTGATAAGAAGAAGCATCAGGGAACTGGTGTGTCTTATCTGTTATTACCCTCCACCACAAAAACGCTGGGAATTAAGCCCGGTGCAGGGAGTGGAACCCGGATTAAATACGGTGTCGTGAACGACTATGGCGCGGTAAAAGAATATGAGGGGATTGTTAAGTAATTCGCGGGCAGGTCATTTGCGGATAAGTCAGTGGCTGAAGGTCATGGCGGTCACGGTGGTGGTGACGGTGTTGTTGTCGGGAGCCGGTGAGGTACGTGCGGCCGGTGACAGACCGGAGCTGGGTGTGGCTGTTGACCCGATGAAAATAAAGGCCAGGCCGGGACGGATGGCATATTTCAGTGTGATTAATGAAACAGACCGCGATTATATTGTCACCACCCGGGTGGTGAGTGATGCCGGTAATAATGAACAGACGGAAAAGACATTCTTTGTTAATCCACCATTGCGTCTGCTGAAGAAAAGAGACCAGGCGACGATGGGGGTGGTGTATTTAAAAGACAGGGATTCCGGCAGGGCGGGGGCGAAATACTACCTGTCGGTTTCGTTTATTCCCCGGGTGCCGGAGGAGAGGAAGGGAATAACCATTCCGGTGGTGCTGGTGCATCAGATACCGGTCACGATTGAGTGATATCTGGTGATGATTATTGCAGTCTTCCGGTGATTATTTCAGTTTTCCGGCGGTTATTTTTATTTCCCGGTAACTGTTTTTATTTCCCGGTGATTATTTTATTTGCGGGTGACTGTTTTTATTTTCCGGTGTTTATTTTCGTCTGCCGGTGAATGAATCCGTGCGCCTGTTAATCCGGGAAACTGTCGGGTTATTTCCCCCGGCAGTGAATGACATATTTTGCTGACCGGTAAGTCAGAGTCATCACAGGAATGCAGTGATGAGGTTTTCAGTGATGAGATTTTCAGCGATGAGGTTCCGCATTCTGCAGATGAGGTTCCGCGCTTTGTAACAATATTGAGTGACAGATATGAACAGACATCACCTGCTGATTGCCCCCCTGATTCTGGGGGTCAGTACTGAAATTTGTGCCGAGGATTATTTCGACCCTTCACTTCTGGCTTCCGATATTGTCGGTGGTGGTGATATTGACCTGTCCGCGTTTTCCCGTCCGGGCGGGGGACTGGAAGGTGAGCAGGAAGTCAGTATTTATGTCAACGATGAGTTTTATGCCCGCAGCACGCTGAACTTCCGCAACTCGGCGGAGAAGGGGTTGCTGCCGGATTTTGCACCGGATTTTTTTGACGAGCTGCTGGCACGTGAATACCGTGTCCGCAGACAGGAAGGGCCCCTGTCCTCGGATGAGTTCATGGCACAGGTGCCCTACAGCAGTGTGGCCTTTGACCAGGGGGCATCCCGGGTCAACATCAGTATACCGCAGGCCTTTCTGGGAGCGGGGGCCATGCTGGCCTCCTCACCGGACACCTGGGATTATGGTGTGCCGGCCTTCATGATGGATTACAGTCTGTCGGGTAACCGCAATGAATCTGAGGGGTATGATTCCCGCAGTCTGTATGCCTCGTCCCAGATGGGACTCAACCTGCTGAAGTGGCGTTTCCGCACCTCCGCGAATTACAGTCAGTACGAGACCCGTTCCGGCTGGGGGAACTACCGTTCGGAGCAGAACAACTTTTACAACACCTATGCTGAGCGTGACATCAGTGCGCTGCGTGCCGTGCTGCGTGTGGGTGAGGTGTCGACCAGTGGCATGATACTGGACTCCATTCCCTTCCGCGGGGCGAAGCTGTACAGCAGTGATGACATGCTGGGTTCACGCCTGCGCAACTACACGCCCACCGTCCGGGGGATGGCCCGCAGTCAGGCGGTGGTGACCATCAGCCAGAACGGGCGTCAGGTTTACCAGACGAACGTGCCGGCGGGGCCGTTTGAGCTGAATGACTTTTACCTGTCCGGTTACTCCGGTGACATGGTGGTCACCATCCGTGAGGCGGACGGGAGTGAGCACAGTTTTGTGCAGCCCTATTCCACGCTGCCGGAGATGAAGCGTGAGGGGGTGTCCGGTTTTGAGCTGTCAGCCGGTCGTTATGACAACCACGGTTCAGAGGACTATTACCGTGCGGAGCCGTTCATTTATGGCAAATGGTCACAGGGGTTCTCCCGTGGGGTGACGCTGTTTGGTGAGACGCTGCAGGCGAACGGTTACCAGAGTCTGGGTGTGGGCAGCACGCTCTCCCTGGGGACGCTGGGGGCGGCGTCGGCAGATATTTCCGTGTCACGGGCGGAGAAGAACGGTGACACCCTGAGCGGTCAGTCCTATGGCTTCAAGTATTCCAAGAGCCAGACAGAAACCGGGACGACGGTCACCCTGGCGACCTACCGTTATTCCACGAAGGACTTTTACACCTTCAGTGATTTTGTTTCCCGGACGGACACGGCCCGGTATGTCTGGGAGAACCGGCTGAAGAACAGGATGACCCTGAGTGTGAGCCAGTCCCTGGGGGATTACGGTTACCTGTCGGCCAGTGCGAGTCAGCAGGATTACTGGACCAGCGGGGAGGTGAGCCGGAACCTGTCGCTGTCGCACAGTTTTAACTGGAGTGACATTTACTTCAGCACCACCTTCTCGCTGGATGAGCAGCAGGGGCGTTATGCCGGTCGCAGTTCGGACAAACAGGTGGGGGTGTATGTGAGCGTGCCGCTGAGTCGTTTTCTGCCGGGGCAGGACCCGACGAACAGTTCACTGACCTGGAGTGCGACGCATGCGGACCACCGTGTGCGTAACAGTGCCACCCTGAGCGGACAGGTGCCGGAGACGAGTGTACGTTACCGGGTGGGGGGAAGCTGGGGTAACGGCAACATGCAGAGTTCCCGGACGGCCTCCCTGAGCTGGTCGGGGGATTACACCAGTGCCTCACTGGGTTACACCTGGACCGGTGACTACCGGACGCTGGATTACAGCATGTCCGGTGCGGCGGTGATGTATCCGTGGGGGCTGGCGCTGGGTAACAACAGCGTGACCACGGACGGAGCGATAGTGGTGGAGACGCCGGGGGCATCCGGTGTGAGAACCAGTGCCGGCCCGAGGACGTCCTGGCTTGGCACGGCGCTGGTCAGTTCCCCGCAGCGGTATACGGAGAACCGTATAGACCTGTACCCGGATGGTCTGCCGGATGACACGGTGCTGGGAGAGACCTCCCGGACGACGGTGCCGGCGAAGGGTGCGGTGGTGGTTCTGGACTATGCCGTGTTCCGTGGCAGTCAGGTGGTGTTCACGCTGAAACAGGCGGATGGTCGTCCCCTGCCGTTTGGTACGGTGGTGACCCTGGAGGGTACCGGCAGGGGCAGGGAGAACAGCGGGATAGTGGGTGAGGATGGTCGTGTGTATATGGCCGGTATCCCGGAGAAGGGGACACTCAGGGCGTCCCGTGGTGCGGGAGAGAGCTGTACGGTGCCGTTCCGTATTGACCTGAAGAAGACGGATATGGTTATCCGTGAAGCGGAGGGGGTATGCCGGTCATGATGTTCCGCCCCCTGCTGCTCCTGCTGGTGATGATGACCGGGATGAGCAATGGACGGGCTGAGGTGCTTTACCCCTGGCCCGGTGACACGAAGGTGCAGCTGGAGAGAAAGACGCCCGGCGGTCAGTTAAGGGGAACGCTGCGGGTGACGAACCCGGGGGAAACGCCCTGGCTGATACAGGCCTGGTCAGAAGATGCGGAGGGAGGACGTTACAGTCTGGTGTATCCACCACTGGTCAGGCTGGAGCCCGGCAGTAACCGGGATTTCACCCTTTACCCCGGCAGTGAGGCGGAGGCCGGGAAGCTGAAATGGTTCCTGGTGAAGCTGATACCCCCGGGAGAGAAAGAGAAACGCAACCAGCTGGTTATACCGGTGATATACCGGCTGAAGATTGTCAGGGAGGCTCCGGCCGGAGAGACCCCGGATGCATCATCCCGGAAGGCGGAGGACTAATCAGAATGCAGAGAATGATAAAGAAGATAATGTGTGGCCTGGTGTTGTGCTCTGCCAGTACCGGGAGCATGGCTTACATAACTGATGAAATAAAACTGGAAGTTAAAGTAAATCTTCTCCGTCCTGTTTGTGTGCTCAAAAGTATTACTGATAATGGTAAGGTGGATTTCGGAGATTTCTATGCGCTGGATGTTGTTACCGGAGGTGTAAGTGAGAAAGATATTACGTTTGATTTCAAAGAGTGTAACAACCTCAGTAATCTGAGAATATCATTCACACCAGCAGGTAATATTCCACGAAATACCGGTGATTATATTCCTAACCAGCTTGGAGATGATAAAGCAAGAGGGATTGGAGTAAGTCTTTTTCGTAACAAAGCAGGCAATTCATGGGAGTTGATACCATTGAACAAGGATTTGGTTGTCAGCACCAGTGAGTTAACAGGAGGGACTACCTCAAATTCCGGCACAGATTATCAGTGGAAAATGAGGGCAAAAGTGGTATCAACATATTCAGATACTGCAGAGCTTATCACGCCGGGTAAGCTTGATGCCCAGGTCAGTATGATGATTACCTATGAATAAATCAGGTGAATAATATGTATAATAATCAGAATGATATTATTTGTTCAGTGACAATGAATTTGCTGCGTAATATATCATCACACTTCTCATTGCCATTATTTTTTGTGGCCGGAATAACAGGTGTCTTTTTACCGGTTGGCACTGCTTTTTCAGTAAATGAATTTCCAACCGGGCAAGGTCATAAGGACGCCACTCTTGCCCCACAAGGCCAGGGGCAACCAATAATCCAGTGGAAGAGCAGTAGTGAATGGAGATATTTAGGAAATGTAGCGATACCAACGAACAACGTAACCATGGACAATATGACATGCGATGGCAACTCGTTATGTACGTGGGGAGCGTACCATACAGACTGGTATGGTGCAGTGTTAATGCAATGGAAAGGTACTATAACAACAAAAGGTGTTCAAACTGTAGAAGTGAGTAGTGGCACCAGTAAGGCAACCATACAGGTATCAGGCATATTTGATAAGGATGACGGTCCCTATATCAGCATGATTGAGCAGAATACGGCGAATGACCTTGCCAGTCAGATTAAGTCTCGACCAACAGCAGGTAATGAATCTGAAAGCTGGTATGGTTCATCCAGTACAAGAAAATTCCGGACGTCGCATGATGAAGGAGATGTTGTCTGGCATGTATACCGAGAAAATACCTATATTGGTACTACAAAGACGTGCAAGGACAGATATGGATGCAGTGCGCGTACTGCTGTATATTTTGTCCCGTATAGTGGTAAATCAGGTACGCTTAAGTTATATGCGAAATTTATAAAAGGGAGTCTGGAACCCGGTGTGTATACTTTTACAGTTCCGGTTATGACACTGAACAGCGATTTTATTACAGGGCATGGTACTGGTAGTATAAATGAAACAGCAACTTTAAATGTCACGGCAACTCTGCATGTTCCACAACGGTGCTATATATTGGGCGATGGAATGTCGCCTCCGGCAACAACAACAAATTCCTTGCCAGCCAGAAACGGCGAAATAAAATTTAAAGATGTGCAACCAGGTGCAGGTCTGGGAGTGGTGGAGGAGAAAACTTACAAAGTTACATCCGAGTGTTTTGGTTTGTCTGGTAATGTGGAGCAAAGTCTTTCTGTCAACTATGGTGACAACACCACGCAGTATAATCAGATTACTGTTGAGAAGGATAAAGATAACAATGATGCGCTGGCTCTCAGAATGAGGATTTCTGATGATACAACTTCGGTCGGAAATCTGTGTAATACTGGAGAACTTCCATTCAACAAACCATATACTAATTATTTCCAGGGACCCGGCACCAACGACAACACCTATACTTATATATCTAAAACAAATTATATTCATTTTCTCTTATGCAAATACGGGATGCCTGCCTCTTTTGGCGAGAGGTCGATTAATCTGACGATAAAATCTAAATGGACACAACAATAACCTGAACGGACCTGAATCGTGAGCATATTCATCACAGGTGCATGCACTTACGAATGCACCGGACTTAAGGCATTACTCGAAACTCACGGACGTTCTGTTTCCCTGCTGGACCATGCCGCAGACGTCAGGGCCGGGATTATTATCGTGGCGCTCAGTAATGCCCCTCTGGCCGGCTGGGGACGCTTCCTTGGCTACATGAAGGAACTTCGTGAAGCTACCGGATGTCATATCATTGCCCTGGTACCGGATGCACTGAGTAACGTCTGTGCCCTGAAGAAATTCTGCTTACCCGTGCTGGGAAAACGACGTCCTGATGTGCTCCTGTCCGTGCTGGAGAGAGCCATCACGTATCTCAGTCACCCGGCACGGGAGCTGCCGGCTTTCACCCGGGCGCAGTTTCTGACGCTCTTTGTTGTGAGACGGATGTTTGAGAGTGGCAGGGAGAATACCCGTATGTGCATGGAGGACGAACTGATATTCACTGCGGGTTGTCGGGAAATCGCCCGTCTTCTGGGGTTCAGGCACCGTCACCATCTTCTGGTGGCGGGAGAAAAAATGCTGGCCCTGTGCGGGGGAAATGAGGAGCCGTCATGTGGCTGCACCTGCTGCCGTCGCATGACCACAGAGAACGGGAAAGGACAAACGGAAAAAGGAGTGACGGATGCAATGGGGGAGACTGTATCTGCCGGTGGTGGCCCTGTTTCTGGTCGTCTGTCTGGGGGCAGGTGATGACCTGGGACAGGCATGGCGGCTGTTACATAAAGGGCATAAAGAGCGGGTGGTGTTAAGCGGAGAGACCTTCAGCAGACTTCCTGAGGTCTGGCGTGATGCGGGAGAGGTGCCGGAGAAGGTACCGGCTCTGGTGGCGGTACGGAATGCGGACACTGTGTTGTTAGTGCGGGGGAATGAGCTGTGGCTGGAGCGGGAGCAGAATGGCCGGATGGTCAGCGTGAAGGTGAATGCCGTACAGTCACATACCGGAGGGCGCATGACGATAAGCACCCGGACAGCAGGGACCCGGGTATGACCCGGGCCTGGTGTTTTTTTCCTCACCGGCACTTATTGCTGTACAGGCTCCAGGCGCTTCGTTATCACCCGTAAGGAAGCTCAGTTCACATTGCAACCGTTTATTTCGTTACACCAGATGTGAGTCCTGTCAGAGAGTTTAACTTTTAATGTGTTTTCCTGCGTGGCGGCAAAGGGGCTCACCTTTCATAATGCCATACAGATAAAAACGAGCCTGATGCCAGCAGCAATCTGTCAGTTCTTTTGGTTGTTTCCGGTAGAGCAGGCTTTTGCCCGTTATGGCATTAATCGTCACAAATCCTGACCAGAATATGGTCAGAGTAAAGCCGTACCAGGTATGTCACTGCGCCATCAGCACGACGGGACCAGAAGAAAAGCGGCACATAACCCACCGATTAGCAACATAATAAACAGTAATGCATTGCCCTGTGCCAGTCCTGAGCCGGTATCTGGCGCAATAAGGCATGTATAAGAAAAACCGGCAATCATTAACGTCCCCCTCCCTCCGCCGGCATCAACTGCCGGACTTTTTGTTCCTGTCATAATTCTCACTAAGGCCGCGGACATACCTGGCCCCTCATATATGTTGTTCAGCCAGTCAGCGCCTGAATGCATCAGGTTCCTCCTTACGTCAATACGCAACGCATGTGCAGCGTTTATCGCCGGTATCAGGCTCCGGGTCGGACAGGGCCCTGACAGGCTATGCGGAATTCTCTGTCACCATCATTTTTATCAGAGTGATAAGAAATCTTTATCATGCATGATCGATTTTATCGATCGATTCGATCGAAAACATTCTTTTTACCCTGTCTTTCTCATGGTTTTAAAATAGGCAATCCGGGTTATTACCCGGGCTAAGGGATAACGGAGATCATTGAAATGAAAAAGATTATTGCTGTTTCAGCAATTGCCATTGCGGGGGTATTTTCAGCCAGCGCTATGGCTGATGAAGGGAAAAATGGTTTTTATCTGAGCGGTAAAGCCGGTGCTTCAGTTGTGAATCAGACTGACCAACACTTCCGCCAGGACTTTGGCGATGATGTTTATAAGTATAAGGGCGGCGATAAGAACGATACTGTATTTGGTGCCGGACTTGCGGTGGGCTATGATTTTTATCAACATTACAACGTTCCGGTACGCACGGAAGTGGAATTCTATGGCCGCGGGTCTGCGAATTCCCGCTATACACTGGATACATGGGAGTCCCCGTCTGGAGATAGTGGTCGGGAAGACACACAGAACAGAATCAGTGTGAATACCCTGATGGTGAACACGTATTATGATTTCCGAAACAGCAGTGCATTCACTCCGTGGGTATCTGCCGGACTGGGCTATGCGCGGATACATCATAAGGCGACATATACTGATACCTCCCGGAATGAATCTGGCGAGATAAGTGATATTTCTGCGTTACATTACTCGGAATATGATAACAATTTCGCATGGAGCCTTGGTGTTGGCGTGAAATATGATGTCACGCAGGATTTCAGCCTTGACCTCAGTTACCGGTATCTGAATGCAGGGGATTCCACTCTGACTTATAAAGATGAAGATGGTGCTAAATATAAATCTTCTGTTAATGTCAGAAGTAATGAGTTCATGTTAGGCGCTACATACAGCTTCTGAATGTAATATCTGACTGCACGTTGTTAAATTCAAAATTGCAGCGTGTGGTCTGATTTGATAGTTTAATACAACAGACAGGTATCTTCATGGCTCTTCCTCAGCCTCCGGTTACGTTTATTTGTACCATATGTAAGTGGCGTAAAACAATTGTCCATATGGGATGTACTACTGGATTTTCACATTGTCCTCAATGTGGAAGTGATTCGGTAAAACGGGAAAATGCGGGTGTTGTTGCTTCATTATTTTCCTTCCTTTCATCCGTTTTGATGAAAAAAAACTGACTGCTGTTATTTTTATATTGTTGGCACTTTATTAAAGTCCGCCAGGGTTTTGTACCAGAAATAGTTCTCAGACAGTCATCGCCATTCCATTCCGGGTGTTTATGAATACGAAAGAACAGTTCAACCAGCTTTATGATGATATCAGTAATCAGATACGCCAGACTGTGAATGATATTTCGCAACTGAGTGTTGAGAGTGAAAAAGGACAGATACATCTCAATGAAATACGGGAACAACTACAGGCATTACATGATAATTTTAATCATAAGCTGGATTACCTGAAGCAGCATGCCGAATGGGACAGATTTACTGTCGCGTTTTTTGGCGAAACGAATGCTGGTAAAAGTACTATAATTGAGTCGTTGAGAATATTATTTGATGAAGCAACCCGGCGTGACTTACTGAATAATAATCAAAAAGATTTACAAAAGTCAGAACAGGAGTTAAGTAAAAACCTGGAACAGTTAAGCCATGATTTGGGATGTGTTTATGGTGATATTGTCGATAAATTTCGCGACATCAGTTTGTCAGTCATGCAGTTGCGACAAATTGTTGCTGATGAGAGTGCTTTACGTATAAAGATGGAAGAAGATGAAAAGAATGCCCGTCTTCTAACAGAACAGAATGAAAGTCAGTCTCGCCTGCATATTTTACAGCAACAGACGAATGCCAAAGCACGTTTCAGATTATTTGCAACGGCACTTATCAGCATGATTGTGGGAGGATATGGATTTCTGTTGCTGAATCAAGTGTTCGGGAGCGTACAATGAGTAATATCCCTTGTCCTGCAGATAATAATCCGGAAAAATATCCGGGAGTTGTATGCCACGAATATAATCACACAGGTAGCACGGATGACATCAGGTATTTTTTTAAGAAAAGTCTGGAGCGTACAGTTAGTTCCGTTATCCGGACCGAAACATTAAGAAATACTGCAAAACGTGTGGATGGTCTGATTATTGGAACCGGTGAGGCGGATTTCACCAAAGACAACACACACTATAATTTACGCATTGACGATAAAGATTTCCAGTTGATTGATGTTCCGGGTATTGAAGGTAATGAAACCTGCTACACACACCTTGTCAAAAAAGCCATTGCGCAGGCTCATCTGGTTGTTTACGTCAATGGTACCAATAAAAAACCTGAAACAATCACCGCAAGGAAGATCAAGTCTTATCTGGAGTATGGCACTCAGGTTTATCCCTTGATCAATGTACGCGGTTATTCTGATGACTATGAGTTTGAGGAAGATCGTGAGGACCTTTGTCACCAGAGTGGTGCTGATAATACGTTATGTCAGTCAACTGAGGTTCTGGTACCGATCTTAGGGAAGGAAGTTCTACTGGAAGGAGGCTGTGTTCAGGGAATGCTGGCATTTTCAGCGCTGGCGTACGATGAAAGTACGCAAAGCACTACTATTCACCCCTTACGCAATAATGACCTTGTTATATCGCAGCGGGAGTATTTTTCAGTATTTCCTGACAGTAATCAAATGCGTACTTTCAGTCAGATAGATATCGTGGCCCGAATGCTCAGCGATAAGGTCAGCACTTTTCGTGAAGATATTGTCGAAAGTAATAAAGGTAAAGTCCGTGAGACACTGGGGCAGTACTTACAGGTGCTGGAGACACAGTTATCCCGACATCGTGAGTTTCTGAAGAGTACTGCACCGGAGTTTGAACAATGCCGGGATATGTTCCGTAATGCGGTTACTGAGTTTGAACGCAATATTCTGAATAAGCGGCGTAACCGCTGGAATGCTCTGTATAACACATTGACAGAAAAGAGTCAGGATATTGTCAATGAGTATTTCGGTAATCGTGATGTGATTGAGGAAAAAATCCGGCAAGCGTTTGAAACGCAATGTGAAGATATTAAAGAACAGATGCAGCAGGATACAGAACAGGCTGTGGAGCTGCTACAACAGAGTCTGCTGCAGGCTGTGGAGCGCTTGATGGAAGATATTAATGTAGCATTCAGACAGAAAATCATTTTTACACGAAATGACACTTCCGGGTTTGTTATTGATATTAAGGGATACGACCTGGAGAGTAAAAACATCACTTCATCACTACAGAAAATAACCAGTTATGCGGTGGGATTGGGAACAATTGGCAGCGCATTTCCTGTTATCGGAACGACGGTCGGATTTATTGTTGGGGCTTTGGTTGGGGTATTGGCGGTGGCAGTGCAATATTTTCGCAGCAAAGAAGAAAAAATACGCAAGGCACAGCAATGCGTCAGTGAACAACTGACTGAAGCGAGGAAAAAAACGCTGGACAGTATCGCAGATGACGTCCGACAGATTGTGGATGGAGTAAATAAAGAGATTGATGAAAGATTGCTGAAAAAAGTTAACGATATGCAGGATGCCTTTCTACAGCCGACAGCCATTTTAGAAAAGCAAATTACCAGAATCACGCGATTAAAAGAGCAACTGGAGAAAATGCCTTATGGAACAATTCAGACAGTTCAGTATTGAGAAGCAGGTGGTCATTGATTCTCTGTCACAACTACGGGATATTCTGGAATCGCTGTGTGAAACGGGGATTGATACTGACGATGATATTCAAAAAATAGAGTCTGCTATCACCAGTGTCAGATCGGATGTATTACGTATTGCTTTGCTTGGGGGCTTTTCTGACGGAAAGACCAGTGTTATTGCTTCCTGGCTGGGTAAAATTATGGAAGATATGAACATATCCATGGATGAATCCTCTGACAGGATAAGCGTATACAAACCTGAGGGACTACCGGGTAAATGTGAAATTGTCGATACACCGGGGCTGTTTGGCGATAAAGAGCGTGATGTGGGCGGTAAGCAGGTGATGTATGAAGACCTGACCAAACGCTATATATCTGAAGCTCATCTGATTTTTTACGTCGTTGATGCCACGAACCCGCTCAAAGACAGTCACCGTGATATCGTAAAATGGGTATTGCGCGATTTGAATAAACTTTCATCAACGATTTTTGTCATTAACAAAATGGATGAGGTTGTGAACCTTTCTAACCAGATGTTGTTTGATGAGCAGGCAGCAATTAAAAAAGACAATCTTAAAGGAAAATTACAGCGTATTGCCGAACTCAACGAGAAAGAGTGCAATTGTCTGAATATTGTCTGTATCGCCTCTAATCCTAATGGGCGGGGATTACCTTTCTGGTTTGAGCGTCCTGAAATTTACGAAAGTCGATCACGAATCTATGAACTCAGGAATATCACTGTTGAGATCCTGAAAAACAATGTTGCTTCCGTGTTGTCAGCAAAAACCGGTATGGATGTAGTGAAGGACATTGTAACTCAGCGCGTTAACCAGCTTCAGTTACATCTCTGTGAGATGGATACTTTAATTCATAAAAATGAGGATGATTTACGCCGTTTTCAGGATGATATCATGCAGAGTCGTACAGAGGTCAGACGACTGTACGGTGAGCTATCTGCAGAACTGAGACAGGAGGAAAAACAGCTTCTGGGGCAGGTTCGCTCACTCAGTCCGGAGGATATTCGTCCATTTCTGAATGATGAGCTGGGTTATAATGAACAGGAAAAGAGTATCGGTTTCAGACTTAGCAGTCGAATAAATCTGATCGTGGAACGTTATTTTCAGCAGTCTCTGCAGGTTACGAGTCGTTTATCAGATAGTATACGACATCAACTGAATTCCAGCGAAAGTTTTGTCAGCGAGATGGGGGAAAGTGCATTGCGTTCACTGGGAGACGTCGCTAAAAACGTGTCGGACATGGGGACTGAAACTATCAGAACGACGATTTTCAGAATACGCGACAGGATAAAAGATATTACAGGTTATCAGATTAAATTTGAGCCATGGTTTGTAACCAGACTTGCAGGAAATATTTCTAAATGGGCAGGCCCGACGGTTATAGCTGCTGCATTTGCCTCTGATGCATGGGAGGCCTGGAATGTTCACAAGCGAGAGAAGGAACTGGAACACGCCAGAAATGAATTAAGAGATATTATTAACGATGTATTTAATGAATTTTATAAACGAATGGGAACAGATGAGTCCATTTTTGCCCAATTTTCTCCACAGACAGAACTGATGGAAAAAGCAGTTACTGAGCTGGCTGAGAAAAATCAGATAATCTGTGAGAAGCAGCAGAAACTTGGTCATGTTTTGTCTCAACTTAAACAGATAACATTTACATAAAGCGGGTAATGAATTTGACTGATAATACTGATGTAAACAATTCCGGATAGTTTCTGTGAGTCATTTATGTATCGAGATATTTCAGTTAAGTCCGTACAGTTAATCCTGTGGTGAGCTCATTGTGGAGAGTTTCAGTTAAAGAATGAAGGAGAAAATAGTGGGGGTATTGTTAAAGGGACTGACCGGAATGGTTATGGCCTGGTTGGTGATCTATTCGGGTATGAAATTGTTTTTTCTCTCAGATCAGATTCATCCCGCATTAAGAACTCTTGTTATGCTGGGGATGCTATTTCTGTTGATAATGATCCCCTGTGTAATATGTGGTTCTTTTTTGCGAAAGAGGCAAAAATGAGGCAAAAAGGATAATACATTCTGTAATAGTGACTGAATCAATAAGAAAAATTGATGCATAAGAATGCTACATATATTTATCTGTATTAAAGGATGATTTGATGAACATAAAAAACATGTTAAAAAATATGTTTCTGTTTCTCTTCATTAGTTTATTAGCAGGTAATGCCTTTGCTGCTGCAACAGTGATGGGGTATTGTGAGCTGAAGAATGGAAAAACGCTTTCTGTATGGGCTGGTGATAATGGAGATTATAATTATACTTTATATGGCAAAAGTGGGACGACGGAGTTACAGCTAAAAGAAGGATTGTTTGGTGTCAGAGCTTTTCACTATTATCATTCCATACGTGATGGAGTGGGAGCGTTCAAATACCTCCGGTTTAATAAAGGTGAATATGATTATGTAGTCATGTCGTATGAGGATGGCCGTTCCCCCTATTTTGATGGTGTGATAGTATTCAGAAATGGAAACCGAATTGCTCGTCTGGAATGTGCCCATCCATTTACAGGAGCATTTTCTGTTGAAGAACTGGATGCAGGGCATAATCAGGACAGTGAAGATATGGCCGAATATATTGTGAGTAATTTCACTTAAATATAATAAATGTAAACATTGCAGAGTGTTACTGACAATACCGTAATAAAAACTGGATATAATCTCTTGTTGATGTAAAAAACGGACTGATGAATTTATGATTTTCAGTCCGTTTATCATAAACTTTATCAATCCAGGATGATTTCTGCAGCCAGTTCTTCTGAGTCTGTATTTGCTATTTTGCTACGTAAGACTGCAACATAAATTACGGCAGGTATTGTAACCCTGTAGGCTGTGCCACCAACATCAACAAGAGTCCAGATTGCGGTTATTGCCCACCCTACAGGACCAGTTAATACAGCCATTGTTCTGGTCAAAATAGTATTACCGGCAAAACTTAATCCTCTTCCGATCAAAGCTTTTAAAATAGTATTGGCTATAAATAATGTAAGCTGATACGATTTGAATCCACCTGCTTTAAATATGAACTGAAATGTTGAAACAAGTGCTTTCGGTGTAAGTCCATCGAGTTTTTTGACACCAATCTCTCGCGCAAATTCTTTCAGTTCTTCATCACTCATTTTTTCAAATGCGTCATTGAGTATTTTCAACATGAGGCATTGTTCTATATTTTCAATTGTGCTTTTTTTATTATAGTTGACTTTTAGTTTATCACAAACATCGGTAAGCACCTCTCTGTATTTAACACCACGTCCTCCTCTGAGAAGAGTCGCAAAAGTATTACCCCCAAAGCACTGAATTTCAGCTGCAATTTCTCGCCAGTACTTACTGTGCTGGGGATTATATCTCTTGTAATATTCATTTCCAGAAAGTTCTTCAGTAAAGCGTTTCTTTCCGTCTTTATCATAAATCAAACAATCAACCAAATCATTCAGTTCTGCATCAGAACATTTTGATAAAAACTCAAGGTCTTCATCATAACGATATGCCATAAAATTTCCTTTTTAAAGGTCAGAGATTAATACTGACATGCGACTTTGAAATGTATAAGTTGTCCTTGTCTAGTATATTATTATCAATTTTATTTTCAATGTTTTTATCTTCTTCTTATACATTCTTAAAAAGAATAGATTGTATTATCTGAGTATCTGAGTATCTGAGTATCTGAGTATCTGAGTATCTGAGTATCTGAGTATGTAATGTAAAAGTATATGTGTGATAATTAAAATTTTTATCCTTATTTTTTCTGTAAGAACGAGCTTTCTGGGGATGTTGTTTTCGTATGTCTGCGGGGTATTACTTTTACTGAGAGTTAAAATTCTTTTCTTCCGGTTAAAGTATTTATGTACTTGCATTTTTCTTTGCTATTTGTTTTAAGTGCAAAATTTAACCTGTCTGGTTGTAATTTTTGTTGATGTCATTACACGCATTTTATAAGGAATAGTCCACATAATGTGCCAGAAAATATAAAAACAAAGTCGTACTGTAGTAAAAACAGAACTTTGTGTTTGTGATAGATGATCATATTTTTGATTTAGTTGGAAGTTTTTTAGGATACTTCGCAGTTGTGAATTATATTTTCTTTATTGCTGTTCTCGAATGTTGATGGTGACGGAATTATGATTAATATAATAGATATCGCAGAAACGCTTTGCTTTTATTATGTTTTGGTTTTGTATCAACAAGATAATTGAAGGTATAACGTTAAAATATTATTCGCGAAGCGTTATTAAGGAGAGCAAAACAAACACGACAACTAACCGTGTGATAAACGAGTGGAATGCCTCAGCGCCATGAAAAATAGTATTATGTATATTATTGGGGTGTAACTGATATTCGTACGGAATCAATTGTGTTACACCTGAACATACGTCTTTGAGAAAAAGGCAGAAGTGAAGCAGATATTCGCTGGAAAGTGTTGTATTATCGTTGTCTTTTTTATGTCAGCCTCTGAAGGCACTTATTTTTATAAACAGGGTGAGATAGTGTGATGTTATATATGGAGTATCAGTCCGGGTGAATCATCCAGTTTGGTAATAATATAATAAGAAATATTGCTGCCGTTCTAAAACAGAAACGTGTACCACTGTGAAAATGGTGATGTCAAGAGCTACAGTCATTTTTGGGGGGGGCGTCTTCGCTCATCAGATAATATTGAATATGTCGCCTGAAATCAGAAGTCAAAAAATACAAATGGTAGTTACCTCCCCACCAACCGCTGTGGTTGGTGGGGGGAGATGATTTATTTCGTTTGTACGTTTTTCCCCATAAGTGAATCAATGTAATCAGCGTACCATTGCATCATTTCACGACGACCATCGAGATACTGGGCATGGTTGTAAGTTCCCCTGATAGCATTTTTATCCACATGAGCTAACTGCATTTCAATCCAGGCAGAATTAAAGCCCCGTTCGTGCAGAATGGTACTCATGGTGTGACGAAAACCATGGCCGGTTGCTCTGCCATCGTAACCGATACGCTTGAGCACCATGTTGATGCTGGCTTCGCTCATCGGTTTGTTGATATCGCAACGTCCCGGGAAAATCAGCCGGTATTGGCCGGAGAAAGTTCTGAGCTGCAGCAGAATGTCAGTGGCCTGTCGTGACAGTGGCACGACGTGTTTACGTCGCATTTTCATGCGGCTTTCAGGGATTGTCCACAGGGCATTATCAAAATCAATTTCTGACCATTCAGCGGACCGTAGCTCAATCGTTCTGAGGCCTGTCAGAAGCAGCAGATTTGTCGCCATGCGGGTAACAGGACTGCCATGATATTCAGTGAGCTTCCGGATAAAAGCCGGGAGTTCATCTGCTCTCAGGTGAGGGAAATGCGCCGCTTTTGGTGCCGCCAGTGTACTGGTCAGTTCAGATGCTGGATTGACAGTGGCTCGTCCGGTGGCGATGGCATAACGAAAAATCTGATTACAGTATTGGCGTACCTTACGAAGTTTCTCCAGCGAGCCACGTTTTTCTATGCGGCGCAGAATTTCCAGCATTTCCAGCGGGAGGATATCTGTAACGCTTCGTTTGCCCAGATACGGGAAAATATCTTTATCCAGCGCTTCCAGTACGCTTCTGGCGTAACTTTCAGACCATGACAAAGATTTATGCTGGTGCCATTCTGTAGCGAGGGCATGGAACGTATTGGTGGCAGAGATTTTCTGAGTGAGTTTTTCTTTTCGCTTATTTTCGCCCGGGTCACCACCTTCGGAGATAATTTTTCGGGCATCGTCGCGTTTGATTCTGGCTTCAGCAAGGGAGACGTCGGGATAGACGCCGAGGGCCAGTTTTTTCTCTTTTCCTGCTATCCGGTATTTAAGCCGCCAGTAGCGGGCTCCCGTGGTTTTTACCAGCAGATATAAACCACGTTCGTCAGAGAGTTTATAGTCTTTTTCTTTAGGTCTGGCTGTTTCGACCTGTCTGGCTGTAAGTGCCATATGGGGGCTCCTGAAACTGACCGAACACAATGAGCCCCCACCGGGGCCCCCAATGAACGCTTGATTGAGAGAGAGTTCAGTAGAGTTTGGTGGAGTTCAGAATGTTCAGATTGCTTGTAACGATGTGATTATACTTGAGTTTCGTGGAGTTCGGGAGATGAATCTGGAAGTGAAAGTGGTGCCCGGACTCGGAATCGAACCAAGGACACGGGGATTTTCAATCCCCTGCTCTACCGACTGAGCTATCCGGGCAACGGGGCGCATTAAACCGTAATCCGCCCACCCCGTCAACCAAATTTCTTAAATTACTTGTCGATTGCTTATCTTTGCGGCAATTCCGCGTTCAAAGGCGCATTTTGACTCAATATCACTGCATGCCGTTATCACCTTGACGGCTTTTCCAGCCGCTGGTGACGGAGATAACGTGACGCAACCCGGAAATCAGGTAATCACCAATCACCTCTTCATCTTCCCGCGGCGAGCTCAGCGTGATTTCCGCATCCACGCCGTGACGATAGGCGCCATGATGGCTGAAAATGGTGCCGATATAACATTTTCCGTTCAGCCACACCGGAATATAGGCCACCGTCTCATAGATATAGTTGACGGCAACGCCGCTGTAGTAGTTGTCCGCCTCGTCGGCGGAGGTGCCGGGCGGAATGGGGCAGATCGGTGCATCGTTGTCGCTGGCGGGCTTATCTTTCAGCAGGTTGCCCTGCATAACCTCCAGCGAGCGCAGCAGATCCGCTTTATCGCCGTCGCTCAGGCTGGGGGTCAGCGGTTGGTCTTTCTCCGGGGAGCGGATGCTGTTCAGCGTATAGCGATAGCGAACCGTCACCGCGGGCGTCTGGCTGGCGGTGCTGAACGGGCGCAGCAGGTAGAGATTATCTTCGCCAAACTGGCCGTTGTACCACAGGGCATACACCTGGCCGTTGATTTTGACCCAGTGGTTCCACTGGTTAGCCCCGCGGCCATTAATGGAAAAGAGGGCGCCGGGCACCCCGGCATCGAAATCGTCGCCATTATCACTGTCGCTACCGTCGACGGCGGCAAAATCATCCTCGCCGCGCCGGAGCACCCCGGTGTAGCTGAAGAGCCCGGTGCCGCCCACGTAGCTGTCGATGATCAGATCGCGTTTGCCGTCGCCGTCGAGGTCGATAAGCGTAAAGCTGACTTTGCCGTTTTCTGAATCTGCGCTAATTGCGGAGCGCAGAAACGCCTGCCACTCGTCATCGCTGATATCCGGGGACGGTTTGCTGGTCGTCACCAGGCTGTCATCGGCGTAAGTGAGGGTGAAGTCGGTAATATGGCCGGTTAACGGAAACTGCTCGGCGACCCGGTTCAGCGCCAGTTCGGGATCGCTTTTTTGCGCCTTCAGCACCGCGTTATACAGCGTTCGCAGGGCCAGGTTATCCGCCTCTTTCTGCTGCTTCGGGATCACCTGGCTGACAAAGGTCGGCAGCATCCAGGTACCGCCCGGGGTGATTTCCCGGCACATACCGGTGCTGTACTTCAGGCTGGGAACGAAGGTCTTACCCTCCCAGACCCGCGTCTCGCCGGTTACGCAGTCGGCCATGCCCCGCTCTTTATGCAGGAAGACCAGCGTGCCGTTGGCGTAGCTGGAGGCCTCGGTAGTGAGCAGCCGCGGTTTGCTCAACTGGGCGTTATCGACCAGCCACAGGGCATAGCCGTCGTTATAGGGCGCTCGCCAGCAGAGCGCCTGCGCCAGCGAATGGGTTTTATCCAGCGCGGTAAGGGTAATCTGGCGCTCTGCCGCCGGAATGGCCGGGTTCTGCCAGTCTTCACAGCGCTGATTCAGCAGCGGCGTCAGGGAGGGCAATAGCTTCTGGCGCTGGAGCATGTTTAGCGGTACAGGCTGCGCGTTGTGGATCACCGGCGCGGCGATGATTTCCGGGGCGGGGGCGGCGGGCAAAATGGCGTCGTCGCCCGCATCGCCTTTATCCAGCAGCGCATCGGCGGTGCCGGTTCGTCGCTGAAACGCATCCATTTTACGCAGCACTTCGCGGCTGCCAGCGCTGGAAAGCAGCATGTGCTGGCCGTTAAGGGCGAATTCGATTTTACGCTGGTTCGCCAGGGCCTGCAGCACGGCGGATGTCTGATCGCTGTCCAGACGGAAGTGGCTGTCATCCACGGCATCCAGCGAGCCGAGGTCCCGGTCGTCGATCAGCAGGCTGGCGGTGGAGTCGGCGGGGATATCGTGTTCGATCTGCGCGAAGGTGACCGTGGCGGTGGGATGCTGTTCGCTGCCCGCGTTGCGGGTCAACAGCACGCTAACCTCGCCCATGCGGTCGCCGTAACCCGCCGCCCGGCAGGTGCCGGTGTTATCGCAGGCGAGCTCCCAGTCTTTTTGCGCAAAGGAAAAACCTTGCAGGGGAGCCGCCAGCAGGGGCGTAGAACACAGCCCCAGCCAGACAGCCCAGAAGAACGCGCGCATATCAATCCCTGTCAGCAATCAGTGAGGGGGAAATTATAGGCGCGACGTGGCGGTTAGGATATCAGAATCAGGTTAATGCCCCGCCCATACGGCACTGGGCGAAGCGCAGAATATCTTCTGCCAGCCGCCGCGCCGTATCGACATCCGTCTGGCTACGTTTGATCAGCAGACGGCTCAGACAGCCCTCGACAATCAGCTCCATCTGCTTGGCGACCATTTCCGGATCATCCACCTCCAGCTGGGTCAGCAGCTCATGGGTGTAGGCCAGCGAAGCCTGCTTCTGCTGTTCCGCCAGCTGGTGAATCGGGTGCTGGGCATCCGGATAGAAGGTGCAGGCGGCGATAAACAAACAGCCGGGGTAACGCTGATTGCTGACGCAGGTGGTGAGTGCGCTATAGCGTGCTAGCAGCTTTTGCTCTGCGCTTAAGGTGTCGTCCAGCAGCAGCTGACGGCGCCAGGCATCCACCTGTTGGCTCAGATAGCGAAGCGCGTCATACAGCAGCGCTTCACGATCGGGCCAGAAGCGTTTCAGGTCGCTCGTCGGACAGGACACGCGCTCAGCGACCATCTCCAGCGACGTGTTGGCGATACCTTCAATTTCAAGAATTTTAATGGCTTCTGCCAGGACGTCTTCACGTAGCACGGTGTTCTCCTCCATCTTTCCTCCTAAAGTGTCGCTCACGCTTGCCAATCGCGCAAATGGGCGCTGAATGCCGCGGCATCCATAAAGCCGGTGACTCGCCGCTCAGGCTGTTCCTGACCCTCAGCGTTGAAGAACAGGATCGTCGGCAGACCGAGCACCTGCAGGCGCTTCAGCAGCGCGGCGTCTTGCGGACTGTTCTTCGTCACATCAACCTGTAATAACACGACGCCTTTCAGCGCCTGCTGCACGTCAGGTGAGCTAAAGGTGTATTTTTCAAACTCTTTGCAGGCCACGCACCAGTCGGCGTAGAGATCGAGCATCACCGGCTGACCTTTTGCCTGCGCCAGCGCCCGGTCAAGCTCGGCCACCGAGCTGACGCGGGTGAAGGCCAGGTGCGCCTGCTGCTCGAGCGCCGGGGCGCCAAACGCCCAGTCCTGCAGGGGACGGGCGCTGACCAGCGCGGCGGCAAGAAGAATGATTTGCACCAGCCGCATCCACGGCCGGGTGGCGCCCAGCGAGGTGATAAACGCCCAGCTGAAGAAGGCGATACCGAGCATTGACCACAGACGTAATCCCCACTGGTCGCCGAGTATGCGCTCCAGCAGGAAAACGGGCAGAGCCAGGATCACGAACCCGAAGGCGGTCTTCACATGGCCCATCCATGGCCCGCTCTTCGGCAGCAGACGGTTGCCAAACACGGTGACGAGGATCAACGGCAGGCCCATGCCCAGCGCGTAGAGGTACAACGTGCCGCCGCCCAGCCACAGATTACCGCTCTGGGCGATATATAACAGGATGGCGCTCAGCGGCGCGGTGGTGCAGGGGGAGCAGATCAGCCCGGCAATAGCGCCCATCGCAAAGACTCCGCCGGGCGATCCGCCCTGGCGTTTATTGCTGAGCAGCGCCAGCCGCGTCTGCAGCGAGGAGGGCAGCTGCAGCGTAAACAGGCCGAACATGGAGAGGGCCAACAGTATAAACACCGCCGACAGACCCACCAGCACATACGGGTGCTGCAGGGCCGCCTGGAACTGCAGCCCGGCGGCGGCCACCACCAGCCCCAGCGCGGTGTAGGTTAAGGCCATCCCCTGGACATAAATAAAGGCCAGCAGCAGGGCGCGCGCGGTGGAAAGCCGCTGTTTGCCGCCCAGCACGATGCCGGAAATCAGCGGGTACATCGGCAGCACGCAGGGGGTGAAGGCGATACCAATGCCTATCAGCAGCGCCCACAGGGCGGTGAAAGGCAGGCGGGCGGGGGCGTCAGCTGGCGGCGCAGAGGCAGGCGCAGGTGAAGTGGCGATCTCCGGGGACGGACGCGGCTCAACCGGCAGCGGCGGGTTGAACACCGGACGACTGCTCGTCGGCGGCGCAGGGTCAATGGTGGACGCCTGGCCATCTGCCGAAGCCGCCAGCACGGCGCTCAGCGGGATCACTTTGGTCTCCGGCGGATAACAGAATCCGGCATCGGCGCAGCCCTGCCAGGTGACGGTGAGAGTGGCGTCTTTGTCCGCCTGCTTCACCGTGACCGGAACGGTCAGGCGCTGGCGAAAGATCTCGCTTTTGCCGTAAAACTCATCCTCGTGCCACTCGCCC
>OLHG01000707.1_pt1 | contig 22987 bp, 19 predicted proteins | sample 1605971 | NCBI WGS metagenome assembly OLHG01 (sample SAMN03283289) | human gut metagenome | biome: human-associated habitat; material: feces | host: Homo sapiens | place: Peru | collected 2012 | reverse complement strand
GCCATGGTGCTGGCGATCGGCCTGCTGGTGGACGACGCCATCGTGGTGGTGGAGAACGTCGAGCGCATTATGCGCGACGAAGGGCTGCCCGCCCGGGAAGCCACCGAAAAATCGATGGGCGAAATCTCCGGCGCGCTGGTGGCGATCGCCCTGGTGCTGTCGGCGGTCTTTCTGCCGATGGCCTTCTTCGGCGGCTCGACCGGGGTCATTTATCGCCAGTTCTCGGTGACCATTATCTCGGCGATGATGCTGTCGGTGGTGGTGGCCCTGACCCTCACCCCGGCGCTGTGCGGCGCGCTGCTCAGCCACTCCAGGCCTCATACCAAAGGGTTCTTCGGCGCGTTTAACCGCCTGTGGGGGCGTACGGAAGCGGGCTACCAGCGCCGCGTGCTCGGCGGCCTGCGCCGGGGCGCGGTGATGATGGGCGCTTACGTCCTGATTTGCGGGGCGATGGCGCTGGCGATGTGGAAACTGCCGGGCAGCTTCCTGCCGGTGGAGGACCAGGGCGAGATCATGGTCCAGTACACCCTGCCCGCCGGGGCCACCGCGGTGCGCACCGCCGAGGTGCGCCGCCAGGTAACCGACTGGTTCCTGACGAAAGAGAAAGCCAATACCAACGTCATTTTCACCGTCGACGGCTTCAGCTTTAGCGGCAGCGGTCAGAACGCCGGGATGGCCTTCGTGTCGCTGAACAACTGGTCGCAGCGCAAAGGCGACGACAATACCGCCCAGGCCATCGCCCTGCGCGCCAACAAAGAACTTGGGGCGATCCGCGACGCCACCCTGTTCGCCATGACCCCGCCGTCGGTGGACGGTCTCGGACAGAGCAACGGCTTCACCTTCGAGCTGATGGCCAGCGGCGGTACCGACCGCGACAGCCTGATGAAGCTGCGCAGTCAGCTACTGGCGGCGGCCAACCAGAGCGGCGAGCTGCAGTCGGTGCGCGCCAACGACCTGCCGCAGATGCCGCAGCTGCAGGTGGATATCGATAACAACAAAGCGGTCTCGCTGGGGCTGTCGCTGAGCGACGTGACCGATACGCTCTCCAGCGCCTGGGGCGGCACCTACGTGAATGACTTTATCGATCGCGGCCGGGTGAAGAAGGTCTATATCCAGGGCGAGAGCGACGCGCGCGCGGTGCCCTCCGACCTTGGCAAATGGTTCGTTCGCGGCAGCGATAACAGCATGACGCCGTTCTCCGCCTTCGCCACCACCCACTGGCAATACGGCCCGGAAAGCCTGGTGCGCTACAACGGCTCCGCCGCCTTTGAGATCCAGGGCGAAAACGCCGCCGGCTTCAGCTCCGGCGCGGCGATGGACAAGATGGAAAAGCTGGCCGACAGCCTGCCGGCGGGCTCCACCTGGGCGTGGAGCGGCATTTCGCTGCAGGAAAAGCTGGCCAGCGGCCAGGCGATGAGCCTGTACGCCATTTCGATTCTGGTGGTGTTCCTGTGCCTGGCGGCGCTGTATGAGAGCTGGTCGGTGCCGTTCTCGGTGATCATGGTCATCCCGCTCGGCCTGCTCGGCGCGGCGCTGGCGGCGACGCTGCGCGGCTTAAGCAACGACGTTTACTTCCAGGTGGCGCTGCTGACCACCATCGGCCTGTCGTCGAAGAACGCCATCCTGATCGTCGAGTTCGCTGAATCCGCCGTGGATGAGGGGTATTCGCTCTCCCGGGCGGCGATCCGCGCCGCGCAGACCCGTCTGCGCCCCATTGTCATGACCTCGCTGGCGTTTATCGCCGGGGTGCTGCCGCTGGCCGTCGCCACCGGCGCCGGGGCCAACAGCCGCGTGGCGATCGGCACCGGCATCATCGGCGGCACCCTGACGGCCACCCTGCTGGCGGTGTTCTTTGTGCCGCTGTTCTTCGTGCTGGTGAAACGCTTCTTCACTCGCCAACGTCCTTCTCAGGAGTAAAGTATGTTTCGTTTGAGTTTTATGTTTATCGCGCTCCTGACCGCGGGCTGCGTCTCGCTTGACCCGCATTATGATCGCCCGGCCGCGCCGGTGCCGGCCACCCTGCCCGGGGCGCACGGCGAATCGACGGCGGTGGTCGGCGACTGGCAGAAAGTGGTCAATGACGCGCGGCTGAAAAAAGTGGTCAGTATCGCGCTGAACAGCAACCGCGATGTGCAAAAGGCGCTGGCCGATATCGAGGCCGCGCGCGCCCAGTACGGCGAGACGCGGGCGTCGCTGTTTCCCACTGTCGATGCCGAGCTGAGCCATACCCGCAGCAAAACGGTGGCCAGCGGCCTGAGCTCAACTTCGCAGGCCGACGGCGCGGTCTCCAGCTTCGAGCTGGATCTGTTTGGCAAGAACCAGAGCCTGTCGCGCGCGGCGCGCGAAACCTGGCTTGCCAGCGAATTCACCGCGCAGAATACCCGACTGACGATGATTGCCGATTTGACCACCGCCTGGGTGACGCTGGCGACGGATAACAGCAATCTGGCGCTGGCGCAGCAGACCATGGACAGCGCAGCAAACTCGCGCAACATCGTCGCCCGCCAGATGGCGGTGGGCACCGCCTCCGCCGGCGATTTAAGCTCGGCGGAAAGCGTCTATCAGCAGGCGCGCGCCAGCGTCGCCAGCTACCGCACGCTGGTGGCGCAGGATAAAAACGCCATTAACCTGCTGGCGGGGGAAACCGTGCCGGAGAGCCTGCTGCCCGGCACCCTCGAAAGTCTGGGGGATAACAGCATCGCCCTGGTGCCGGCGGGGGTGTCGTCGTCGGTGCTGCTGCGCCGGCCGGATATACAGGAAGCGGAGCACAACCTGAAGAGCGCCAATGCCGATATCGGCGCGGCGCGGGCGAATTTCTTCCCGTCGATTTCCCTGACCGCCAGCGCCGGGGTCGGCAGCGACTCGCTGTCGTCGCTGTTCAGCCACGGGATGCAGGTGTGGTCGTTCGCCCCCTCCATCAGCCTGCCGCTGTTCACCGGCGGCAGCAACCTGGCGCAGTTGCGCTATGCGGAAGCGGAGAAAAAGGGGCTGATCGCCACCTACGAGAAATCGATTCAGAGCGCCTTTAAGGACGTTGCCGATGCGCTGGCCCGCCGGGAAACGCTGAGCGAAGAGCTCGATGCCCAGCGGCAGTACGTCGCCGCCGAGCAGACCTCGCTGGATATCGCCATGAAGAGCTATCAGGCCGGGGTCGGCGATTATCTGTCGGTGCTTACGGCCCAGCGCACGCTGTGGTCGGCGAAGACGACGCTGCTGTCCCTGCAGCAGACCGACCTCAATAACCGGATCACCCTCTGGCAGTCGCTGGGCGGCGGCGCCAGTTAATTTCACCCGCCGGGCGGCCGCGCCCGGCTTCTGTAAGGAATCGTTATGCCACGTGTTTCCCTCTCCTGGGCGCTGATCCTCGGCCTGCTGTCGGGCATCGGCCCGCTGTGCACTGATTTTTATCTGCCGGCGCTGCCGGAGATAACTCAGCAACTGCAGGCCACCAGCACCCAGACCCAGCTGTCGCTGACCGCCGCGCTGATTGGCCTCGGCCTGGGTCAGCTGTTTTTCGGCCCGCTGAGCGACCGCATTGGCCGCCTGAAACCCCTGGCGCTGTCCCTGCTGCTGTTTATCTTCTCTTCGGCGATGTGCGCCCTGACAAGGGATATCAACATGCTGATTGTCTGGCGTTTTTTACAGGGCTTCGCCGGCGCCGGCGGTTCGGTGCTGTCGCGCTCCATCGCCCGCGATAAATACCAGGGCACCCTGCTGACCCAGTTTTTCGCCCTGCTGATGACGGTGAACGGCATTGCGCCGGTTCTGTCACCGGTGCTGGGCGGCTACGTGATCACCGCCTTCGACTGGCGAATTCTCTTCTGGACGATGGCCGCCATTGGCGGCGCGCTGCTGGTGATGAGCCTGACTATCCTGCGGGAAACGCGCCCGGCCGCGGCAACCAATGCGACCCGCCAGCGGCCCGGCCAGCCGGTGCTGAAGAATCGTCGTTTTCTACGCTTCTGCCTGATTCAGGCCTTTATGATGGCCGGACTGTTCTCCTACATCGGCTCCTCTTCCTTCGTGATGCAGAGCGAATACGGCATGAGCGCCATGCAGTTCAGCCTGCTGTTCGGTCTGAACGGTATCGGGCTGATTATCGCGGCGATGATCTTTTCCCGTCTGGCGCGCCGCTTCAGCGCCGAAAGCCTGCTGCGCGGCGGCCTGACGCTGGCGGTGAGCTGCGCGGCGATCATGCTGCTGTTTGCCTGGCTGCAGCTGCCGGTGCTGGCGCTGGTCGGCCTGTTCTTTACCGTGTCGCTGATGAGCGGCATCAGCACCGTCGCCGGCGCGGAGGCGATGAGCGCCGTTGACGCCGCCCAGTCCGGCACCGCGTCCGCGCTGATGGGCACCCTGATGTTTGTCTTCGGCGGCATCGCCGCGCCGCTGGCGGGCCTCGGTGGCGAAACGATGCTGAAAATGAGCCTCGCGATGGCGATCTGCTACCTGCTGGCGCTGCTAATGGGCCTCAGCCAGTCGCGCAGCGCGCGCTAAACGCCAGGTGCGGTAATAAAATATTCCACCTTTATTACCGCACCATTTCCCGCCATCTCTACCATTCTCGTATTATTCTCCGCGTACTAATCGTGATACTCTTCACAGGCAAGGAATAAATAATTCCTTATACTGCGCACGACTGAGAATAACGAGGTTTCTATGAGTATCGACCTGAGCAAACTGCTGACCGAGCGACGCAACGCCAACAGCGCCAACATTGACACCCTTTCCACCCTCGAGATGCTGACGGTGATAAACCAGGAAGACCAGCAGGTGGCCCAGGCGATTACGCCCTATCTGCCGCAGATTGCCGAGGTGGTGGATAAGGTCGCGACGGCGCTGCAGGCCGGTGGCCGCTTGATTTATATCGGCGCTGGCACCTCAGGGCGTCTGGGGATCCTCGATGCCAGCGAATGCCCACCGACCTTCGGCACCCGCCCGGAGCAGGTGGTGGGGATCATCGCCGGCGGACATAAAGCGATTCTCAGCGCCGTGGAAAACGTGGAAGACAACAAAGCGCAGGGGGCGATGGATCTGCAGAACCTGAACTTCAGCCACCGCGATGTGCTGGTGGGGCTGGCGGCCAGCGGACGCACGCCGTACGTCATTGGCGCCATGGAGTATGCCCATCGCCAGAATGCCTTTGTCGCCATCGTCAGCTGTAACCCGCATGGCGAAATGGCCCAGCTGGCGGACGTCGCCATTACTCCGGTGGTCGGCCCGGAGGTGGTGACCGGCTCAACCCGCCTGAAAGCCGGCACTGCGCAGAAGCTGGTGCTGAACATGATCTCCACCGGGGCGATGATCCGCGTCGGCAAGGTCTACAGCAACCTGATGGTCGACGTCGAAGCGACCAACGCCAAGCTGATTGAGCGCCAGGTTTCCATCGTGATGGAGGCGACCGACTGCGATCGCCCCACCGCCCAGAATGCGCTGGAGGCCTGCGGCCGCCACTGTAAAACGGCGATCGTGATGGTGCTGGCAGACTTAAGCGCCGAAGAGGCGCAGTCGCTGCTGGCGAAAAACAACGGCTACATCCGCAAGGCGCTCAGCAACGCCTGAGCGCCGACAGACAGGTAACGGGCAATGGCAAAAATAACGAAAGAGATGATAGCGCGGATCCTCGCCCACGTGGGCGGCGCCGCAAACGTCGCGCAGGCGGGCAACTGCATGACGCGCCTGCGCTTGACCCTGCGCGATGAAGGGCTGGCCGACACCACCGCCATCCGCCAGATTGACGGCGTGATGGGGGTGATCGTCAGCGACGAGCAGTTCCAGGTAGTGCTCGGCCCCGGCAAGGCGCAAACCGCCGCCGAAATGATGAACGGCCTGCTGGAGGCGGCGCCCGCCGCCGCGCCGACGCTGGCCGACGTCGCGGCGGAGAAAAAGCAGGCGCTGAAGGGCAAGCAGACCAGCGCGGTGCAGAAGTTTCTCGCCAAATTCGCCACCATCTTTACGCCGCTGATCCCCGGCTTTATCGCCGTCGGGCTGCTGCTGGGCTTCGCCACCCTGGCGGAACAGGTTTTCGTGCTGGAGAACGCCCATCCGAACGCCAGCCTGGTGGCGCTGATTGGCTATATGAAGGTCTTCAGCAAAGGGATGTTCACCTTCCTGAGCATCCTGATTGGCTATAACGCTCAGAAGGCGTTCGGCGGCTCCGGGGTAAACGGCGCGATTATCGCCTCGCTGTTCGTGCTGGGCTACAACCCGGAGGCAACCAGCGGCTTCTACGCCGGCATTTCCACCTTCTTCGGCCATGGCATCGATCCGCGCGGCAATATCATCGGCGTACTGATCGCCGCCATCCTTGGCGCGTGGGTTGAACGCCAGGTGCGGCGGGTAATGCCGGCCAACCTCGATATGATCCTCACCTCGGCGGTGACGCTGCTGATCATGGGCGCGGTGACCTTTACGGTGATCATGCCGATTGGCGGCTGGTTGTTTACCGGCATGTCGTGGTTGTTCCTGCATCTTAATGGCAATCCGTTTGGCTCGGCGGTGCTGGCCGGTCTGTTCCTGCTGGCGGTGATGTTCGGCGTCCATCAGGGGTTTGTCCCGGTCTATTTTGCGCTGGTGGACGCCCAGGGCTTTAACTCGCTGTTCCCGATCCTGGCGATGGCCGGGGCCGGGCAGGTGGGGGCGGCGCTGGCGCTGTTCTGGCGGGCGAAGCGCGATTCGCTGCTGCGAACCCAGATTAAGGGGGCGATTATTCCGGGCTTCCTCGGGATTGGCGAGCCGCTAATCTACGGCGTCACCTTGCCGCGGATGAAGCCGTTTGTTACCGCCTGCCTCGGCGGCGCCTGCGGCGGCTTCTTCGTCGGGCTGATCGCCTGGCTGGGGCTGCCGGTCGGCCTGAACACCGTGTTCGGTCCGTCCGGGCTGGTGGCGCTGCCGCTGATGACCTCCGGCAGCGGGATTTACGCCGGGATGGCGGTTTACGCCGGCGGACTGGCGGTCTCCTACCTGTGCGGCTTTGTGCTCACCTGGCTGTTCGGCAGTAAAAATGTCGATTTAAGCTAGAACGCGATTGTCGGGTCATGCCCGGCGGCGACTTCGCCTTCCCGGGCCTGCAAAATCGTTCTGCCGCCGCGGCCAACTACCATTTCCTGCCCCGCCGCCCGGGCGGGCGCATGCTATGATTCCCCTTTGTCACATTTCACCAGAGGAAAAGATGGGCTCCAGCAAAAAAGGGATGCTGAACGTACTGATTGCCGCCGTGCTGTGGGGCAGTTCCGGGGTATGCGCGCAGTTTATTATGCAGGAAAGCCAGATGTCGTCGCCGTTTCTGACCATGACGCGTCTGCTGTTCGCCGGGCTGATCCTGCTGATGCTCGGCTTTGTTCACGGCGACCGCATTTTCCGCGTGCTGCAAAACCGCCGCGACGCCGTCAGCCTGCTGTTTTTCTCGCTGTTTGGCGCGTTAACCGTGCAGTTCACCTTTCTGATGACCATTGAAAAATCGAATGCCGCCACGGCCACGGTGCTGCAGTTCCTGTCCCCGACGATCATCGTCGCCTGGTTCGCCCTCGCCCGCAAAGCGCGCCCCACTCCGTTGGTGCTGGGGGCTATCTGCACCTCGCTGGCGGGCACCTTTCTGCTGGTAACCCACGGCAACCCGACGACGCTGTCGATTTCGCCGGCGGCGCTGTTCTGGGGGATCGCCTCGGCGTTTGCCGCCGCGTTTTATACCACCTATCCCTCGACGCTAATTGCCCGCTACGGGACGCTGCCGATCGTCGGCTGGAGCATGCTGTTCGGCGGTGCGATGCTGCTGCCGTTTTACGGCGGCCAGGGCACCGATTTTGTGGTGAACGGCAGCCTGCTGTTAGCTTTTTTCTACCTGGTGGTGATCGGTACTTCGCTGACATTCAGCCTTTATCTTAACGGCGCGCAGAAGATTGGCGGCGCCAAAGCCGGGATCCTCAGCTGCGCCGAACCGCTGAGCAGCGCCCTGCTGTCGCTCCTGCTGCTGGGGATCACCTTCACGCTGCCGGACTGGCTGGGCACTCTGCTGATCCTGGCGTCGGTGGTGCTGATCGCCATCGACTCGCGGCGGCGGGTGAGAGCCGCCTGAGGCGATGATAACAAACGCCTTTTCAATAAGTTAAATTAACCGCTATTTGCGTGTTTTCCCGCCTGCGCATATAGTTGACGGAAGCGATTACGGAAGGAGAAGCCTGATGAAAGCATGTTGGATGGTATGCCTGGTCACCGCCCTGAGCGCCACGTCGGCGTGGGCCGAATCACCGCTGCAAAGCCTGCAGTTCGAGCAGCAAAAGCAGCAGGTGCTCAAAGCGGTGAAGGAAAAATGCGCGCCAGCAAGCCACCTCAGCGACAACGATTTTGCCAATAAAGTGCTGGCGACCGACGGCAACAAGAACGCGGTCCGCGAAGCGACGCTGGCGAAAGAGCGCAATAACCAAAAAAGCTACCAGGCCGCAATCGACAAAATCGTCTGTCCGGCCAAATAGCGGTTATTTCAGCCTGGCGACCAGCGTTTTCCAGTCAAACGGCGTCAGCTGCCTGTAGCTCAGGCTACGGGCGGCCATCTGCTCCGGAAGCTGGCGCTGGCTTTTCGCGATCGCCTCGCTCATTATCCCGGCGCTCCCCACATCACGCAGGGTTTTCACCACCTCTTCCATCTCTTCGCTGCGCCGAACGCCATGTTCCGCCACCCGGCTGATCAGATAGTCGGGAAACGCGCCTGTCCAGCCCAGAGACGGGAAACTATGATGCAAGGAGCTAAGCACCTCCTCCTCGACGCCATATTCACGGGCCGCGAACAGGCATTCTGTGGTGAGCGCTTCAAGACCTTTGATCATCACGCTACGGCACATTTTTATCGCCGACACCTGGCCCACCGTACTGGCGCCATAGCGGGCATTCAGCCCCAGCCCCTGCAGACGCGGCGCGATCGCCTCCGCCTGCGGCCCGCCGATCAATAACGGTGTCTGCAATCGGGCCGGCGGCACCGGCGCCATCACCGCGACATCAATGTAGGCGCCGGGCAGAAAATGTTCAGCTGCCTGCCGTTTCGTTTCCGGCGCCACGGAGTTGAGATCGAGGAAATATTGCCCCGGCTGCAGCAGCGCGGCGGCCTGCTGCGCGACCTTTAGCGCCTCACCGGCGGTCACAGTAGAAAAAATCAGCGCGGCGCTCTCCAGCGCCTGCGCCAGCGAACTCCCCGCCTGAACGCGCGAATCACCGGCTTTCCTGACCATTGCCTCTCGCTCCGGGCCATTGAGCTTGCAATCCCATATGGTCACCGCATGCTCACGGGCCAGATCTGCCGCCAGAATGCCACCCGCCTCGCCAAAACCAATAAACGCGATTGTCGTCATCATTACTCCTCACGCGGCCAGACGCGGGCCGGAATAAAAACTTCGCCAGCAAACAGCAGTCGCGCCGTGCGTAACAGGCCGCAGCCTGTCAGGGCGCCGTCTGCGTCAAGCTGAAGCGTCACGCTAAATTCGCCTGTCGGATGCTCAACGCTGAGCAGCGGCGTAGCGCCTGGCGCGACCTGCGCCATGCCCTGCGCGACGGATCCAGGAAGCAGACAGGCGCTGGCCACGCTCACCGCGCCAAATACGCCGATCGACGCGTGGCAGCGGTGCGGGATAAAGGTGCGGCTGCTGATGGCGCCGCCGTGTCGCGGCTCGGCGATCAGGGTCATCTTGGGCACCGTGCGCTGGCTGACGTCGCCAAGCTGCATCAGCGGCCCGGCCTGCAGGCGAATCGACTCCAGGCGACGTTTAAGCGCGTCGTCATTATCCAGCTGTTCGCGCGTCTCATAGCCGGTGCAACCGAGGTCGCACGCGCGCAGCAGGATCACCGGCATTCCGTTATCGATGCAGGTCACCTCGACGCCGTCAAAACGGTCACGGACCCGGCCGGTCGGCAGCAGTGTCCCGCAGCTGGAGCCTGCCACATCAAGAAAATGGAGCAGGATCGGGCTGGCGCTGCCCGGCACGCCATCGATACGACTCTCGCCGACGTAGTCGACCCCGTCGGCATCGCAGGGGATCTCTGCCACCGCCAGTTGCCCCGTGTTCTCCATATAAATACGCACCCGAGTGAGCGGCGCATCGTGGCGAATCAGCCCACGCTCGATGGCGAAAGGGCCAACGGCGGCAAGAATATTGCCGCAGTTTTGGCCGTAGTCCACAGAGGCCCCCGTCACGTTCACCTGGGCAAACAGATAGTCCACATCGGCGTCAGGCCGTGCGGAGCGGCGGATAATCGCCACTTTACTGGTCAGCGGATCGGCGCCGCCGATCCCGTCAATTTGCCGGGGATCAGGCGAGCCCATCACCGCCAGCAGCACCGCATCACGTTGCACCGGATCGGCAGGCAGATCGTCAGCCAGAAAACAGGCCGCCTTCGAGGTGCCGCCGCGCATCCATAGACAGGGAATTCCGCGTTGCGCCATCTTACTCCTCCACCTCATCTGCGCTGTCGTAATACCGCAGCCCCTTTTCCGCCAGACGCTGGCGCATCGCGTAAATATCCAGCCCCAGCTCGCCATGGCGCATCCGCTCACGCTTCGCAAGCTCATTGCTCATGCGTGCTTCCGCTTTATCGAGCACATCACGCACCTGGGCGTGAGGCAGCACCACGACGCCATCGTCGTCGGCCACCACGACATCGCCCGGCTGCACAAGCTGGCCTGCGCAAATCACCGGGACGTTAACCGAGCCGAGGCTCTCTTTCACCGTTCCCTGGGCATAAACCTGACGGGACCAGACAGCGAATCCCATCTCCCGCAACGTTTGCGAATCGCGAATGCCGATATCGCCCACCAGACCGACCACACCGCGCGATTGGAGAGACGTCGCCAGCAGATCGCCGAAGAAGCCATCGCCGCACGGCGACGTCGGGGCCACCACCAGAATATCGCCGGCGCGGCACTGCTCGACCGCGACATGAAACATCCAGTTGTCGCCTGGCGTCACCAGTACCGTGACCGCGTTGCCCGCCCGGCTGACGCCCTGCTGAATCGGACGGATTGCCGGCCCCATCAGCCCCTGGCGTGCCCAGGCTTCATGGAGCGTCGCCACCCCGGCCGCCTCACAGCGGCGCAAAACCGCCTCGTCATGGCGCGGCAGATGGCGGATCACAAGGCCTTTTTTATTTAACAGCTTCATGCCAGGTTCTCCGTTACGCGGGGGAAGATGCTCTGGAAGGCTTCGCCGTGAACGATATCGCGCGCGGCCGTGATGCCGATGTTGCGTTTGGCCTGCACTCCGCGCTGCAGCGCCACGCGGGTGTAGTACTCCCACAAATGCTCCTGGCCCTGCATACACTGAATGGCCTGATACTTTTTCTCCCAGACAGTGGTGATGTCCAGCAGCACATCAGGCTTCCAGTTGCACTGCTCCGGCTGGTGCGGTTCGAAACAGTAAACCGGGGGAGCAGCGACAATTTTCTCGCCGGGGCGATAGCCTTCTGCCTGAGCGATAATCCGAGCCTCCTGAGCCAGGTGGGAGGCCAGCGGGTGATCGTAGTTATAGGGATCCTGCAGCGAGTGCGTCAGAACAAAGTGGGGCTGGATACGGCGATACACATCCGCCAGACGAAACAGCGTCTCTTTATCGGCGCGCAGCGGATAGTCGCCGATATCAAAGAATTCGACGCTGGCGCCCAGGATCTCGGCGGCGGCCTGCGCCTCTTCGCGACGGACTTGCTTCACCGCCTCCTCGGTCATGTTGCCTTTACGCCACAGTTTGGCGGACTCGCCGCGCTCGCCAAAGGATAAACAGACCACATGGACCTGATAGCCCTGCAGGGCATGCAGCGCTATCGCACCGCCCGCGCGCCAGACGAAATCGGCCGAGTGGGCGCTGACGACAAGGGCACTTTTTTCGCTAACCGGATGAGACATGATGGCTTCCTCTGTTGTTTTTTTCAGCTTGTCATGTCCCGCCGTTGGAAGGTAATTCGTTAACTTGCGAAGGCTATGATTTTTATTTATGTTGTCGACTCACTCACTATTTCAGGCCTGACGAATAATGCTGAAGAGAAAGCACGATAAAATCATAAATATCATGCAGCTGCGCTTTTTTTGTCAGGTCGCGCTGCGCGGAAGCGTCTCGCGTGCTGCCGATGACTTATTCCGCACGCAGTCAGCGATAACCCGGGCTATCCGCGACCTTGAAGCCGCGTTGAACGTCACGCTGTTCGAACGCCATTACAGCGGCATGGTGCCCACCGAGTATGGCAAGTGCATCCTGCCGCGCGCCCGGCGGGCGATTGACGACCTGCAGGCCATCCCGGCGCTGTTGCAGAAGCACCATACCCGCACCAGCGGCCCGCTGGCGGACGCCGGTTGGCTGTTCAATACCCGCCGGTTAGCCATTTTTATTCAGCTCTATCACGTCAACCATACCCAAACCGTCGCGCAACAGTTGGGGATCACCCAGCCGGCGGTCAGCGCCGCGCTGAAGGTCCTGGAGAAAGGGGCGGATTCGGCGCTGTTTCGCCGAACGCCAGAAGGGGTGCGTCCCACGCCTGCCGCAGAACTGCTCTATCCCCCGGTGAGCAGAGCGCTCAACGAGCTGGAAAACATCTGGAGCGATCTCGCCGCCCGTCGCGGGGTGCTGGAGGGCACCGTGCGCATTGGCGCCCTGCCGCTGAGTCGCACCCGGCTACTGCCCTCCGCCATCGCCGCCTTTCTGGCCCAGCACCCGGGTATTACCCTCATGACCAATGAAAGCCCGTATGAGTCGCTGGTCGCCGATATGCGCGCAGGTAATATCGATTTTATTATCGGCGCCCTGCGTCAGGATGAAGATCTCCCGGACCTCTGTAGCGAGGCGTTATTCGAAGAGGATATGCTGATTTTACTGCGTAATAACCACCCGCTGCTGCGCCATCCGGATCCGCGCAGCCAGCTGGCGACAGCGCAATGGGTGCTGCCGCGCGCCAACGCGCCGGCGCGCCATTTGCTGGATAAGGCGTTTGTCACCCTGGGGCTGCCGCTGCCCCAGCCGACGGTGGAGACCGGGGATGCGGCGATGGTGCGAGGATTGCTGCAGGACTCCGACATGCTGGCGGCGGTTTCCGCCAGCCAGATGCGTTTTGAAACTGACAATGGGTTGCTCAGCGTGTTGCCGGTCCCCCTGCCCGATACCACCCGGCGTATCGGGCTGACGTTTCGCGCCGGCAGCCTGCCCTCCCCGGCGACGCAGGCGCTGTTGCGTTTTATTTATCAGCAGGTTCAGGACGGGACTGTTTAACGTTTACCCGCCACCGAATAGGTTACCTGTTGGTTGCGCGTTTGCTGAAACGCCTCCAGCGTCTGCCCGCGCATCGCGGCGTAAATATGCAGGTTGGATACGCCGACCACCGCGCCCATTTTCTCCAGCAGGAAGAAACTGGCGCCATACTGAATCAATCCCCGCCAGTCGCGTGCGTTGAGCAACTGCTGTTCCTCCTCACTCAGTCCGGCTTCGGCATAAAGCGACTGAGGCGACTGCAGAAAACGTTCGCGCCAGGCAGGCTCAATCAGCCGATGCAGGAAACGGTTAAGCCGCAAGCCATTCAGGCTGCGCTCGTGGGTAAAAGGATAGGTTCCCGGCAGTTTCTCCACCCCGGCCAGCTGCTGCGCCATATGCTGGCGATGGCGCGTCAGGGTATCGACGGGGGGCAGGCGCGCATTGTTCTCAAGGATCAGCGTAGCGATACCGGTCATCGACGGCAGGTAATAGTCGCGCCAGGTTTCGGTGACATTGGCTGATAGCGCGCCGCGCATCACCAGCCACATGATCACCTCAGACCCTTCCATTCCCCCCAGCTCGGCATATTCGCCAAGGGTCATTTCGGTAAGCTTTTCCGGGTCATTAACCAGCATGTCAACAAACTGGGCATCCCAGTCGGGATTATTAAATCCGCAGCGCTCGCCATGAACCTGATGCGAGAGCCCGCCGGTCGCGACAATCGCCACATTGATATCTTCCGGGAAGCTTTCAATTGCCCGGCGCAGCGCCTGGCCGAGTCGGTAACAACGGCGCGCGCTCGGTACCGGAAATTGCAGCACGCCGATCTGTAACGGGATTACCGCCGTCGGCCACCCCTGCGCTTCATCCCAGGGCAACAGCGCCGAAAGCGGCGAGAAAAGGCCGTGGTCGAGCTTTTTATCCATAAAGAACGACATATCAAACTCATCGGCCATCAGGCTGGCGCCAATGTGCCTTGAGAGCGCCGCATTGCCCTGGACCGGCGGCAGACAGCGTGGTCCGCCGCCTTCATCGGCAACGTCATATTGACTATCGATTCCCAGCGTAAATGTCGAATAGTGATCGAAGAAAAAGGCGGTCACATGGTCATTAAAGATGTACACCAGCGCATCCGGTTTTTTCTCCTCCAGCCAGCGCTGCAGCGGTTCGAAGCTCTGGAAGATCGGCGACCATGCCGGGTCCTGCTGTTTATGATGATCGACCGCGAAGCCGATAGTCGGGGTATGAGAGACGGCGATACCGCCGAGAATGTTAGCCATCAGATAACTCCACTTATCGGTGTTCCAGGGGGGATGACAAAGCGTCCAGTTCTGCCTCTGTGAGTCGAGGCTTAGCGTGATTCATACGGTGCAACAAAATACAGGTCCCCGCCAGGCAGGCCGGCAGCGCAAGCACCAAAAAGATCGACGAGTGTCCCGGCACGGCCAGCATCAGCATCCCGCCCAGCGTGGAGCTGAGAATAGCCCCGGTACGGCCGATACCATGCATCCAGCTGACGCCGGTAGCACGGATCTCGGTTTGATAATAGGCTGGCGAATAGGCCTGCAGACCGTTCTGCGCGCCGTTAATGCACATCCCGCTGATAAAAATCAGCACCGACAGCGCCGCCGATCCGAAGTCCATCAACCCCTGGGACAACAGGCACAGGCAGCCAAGGAAATAGGTTGCCGCAATCACCGCTTTCGCCGAAGCACGATCCATCAGCATACCGACAAGGATCCCGCCCAGCGGGCCGCCGAGCTGGAACAAGCCGGTCATCATCGCCGCCTGCTGCAGCGACAGCCCGCCGGAGCGGAGAATGGTTGGCAGCCAGCCGTTCAGCAGATATATCACGAACAGCCCCATAAAATAGGTCAGCCACAGCGCTATCGTGCCGCGGGCATAGCCATGCCGAAACAGCTGCGCCACTTTACTGCTCCGCGTGATGGGCGGCGCATTCAGCTGGAAGACGGTGTCAGCCGTAAACTGGCCTCCAAGCCGGTTAAGCGCCCTGGCGATCTGCTCGCCCGGTAGTCGGCGCGCCACCATGCTCATCGCCGACTCCGGCAACATCACGATCATAAAGGGAAGCACCACGAGCGGCAGCACGCCGCCAAAAATCAGCGCCGAGTGCCAGCTGTAATGCGATAACAACCCGGCAGCGATAAAGCCGCCGAGGCCGGAACCCACGTTGAATCCGCTGTACATCAGGGTGATCATCACCCCTTTACGCCGCTCCGGCATATATTCCGCCACCAGCGTGACGCAATTGGGCATCACGGCGCCAAGTCCGAGGCCGGTGAGAAAGCGCAGCAGCGCCAGCTGCGACGGGCTTTGCGCCACGGCGCCGGCCAGGCTGAACAGCGCAAACAGCGCCACCGACCAGAGTAAAATGCGTTTTCGGCCGTAGCGGTCAGAAAGCGGGCCCGCCACCAGCGCGCCAATGGCGACGCCGAACATAGCCGCCCCGAGAATCGGCCCCATTTCAGCCCGGCTGATGCCCCAGTCCTCGATGAGCGCCGGGGCGACAAAGCCCATCACCGCAGCGTCATACCCATCCAGCATAATGATGATGAAACAGAGCAGCAGCACGTTCCATTGAAAGCGCGAGACCGGGCGGGCATCTATCCACGCTTTCACATCGACAACGTTCATGTGATTCATAGGGTGACTTCCTCAAGCAGGCGGTACGAATGTTCTGGTTAGTGTTTTTTTTGAGTGGAACTTTCGTACTCAACTTAAGGCAGGTCACGCAGGCTGTCCGGTTCGAAAACCCGGCGACAGATATGAGTTTTATTTATAATGTGAGGGATACGACAAAAAACAGCCAATAAAAAACCCGCAGCCAACGGCGGCGGGTCAGGGCAAGAGCGACGATCAGTGCTTTGGAATAATTAAATCGCCGCGCAGCGGGCTGCCGCCCGGGTTGTCCGTTTTCTCGGTCAGCCAGTTGACGATCCGCGACGCCATCGCGTCCATGGAATATTCAATCGCCGGGATAGTCGGGATTCCGGGCAGCTGTAACGATCCGGCGAGGCTAAACACCATCACATTTTGCGGAACGGCGCGGTTAAACGCCTGCAGCTGCGGCACCACGCGCTGCGCCTGCAGCTCATCGCTCACCAGCAGCGCGTTAAAGTTCAGCGTCGTGGCGTTATTGACCAGCTCCTGCACCGCCACCGACGGCGAGGTGTTATCCAGAAACACCAGATTGCGATTAAACGGCAAAAAGTTTTTTTCCAGCGCGTGCTTGTAGCCCAGCAGCACCTGATCGGCAAAGCCGCTGCTCTGCGGATGGATCAGCGCAATCTGCCTTCTGCCCTGGCTTATCAGATAGTGGCAGGCGGTTTCGGCGGCGAAGGCGTGATCGAACTGAATGCTGTTTTCGCCCTCGCTGTCGAGGCAGTCCACCAACACCACGTCCGGGCGGTTAATATTCAGAGGAAAACGCGCGCCGATGATCAGCACGTTATCGCACAGCCCGCAGGTTAACTCCTCCAGCGAGTTCATCACGCCGCTGCTGGTGTTGGCGAAGCGCAGCAGCAGGTGCTTCTGGTGCTGGCTGAGCTGTTTTTCCAGGGCGTAGAGATAGCTGGTGGTTTGATTGATATTGTCCTGGGCGCAGATGACGCCGATGCAGCCGGTGGACTGGCTAAGCAACGACTGGGCTATCATGTTTGGCCGGTAATTGAGCGCTTCCGCCGCCTGCAGCACCGCCTGACGACTGGCTTCCTTCACGCCACGTGAGCCGCTCAACACTCGCGACACCGTGGCTTTGGAAACCCCGGCAAGTCGTGAAACATCATTGATTGTCGACATCATTTTCCCCTGCGCGGGCGCCGCGTCCCGCCAAAATCCTGTAAACCTGAATCGCTTCAATTATGACCAGCGCAGTATATCCATTTCGCCATTTGTTTGGAAACCGATTTTCCATTTCAGCGCAAAACATCGCCAAATCGACAGAATAATGTGAGCCAAATCCAATAAATCCGCCCCATAAGCAGGAGATCTTGACCACTATCACAGTTCTGCTTTTTATAAATGGAAACCGGTTTCCGTCTGATATCAAATCATCCACGCAATAACTTTTTACATTTTGAGGATGGTCGTCGATGTACAAGATTATGCTGTGCTGCTCTGCCGGAATGTCCACCAGTCTGCTGGTCAGAAAGATGGTGGAGGCGGCGAATGAACGTGATCTGCCGGTGCAGATTGACGCCTATGGCGTTTCCGAATTTGACATCCAGTTTCCGCAGTATCAGGTGGTGTTGCTAGGCCCCCAGGTGAAATACATGTTGAAAACCCTGTCTGACAAAGCGGCTTCCCTGAACATTCCCGTTCAGCCCATCGATACGATGGACTACGGTATGCAGCGGGGAGACAACGTCCTGAATTATGCTCTGTCGCTGATCCCAGCGGCGCACTGAGAGGTGTTGAAATGAGTTCTCTGTATCAGTCCATGATTGCCGTGATCGAGCAATCTATTACTCCGCTGGCAGGACGCCTTGGGCAGCAGAAATATGTTATCGCTATCCGCGATGGCTTCACTGCCGCATTGCCGTTTATGATCATCGGCTCTTTCATGCTGGTATTTATCTTTCCGCCGTTTTCACCCGAGACCACCAACGGCTTTGCCCGCGGCTGGCTCGATTTCTCCCAGCACTACCGCGAACAGCTGATGCTGCCGTTTAACCTCAGCATGGGCGTAATGACCTTCTTTATCTCGGTCGGCATTGGCGCCAGCCTCGGTCGTCAGTTTCAGCTGGATCCGGTGATGTCCGGTCTGCTGGCGTTTATGGCCTTCCTGCTGGTCGCCGCGCCCTATGCCGATGGAAAAATTTCCACTCAGTATCTGTCCGGCCAGGGCATTTTTACCGCCCTCATCACCGCCATCTACTCCACCCGCGTCTACGCGTGGCTGAAGCAAAACAACATCACCATTCGACTGCCGAAAGAGGTACCGACCGGCGTCGCTCGTTCGTTTGAAATCCTTATCCCGGTGCTGGTGGTGATTGGTACTTTGCATCCGCTGAACCTGTTTATCGAAGCGCAGACCGGGATGATCCTGCCGCAGGCGATCATGCATCTGCTGGAGCCGCTGGTTTCCGCCTCCGACTCGCTGCCGGCGATTTTGCTCTCCGTCCTGATGTGCCAGATTTTCTGGTTCGCTGGGATCCACGGCTCGCTGATTGTCACCGGTATTATGAACCCGTTCTGGATGGCTAACCTCTCGGCAAACCAGGCGGCGCTGGCGGCCGGCACGGTGTTACCGCACGTCTATCTGCAGGGCTTCTGGGATCACTATCTGCTGATTGGCGGCGTCGGTTCGACCCTACCGCTGGCCTTCCTGCTGCTGCGTAGTCGGGCCACGCATCTGCGCACCATCGGCAAGATGGGCATCGTGCCGAGCTTCTTTAATATCAACGAGCCGATCCTGTTCGGGGCGCCGATCATCATGAACCCGATGATGTTTATCCCCTTCGTCTGCGTACCGATGGTCAACGCGGTGCTGGCTTACGGCGCGACGCGTCTTGGCTGGCTGAGCCAGGTGGTGTCCCTCACTCCGTGGACCACGCCGGCACCGATTGGCGCCTCGTGGGCGGCCAACTGGACGCTGAGCCCGGTAGTGATGTGCCTTATCTGCATGGTGATGTCGGCGGTCATTTACCTGCCGTTCCTGCGCGCCTATGAACGTTCCTTAATGAAAACCGAAGTTGAGAAAACCAAAAATAGCGTTCCGGTGGCAGAAACCGTTAGCTAATTCCTCTCCGCCCCGGAGAGATAATATGATGGCAGCGTAATAATGCAGAAAAAGGACTTTCACTGCATTATTAAATAATAAAGACCTCAGGAATACACATGATTGAATTAGAAGATGCGGTAATGGAAATTATCGTTAATGCGGGACAGTCACGCTCATTATGTTTTGAAGCGCTACATGCGGCCCGAACCGGAAATATCGACGAAGCGCGTTTACTGTTAAATGAAGCCGACGGTTACGCCCGTCGGGCGCATCAGATGCAGACCCAGCTCATCGAGCAGGATGCCGGTGAAGCGCGTCAGCCTATGACGCTGATTATGGTACATGCCCAGGATCATCTGATGAATTCGCTGCTGGCCCGCGAGTTCTCAGAAGAATTAATCCATCTGTACCAGCGTTAATTAATATGGAATAACGCCTGCGAGAATATTATTCTCCGGCGTCGCTGTACCCTAAAAAACAAATCAGCTTATTTTGGCTATATATTTTAGCCAGAATGGGATGGTTATTATCTGAAATATATTAATTATTAAAGCGAGATAACCATGAATACTGTGAAAAAACTGCCTTTAGCCATGGCGGTTGTCGCCGCGCTGTGCCCAATTTCCGTAATGGCGCAAGAATTTACTCAGGAACAGATCGACGCCATCGTCGCCAAAGCCGTTGATAAAGCGCTGGCCGACCGCCAGGCGAAAATCGACGCCGCGGCCGACAAAAAGGTCGACGTGATCACCAACCCGCAGACCACCGCCGCCTCGCCGGATATGGCCATTCCGTTCGGCCTCAAGTTCAGCGGCTACGCCCGCTATGGCGCCCACTTCCAGACCGGCGACCAGAAATATGTCGGCGTCGACGGCTCCTATAACGGCGCCTCGGCGATCGGCCGCCTGGGCAACGAAAGCAACGGCGGCGAATTCCAGATCAGCAAGGCCTTCAAAAGCGCGCAGGGGGCTATCTGGGATCTTAACGTGATGTTCGACCACTGGAGCGACGAGGTTAACCTGAAGAAGGCCTACGTCGGCGTCACCAACGTGCTGGAATCCAACCCCAACGCCTATATCTGGGCCGGCCGCGACTTCCACCAGCGTCCGCAACAGGGGATCAACGACTACTTCTGGATGAACCACGACGGCCAGGGCGCCGGGGTGAAGAACTTTGATATCGGCGGCGTGCAGTTCGACGTGGCGGCGGTGTCGCAGGTGAAATCCTGTAGCCCGGAAGTGATGGCCGACGAGACCAACCCGTCGCGCATCACCTGTACCGGCAGCTCCGACACCGGCGACAACGGCCACTACGCGCTGACCACCAAAACCCACAACATCAAGGCCGGGCCGATCGACGTCGAGGTGTACGCCAACTACGGCTTTGACTCGAAGGCGGTGGACAGCGACGCGCGCCTCGAAGCCTGGCAGGGCGGCCTGGTGCTGAGCCACACCAACGACAGCGGGGTGAACAAGGTGATCCTGCGCTACTCCGACAACTCGGATAACAGCGTCTACAACAAAACCGACGACCTGACCACGGTCTACGCCAGCTTCGAGGGCAGCCATAAGTTCACCCAGCAGGCGCAGGTGGAATATCTGCTGGCCTTCCACGACTACGACAACGGCAGGGACAACACCGACAACCGCAAGAACTACGGCGCCATCGTGCGGCCGATGTATTTCTGGAACGACGTGCACTCCACCTGGCTGGAAGCGGGCTACCAGCGCGTGGACTACGACCAGGGCGGGGATAACCACGGCTGGAAGCTGACGCTGTCGCAGAACATCGCCATCGGCATGGGGCCGGAGTTCCGCCCGATGCTGCGCTTCTACGTGACCGGCGGTCAGGTGGACAACAAGCGTACGGCGAAGGTGAACGGTACCGACGACCAGCAGCTGGATTCACTGAACTTCGGCGGTATGTTCGAGGCGTGGTTCTAAGGGTCGAACGACATTGATGCCGGGTAGCGGCGATGCCCTACCCGGCCTACCGTTTTATTTCTGCCCCAACCGTGTTGCAATGCGCTCCAGCTTCATCATCAGTAGCAGCGTAATGGCCACCAGCACAATGGTCAGCGCCGCGCCGTCGGCGATATTTCCACGGTCGGTCAGGCTAAAGATAGCCACCGGCAGCGTCGTCCAGCCCGGCGGATAAATCATCATCGTCGCGCCCAACTCCCCCATGGAGAGCGATAAACTCAGCGCCAGCGCTGACACCATCCACGGCATCAATAACGGCAACGTCACGTGACGCAGACGATACCAGGGCGATGCCCCCAGACTCGACGCGACGTTTTCAATATCGACGGAAATGCGCGCCAGTCCGGTCGACACGTTACTGAAGGTAAAGGCGGAAATCAGCACAAAGTGCGCTGTCAGCACAATCCACAGGGTGCCGTTCATTTGCAATGGCCCCTGGCTGAAAGCAACCAGAATGCCCAGGCCCACGGACACTGACGGAATCGCACTCGGCAGATAGAACACCATACTTAACCATTTCTGCGTTTTCACCCCATATTGACGCAGCGCCAGCGCCGCCCAAACGCCGCAAAGCAGCGCAAACAGGCTGGCGCAAAAGCCAATCGTGAGGCTGGCAAGTAGGGCATCCCATGCCGCACCGTGCAGAGCGTTAACAAAGTGGTTCAGCGTGAAGCCACTCGGCAGAATACCGTTCCACTGCTGGCTAAGGCTGGACATCAGAATCACCGCCAGCGGCAGGAAAAAAAACACGATAAACAGTGCGCTAGCCACAACGCCCGCCGCTGCGCGTCCTTTCGGTGACCAAATTAGCATGGCTAGCTCCTTACGCCGGTACGCGATGCCGCCAGGCGATAGAGGGAGAACAGCCCCAGCGACAAGACAATGTTAATCAACGCAATCATGCAGGCGACCGTATAGTCGGACTCCAGAATCGCTTTGCTGTAAACCATCATCGGCAGGGTGTTAACCCCTTTCGCGCCAATAAACAGTACGATGCCGAACTCGTTAGTGGTCAACAGCAGGCACAGGCTACCGCCAGCCATCAGCGCCGGTAGCGCCGCCGGGAAAATCACCTGCCCAATCACCCGTAAAGGGTGAGCCCCCAGAATGCTGGCCGCCTCTAGCTGGCTTTTATCAATTTGCCGCAGCGCGGCCATCAGCGGCCGCATCACCAGCGGAGTGAACACCGTGATCTCCGCCAGAATGACGCCCTGCATCGAGTAGAGAAAATCCACCGGCGGTAGCTCAAAGGCAAACAGGCTCATCAGCGTACCGTTGAGCAGACCCGCAGACCCATAAATAAAGGTGAACGCCAGCGTAATCAGGAAGGTCGGCAGCGCAATAAAAGTATCGACGACCCGACCAATCAACTCGCTGCCGGGGAAAGGAATAAACACCAGAATCAGCGACATCACGCTGCCCAGCAGCAGGCAACCGGCGGTGGCGAAAAAGGCGATTTGCAACGTGTTCAGCAACGCGCCGACAAAGCGTTTCGAGTCGACCACCTGCCAGAAGGTCTCGAGCCCGATCTCGCCATTGGCGCCGCGTAGCGCCTGTTCAACGATGAGTGACAGAGGCCAGAAAAACAGCGTCGCCAGCACCAGCAACGGGAGCAGCAGCCACAGCAGCGGGCGTAGGTTAATCGCCGGTTTTTCCAGGGGTAAAATGAGTGACATGGTTATACCTCAATCAGGACCGCATCATCCGGTTCAAACCACAGCGCCAGCTTGTCGCCAACGCGCGGCAGCGGATTGACATGCGTCAACACCATCCGCACCGTTTCGCCAGCAACGTCACACAGCAGATGGGTTAAATCGCCCTGCCAATGCACCGATTGCAGTGTGGCGTTGAAGCGGTTGCTGTAAGCCGAACGCGGCGTCAGGCTGAGGTGCTGAGGACGAATGCACAGCAGTTTGTTGTAGCCGTGGTGGCTGCCCTGGCTGAACGCGCGAATCACCGCACCGCCGCAGCTGACGTCCACCAGCCCCGGAACCTCCGCTATCCCCAGCGCGGTGGCGGAGAGAATATTGGCGCGGCCTAAGAATTCGGCG
>OLHG01000704.1_pt1 | contig 23056 bp, 19 predicted proteins | sample 1605971 | NCBI WGS metagenome assembly OLHG01 (sample SAMN03283289) | human gut metagenome | biome: human-associated habitat; material: feces | host: Homo sapiens | place: Peru | collected 2012 | reverse complement strand
TGCGGAAGATAATATTCAGCACGCCAGATTGCACATCGTTGAGATTCAACAGTCGCGCCAGCAACAGCGGCCCCAGATCCGAAACCGTCGCCCGCACTGGGTGGCCTTTCTCGCCAAAGATATCCCACACCACCACCGGATTAGCATTAGGTTGCCAGTCATTTACACCGATATTTTTAAGCCTTGCGAGCAGTTTTTCCGACGCCGTTCCTGCCTGCGCGACGCCGGTCAGATCGCCTTTCACATCGGCCATAAACACTGGAACACCGATTTCCGACAATGACTCTGCCAGTTTTTGCAGCGTAACGGTTTTACCCGTCCCCGTTGCGCCAGTAATCAGCCCGTGACGGTTAGTCATTCCCGGCAGTAAAAACAGTTCTGTGTCTGGCGTGCGGGCAATTAACAGGGGTTCGCTCATGAGATATCCTCCAGTTTCCTGCCTGGAGTATAGGCAACGTCCGGCAAAGAGAATACGTGTAATGAAGAGAAAATAACCTAAAGCGTGTTGCCGTGATAAATCTGATACCCGAGGTCAACAGTGTTGTGGTTGTGATCGTTATTTTTAATTTTGCTCAGCAACATTTGGGCGGCCATCCGACCAATATCAAAACGGGGAGTAATTACGCTGGCGAGGCTTGGGATCATTTGCCTGCCAATCTCCAGCCCATGAAAACCCGCAATGGAAATTTGTTCTGGCACGGCGAGGTTTCGCTCGCGGCACAGCAGAAGCGCACCCATCGCAATATCGTCATTGGTGCAAAATACACCGTCTAAATCCGGGTTTGCGCTAAGGGCATCACGCATTAACTGCATTCCTAAATGAATGGATGAGATGGCGCGTGGATTCATGCGTAATGGGGAAAGATTATGCAGCATCATCGCATCGCAATACCCCTGATAACGCTGTTCATCGCGGGTGTCATCTTTGGAACCGAGATACAGAATTTTGCGCCTGACTCGCTTATCCAGCATGGTACACACCATGTCAAAAGCAGCCTGCCGATTATCAAAACCGACCTCCATATCCAGCCGTTCTCCCTGTACATCCATCAATTCCACGACCGGAATGGTGGCTGAACGCAGAAATTTCACCGTCCTGATGGTGTGATATTTTTCCGAAAGAATAATCCCGTCAATGTTATAAGAGAGCAGGTTAATCACCGACTCTTCTTCGGAATCGCGATCGTAATTGTAATTAGCAATAAGGGTCTGATAATTATGCACAGAGGTGACGGATTCTATTCCCGCGAGAATGTCAGCGAAGAGTTGATTTTGAAATGACGGAATCAAGATACCGAGGGTATAACTTTGTGCATTCAACAACATGCCGGGAGCGCGATTAGGGATATAATTGATCTCTTCCATAATTTTGGCGATGCGCTCGCCTGTTTCCTTTGCCACCTTTTTCGGCGAGCGGATATAACGACTCACGGTCATTTTTGTTACGCCAGCCAGCGTAGCGATATCCTGTAAAGAAATTCTGTGATTGCGCATAACTTCTCCCAACGTCGGGGGAATCTTCAATCTTCCCCCGAAACTACATCACAATATTTTATTCTTTCAGTGCAATACGGCGTTAATGGCTAACACGCCCAGCAAACCCATAATAGAAATAAGGGTTTCCATCACCGTCCAGGTACGCAACGTTTCACCAACCGTCAGATTAAAATACCCTTTAAATAGCCAGAAGCCAGGGTCGTTTACGTGTGACGCGATCACGCTGCCCGCACCGGTTGCCAGTACCATTAAAGCGGGATCGGCATGGGTAACGTTGATAATCGGCAACACCACACCCGCGGTGGTAATGGCCGCGACGGTGGCAGAGCCCAGAGCGATACGCAACAGCGCCGCAACAGTCCAGCACATCAATAACGGCGAAAGCGTAGTTCCGGTCATTAAGTGTGAAATATACTGCCCGACACCGCTATCTACTAATACCTGCTTAAACGCGCCGCCGCCAGCGATAATAAACACAATCATCGCGATAGCGCCTATAGAATCCCCAATGATATCCATGATTTGCTCGATGGTGCGTCCATTACGTCGGCCCAGTGTGAAAATCGCAATAACAATGGCAATAAACAGCGCAACGGCAGGGTTACCGACAAATTCAAAGAAGAGGCGCACGGTGTTAGTTTTCGGTAACGTAATTTCACAAACGGCGGCGATAGCCATCAGGATGACCGGGATCACTGCAGCAAAAATACTGTTCCAGAAGGAGGGCATCTCCTCTTCGCTAAACAGATGAGGATTAAATAAGCCTTCCGGTGGTGCTTTCTCAAAGCGAGTTAGCAGTTTAGAAAACAGCGGTCCTGCGACAATAACTGTCGGAATGGTAATGATAAATCCATACAGTAAAGTCGTTCCGAGATTAGCCTCAAAGATAGTCGCGATGGCAGTAGGCCCTGGATGTGGCGGCAGAAAACAGTGGGTTACAGAGAGCGCTGCTACCATCGGTACGCCAACATACAACAGGGGTAATCCAGATGATGCCACGATGGTAAATACCAACGGCAACAGCAGGACAAAGCCCACTTCAAAAAACATGGCGAGGCCCACAACCAGACCGGTGATCACTAGCGCCCATTGCACGCGTTTTTTACCAAAAGTAGCAATCAGCGTAGTGGCGATACGTTGTGCCGCACCCGTATCAGAAATCAGCTTGCCTAACATGGCCCCGAAACCGAGGATCATTGCCAGCCCGCCGAGCGTGCTGCCGATACCATTTTGTATAGAGTGCAGGACGGCCTGTGCATCCATCCCTTCGGCAAATCCGACGACGGCAGCGACCAGAACGAGGGCAATAAAGCCGTTAACTTTAAAGCCGATCATCAGGATAAGAAGCAGCGCGACGCCTGCCGCAATAATGATTAATGGCATAGTCTTTATCTCTTATTAGTGCCAGAAAAGCAGCGCTTTCGCGCTGCACGTAGGGTAGTAGGTGTTAAACAGCCACTAACATGCCGCCATCAACAAACAACAGGTGGCCGTTTACGAAATCAGAGGCTTTTGAAGAAAGGAACACCGCAGCACCAATCAGTTCCTGCGGATCTCCCCAGCGTGCGGCGGGGGTCCGTTTGCACAACCAGGCGGTGAAGGCTTCGTCCTCAACCAGTGCTTTAGTCATTTCTGTTTTGAAATAGCCCGGCGCAATACCGTTGACCTGAATATTGTGGCGCGCCAGCTCGACGCACATGCCGCGGGTGAGCATTTTTACCGCCCCTTTCGATGCGGCATAAGGGGTGATGGTGTCACGTCCCAGTTCGCTTTGCATCGAGCAAATATTAATAACTTTACCTGCCTTGCGTTCAACCATGTGACGAGTTACCGCTTGCGATACCAGGAACACGGCGGTCTGGTTTACTGCGATCACATCATTCCACTCTTGTTCAGGGAACTCAGTAAAAGGATGACGGCGCTGGATACCGGCGTTATTCACCAGCACATCAATGGGGCCGATGTCCTTTTCGATATGTTCAACGGCGGCATCAATTTCATGTTTATGAGTAACATTAAAAGGTGCGGCAACGGCCTGAATACCCTCCTGGTGGAGTTTTTCTACAGCAAGTTCTGCGCGTTCGGCAGTAATATCATTAATAATTATTTGTGCGCCATATTTACCCAGGCCGGTTGCCAGTAAAAAGCCAATGCCCTGTGCTGAACCGGTAATCAAGATATTTTTTCCTGCCAGTGAAAATAGATCGTTCATTGTATTATTCCTTTATTTATCTCTTAGAAAACAAGCTGGACTTTTGCTGCCTGGGTTTTATCACCGGCGAAACGTAGCGCCTCTTCCAGGTCTGTGAAGGGATATTCAGCACTCAGTAAAGGCAGTGGATTAATAACGCCATTCGCCAGCCATGACACTGCGGTATTAAATTCGCTGGTAAAACGGAAAGAGCCTTTGAGTGAAATCTCCTTACCAATCAATGTCATCATTGGGAATTCTGCCATCGCGCCTCCCATACCTACCTGCACCATTACGCCGCGTGCACGAGTGACCTCCAGACAGGTATTCACTGATGAAGGATGACCGGACACTTCAAAGCTGACATCGAAATAGCCTTTTTCCGCTTTCCAGTGATCCATGTCGTCGTTTTGTGGGTTTACGAGCACATCCGCCCCCATCTCTTTGCCCAGCGAAAGGGAACGGGGACTCACATCGGCACAGACAATTTCCGCGGCCCCCAGTGTTTTCACAGCACTGACAATCAGGCAGCCAATGGGCCCAACACCAGAAATAAATACTCGCTTGCCCTGTAACTCGCCGGCCTGATGTGCGGCATGAATCGCGACGGCTAAAGGTTCGGCAAAAGCCATAACCTTTTCGTCAGCTTTGGCCGGATAAGGGACACATTGCGACGTTTCGACCATTTTATAACGGGTAAAGCCACCATCAACATGAGGGAAATACATGGCACTGCCAAAAAAACGCATCTCTGTACACTGATTCTCGTTATGTTCAATGCAGTATTTGCAGTGACCGCACGGTTTAGACGGATTAATGGCTACCGTTTGCCCTTCATGTAATTCTGATGAGTCGCTATGAATAACTTTACCGATAACTTCATGACCTAACACCATCGGTGCCTTTATCATGAAATTACCTACTTTTCCTTCCTGATAATAATGTAAATCGGAACCGCAAATTCCACCTCGGGTTATTTGTACTAATGTTCCATTATTATTCCAATCTATCGTCTGCTCGGTAACGGCAACAGTTTTCTTGCCCGCAACAACGCAGGACTGTGTTTTCACTTGCATAAATTCCTCACTGGTCAGGTAGACACCTCGGAAGCATTTAAGCAGTTTTAATTGTCATTATTTGTGATGAAGATCACGTCAGAAAATTGTTACATTACTATGTTACGCATAACGTGATGTGCCTTGTAATTCTTATCAACAGAAATAAAAAAACGTGAAATTATTATGCCGCCAGGCGTAGTATCGCCGCAGGTAAGATGATTCAGGAGATTTTAAATGGCGGGTGAAAGCTTTATTTTGATGGGCGTATCAGGGAGTGGTAAAACATTAATTGGTAGCAAGGTTGCCGCGTTATTGTCTGCGAAATTTATTGATGGTGACGATCTTCATCCAGCCAAAAATATAGATAAAATGTCGCAAGGCATTCCATTATCTGATGAAGATCGACTTCCCTGGCTGGAACGCTTAAATGATGCTTCATACAGTCTTTATAAAAAGAATGAAACAGGATTTATTGTCTGTTCATCATTAAAAAAACAGTATCGTGATATTTTACGCAAGGGTAGCCCCCATGTTCATTTTCTCTGGTTAGATGGCGATTATGAAACTATTCTCGCGCGAATGCAGCGTCGGGCTGGGCATTTTATGCCGGTAGCGTTACTAAAAAGTCAGTTTGAGGCGCTGGAGCGTCCACAAGCAGATGAACAGGATATTGTGCGCATTGATATCAACCATGATATTGCCAATGTCACCGAACAATGTCGGCAGGCTGTGCTGGCGATAAGACAAAACAGAATATGTGCGAAAGAGGGCAGCGCCTCAGATCAGCGCTGCGAATGATTTTCAAAAATCGGCTTTCAACACCACGCGGTAACGCGCCTTACCGTCGCGCACATGCTGGATGGCGTCGTTAATTTTCGACATCGGGAACAGTTCGGTAGTCGGCGCAACCTTGCTGCGGGCGGCAAAGCGCATCAGCTTACGCAACTCATAAGGTGTACCGGTAGCAGAGCCAGAGACACTGCGATCGCCCGCAATCAGCGTAAAGGCCGGAACCGGCAACGGCGTGAGAACCGCACCGACGGTGTGGAAATTACCGCCATACGTCAGCGCCTCAAAATAAGGCTGCCAGTCGAGGCTGACGTTCACAGTATTGATAATGAGATCAAACTGCCCCGCCAGAGTTTTCAGTGCCTGCGGATCGCGGCTATTCACCACTTTATCGGCACCCATCGCCAGTACTTCCTGCTCTTTCGCCGGATTTGAACTAAAGGCTGTCACCTCGCATCCCATTGCGTGCAGAAGTTTTATAGCTATATGCCCCAGCCCGCCAATACCAATTACCCCAACGCGGCTGGTGGCAGTGATATGGTGCATCAACAGCGGTTTAAAGACCGTGATACCGCCGCACAACAGCGGTCCGGCAGATTCAATGTCGATATTTTCTGGCAGTGGAATCACCCATTGCCAGTCCGCACGCAACTTCTCGGCAAAGCCACCGCGATTCATAATCGTCGGCACCGCACCTTGCTCGCAGTTGATCTGATTACCGCTAATACAGGCATCGCAATGCCCGCAGCTGCGTGCCGTCCAGCCAATCCCGACATGCTGACCGACCTGCAAACCTTTATCCTGCGCGGCACTCCCGAGCGCCACTACGCGACCAATCACCTCATGCCCGGCAACCAGTGGATATTGTGAAAATCCCCATTCGTTATCGATCATTGACAGATCGGAATGACAGATCCCGCAGTAATCCACCTGCACTTCAACATCTTGTGGCTTCAGTTCACCGGGATCGTACTCATAAACTTCCAGTTCGCCACCCGCTTCTTTTGCGGCATAGCTTTTTATCATCGACATTTTTTGGTCCTTCTCTGGTGTGGTCTGGGAAGTGTAGAGCATGGCAGGGCGGGGTGCCTGGAGTGTGACAAAGGTTACACATCGCTGTATGCAATGCTGAAAATTTCAGCACTTAGCGAGATGCGAGCAAGCTGGCGCTTGCATGGTGGCGTGCGACAGGTATAATCCACAACGTTTTCCGCATACCTCTTCAGTGCCGAAGTGGCGAAATCGGTAGACGCAGTTGATTCAAAATCAACCGTAGAAATACGTGCCGGTTCGAGTCCGGCCTTCGGCACCATTCTTACTTCCAAGACCATCCGAGAAAGTCCAAATATCCCTTTAAAATCAATGCTTGCAGCGATTTTTTCGTCCTGCGTCTTCCGAGGTTGTCCGTTGAAATCCGGATATCATTGGGGGCATAATTGGGGGCATCTTAACTTCGATTAGAAATGTGCCCCCAAATGAAGCTCAACGCCAGACAGGTCGAGACCGCAAAGCCAAAAGACAAAACCTACAAAATGGCCGATGGTGGTGGTTTGTATCTTGAGGTTTCGGCCAAAGGTTCCAAATACTGGCGCATGAAATACAGACGTCCCTCTGACAAAAAAGAGGATCGTCTTGCGTTTGGTGTTTGGCCTACTGTGACGCTTGCTCAGGCAAGAGCAAAACGCGATGAAGCTAAAAAGCTTTTAGTACAGGGCATAGACCCAAAAGTCGTACAAAAAGAAGCTCGGGCCGAGAATTCGGGGGCATATACTTTTGAAGCTATCGCCCGAGAATGGCATGCCAGTAACAAGCGCTGGAGTGAAGACCATCGATCGCGCGTTCTTCGCTATCTTGAGCTTTATATATTCCCTCATATCGGTTCGTCCGACATTCGGCAGCTTAAAACCAGCCACCTGTTAGCCCCGATTAAAAAAGTTGATGCCAGTGGCAAACACGATGTCGCTCAGCGCCTGCAACAGCGCGTCACAGCCATTATGCGTTATGCCGTACAGAACGATTACATCGACTCAAATCCAGCCAGCGATATGGCTGGTGCGCTATCGACAACCAAAGCGCGACATTACCCTGCTTTACCTTCTAGCCGATTCCCTGAGTTTCTTGCACGTCTTGCTGCATATCGTGGCCGTGTAATGACACGGATTGCGGTCGAGCTTTCCTTGCTAACTTTTGTGCGTTCCAGTGAATTACGTTTCGCACGTTGGGATGAATTCGACTTCGATAAATCTCTTTGGCGTATACCTGCAAAGCGAGAAGAAATTAAAGGTGTGCGTTATTCGTACCGAGGCATGAAGATGAAAGAGGAACATATCGTTCCGCTTAGTCGACAGGCGATGATTTTATTAAACCAGTTAAAGCAGATTAGTGGTGATAAAGAGCTGCTTTTTCCGGGGGATCATGACGCAACTAAGGTTATGAGTGAAAACACGGTAAACAGCGCATTGCGTGCGATGGGCTATGATACTAAAACCGAGGTGTGTGGGCATGGGTTTAGGACTATGGCGCGTGGTGCGTTGGGGGAGTCGGGGTTATGGAGTGATGACGCGATAGAGAGGCAACTGAGCCACTCAGAGCGTAATAATGTACGTGCGGCATATATCCATACCTCCGAGCATTTGGATGAGCGGCGTTTAATGATGCAGTGGTGGGCTGATTATTTGGATATGAACCGTAATAAATATATTACGCCTTATGATTATTCAAAATACAAAGAAATACTTAAATAAAAATAGTTATTGGTTGATTTTTAAAATGAGTGTTAAGTAACATAATCTGGAGTTTTTAATTGTTAGTTGCTATAATAAAAATCAACGTGAAGTGAGTGTGATTAACATGGCTGAGTTATTGCGAGAGCAGGAAGTTAAAATAGCCCTAATTGAATGGTTATATAAAAAAGGCATGCTTAGTGATGCAACGATCATTAATGAAATGGTTGTTGCTAACTGGAGCAGAAGAGCTGATTTGGCTATTGCCAATGGAAGCCTACAAGCTTTTGAAATAAAAAGCGATTTTGACTCTCTTAAGCGCTTGGATGGTCAGTTAAAAATTTTTAAATCTAGCTTCGAAAAAGTTACAATTGTGTGCGCGCCAAAATTTACCAGTGAAGTATCTAAACGGGTTTCATCAGATGTTGGCGTTGTAGAATTTCAATCTAATAATAGTAGCGTACGCTTTAAAATAATTCAAAAAGGAAGGGTTTGCTCTCGCTTAAATAAATTTGTTTATTTGGGTTTTTTGCTTAAGTCTGAGCTTAAAGATCTGCTTAATCAGTATGGAATTACATTTTCAAATGAACTACATAGGGATTGTCTTGAGGTTTTGGCATCTAAGTTATCTTTAAACAAGATTAGAGAATTTGTCATTACATCTATTAAAAATAGGTATCATGCGACATCTAATGATTTTTTATCTAGACTCCATGGTAATCAAGAAATATCTATAAACGATCTTGCCTTATTGAGCAAAGCTAAAAGAAGGAATAATTCTTTGGTTAAGTTTGAGTTTAAGGCTTGTTCGGAGAAATCTTTAAATGAATACCATAAGGTTGATGTTGACTCTATAGTTAGGAAATATGGCGATGATGTTTCCTATATTCCGGAAAAAGTACTTAAAAGGGTTGTGGGCTAGGGAAGGCTAACCTTCCCTAGTTTTTTATTAGATAAGATCTTCCTCATCATGATCAAAGCCATACTGTAGAGCTTCAGATAGCTCAATTTGCTTATTTAAGTGTAGATTCACTCGAACAGCAATCCATTTAGCTGGACTTCCCATACCTGCTATATCCCCTATAGCAGCATTTCTTATCATTGCAGCTCCCCAAGAGTCCTCCCTTTGATAATGTGGATACTCTGCCAAAATTGATTTCGCAGCTTCAATGAACCCTTCTTTATTCATCCCAGGGCGGCGCTCGAAATACCATGAATCATTTAACGCTATATCAATTCTAGGAACATATCGCCCAATTATGTTGTCATACACTACTGAATGAATTGAACCATGATCGCCATAAATAGCGACATCACTTCCACCAATATTTTGATGCAATTCTCTCTCAATAACATCAATATATCCGGACTGTCCATTTTCACGGCAAAAATTTGTAACTGAACTAGGGAAGCTTGTTGCTAGCACACTAATTATGGCTTCAGGAATCTCAGTTCTAATCTGATTAATCGAATTTATTGCTGCAGCTGTTATAGCAGATACATTCCCTCTAATGTAGCCCAAATCTATGAAAACTATGGCATTTTCTGGAGAGTTCATCGATACTAGTGACGTCAGGGTTTTATTAATGTCTGTATTTAGATTTCTAATTCTAAATGCAATTGAACCTTTAAGTTCCTCTAAAACCCTGGCTTGGATAGATATATCTCTAAGTTTTGCTGAATCCGGCATCTGGACTACTGGAATAATATTATCATTTCTGGAACAAAACTCTATCCAGTTTTTAAAACCATTCTCAGGAGAGAGTAGTTCGAAGCTTGACGCGCAATGATGAGAATTATCCTTTGTGACATCCAAAATAAATGGGAGATTACTCATCACTTCTAAACTTTTATCTAACGATACCTGTATTTCTTCCGAGCGAGGCCATTTCCCCAAAGAAATTAAAGGTAATATTTTTTTCTTATTCTCATATGATAAATTATTCAGTCCGGTCATTTCTGCTGATCGTGTTCTTAGGGCTGGATAGTATGAGTAATTTTCAAAATATACTTTCATATTTAATTAGCCTCCGAATCGATATTTTCTGGTCGGCTTGCTGTTCTTGGCATAGCGTTAATTTGGGGGTTCTGAGTAGCAAGATAAGCAGCTATACTTTCCATCTTCTCTTTCTGTTCTGAAGTTCTTGCAAGTTCTTTAATCAATTCTTTGTTTTCAGCCATCAAGTTTTGATTGGATTCATTATGACTCTTGATTACCTCCATATTACTTTTTATAACATTCGTGTGGTTGTTGCTAATTGCTTTAATCGTTCTGTGTGTAAACCATCCAATAAGTAAAGCAGCTAACCATCCAGAACAAACGAGCAACCATTGTGAAATATCTTGGTTGCGGATGAAGCTAGTAGCAATAGTGATTATGGTCCCAACAACGCCAATTAATCCATATACATGATTCAGCATCCTTTAACTCTCTCATGCCACGAATTCTTAAGGATCTTGCGACACTGACAAGAACCACCTTACATCAATCTATTTTTTGCATATTTTTCAGGATAGTGCCATCAAAAAAGACAGTTTTGGACCATAGGCCATAGATTTTCTTCATTATGCTCCAATGTATTAACGAGGTATGTACTGAAGGCACTTTGACTACACAAATAATTAACTAACTTGTCGGTTTGCGCGCGGTGCTTTCCCCGCCTCGCCCGCCCGCTTTGCGGGGCGGTTTTAATGCAGTTGCACTGACACGCTCAGGCCGTGCCGGGAATGGCGCGGTATACAGAAAATGAGGCAGGAAAACGCATGCAAAGCCATGCACCTTATCGATGCATGGCTTTTTTCAGTAAAAACAGGCGGATTTTCGGGGAATTTTACACAGACTGACGTGATGCCAGTTGCGCACTTTTACGCGAAAAAATCATGTTCTGCGCAGGAGTGAATTTTTCACGGCTGTCATCCACCGAAGCCGCGTCAGGCCTGAATCCGATGGTCGTTAAAATGTCGCTATCCTGTGCGGAATAATTAATTTTTTCCCCCTTCGCAAGCCAGGACAGAAGGGCTTCACGCAGGGCATCTGTGGCACGCTGTATGGCACAGTTTCGGGCAATGGCCGTCAGCTCACTGTAGCCTATCAGCTCCGGTGCCAGTGCGGCCGCCAGTGCTGTGCCGTGCTGCTGCATAAAATCATTCAGCCGGTCGCGGATGCTGATGTGCTGAACGGCTTCATGCGAACGAATATAACGACCGGCGGCCTGATTCACCTGCCATTTTCTGACTTCGATAATATTGCGTAATTCGTCCAGGCGACTGACGTTTCTGCCTTCGCACCAAAAGTATGTAAATAGACCTCAACTGAGGTCTTTTTTTATGCCTGAAATCCAGTGTTTATCTATCTTTCCCGCTATATTAACTCTCTCAAGGTCAACCGATATCAACGTACATCTACCAACATATGTTGGTACAGATGATGGTATTTCCGGTTCGATAATGCTTGTACCAACAGGGAGGGAATACGCATGGCATTAACAGATATCAAAGTCAGAGCAGCCAAGCCAGCGGATAAGCAATATAAGCTGACTGATGGTGGCGGTATTCATCTGCTTGTCCATCCAAATGGTTCTAAGTACTGGCGTTTGCAGTACCGTTATGAGGGAAAGCAAAAAATGCTGGCACTTGGGGTTTATCCTGAAATCACACTAGCGGATGCCAGAGTACGTCGTGACGAGGCGCGTAAGCTGCTTGCGAATGGCGTCGATCCGGGAGACAAAAAGAAAAATGATAAGGTTGAACAGAGTAAAGCACGAACCTTTAAAGAAGTCGCGATTGAGTGGCATGGCACCAATAAAAAGTGGTCTGAAGATCACGCCCATCGTGTGCTAAAAAGTCTTGAAGATAATCTTTTTGCAGCGCTTGGTGAACGTAATATCGCTGAGTTAAAAACTCGAGATTTATTAGCACCTATTAAGGCCGTAGAAATGTCTGGACGTCTTGAAGTGGCCGCTCGTCTTCAGCAGCGCACTACAGCCATCATGCGCTATGCAGTGCAAAGTGGGTTAATTGATTATAACCCGGCACAAGAGATGGCTGGGGCGGTTGCTTCCTGTAATCGACAACATCGTCCCGCGCTTGAATTAAAGCGCATCCCTGAGTTGCTTACAAAAATAGATAGCTATACTGGTAGGCCGCTAACCCGATGGGCGACAGAACTCACTTTGCTGATCTTTATTCGGTCCAGTGAGCTGCGTTTTGCTCGTTGGTCAGAGATCGATTTCGAAGCGTCTATATGGACTATCCCACCGGAGCGGGAGCCTATTCCTGGAGTGAAACATTCCTGTAGAGGCTCAAAAATGCGTACAACGCATCTAGTGCCTCTTTCAACGCAAGCTCTTGCAATTTTAAAGCAGATAAAACAGTTTTATGGGGCCCATGACTTGATATTTATTGGTGATCACGATTCGCACAAACCCATGAGTGAGAATACGGTAAATAGTGCGTTACGGGTCATGGGGTATGATACAAAAGTAGAGGTTTGTGGTCATGGCTTTCGAACAATGGCCTGTAGTTCATTGGTCGAATCAGGTTTGTGGTCTCGTGATGCTGTTGAACGTCAGATGAGCCACATGGAGCGAAATTCAGTGAGGGCCGCGTATATCCATAAAGCAGAGCATCTGGAAGAACGGCGATTGATGCTACAGTGGTGGGCCGATTTTCTGGATGTAAACAGAGAAAGGTTTATCAGTCCATTTGAATATGCAAAGATTAATAATCCATTAAAACAGTAATCATCCCGGGCAAATGCCCGGGAATTATTCTAGGATTATTTTCTTTGTTAAAAAAGATAAACGGTATTAACTGATGTATTTACTATTTACCGCTCCCTGCAGGGGGGATTATCAGAATCCGCGTTTTATATACATTCAATAAAAAAGTAACCTCATAAAAATCCTGCACTCACAGGGTGATGCGGGATAACTGACGTAAGGAGTGCTGCAGGGATTTGATGGTCCCTTGTGCTGATATGAATACGGATATTTTATACAGAATACTTTTCAGTACAAGCGACTGTATTACAGTTTGCCATATATGATTACCTGTGATCAGGAAGAATAAGTGGCTGAGGTTTCAAACTGTCTGCCGGTATATTCCTCTCACCCTTAAAAACCATAACAGGTTAATTATCTTCGTCTGTCAGCGGATTGAATGGCGGTATATTTTCAGTACAAATACCGGTCATCCACTGAAAAATACCTGCGAAATGACGGGCACTGATTTTTCTACTGACGGGCTGATGAGACGTTATGTCACTGGCGGTAATAATCAGTGGCACACTGTAGCCTCCCTGCACATGACCATAATGATGAACAGGATTGGCACTGTCGCTGACCGACAGCCCAAGGCCAGAAAAGTAAAGCATGGCGAAATGACGTGAGTACCGGCGAAGGATACCATCAAGCTGGCCAAGAAAGTTATCCAGTTTACTGATGCTGGCGAGGTAACAGGCAATCTTTCGGGGATACTGCTCCAGGTAATTATTCGGCCAGGAGTTAAGGCTGTCACACGGATTTGGATGAGAACCCATCATGTGCAGGAAAATTATCTTCGGAGAGGATGTATCCTCCAGCGCACGTTCTGTTTCCTGTAACAACAGTTTGTCATCTGTTTTACGGGAAGCGAAGCTGCCTTTCTTGAGGAAAGTGGCATGCTCCGCATCAGAAGCAATAACAGAGATGCGTGTGTCATGCTTCCCCAGTTTTCCTTGATTGGATATCCACCATGTGCTGTATCCTGCTTTTGCTGCCAGCGCTACCACATTGTTGCCGGAATCAGGGTTCTGCTCATAGTCATAAATCAGTGTCCGGCTCAGGGAAGACACTGTACTGGAGGCTGTCGAGGTATAATCGTCAATAAATAAACCGGGTGCCGTATTCAGCCACGGTGTGGTTGGTACAGGATAGCCATACACTGACATATAATCCCTGCGCACACTCTCACCAGTGACAATAACAATCGTATCATATAACGGTGCTCCCGGCTGGATTTTCCAGTTGTCAGCCCCGTGCTGACTCAGTTGTTCATAACGCTGCATTTCACGTAATGTGTCAGTTGTCCCCACAACTGTTCCTTTAACCATCCGCAATGGCCAACGGTTTACAGAGCATAATACGAATAGCCGTAGAGCCAGCCAGTTACGGTGGTCGCGATGGTGTGTCCGCCAGAAAATCACCACGAATACCAGAATCGCGGCACTGACCAGAAAATGATAAACAGGAAACACGGGGAGGTTCACTTTGCTTTCTCCTGTAGTATTTTCTGTAGGTTCTGAACCGGTTCGAGCGGGGTTGTGAGGCTGATGGCAATCCCCGGGCTCTTCCTGCATGTTACACTGATACTGCAACAGGGGGCCTTCGCTCCTCTGACATTACTCAGTATTTTCACTACTACACCCCATCTGCCATCCATAACAACCGATTCACCCCCTCGGGAGGCGTTGTTGCCCGTCACCCGGACAGGCATCGTTATGGACTTCTCTTGTTGCACGATCGATCAATTGTTATGCATGCTGACACCACTACCCCGGTGGGTATGACCGATGCCTTTCTCACTCTCTTCCCGGTCATCGTTGGCCTTCCCCGTTATTGTGGCGTGTCGGCACCATCGACGGCATTTCGATGGCTGCTCAGTGTTCACTCACGTTACGGCCCGCATAACCCATTGACTTCCTGAAGAAGTCGTTTCAGGGAGAGATTCAGCCCTTTTGTTACCTCCTGGACCGCTTCCTGTCCTTCCTGTTGGAGCGAGAGTTAGTCGGGGCGGACTTTCACCGACGGAAAGATCGTGCATTTCAAGGCACACACAACAATATCTGCGAGCGTGCTATCCGTCCGGTCGTTATGGGACGAAAGGCCTGGTTGTTCGCTGGTTCACTGATGTCCGGGAACCGAGCGGCACAGATAATGAGCCTTCTGGAAACAGCAGTCTGGAGCCACATGCTTGGCTGACGGACGTCCTAACGCGTCTGCCGGAGTGGCCGGAGGAGAGGTTGGCAGAGTTACTGCCTCTTGAGGGCTTTACCTTCTTTGGGTAAGTGATACCTGCCGTCAGGTGTTTGTGCACCGGGCCATAACCTGCAGTTGGGAATTGAACGCCTGACAACAGGAAATGAGCTAGAGCAGTAAACACGCGGGCTGACAATGGGTCAGAATATGAGTCTGCCCGGCGTTATTCCTGGGGTCAGTACTTCAGATCCAACCTCCGGTACCAGACTAGCTAGCCCCTACGCAACCAAATAAATCAACCATCGTAAGAGTGCAATCGTTCATATACACTGCCGGTGATGGGCTGAAAAATGCGTTAATGTTGAGTTCTTCGAACCCTTACTAATTAAGGGACATAGCCAGATACGCAACTGGCTGATGCAAGCAGTCTGATGTCTTTAGATTCGCTGGCCTGCGGGCATGACAATGTCAAACAGTCAAAGATTGTGGCGTTGACGGTCAGTCTTGGGGACAAAAAAGCTCAGTATTCTCGTTGGCAACCAGATAATTTAACAGTTGATGCTGAAACGAAATAGGCATCTTGGTTGTGGTGTTTGTAACAAACTATCAGATACAAAAATATGCTCAATTTGTGACATCAGTAACAAAACGCGTTTTGTTATGTGGATTGCTTGTTTTTTGATCTGGTATAACAGGTATAAAGGTATACAGAAAAGCAAAGAAATACTGCAAAGGAAAACAGCTATAACGTAAGCTAAAGTAATAACCTCTCAGTCTTTCCTCATTTGACTATGGGAGTTTTATTCAACCTGAACGGACTACGAAAATGAGCACAATGAATAAGTCAATTTTTGAAGCAGGGTTGAACTGTGCCAGTGGTGGAATATCTGGCGAACATTGTTTTTTGTTGGTGACCCAAAACTGTAGGTGGGTATCAGTTTATCTTTCATAGAGTGAAATATGTTAAGAAGAAATGGAGGAAAAGATTGTACTGATTAGGTATTGATAACAATCAATAGTACTGGCGTATCTGAAGACAATATAATTATTGCTGGATATTGTTGAGGCTCCCTAATATTTACTTTAAGGGCTATATTGGAATAACACAGGAAATAAATATGACAACAGCATGGTATAAACAAGTTAATCCACCACAACGGAAAGCTCTTTTTTCCGCATGGCTTGGATATGTATTTGATGGCTTTGATTTTATGATGATATTTTATATTCTTCATATTATAAAAGCAGATCTTGGCATTACGGATATTCAGGCTACTTTAATAGGGACAGTGGCCTTCATAGCCAGACCTATTGGAGGTGGTTTTTTTGGTGCCATGGCTGATAAATATGGTCGTAAGCCAATGATGATGTGGGCAATTATCATTTACTCAGTCGGAACAGGCCTTAGCGGTATTGCTACAAACTTATATATGCTCGCAGTTTGCCGTTTTATTGTTGGCTTAGGGATGTCTGGTGAATATGCATGTGCTTCAACTTATGCGGTAGAAAGTTGGCCTAAAAATCTTCAATCTAAAGCTAGTGCTTTTTTGGTAAGTGGTTTTTCTGTTGGAAATATTATTGCGGCACAAATAATCCCTCAGTTTGCTGAAGTATATGGATGGAGAAACTCTTTTTTTATAGGCCTGTTACCAGTTTTACTAGTTCTTTGGATCAGAAAAAGTGCTCCAGAAAGTCAGGAGTGGATTGAAGATAAATATAAGGATAAATCAACATTTTTGTCTGTCTTCAGAAAACCACATCTTTCAATCTCTATGATCGTTTTCCTCGTCTGTTTTTGTCTATTTGGTGCAAACTGGCCGATAAACGGACTACTTCCTTCCTACCTGGCAGATAATGGAGTTAATACAGTGGTTATTTCAACTCTGATGACAATAGCAGGTTTAGGAACACTGACAGGTACAATATTTTTTGGTTTTGTTGGTGATAAGATTGGTGTAAAAAAAGCCTTTGTAGTCGGTCTAATAACTTCATTTATTTTCCTTTGTCCTCTTTTTTTTATTTCTGTGAAAAACTCTTCTCTTATAGGATTATGTCTCTTTGGATTAATGTTTACAAATTTAGGTATTGCAGGGTTGGTTCCAAAATTTATATATGATTACTTTCCAACAAAATTAAGAGGATTAGGGACCGGTCTTATTTATAACTTAGGGGCAACTGGAGGAATGGCCGCACCTGTATTAGCTACATACATTTCAGGATATTATGGCTTAGGTGTTTCATTATTCATTGTTACGGTTGCATTCTCTGCCGTATTAATTTTGTTAGTTGGTTTTGATATTCCAGGTAAAATTTATAAACTATCCATGGCTAAATAATTGGAGGCTTTATGATTAATTATGGCGTTGTTGGTGTTGGATACTTTGGCGCTGAATTAGCTCGTTTTATGAATATGCATGATAATGCAAAAATTACATGTGTATACGATCCTGAAAATGGAGAAAATATTGCCCGTGAATTGCAGTGTATCAATATGTCAAGCTTGGATGCTTTAGTCTCAAGTAAATTAGTCGATTGCGTGATCGTAGCCACCCCAAATTATCTGCATAAAGAACCAGTAATTAAAGCAGCAAAGAATAAGAAGCATGTTTTTTGTGAAAAACCAATTGCATTAAGTTATGAAGATTGTGTGGATATGGTCAAAGCGTGTAAAGAAGCTGGTGTGACCTTTATGGCTGGGCATATTATGAATTTTTTCAATGGGGTTCAATATGCACGGAAGTTAATTAAAGAAGGTGTTATCGGCGAAATATTATCATGTCATACCAAGAGAAATGGCTGGGAAAACAAACAAGAGAGACTTTCCTGGAAAAAGATGAAAGAACAATCTGGTGGACATCTATATCATCATATACATGAGTTAGATTGTGTTCAGCATTTACTTGGAGAAATACCAGAGACGGTTACTATGATTGGTGGAAATTTGGCCCATTCTGGTCCAGGATTTGGCAATGAAGATGATATGTTATTTATGACCTTGGAATTCCCGTCAGGAAAACTAGCAACCTTAGAGTGGGGGAGTGCATTTAACTGGCCGGAACATTATGTCATCATCAATGGAACTAAAGGCTCTATTAAAATTGATATGCAAGAAACAGCAGGGTCACTTAGGATTGGCGGTCAGACAAAGCATTTTTTGGTCCATGAAACACAAGAAGAAGATGATGATCGTCGGAAAGGCAATATGACCTCAGAAATGGATGGCGCTATAGCATATGGTCATCCAGGAAAAAAAACACCATTATGGCTTGCCAGTTTAATAAGAAAGGAGACGTTATTCCTCCATAATATCCTCTGTGGTGCAAAACCTGAAGAAGATTATATTGACCTTCTCAATGGTGAGGCGGCCATGTCGGCGATTGCTACTGCTGATGCTGCCACTCTTTCAAGATCGCAGGACAGGAAAGTGAAAATCAGTGAGATCATTAAACATACATCAGTAATGTAAAAACTATACGCCTCTTGATTTAATTCAGGAGGCCTTTTATGTATGATTAAGAATTTTATCTTCGATAGTCTCATAATTTTAGCAGTGCCATTTATGATAAAAACATCCCTTAAAACCAATCTAATCTTTTTCTTCTTCTGTGTATTTGTTCCCCGTATGGCATCATAATTTACGCTACGTAATACGGGATAGTTACGATACGCAGCGATAGCGCTAAGTTTTAGTTAAAATCCCCCATCAGCGGGATATGGGGATCTCTGGGAGGTTCAGGTTTTAGCATCGCGACTTTAATACGACAGACGCTGGTGACGATGATGCAAAGTAGTGACTCTTCCGAATAAGTTTCCCACAGACCAATTGGCGCGCGCTTCGCAATAACATCTCCCTTCGCCCAGTCTTGGGAAAAGTAGATACGTTCAAACTGTGTACGCTGTTTCGTCTCACAGTTCACGAGATTGATGACCGATGAACTGGCAATATAAACCTTGCAGTGGCGATCGAGCATTACAATGAAAACCATCCGCATAGTGCGTTAGGTTATCTCTCACCAAGGGAATATAGACGTCAGCGCGTAACGTCAACTTAAGATACAACGACAGTCTGAATATCGTGGGTCAAGGACAGTCCTAAACATATTTGTTTTATACTCGTGCAAGCAACACTAAAGGTAAGATATCTATATTAACCTACTTAAAGTGATGACATTAAGATGATTTCGGTCCCCCCTGATAGCTGTCTCTTGATCAGATCTCCTGATCAAGAGACTTCATCACCAGGTAACCCTCAACCATATCCTGAAGTCTGAACCAGCCATCCCACATGACTACCCAACCGGGGCGACCTGTGCGTTTGCTGTTATGCCATCGCCCCAGTTTCGCCAGTTTCAGACAGGCCCATTTCAGTGTCGGCGTCTGTGAAGGAAGCGGTTTTCCTTCCAGCTAAACCCACAGCAGTTTCCACTCTGTCGGCGTCAGTATTTTCTCACAGCTGTCATTTTGTGTTTCTTCACTGATACCTCCCTGCCGCAGGCCCAGCACCCGCACCGCGATAAACGCCTTGATAACCACCATGCGCTCAAGGTTATCCCGGGTCTGCATTCGCAGCGATTCCATACATGTACCACCACTTTTCCACGCCTTGTGGTATTCCTCTATCAGCCAGCGTCGCTCGTAATGGCTGACGATACGTCGCGCATCGGCGGCACTCGCCACTTTTTCTGACGTCAGCAGATGCCAGCAGGCACCGTCCTCTGCCTGCTCCCGGAAACAGACATACGTGAGCGGGAGCGCCTGGCCGCTGTTGTCGGGATTTTTTATGCTGACTTCGCTGTAACTGATGAACATCCGGGCCTGGCGGGCTGCCCGCCCGCCTTTTTGCATCACATTCAGCGTGTGACTTCCCGCGGTTGCCAGGACTTCCGGCAGTTCGAAGAGCTTGCCGGGTGCTTCTTTCCAGCCGGCGATTCTGTGCAGCACGCACCACGAAGCGCTGCCCGTGGCTGACTTTATAATGCAGGTAATGCCAGATATCCGCTTCCCGGTCACAGACAGTGATTGCCCGTTTCTGTATCTCCCCCAGCCGTTCGGCCATGCGCTCCGAAGCCTGCTGCCAGCGGTAACTTTCTTTTTCTTCACAGGGACGTTCTTTTCGCTGGTGCTTAACACCGTAGGTGTCCGTGGCACGACTCCAGCGCTGCTGTTCGATAAGACCGACTGGCAGGGTGCTGTCGGGGGCGTACATCAGGACAGAGTGAGCCAGCAGCCCGCGCGTCTTCGGATTAGTGGTGGTGTCTTCCAGTGCGAGGAGCAGCGGATGAGCCTCACATGCCCTTGCAGTGGCGGTAAATCCGGCTTCGGCAATGGCTTCCGGGGACACAGACGGGTTACGTATCAGGCGGTACGCACTTTCAACCTGAGCAGTGGAGTGGGATGATTTCACAATAGAAAGACCTGCATGCTGAGCGAGAGAAGAGGCCAGTGACACAAGGCGTCGTGTACGACGCGGATCACCGAGACGGGCATGTCCAAACTGCTCGTTATCCCATGAATAACAATCAGAAAGTACCATAACAGACCCGAAGAAAATGAAATATAAGAAAAGATCAACGGGTGAAGAAAAAGTTCAAAAAATCGCTGCCGGGGAGGAAGGAAACTACCGGATGGAAAGAGTCCCCCTAAAGCAGACTGACAGACATCACAAATCCCCGGGTGGGGATTTGTGTATAAGAGACAGCCTGATAGGGGGAGCGCATACATTATGCATACATACTCTCGGATATTGTAAAAGTTTTTTATATAATTACTAAGTTAGCTACCATCAATAAAATATTGACGTTAGCAGGTAACATCAACTTAACATATAAAAATATTCTTAGGTGAACGTAACTGTTCAAGATAAAATAAAATCATCGCTTAAAAAGAAAAACACTCTCTTTGTTATATACGTACTCTGATAAATGCCAGATAAAAATATTAATTTTCATAAAAATATAATGCCATATATTATGATGCTATACATCTCACATATTCAATTCAGATATATTTTAATTTTGCCGATAGTTCTTGACACGCATCAAGAACCAAAGTTGAATAATATTCAATTTTTTCTTTAGGTATCTGAATTTCCACGCCACTAATGCTGATAGCTGCAATTACTTCACGAGTCTGATTAAATACCGGAGCAGCAATACAATAAATTCCCGGTGAATCCTCTGCGTTATCAAAAGCCCATCCACGTTCACGAATACGTGCAAATTCCTGTATTAGATCAGATTTACGAGTGATAGTTGTTTGCGTAAATCGTGGCAACGTTTCCTCAGGCAACAATGTGTCAATGACGTCTTGAGGTAACCACGCACATAAAGCCTTACCAACTCCAGAACTATGGAGTGGCAACTTCTTGCCTACCCACGTTCTGATGCCAATTGGTTGTGTACTCTCGAGTTTCAAAATATAGATTGGAGCGACTTCATCGAGAATGCCCAGATGGCAGATAAGATCAGTACTGTCTCTCAGTTTTTCTAGAACCGGCCTCGCTACCTTACTGATGTCAAACTGCTCCAGAGATCGATTCCCCCATTCATACAATTTCAGCCCAAGAAAAAAACGCCCTCTTTCCTGACGTAACAGATGATGTTCGACAAGGGCATTCAGTAAAGATGATGTGCTGCTTTTTGGCAGATCCAGATCCTGCTGGATCTGGCTGAAGGTGGCGCCTGGAGAGCTAAAAAGGTAATTGCAGACTCTGACAGTTTTATCGAGTGCTGGTACCGATGTTCTGATGGTTTGATTATTCATAAAAAAATATGATTCCTTACAATACTGAATAGTATACCCCATTCCCCCTTGATGCGCAGCGGCGCTTAGCACACATATTATACATGGCCTCCGCGTACCGGCATGCCTCTATAAACCTGACTTATTTCACACTTTTCATATCGCATTGTAAAAACATTTGACATGCAAAACCTGAATTTGATTCACTTTATTCAGCATAAAGAACTTATGTTCCATATACAGAACTTAGTGAGAGTGATATGTTGACAGCGTTTAGAGGTATTTTCCCGCCAGTTCCTACTATTGTTGACGCACAAGGGAAACTAGATAAGGCTGGCATGGCCCGGATGATCGACCATGTTTTAGAAAATGGTGCAAACGGGATGTTGATCCTTGGCAGTGGGGGAGAATTCTCACAATTTTCTTCCCAGCAACGAAAAGAGATAGCTGCATTTTGCTTAAGTCATGTAGATGGCAAAGTGCCTGTTCTGGTGGGGATCGCCTGCGCGGGAACTGCAGAAACTATTGATTTAGGACATCATGCACAGGAGCACGGAGCTGATGGTGTGCTGGTGGTGAATCCGTATTATGCAAAACTCAGCGATGATGCCCGGTTTATGCATTACAAATCTATTGCCGATTCACTTAAAATTCCAGTGTTTCTCTATAACTTTCCTGATCTGACCGGTCAGGATATTGGGCTTGAGGTCATTACCCGACTGGCCCGGGAAGTTCCAAATATCGTGGGTATCAAGGATACCATCGATAATATCAGCCATACCCGGGAAGTCATCAACCGTGTACATGCTTTTCGTCCGGATTTCATTATATTCAGCGGATATGACGAATATATGCTGGATACCCTGTTACTGGGCGGCCATGGTGGTATTCCGGCGACATTCAATTTTGCTCCAAATATCACACGTGGTATTTATCAGGCCGTTATGGAAAATGATCTTGATAAAGCGCGTTATTTTCAGCAACAACTGGCAAAACTGTCTCCGTTATACACACTGGAGCAGCCTTTCTTTGGCGTGATAAAAACTGCCATCAAACTGAGTGGACTGGACATATCTACTGCAGTTATGGCACCGGCTCTTC
>OLHG01000703.1_pt1 | contig 23072 bp, 19 predicted proteins | sample 1605971 | NCBI WGS metagenome assembly OLHG01 (sample SAMN03283289) | human gut metagenome | biome: human-associated habitat; material: feces | host: Homo sapiens | place: Peru | collected 2012 | reverse complement strand
GGTAATATTGGTTCTAAAGTTACGATGAAATATCCTTGTTGTGTATTAAAAGGGGATAACTCAAGTGGCACATGTATTACCATAAGTGTTGCTAAAAATAATCAAGAACAAGATACTGGTGCTAAAATGATACATTTAGGAAAAAATACAACAAGTAATATCGTATCAAAAAGTATTGCCAGTCTTGGAGGTGCTGCTAACTACAGGGGTAAGGTATATATAGATACTAATGCAACTAATAGCAATGCTATAGTAAAATGTGATACCTTAATTTTAGATGATTTATCAAAAAGCGATACATTCCCTAATAATATTGTCAAAAATAAAACTTCTTTTATTGAACATGAAGCAACTGTATCAAGAATAAGTGAAGATAAACTTTTTTATCTTGAATCAAGAGGAATACCAAGAGAAAAAGCCATCGAACTTATTGTTCTAGGCTTTGCTGAAAAGTTTAGAGAAGAATTACCTTTAGAATACGCTGTAGAATTAAATAATTTACTTAAACAAAACTTTTAGTTTTGTTTTTTTAATTGATTATTAGTTATAATAAAAGCAACAATACTTAAAATAAGTCCAATTATTAAATCATTATTAAGAATAATTTTATAGTTTATTAAACCTGGGATTGTAGATATAACAAAACCAAGTATAGCAAAGTAAGTATAACCAAAATATTTATTTAATAGAAAATTAATTATTTTTGATAGTAAAAAAATAGAAAGTGCTATACCGATAAAAATAGGAATTAAATAATTTATATTCAAAGTATTAATACTAATTAAATAAATATTATAAAAACCTAATATACTAAGAATAACAGTAGAACTTATCCCTGGGATTATCATAGAACAACCTATGATAAATCCTATTATTAAAAGGTAGATAATGTTTATATTTGTAACAATATTATTTGTTTTACATTTTAAAAAGAGTATTCCTATAAAAAATGTAAACATAAATATCAAGGTATATCTTTTTTTAAATCCTTTTTTAGAAGCTTCTTTAAATAAAGAAGGAATTGTACCAAAGATAAAACCAACAAAAACAAGAGTTGTTATAACATTGTAGTTATTATAAAAATAAAAAATAACATTACTAAATAAAAATGTTCCAAAAAGTACTCCAATAGCAATAGGAAATAAAAATTTAAAGTTAGATTTAAAATCTTTAAAAATATTACTTATTGAATTTATACATTTTTCATATAAGTTTAAACTTACAAGTAGGGCACTTCCACTTATTCCTGGGGTGATATTAGCTATACCTACAAAAAAACCTTTTATAAAATTTTTCATATTTTTTTTCCTCTTTAAATAATATTCAAGTAAGAAGAAAAACATCACTAAAATGTTAATGATGTTTTTTGATAAAAATAATTAAAGTATGTTTGGGGAATGTTTCAAAACATGTATTTTTAACTATTATACGTGAATAATAATGAATTTAAGTAACGAGGATAAAATATATGAAGTATTTTTTACTTTAAATTATTTTATCTAATATATATTATGAAGTTAACAATTTTGTTTATAATATTTTTAACTAGTAAAGATAAAATATTTTATTTTTCTTTTATTTATTGTATAATTAATATGAATAAAAACTTGAAAGGACGTGTTTTATGGAACAAAAAATAATGGATGGAAATAGTGCGTGTAGTTATGTATCTTATAATTTTACAGAAGTAGCAGGAATATATCCGATAACACCAGCTTCCACTATGGCTGAAAAAGTTGATGAGTATAGTGCAAGCGGTAAAACTAATATGTTTGGGGATGTTGTAAAAGTAGTTGAAATGCAAAGTGAAGCAGGTGCTGCTGGGGTAATTCATGGTGCCCTACAAAATGGAGTTTTAGCAACCACTTTTACTGCAAGTCAGGGATTATTATTAATGATACCTAATATGTATAAAATGGCAGGAGAGATGTTGCCATGTGTTATGCATGTTGCAGCTCGTTCATTATCTACTCATGCTTTAAGTATTTTTGGAGATCATCAAGATGTATATGCTACTCGTTCAACAGGTTTTTGTATGTTAGCATCTTCTTCTGTACAAGATACTGCATACTTAAGTGGAATAGCTCATTTATCTGCTATTGAAGCAAGTTTACCTTTTATGCATTTTTTTGATGGTTTTAGAACTAGTCATGAAATAAACAAAATAAATATTTTAGAAATGGAAGACTTTAAGAATTTATTAAATAAAGAAACTTTAAAAAAATTTAGAGATAGAGCACTCAATCCAAATAAACCAAATACTAGAGGAACAGCACAAAATGATGATATATATTTTCAAGCTACTGAAATTAGAAATAAATACTATGATAAAGTTCCTGATATAGTAAATGATTATATGGATAAAATAAATAAAATAGCAGGTACAGATTATAAACCATTTAATTACTACGGTAGTACGAATGCTAAAAAAGTAATAGTAGCAATCGGTTCAGTATGTGAAACTATAAAAGAAGTAATTGACTCATTAGATGAAGAATTAGGTCTTATTGAGGTTCATTTATATAGACCTTTCAGTACTAAGTATCTTAAAAATGTATTACCTAGTTCAGTAGAAAAAATTGCTGTTCTTGATAGAACAAAAGAGTTTGGAACTAGAGAACCATTATATTTAGATGTAGTTTCATCAATAAATGATAAAGATATTACTATAGTAGGTGGTAGATATGGCCTATCAAGTAAAAATACAACTCCAGCTCAAATAAAAGCAGTATATGATATGTTAGATAATCCAAAAGATAATTTTACTATAGGAATAAATGATGATGTTACTAATTTAAGTTTAAAGGAAAGTGATTTTAAACTTAAATTTGGTAAAGAAATACTTATATACGGTTATGGTTCAGATGGTATGGTAAGTGCTTCTAAATCTATAATAAAATTAATAGGTGATAATACTAATAATTATGTACAAGGTTATTTCCAATATGATTCTAAGAAAAGTGGTGGAGTAACAGTATCACATTTAAGAATAAGTGATAAAAAAATAAGATCTACTTATTATGTTGAAAATCCAGATATATTTGTAGTTTCTCGTGATAGTTATTTTGATGAATTTGAAATGATTAAAAGTATTAGTAAGAATGCTATAGTACTTATTAATACTAGTAAAAGTGAAGAAGAACTTATAAATAGTTTTAGTAAAAATTTAAGTAATTTATTAATAGAAAAAAATGCTAAAATTTATACTTTAAATGCTTATGATATCGCAAGTCATGTAGGTCTTGGTAATAAGATAAGTATGATTATGGAATGTGCGATATTATATGTTACTAATTTAGTAGATTATAAATTTGCTAAAGAAGAACTAATAAAATATATAAAAAATAAATTTAGTAAAAAGGGTGATGATATAGTAAATGCTAATATTGAAGCTCTTAATAAAACTGAGAAACTTATAAAAGAAATAAATATAGTGAAGACAGATAAGAAATTAGTTATTAAAGATTCTTTAGATGCTATGTTTAAAAGAGAAGGTAATAGTTTACCTGTATCTGCTTTTTCTAATATTAAAGATGGTGTGTTTGAAGGGGCTACAACTAAATTAGAAGATAAGTTTATCGCATCATTAGTACCTCATTATATATGTAGTAACTGTATTAATTGTGGTCAATGTTCATTTGTATGTCCTCATTCAGTAATTAGACCTTATTTATTAAGTGAAGAGGAATATAATAAAGCTCCTTTGTTTGTCAAAAATATATGTGCCCCTGCTATAGCGCTCAAAGGATATTATTTTGCTATTGGAATATGTATTAAAAATTGTACTGGTTGTGGTCTTTGTATAAATACATGTCCTGGTATGAAAGGTAATAAAGCATTAGTATTTAAATCATTAAAAGAAGAATTAAAAGATAATGTACAAAATGTATTTGATTATTTAGATAATAATATAAGTAATAAAGATATAGTAAATAAATTAACTATAAAGGGGAGTCAATTTATAAAACCTAAATTTGAATATTGTGGTTCATGTGCTGGATGTGGAGAAACTGCCTATATTAAGATACTTACTCAATTATTTGGAGATAATTTAGTAGTTGCAAATGCAACAGGATGTTCATCAATATATGGAGGAAGTGCTCCAGAGACTCCTTATAGTATACCTTGGGCATCATCTTTATTTGAAGATAATGCAGAATATGGTTATGGTATGTTGCTTGCAAATAATTTAATTAGAAATAGAATTAAAACTATAATGGAAAATAATATGGATAATTCTAATAGTGAATTATTTAAGAAATGGTTAGAAAACTATGATAGTTATGATGTAACACGTGAGGTTTATAATAAGTTAACTTGTGATATACCAGATGAATTAAAAAACTTGAAAGAATATATAATATCTAGAAATTATTGGTGTATAGGTGGCGATGGTTGGGCTTATGATATAGGATTTAGTGGTATTGATCATGTACTATCTACAAGTGATAATATAAATATTTTAGTACTTGATACAGAAGTATATTCTAATACTGGTGGTCAATCAAGTAAGTCAAGTAAAATAGGTTCTATAGCATCTTTTGCTACAAGTGGTAAATCTACTAATAAAAAAGATTTAGCTCGTATTGCTATGAGTTATCCAAATGCATATGTAGGTTGTATTTCATTAGGTTCTAATATGATGCAAGTATTAAAAACATTAAAAGAAGCAAACGATTATAATGGACCATCAATAGTAATTGCTTATGCTCCTTGTATATCACATGGCATTAAAGGTGGTATGAGTAATACAGTAAATATGCAAAAACTTGCAGTAGATTCAGGGTACTTTTTAACTTTTAGAAGACATCCTATAGCTGGCTTTAAATTAGATAGTAAAAATGTTGATTTTAACAAATATGATGAATTTTTAAATTTACAAACTAGATATTCAATGCTTAAGAAAGTAAACCCTAATCATGCAGAAGAACTATTAGATTTAAATAAAAAAGAAGCTATTGCTAGATATGAATATTATAAAAATTTAGAAACTAAATAACTTAGTTTCTTTTTCTTGAAAAAAATATAATTTAATTATATAATATTAACAGAATAGGAGATGTATGTTATGTATGATTATAGTTACTATGATTCTATAAGTGTTAATAACTTTAGTTTTCTAATATTTATACCACTTATACTATTTAGTTTAGCAATTTCTATATTTTGTATTATATGTGTATGGAAAGTATTTAAAAAATGTGATAAACCAGGATGGGCAGCGATAGTACCTATTTATAATCTTATTGTATTTCTTGAAATAGCAGAATTACCTATGTGGTATATAGTATTAATGTTCTTACCAATAGTTAATATATATGTTATTATTATGATGTATATAGGACTTGCCCATAAATTTAATAAATCTAGTGGATTTGCAGTAGGTTTAATATTCTTAAATATTGTATTTATGGCTATTTTAGCATTTGAACGTGAAAATGAAAAAACTATGGTAAATAGTGTTAATAATATAATAGAGCCACTAAAAGGACAAGGTTTTAATCCTCAAGCACAAGCTATGAATCCAAATTCACAAGTAAGTAATGTCGAGGTTCAAAATAAAATAGTAGAACCTATAAAACCTGAATCTATCGTAAAAGAATCTAATAAGATGTTTTGTACAGGGTGTGGAAGTGAAATACTAAAGGAAGCTAAATTTTGTGTAAATTGTGGAAAACAAGTACAATAAAAATTGACTTTATGTCAGTTTTTTTATATACTTATTATAGTAGAAGAGTGATGATATGAAGAATAAAGGTTTTACACTTACAGAGTTACTTGGAGTAATAATAATACTTTCAATATTAGTATTGTTAGTATTTCCTAAAGTATATAATTCTGTTAAAAGTAATAAAAATGGTGATAAAGTAGTAGAAAAAATTATATATAATGCTACTAGTCTTTATATGGATGATAATAGTGATTATTATATTAAAGATCAAAGTAAAACGTATTGTATAAAAATTAAAGATTTGGTAGATAATGATTATTTAAAAGCACCTGTAAAATATAAAGATAAGCGTGATATAACAAATTATATGACAGTAAAAGTAACTTATAATGATGGCTTTAATTATGAGATAGTAAATAATGAAGATTGTCTAAAAAGTTATAATAATGGTGAGGTTGTATATTTTAATGTTGATAAAGGTATGAAATGTAATAATTATACAGAAACACAAAGTAATACAGGTGTAAATAGTGGATGTATGAAATTCTATGCATTTAATGATGATGGAAGTGATAAAGTAAATTTAATATTGGATCATAATACAACAGCAACTATAGCATGGAATTCAAGTATGAGTAATGCAAGTGGTTCAAGTGAAGAATTTTTAAATAAATTAAATGAAGATACAAAAGATTGGATTGGTACAGAAGTTCCAACAAATTATTCAATAGATCAAACAGGCCAAACAAGTAAAGCAAAATATACAATAGATTATAGTAGTTATAAAGCAAGAGTAATTACAGCTCAGGAGGTTGCTCAAATCACAGGAAACACAACTTGGGATGAAAAAACATCAGGTTCAGAATTTTATTTTGATACAAATACAAAAGAAAAAAGTACAACAGGATTTAAATATGGATGGTTATATGATAGAACAAGCCAAAATTGTACAGATAGAGGCTGTTTAAATAATTCAGATGTAGCCACAGTTGGTTATTGGACAATTTCCCCTCTTGCGTCTACTTCTGGCAGCGCGTGGCTTGTGTACTGTGGTGGCACCTTGGCAGGCAACAGCGTCGCCGACGGCTTCAGCTATGGCGTTCGTCCAGTTATAGCTGTCTTAAAATCTAAATTAAACTAAAACTTAAATCATAGTTATCTAAAAATTAACTATGATTTTTAATTTTATTATAAAGTCAATAGAAAACTCTTAATATTTTAAAAACTTTACATGGATTTGACTTAAAAATATAAATATGCTATAATTGGGTTACTAATGTAGAGGTGATAAGATGACAACAAAAGTAAAATTTTCATTAATCTTATCAATTGTTGGGATGATTACGATAATAACAGTTACTATGTTAAATACAGGAACTACATTATATAATCCAACAAAAGATAAAACAGCAACTATAATAAATGAAATTGTTGCTTATAATACAGATTATGTTTATAATGAGAATAAACCTTCTAATGCAGATCCTGTGGTTCTTGTAGAAGGTGTTAACGGTCTTGATTATACTTATGATGGTCTTGCCTATACTCATATAAGTGATATGAGAAATGAAGTTGTTGAATTAGGTTCTGGTAGAGAGGGATCTTATAGTGGTAAATTAACTGGATATGGTCCAGATTGCCCTGGATGTAGTATGGTAGGAAATGTATCTTGTTTAACTCGTGAAGGAGTAAATCATAGTTTAATTAATGATGGAGTGTATTATAATGATTATAGCTATGGAAATGTAAGAATACTTGCAGCAGATAATTCAGCTTTTCCTTGTGGAACTATAGTTAAAATAAATAATGGAGTACTTGATGAATTTGTAGGTATTGTACTTGATAGTGGTTCATCTATGAGAGATGCTTGGGCACAAGGTGTAGTGTGGATGGATGTTGCTTTTTCTTCACAAGCAGAAGCCATTAATGGAGGAGCTACAAGTTCAAATACATCATTTAGTGTACAAAGATGGGGTTGGTAAAATCCTTTTTTTGTGCTATTATAATGGAGAAGGAATGATTGTATGGAATATTCACCAATTAAATTTAAAGAAAAAATGAATAAATATGGATTTAACTTAAAGAAAATGTTTGGACAAAATTTTATAATAGATGAAAATATAATAGGTAACATAATCTCAAAATCAGGTATAGACAAGGATACTCTTGTAATTGAAATAGGACCAGGAGCAGGGTCTCTTACATATAAACTTTCAGAGTATGCTAAAAATGTATTATGCTATGAAATAGATACAACATTGAAAGATTTATTAAATGATAATTTAAAAGGTTTAAATAATGTAGAGATAAAATTTGAAGATTTTCTAAAGTCAAATCCTAATGAGGATATAAAAAAATATAATTATAAAAAATTATATGTAGTTGCTAATTTACCATACTACATTACAACTCCTATAATTATGAAATTTATAGAAGAGAGTGTTCCAGTAGATAAATTAGTTGTAATGGTACAAAAAGAAGTTGGAGATAGATTTAAAGCAGTACCAAATACAAAAGAATATAACTCTTTATCTGTGTATTTAAATTATTATTTTGATGTAAAAAAACTATTAGATGTATCTAGAAATGTATTTATACCAAAACCTAATGTTGATAGTATAGTTATAGAATTTACTAGACATGAAAATTTAATAAAATTAAATAACCAAAGTTTGTTTTTTAGATTAGTAAGAGATTCATTTAAACAAAAAAGAAAAAATTTAAGAAATAATCTTAAGGGGTATGATTTAGAACAAATAGAATCAATTTTACAAAAACATAATTTAGATTTAACAGCACGCGCAGAACAATTACCTATAGAAATATTTGTAGAAATATCAAATAATTTAAAAGATTGAAATATCAGTCTTTTTTTAGTATAATTAATTAGGTGATGAAAATGAAAAAAGTTGTAGTACTTGGTGGAGGAACAGGAATGTCTAATCTGCTTAGAGGATTAAAACAATATCCTCTTGATATAACTGCAATAGTAACAGTTTGTGATGATGGTAAAAGTACAGGTATACTAAGGGAAGAGTTTAGTATTCCTGCAGTTGGAGATATTAGAAGAGTTTTAGTGGCTTTATCCGAAACAGAACCACTTGTTATGGATTTATTTAATTATAGATTTTCTACTACAAGTGATCTTGATGGACATACAGTGGGGAACCTTCTTTTAACAGCTGCAGCTGAGGTAAGTGGTAATTTATCTGATGGTATAGAGGCATTGAGCAAAGTTTTAAATTTAAAAGGAAAAGTAGTTCCTCTTACAGAAGATAATGTAACTTTAGTAGCAGACATGGAAGATGGTACAACAATAGTGGGAGAACATAATATTACTGGGCATAAAGGTAAAATAAAAAAGGTTTATTATAAAGAACCAGCAATACCTACTAAAGAAGCATTAAAGGCAATAAAAGATGCAGATTTAATAATACTTAGTATGGGCAGCTTATTTACAAGTATTATTCCAAATTTACTAATAGATGAAGTAGTAAAAGAAATAGAAAAAAGTCCAGCAAAAATTATGTATGTTTGCAATATGATGACTCAGCCAGGAGAAACAGATGGTTTTAAAGTAACAGATCATATACAAAAATTAAATGGATATTTAGGTAAAAGACATGTAGATGTAGTACTTGCTAACACAGGTAAAATAGATGATGAAATGGCAAAAGTTTATGAAACAGCAGAACAAAAGGATGCAGTAAAATTTGATAAAGAAAACTTTAAAAAATATGAATTAGAAGCAATAGGTGATGATCTCACTTATATTACTGACAATCATTTATTAAGACATGATAATATTAAACTTGGGTTCCATATATTTTATTATTTAATGAAAAAGTAGGTGGTGTTATGTCATTCACTGGCATAGTAAAAAACGAATTAAGTAAATTAGAAATAGATAAATTAGAAGCTACTAGTGAACTTTCAGCAATCTTAAGAAACAATGCTATTATAACTTCAAAAGAAATAAAAATAACAACAGAAAATTCAAGTGTAGCTAGACATATTTTTAATTACATAAAAGAGTTATATAATATTAGTCCTAAAATAACAGTGCGTCATGGGTATAACTATAATAAAAACTATATATACATATTAGAAATTACTCAAAAAATTGAATTAATAAAAAAAGATTTAAGTTTAAATACTAATATACCTGCTAACTATATAGTTGATGATGATGTTTTGATAAGAACATATTTAAGAGGAGTATTTATCGCAACAGGTAGTATAAATGATCCTAAAAAGTCCAGATATCATTTAGAATTTTTAGTTGATAATCTTGAATATGCAGAATTTATAAAAGAAAAACTTAATATGTATTATTTAAACAGTAAAGTAATAAAAAGAGAAACTAAATTTATGATATATATAAAAGAAGCAGAAAAAATAGGAGATTTCCTAAGAATGATAAATGCTATACAAGCTCTTCTATATTATGAAGACATAAGAATATATAGAGATCATAAAAACATGACAAATAGACTTAACAACTGTGAACAGGCTAATGTAGATAAAATAATAGAAACAGCATCAAAACAGGTTCAAGATATAGAACTTATAAATAGTATAGGTGGTATAGATTTATTAGATGATAAAACTAAGATAGCTGCAATTTATAGATTAAAGTATAGAGAAGCATCGCTTACTGAATTAAGTAATATAATAAGTATAGAAACACAAACACCTATAACTAAATCTGGACTACACCATAGATTTACTAAAATAAAAGAGTTAGCTAATAAAATTAGAAATAGTGATATGTAGGGCAAGTATTTACAAGATATATGTAAATATTTGTCCTTTTTAGTAATTTGTGTTTTTATATTTTATATTTTATTGTACAATAATAGTGGTGATACCATGGAAAAACTATTTCAAAAATTAAATGATTTAATAAGTAAATATGATAATTTTATAGTAATGGGACACAAAGATCCAGATTTAGATTCCTTAGGTTCTTCTCTTGGTTTATGTGAAATTATTGAATCATTTGGTAAAAATGCGTATTTATTTTTTAATATTAAACATTTAGATAAATATAATTCAAATATTAAACAAGCATTTAATAAAATGGAAAAAGATATAATTTGTGTAGATGAAGAAACTTATAAAAAATTGACAGGTAATGTTTTACTTATAATAACAGATGTACATCAACAAGAAAGAGTAGAATATCCAAAAGCAGTTGATGAATATGATACAATTATTTTAGATCATCATATTAAAAATAAATCATATATAAAAAATAGTAAGTTTTTATATATAGATTCAAATCTATCAAGCATGTCAGAATTAATAACGTATTATGCAGAATATTGTAATCTTGATTTAGATAATGTAATAGCTACAATACTTTTAGCGGGCATAGAAATAGACACAAATGGTTTTAATTTAAAAACAACAAGTAGAACTTATGAAGCAGCTTCAACCTTGATGGAAATGGGTGCAGATTCAATATTAAAACAAGAATTATTAAAAGAAACAAAAGAAGAATATATGAAAAGAGCAAACTTTATAAGAAATAGTTTTATGGTTACAGAAAATATTGCTATGTGTATAATAAGTAGGACTTGTACTAATGTCGAGTTAGCTGAAATAGCTGAAGAATTACTAACATTTGAAGATATTAAAGTATCTTTCTCAATAGGTAAATTAGAGGATGGCAAAATAGGTGTAAGTGCAAGATCATTAGGAGATTATGATGTAAGTAATATTATGAAACAAATGGGTGGTGGAGGTCATAGCTCAAATGCAGCTGCCCAAATTCTTAATAAAACAATAAAAGAAGTGAAACAAGATATAATTGATATAATAAATAAAGGAGAAAAAATATGAGAAAATTAGATGCTAGTAATTTTATATATGAAACAAGCATAGATGATATTTATGGATCCAAAAAAGAACATATAATATGGAAAGATGAAGTAATTAAAATATTAAAAGAAATATTTAGAGAAGATTTGGACATTCTTTGTAGTAATATATCAAATCAACTTGAAGAATGCTTAGATATTAAGGGAAGAATAATCTCATATAATAGGGGCGTAGATAAGACTTTTAATACAAAAATAAAAACAAAAAAAGAGTTGAAAGATTACCAAGAAAACATTTCTTATGTTGAATCACAGATAAGACAATCAGCCAAAAATATAGAAAATTCTACTAATATAAAGATGAGTAAGGACAATTTATTAAAACTTGAGCAATTATATGATGCTTATGAAAAATTTGAAAAATATTTAGATTCGAAGGAATCATCTAAAAACTTTTTTGATAGTCAGTATAAATATAATGAGTCAAATTTTATTGAAATGCAAGTTCTTTATAATAAACAATTAAATATTCTAGTAAATATGATTAAAGAGCTTAAGTCAAAAGAAGCAAATGGAGATATTAATGTAAATAAAATTGTATACACAAGAGCTAATAGAGAAAAACTAGATGATTTAATGATAAAGTTACCTATAACTCAAGATAAACGTGAGTATTTTGTTAAGCTTATAGAGGAGTATATAAGGTCTAGAAGACAAGAGTTGACACTTATTCTATCAATTAGTGATCAAATTCTACAAGATCCAAATATGATTTCATACCCACAATTTGAAAATAATAAACTTTATAGAAAATTTAAATTGTGTGAGCAATTAGAGGATATGTTTTTTATAGGACCTAGCGGATATCAAGAAATTTGCGTTACAGATGCATATTCTGATGGTACAAGAAAAGCAGTTCCATTAACTAAAACAGGTGTATCAAGAATAAATGAAAAATTATATGCGATGAAATTAGCTAATGATTTTTTAGAGGTAGATGAAATAGATAAGGATAAAGTTGATACATTAAGTATTGAGACTAGTGATCCTATGATATTGGATTTAACTTTTAATATGCAACTGGTATATGATGATAACTTAAAGAAAAGATAGAAAATTCTATCTTTTTTGTTTATTTTATAGTATAATAAATATATACTTTTAAGGAGGTTATTATATGAAAATAATTTTGATAAAAGATGTAAAAAAACAAGGCAAAAGTGGAGATATCCTAGATGTAAAAGATGGATATGGAGTATTTTTAATAAATAAGGGAGATGCAGTTTTGGCAACTCAAGGGGGACTTAATAGATTAGATAGTGATAATAAAAAAAGAAAACAAGAAGAGGAAGAAACAATAAAAAAATGCGAGGCATTAAAACAAAAAATAGAAGAAGATATAATATCATTTAAAGTAAAAACAGGACAACAAGATAGAGTTTTTGGAAGTGTTAGTCCTAAACAAATAGTTGAAGAATTAAAACGTAAGGGTTATAATATTGATAAAAAACAAATAAAAATTGAAGGTGCGATAGCTTCATTGGGAATTCATAATATAGATATTGAATTACATAAAAAAGTTATAGCTAAATTAAAAATAGAATTAAAAAAGTAGGTGAAGTATGAATAGAGAAATACCTAATAATATAGATGCAGAACAATCAGTATTAGGTTCAATGTTTCTTACTAAGAAAGCATTACAAAAAGGTTTAGAATTATTAAATGGTAGTGAATTTTATTCGGATAATCATTCTAAAATTTTTGAGTGTATAAAGTCAGTTGATTCTAGGGGAAGTGTTGTTGATTTAACAACAGTAGCAGAAGAACTAAATAATAGGAATTGGTTAAAAACTGTAGGAGATATAGAATATTTAACTGAAATAATAGAAAGTGTTCCGAGTGCTGCAAATATTGATGAATATATTAAAATAGTTGAAGATAAGGCTATTTTAAGAAGACTTATTGATGAAGCTACTTCAATAATTACTGAAAGTTATAATACATCAAATAGTATAAGTGATGTAATTGAAGAAGCAGAAAAGAAAATCTTTGATGTATCAAAAAGTCTTCGAAGTACAGAATTTAAATCTATACAAGACGTTTTATATAAAACTCAAGCAGATTTAGAAAAACTTGCTGCAAATAAAGGAGATATTACAGGTATACCAACAGGATTTTATGAGTTAGATAAAATAACTAGTGGATTTCATCCACATGAATTAATAATAATAGCTGCACGTCCAGGTATGGGAAAGACAGCAATTGCTTTAAATATGGTAAATAATATTGCGATTAATTCAAAAAAGACAGTTGCTTTATTTAATATGGAAATGGGTGCAGAACAATTAGCGAGTCGTATGCTTGCTAGTGTTGGACAAATCGAAGGAAATAAACTTAAAACTGGTAACCTAGAACACTCTGATTGGAAGAGAGTAAACGAAGCAATAAGTAGACTTTCAAGTACTAATATTTTTATAGATGATACAGCAGGACAAACCGTTGGAGAAATAAGAAGTAAATGTAGAAAACTTGCAACAAGTCCAAGTGGACTTGATATAGTAGTAATCGACTATTTAACGCTTATTCAAGGTAGCAGTAAAAATGGAGCAAATAGGCAACAAGAAGTAGCAGATATCTCAAGAGCGCTAAAGACAATGGCAATGGAATTAAATGTTCCTGTAATAGCGCTATCACAATTATCGCGTGGTATTGAGCAAAGGGTAGATAAAAAGCCTATGTTAAGTGACTTAAGAGAGTCAGGAGCAATAGAACAGGATGCCGATATAGTAGCATTCTTACATTGTTCTGACGAAGAAAGAGAAAAAGAAAATAGTTTGATGGAATTTGTTATAAGGAAACATCGTAATGGTCCTTTAGCAGATGTTCCATTAATATTTCAAAGGGGTACAAGTACTTTTGTAAATGTAGCAAACGTACAAGAAGAAGGCTAGGTGACACATGAAAAAAATAGGAATATATTTTTTAATATTTGTTTTATCTATAGTTATATTTTTATTTGGTTTTAATTATAAAACAAGTAAACAACCACAAACATACTATAATGTATATTTAGATAGTGAATTTATTGGTATGATTGAATCAAAAGAAGAATTAGAAAAATATATAAATACTCAAGCAGATTCAATTAGAAAAAATTTAAGAAAATATAAACTTAAAATAGATGCTATAGATACATTTAATAAGTATATAGGTTTGGAAGGATTACAAACATATAGTAATGGAGATAAAGCAAAATTTTTATTAACAAATAAAGATAATTATAATTTAAGTGATATAGATTTAGATAATATTAAATTTTATTTAGAAGAAAAGTTATTTAATTTAACTGATATAGAAATACAAGAAATGAGAAATTATATTAATACTAATGATATATATTCTCATACAAATAATGTATATACTCCTAATGGAATAGAAATAAAAAAAGTATACACATATCATGATGATATAATAGCAGTTCCTGAAATATATAAAAGAATTATAGCAAAAAAATCTTGTACAGTACCAGGGTACAAATTTACTATTAAAAGTACAAATGAGGGTGTAGATGATATAATTGTTTATGCAATGGATAAAAAAATATTTTCAGATGCTATAGAGAATCTTATAACAATATTTGTAGATGACAATAGTTATGTTGCTTATAAAAATGATAATCAAATAGAAATAACATCAACAGGATCAGTTATAGAAAATATATATGTAGAACAAGATATTACTTATAAAGCCGTAAATATTTCTGTTGAAGAAAAAATATATACAGATGCAACTTCATTATCTGCATACTTATTATATGGTGATACTTACGAAGAGAGAATAGTTCAAGTAAAACCTGGAGATTCAATAGAATCTTTAGCTTTTGAAAATCAGATAAGTGTACAGGAGTTTTTAATCTTTAATCCTCAATATACAAGCAGAGATAATTTACTTGTAACAGGTACAGATATAGTTATATCAAAAATAGATCCAAAAATTCAAATAGTTGTAGAAAAATATGAAGTTGTAGATAAGACTACTGATTTTGCTGTTGTTGAACAATATGATGAATCAATAAGTCAAGGTAGTATGGTTGTTTCACAAGAAGGAGAAACAGGGGTAGAGAGAGTATCTCAAAATATTAAAAGTATAAATGGTGAGATTGCATACGTAGATCCAGTAGATAAAGAAGTAATAAAAAGTCCAGTATCTAAAATTATTAATATAGGAACTAAATATGTACCATCAGTTGGTAGTACAACTTCTTGGGGATGGCCAACAAATAGTGGATATACAATATCTTCATACTATGGGTATAGATTGGCTGTATTTGGAGAAGGTAATTTCCACAGTGGTTTAGATATAGCAGGAACAGGATATGGTTCTCCAGTATATGCGGCAAATAATGGTGTCATAGATCAAATGGAATATAGATCAGATAATGGTAATTATATTCAAATAAATCACAATAATGGTTATTATTCATTCTATGCTCATATGGCTAGGTTTGCTCCAGGATTATCAATAGGTAGTACAGTAGCTCGTGGCCAGGTAATTGGGTATGTTGGTTCTAGTGGTTGGTCAACAGGACCCCATCTTCATTTTGAAATTAGAAATTGTTCAGGATATAAATGCCATACGAATCCATTTAATTTCTATTAATGAAAATATCAGTTTTATCAAGTGGTAGTAAAGGGAATTGTACTTATGTCGAAACAAAAAATCATAAAATTTTAATTGATATAGGTACCAGTTCTTTATATGTAGAAAAAAATTTAAAACAGATAGGAATAGATCCGAGTGACATTGATATAGTTTTAATTACCCATTCTCATGTAGATCACGTAGGAGGATTAAAGGTATTTGCTAAAAAATATAATCCTTTAATATATATATCAACTGAGATAATGGAAGAAGCAAAACTAAATCTAACACATATATGTAGTGAAAATGAAGTAAATATAGATAGTGATATAAGAATTAAATCTATAAAATTATCACACGATGTTCGAGATATTAGAGGTTATGTAATAGAAGAAGGAGAATCTTCTATGGTATATATAACAGATACAGGATATATTAGTGAACGTAACTTTAAATATATACAAAATAAAAATTTATATGTATTTGAAAGTAATCACGATATAGAAAAACTTATGAATAATCCTAAATATCCACACCATATTAAAATAAGAATATTGAGTGATAAAGGCCATTTATCAAATAAAGATTCTTCATATTATTTAACTAAACTAATAGGTAATAATACAAAACAAATAGTATTAGCCCATTTAAGTGAACAAAATAATACAGAAGATTTAGCGCTTACGACATTAAAAGAAACATTAAAAAATAAGCATATAAAATTTGATAATATAACGATAGCTAGACAAAATGAAATGACGGAGTTGTTCATAGTATGATAAAAATAATTTGTGTAGGAAAAATAAAAGAAAAATATTTAATAGACGCTATAAATGAATATAAAAAAAGATTATCTAAATATACAAAATTAGATATAATAGAAGTAAGTGATATAGATAATCCAAGTAAAGATATTATTTTAGAAAAAGAAAAAAATTTAATAGAAAAATATATAGATCCAAAAGATTTTGTTATTACTTTAGAAATTGAAGGTAATATGTTAAATAGTGTAGAACTTGCTCAAAAAATCAATAGCACATTTAATACTCATTCTACTATTACTTTTATAATAGGTGGATCATATGGATTACACGAAGCAATAAAAGAAAGAAGTAATTATAAATTATCTTTTTCTAAACTCACATTTCCACATCAATTATTTAGAGTAAATCTTTTAGAACAAATATATCGTTCATTTAAGATAAACAATAATGAAGCATATCATAAATGATGTGCTTTTTATGTAAAGTAAAATATATTTTATAAAAAAACATATATAAAAAAATTATAATATGATATAATTAACTCGAATAAATAGGAGGTATAGCATGATAAAAAATAAAAATTTAATTACATCAATTGTATCAATATTCTTAAGTTGTGTTTTCTTTTTTATAGTAATTGATATTTTAATATATAGTTATTTTGTTTGTGACCACCAACTATTTTATATTGCTAAAAATTCAAGTGAAAGTGCTTTAACTTGTACACAAATTACGAACACTAATTATATATGGTTAATATTAATAGGTTTTATATTATTAATTGTTGGAATTATATTTGCTATTCTTTATAAAAAAGATAAAAAAGCAATAATAGAAGAGAATGAAAAAGACAAAAATATAATTACTACAAGCTATACAATATCAGGAACTAATATTATTATTAATGATGATACAAAAGATACAAATAATGAATAACCAAAGATTTACTTTGGTTTTTTAAAAAAAATATTGAAAAATAAAAACTTTTATAATACAATATAGGTCAGGTGATTTTATGGATGAAGTATATAAATTTTTAGAAGAATTAAACTTAAAAAATAAGTGTGTAGTGGTAGCTTTGAGTGGTGGTCCAGATTCAATGTTACTTATAGATATATTATTAACTTTAAAAGATAAATTAAATTTAAAAATAGTTGCTGCACATGTACATCATAATTTAAGAGCCGAAAGTGATGAGGAAGCAATTAGAGTAGAAGAATATTGTAATAAAAATAATATTACTTTTGAATTCCATAAAATAGAAAATTATCCAAATGACAAATTTAGCGAAGAAGCCGCACGCAAAATAAGATATGATTTTTTTGATAAAATAGTGAGAAAACATAGTGCTGACATTCTCTTTACAGCTCACCATGGAGATGACCTAATAGAGACAGTTTTAATGAAAATATCTAGAGGTTCTAACTTAAAAGGATATGCAGGCTTTGAAAGAATATCATATGATAGAGGTTATAAAATCGCAAGACCACTAATATTTTTAACAAAGGATGAAATACTTAAAAAATTAGATAGTAGAGGTATATGGTATGCCGTAGATTCATCTAATTCAGATTTAAAATATACAAGAAATAGATATAGAAATAAAATATTACCTGAATTAAAAAAAGAAAATCCAAATGTACATTATAAATTTATAGAATACAATGAAAAAATAATTTTAGCACATTCTTTTTTAGAAAAAGTAACAGATAAAATATATGATAATATAGTATTTAAAAATGAAATAAATATAGATGAATTTAATAAACAAGATATAATAATTAAAATATATTTATTAGAACGTTTTTTTAAAAACATTTATGAACAAAATATTACCTATATAAATAACAAACATATAGATATAATTATAAATAGAATATCTAAAAGAAAAAATATGGAGTTTGATTTACCACTTAATAAAAAAGCAGTAATAGAATATAATAATTTTAGAGTTATAAATAAAAATAAAATAACTAATTATAACTTAGAATTTACAGATTATGTTAAATTACCAAATGGTAAAGTAATAGAAAATGATATAAGTACAACACTTACAACAAATTATGTAATACATTTAAATAGCAAAGATATAAAATTACCATTTTATGTTAGAAACAGGAAACCTGGAGATGTAATGCGCGTAAAGAATATGTTAGGTACTAAAAAGATAAGTGATATATTTATAGATTCAAAGATACCAAAAGAACAAAGAGGAGAATATCCTATTGTAACAGACAGTACTGGAGAAATAATTTGGATTCCTGGTATTAAAAAATCACATTTAGATAGAAAAAAACAAGAAAAGTATGATATAATATTAAAGTACAATTAAAGGAGGAATAGTATGGATAAAAAAGTAGTTAAAAGGAGTTTATTTTCATATATATTTTTATTTATAGTAATACTAGGAGTATTTTATTTTCTAAACACATTAAATACTAAAGTGAATGAATTATCTTATAGTGAATTTATAAAAGCTTTAGAAGAAAATAAAGTAACAGAATTAACTATAAAACAAAATAGTAATCAAGGAGTATATAATTTAACAGGAAAGTTAAAAGGTTACAAAGAAAATGAGACATTCTCATCTTCAGGAACACTTAGTGAAGAAACTTTAAAGCAAATTGATGAAGCAAAATCTTCAAATGATATAGAAATTAAAGTTTCAAATGATCCACAATCTAGTGTACTTTTATTCGTAGTTGTCAATATATTACCTACATTATTATTACTTGGAGTTGGCGTTGTAGCTTATTTGTTTATTTCTAAACAAATGGGTGGTGCTAATAAATCTATGGATTTTGGTAGAAGTAGAGCACGTCTTACAACAGATAAGGATAAAGTAAAATTTGATAAGGTTGCAGGATTAACAGAGGAAAAAGAAGAAGTTCAAGAATTAATAGATTTCTTAAAAGAACCAAAGAAATTTCAAAAAATGGGAGCAAGAATACCTAAAGGAGTTCTATTAGTAGGTCCTCCAGGAACAGGTAAAACATTACTTGCCAAAGCAGTAGCAGGTGAAGCTGATGTTCCATTCTACTTTATAAGTGGTTCAGATTTTGTTGAATTATTTGTAGGTGTTGGAGCTAGTCGTGTTCGTGACATGTTTAAACAAGCAAAACAAAATGCACCATGTTTAATATTTATAGATGAAATAGATGCAGTTGGACGTCAAAGAGGAACTGGTCTAGGTGGTGGCCATGATGAAAGAGAACAAACACTTAATCAATTATTAACAGAAATGGATGGATTTGGAGCTAATGAAGGTATAATAGTAATAGCAGCTACAAACCGTCCAGATGTACTTGATCCAGCTCTTTTAAGACCAGGTAGATTTGATAGACAAATAACAGTTAATTTACCAGATGTTAAAGGAAGAGAAGAAATATTACAAGTACATGCAAAAGGTAAAACATTTGCTAAAGGAGTTAAATTAGAGAATATTGCAAAAAGAACAGTAGGATTCAGTGGAGCTGATTTAGAGAATTTATTAAACGAAGCCGCACTTCTTACAGTAAGAAGAAATAAAAAAGCAATAACAATGTCTGAAATAGATGAAGCACATGATAGAGTTTTAATGGGTCCAGCAAAAGTAACTAAGAAATATACAGAAAAAGAGAAAAAACTTGTAGCTTATCATGAAGCAGGTCATGCTGTAGTAGGAATTAAATTAGAAGGCGCAAATGAAGTACAAAAAATAACTATAATTCCTCGTGGTCAAGCTGGTGGATATAATCTAATGCTTCCAAGAGAAGAAACATTCCTTTCTACAAAGAAAGAATTATTAGAAACAATAAGCGGATTACTTGGAGGTAGAGTTGCTGAGGAAATAGTATTTAATGAAGTAACAACAGGTGCTCATAATGACTTTGAAAAAGCTACAAAAATAGCTCGTTCAATGGTTACTGAATATGGTATGAGTGATTTAGGACCTATTCAATTTGAACATCAAGAATCAAGCGTTTTCTTAGGTAGAGATTATAATAAGAGTCGTAATTTCTCTAGCCAAGTAGCATTTGAAATAGATCAAGAACAAAGAAAAATAATTAACGAGTGTTACGCTAAAACACAAAAAATAATAAAAGAAAATAGAGATTTATTAGATCTAATCGCAAAAACTTTATTAGAATACGAGACAATTACTAAAGAACAAATAGAATACTTAGTAAAAAATGGTTGTATGCCTGATGAGGATGGAGAGATAGACCAAACAGAATATAAAGAAGCTTCAATATCTGATTTAAGCTTAGATGATTTAAGAGATTTAGCTCGTGAAAAAGGAATAAAAAATGCTTCAAAAATGAAGAAAAAAGAATTAGAAAAAGCAATAGAGGAAGATAGTGAATAATTATCTTCTTTTATTGTAAAAAAAATTAAAATGTGTTAAAATATTTTTAGAATAAAGAGGTGGAATTATGGATGACAGTAAAATAATAGATAATGATTCTTTTTTTGATACCTCTATATATAAAATAGATTTAAATAATGAAATGAAAAGTTTTTATGATGTTATTGGTAATTATGAAGCATTTGATACCTTAGATAACCATGAAAAATTAAACAAATTAAGAAACAATAATCATATTAAATATTATAAAATAAATATATCTAGAATATTTAAATTACCAAGTGAATTTAATGAATTAATAAAAAATATAGAACAAAACTATAATTCAATAAATCCTTCACAATTATTAACAGAAACTTTAGAAGATGCTCAACATAGTAGTGAGTTAATTAATATAATACAAAAAGACTTAGACACTTTAGATAGAATAGTTAAATTAAAATTAAAGGATATATCTGAATCAAATGATAATTACCAAGATTTATTTAGCGTAGATTATTTTAATAGTTTAGACATAGAAGAATCCTTAAAAAAACAATTATTAAACATATATTCTAAATTAATAAACACGTCAATAGAATTTAGTTATGATGATTATGAAAATTATAAATTACAAGATATTAGAAAAAAATATATAACAGAAATATTAAATTTATTAAATGATGATGAAAAAGAAAAACTAATTAATTTTAAAAAACAACAACTAGAATTAATAAATAATAAAATAGAAATAGAATTAACTAATTATCAAGATTATTTAAAGTATTTAAATAAAATAATTATAAATAATAGTAAATATAAAAAAGATTTAAATGAATATCAAACAACGATTGATAGTATAAAAGGATATAATAATAAAAATAAAATAGAAATAGATAATATATATAATAAATTAATAAAATTTAAAGTAAAATTTGATAAATTAAAAGGTAAAATATTAGATGAATTGGAAATAAAAAAATCTTTACCTTTAGAACCAATTGATTTTAACAGTTTTATAGATTTACTAATAAAAAAATGCAATTATAAAATAGATGAGGAAAATACAAATATATTAAATTACATTTTAGATAGTTTAAGTACAAAAAAATATAATATAAAAGATTTAGAAATGGCTTTAGGACTTGTAATTAGAAATATATGGCAAAGTACCATAACTAATATAAAAGATTATAAAGAAAATGAAGATTTTTATTTTATATGTTCAAACAATCAGTTTATAGATGAAAAATATGAAACAATATTACTTACACGTAAAGAAATATTAAATACAGATAAATATTTTGATTATCAAATAGGATTCATTTGTGGTTATAATGATAACATTATGTATATAACAGAAAGACAAGATGTAATGGAAGTACAACATAAAGAAATAATTAATTTTAAAACTCCATACGATGTAGAGGATGAGTTTGTTAATTTTGATGCGTGCAACAGAATATCTTTAAATGGATATAATACTAAATTAGAAGCTGTATATTTAATAGATGATGGTAATCTAGAAAAACAAAATAAGGCTAAAGAATTGTCAGAAATATATGAATTACCATTAATAGTAATAAAGAAATAAAATTAAATTTAAAAATATAGGTTATTGATTAATCTATATTTTTTTAGTATAATTTATTTAGAATAGGAGGATAACATGAAAGGAAATGGTTTTACTTTAATAGAGTTATTAGCAGTCATAGTAATACTAGCAATAATCGCACTAATTGCTACTCCAATAGTATTAGATATAATAAAAGATACAAAGGAGTCAAGTTTACTTAGAAGTGCAGAATTTTATATAAGTGCAGTAGAAAACTCAGTAGCAAAAG
>OLHG01000700.1_pt1 | contig 23142 bp, 18 predicted proteins | sample 1605971 | NCBI WGS metagenome assembly OLHG01 (sample SAMN03283289) | human gut metagenome | biome: human-associated habitat; material: feces | host: Homo sapiens | place: Peru | collected 2012 | reverse complement strand
GGGCCGGAAGAGGGGCGGAACAAAAGCCGGTACTGCGAGCCGCCCAACACCCGTCCCGGGCAGCGCCCGGTCCACCCTCTCCCAGGAGAGGGTTTTGCCTCTGTAACCAAATTGTAACCACTTCCGTTACCCGGAGGGCGGTTTTTCACCCCAATACTACCACGAACTGCCCGGAAAAGCAATTGGGATTTCTTAAGATTTCAGAAAGACAGGGAAGGACAGGCCGGGGAGAAATATCCGGCCTGAGAGAAAACTGTAACCAAAAGTGGTATAGAATCCCTGTAAATTCTGCAAAATGAAAAGAAAAACGTCCAAAAGAAAAGAAACGGAAACAAGCCCTCCGGGACTCTGTAATGAAGCTGTAATAACTTTTGTAATTTTTTGTTATTTTCCTCTTGACGAATTGGAAAATAGAGTATATAATGGGGCTACAAACGAAAGCACCCAGTGCCATCCACGAGCGGCGGGGACTTTCCAACCGCTGGTGGAAACCGGCAAAGAAAAATCTCTTTTTTAGGAGGATACATTATGAAGACATTTAGCAAAAAGTTGATCAGTCTGATGCTGGTTGCACTCATGCTGGTCGCGGCAATGCCCATGGCGGCGTTTGCTGATGAAGTTGACGGCAGTGAGGAACTCCAGGATCTGGTAACCAACATCAATGCCACCGTTACGGTTGACTGGGACTACCAGACCTACACCGGCCGCTACACCGTGAAATCTGACTACGACGGACAGAACGAAAGCACCAACAAGGCCGCTCTGAAGGCTACCGGGCTGCCCAACTACGATCAGTACGAAGTGACCGATGCTGAGCTGAGCGGTGGCGTTCTGACGCTGACCATCGAGGTCAAGTCCGGCCACAAGTGCTCCTCCAAGACCATTAAGGCTTTTGAGGATGATGGCGACAATGCGAACCACATCCTGAAGTGCACCATCTGCGGTGAGCAGACTTTGGAGCCCCACAGCTACAAGGTTACCTCCAAGGGCGACGATGTAGGCCACAATGTCAAGTGCACCGTCTGCGGCCACATCGCTGTGGTTCCCCATGAGGACTCCGGCGAGAAGGTTACCGTTACCCCGAAGAAGGAGCCCACCTGCACCAAGGCCGGTGCCGAGGAGAAGACTACCTACGCCTGCGGCTACACCATCGGCGGCGAGACCATCGAGGCTCTGGGCCATGACTACGATGCCAACGGCAAGTGCACCCGCTGCGGCGCTCTGGATGACGAGAACACCTCCACTTACAATGTGACCATCGTTTACACCAAGGGCGGCAACGTGGTTGAGAATGCTACCGCTGAGCTGACTCTGAAGGAAATCACGAACCTGAAGAAGTCCAATGCCTCCAACGCAAAGCAGATCCTGGCCAAGACCAACGGCGCTTCCGTTGATGATGACAAGATCATTGATGCCTACCGCGGCTCTATCAACAGCTGCTTCTCCTATATGGCGATCGTGGGCAATGAGATCGAGATCGGTGTTACCAAGAATCTCTCCGGCGATGCCACCGCCAACTCCGACAAGGTCACCGTCACCGTCGTTGACGGCTCCCTGACCGATACCCGTGAGCTGACCGTTGGCAAGAGCTACTTCAACTACGACCTGACCCTGGGCAACAACAACAATAAGAATCTGGCTTCCATCCGCATCACCTACCAGGCCAACGGCAAGACCTACACCCGTACCGCCAAGAAGGGCGACTCCGATGCCAAGGTCCAGGCCTATGATACTCAGGTGGAGCTGCTGTGGGATGCCAAGCAGGTTACCATCAACTTCTACCGCAATGCCGCTGACGGCGCTGAGAAGGTCAGCACCATGACCATCCGGGCCGGTGAGACCATCGAGGGCCTGCCCAAGCTGGACGGCGAGTATGTCTCCTGGTACCTGGAGAGCGGTGAGCTGCTGCAGGAAGGCAGAACCTACGACTTTGCTTCTACCACTGTCAGAGCTTATCCCTATGCCGGCGGCGAGGTTTACCTGCAGATCTACAAGAACGGCGACACCAAGACTCCTGTCAGCAACGATCCCGTGAACGTTACTGCCAAGGTTCAGAAGAACGGCATCATCTCCGCTTCCGACCTGACCAAGACCATTGAGAAGGCTGTTGGCAAGAAGAACCTGAAGATCACCGGCCTGTTCGACTTCGACGGCTGGGAGGAATACAAGTCCACCAAGTCCACCAAGGCTGCTTCCTCCACCATCGATGTGGGCACCGCTGACAATCGGACCGGCGTGCAGTTCCTGTACGTCATGGTCAACGGCGGCACCTCCAGCAACTCCAAGGCTGACTCCTCCAACCCCAAGACCGGCGATAACGCCATGATCGGCACCGCCGCCACTGTGATGGCTGTGGCTGTCATTGGCCTGGGCGCTACTGCTGTGGTCCTGAAGAAGAAGGAACAGTTCTAAGGGACTGCGCAACTGAATCATCCATTGGCCCCCTCCTGAGTTCTCGGGAGGGGGCTTTCTGACCCTCTCCCAGGAGAGGGTTTTACTCTTAAACCTTCCCCTGGGGGAAGGTGCCGCCCGCAGGCGGCGGATGAGGGGCGGAACAAGGCCGGTACCGCGAGCCGCCCCACACCCGTCAGGGCTGCGCCCTGCCACCCTCTCCCAGGAGAGGGTTTTATTCCTTACCTTCCCCCAGGGGAAGGTTTTGCCGGCTTTTCCGCTTGTAAAATCCATCTCACCGCTGTATAATAGATAAAAACGCCAAAGGAGCTCTCTATGGAATACAACAAGAATGTGAAGGACATGGTGCCTGGGGACAAGGTGGAAGGGTTTTATATCTTAAAGGAGGCCTACCAGAAGATATCCTCCAACGGCAAGCCTTTTTTGAGCGCGGTGATCGCGGACAAGACCGGAACCATGGATGTGAAGGTCTGGGACTACGCCGGGCCGGTGGGCACCCAGGAGGATGTGGGGAAAATCATTAAAATCCGGGGAGACGTGTCCGAATTCAAGGGGAATCCTCAGCTGTCCCTGTCCAATATCCGCATGGCCCTGCCGGAGGACAACTGCGATACCGTCCGGCTGGTGGCGGCTGCCCCCATCGACAAGGACGAGACGGTCCGCAAGGTCCGCACACTGGTGGACTCCATGGAGGATCCCGACTACCGCCAGGTGGCGAGGACCATGCTGGAGCGGCATCTGGAGACCTTTGCCAGCATCCCGGCGGCCAAAAGCGTCCATCACAGCTTCCTGTCGGGGCTGCTGATGCACACTGCCAACATGATGGCCATGGCAGACTTTCTGTCGGGGCAGTACGCCTCCGTGATTGACCGGAGTCTGCTGCTGACGGGGACCCTGCTCCACGATTTTGCCAAGGAGATCGAGTTCCGGTTCTCGGACTTAGGCATCGTGACGGACTACTCCGTGAAGGGGCAGCTCCTGGGCCATCTGGTGATGGGCGCTCAGGAGGTGGCCCAGGTCTGCGCCGAGCTGGGGACCCCGGAGGAGAAGAGCCTCCTCTTGCAGCACATGATCCTATCCCACCACGGAGAGCCGGAATACGGCGCGGCGGTAAAGCCCATGTTTGCCGAAGCGGAGCTGCTCAGCTACATCGACATGGTGGACAGCCGGATGGAGATCTATGCGGAACTTTTGCCCTCGGTGGCGGAAGGCAGCTTCAGCAGCCGGGTGTTCGCCCTGGATAAGCGGATCTACCATCACGGATAAAAATTCATATTTGAGCCCTTGACAAACAGGGGCTCTTTTTTTATAATCATAGCCTACTAACTTAGTAAGTATTTGGAGATGATGGAATTACGGATAGAAACACACAATGCGTCATTTTTCTCCGGGGCATGACCTGCCAGCTCTGCGCAAAGCGGATCGAAGATTGTCTTCGTGGGCAGCCGGGGGCCCGGACCGTCCAGGTGGACCTGGGCAAGGCCCGGGCGGAAATCACCTATGACCCGGGGGAGACCTGCCCGGAGGCTCTGTGCCAGGCGGTCATATCTGTGGGTTACGGTGCATCCCTGACCACGCCGGGAAGAGAGCTGGGCGCTTTCGCCGGGAAGCTGCTGGCGCTGTGGGGCCTCTTTTTCCTGCTGGAGCGTTTTGGAGTTCTCAATGTCCTGGTGCCCTCCCAGCTGGCGGAGGGGAACATGGGCTACGGTATGCTCTTCGTTACGGGGCTCATGACGTCGGTCCATTGCGTGGCCATGTGCGGCGGCATTGGCCTGAGTCAGAGCCTGACGGGAGTCAAAAAGCAAAAGACCCCTCTTGGGCCCACGCTGCAATATCAGCTGGGGCGGCTTTTGTCCTATGTGAGTCTGGGTGCCATCCTGGGTGGGGTCGGCGGACTGCTGGCTGTTGGGGGCCTGAGCTACGGCTTCCAGGGGGCCATCAAGCTGCTGGCCGGAGGCGCCATGCTCCTGATGGGGCTGAATATGCTGTCCCTGCTGCCGCCTCTGCCCAGGATCCGGTGGCTGCCGAAGATCTCCCGGCCCAGAGGACTGACACCCTTCCAGGTGGGGCTTTTGAATGGCTTTATGCCCTGCGGTCCTCTGCAAAGTATGCTCCTGCTGGCCCTGGCCAGCGGCAGCGCGGTGAGGGGAGCTTTGAGTATGCTCTGCTTCTGCCTGGGGACCTTGCCATTGCTTCTGGGCTTTGGCTCCCTGGCCGCCTGGCTGGGGCGGCGGTTCACGGGAGCGGTGCTTTCGGGAGGCGCGGTGCTCATCGCCGTCTTTGGCCTGTCTATGCTGAGCCAGGGCGGCAGCCTGACGGGGCTGTTCTCCCCAGACCTGCTGCTTGGTCTCTCTGCCGGGCTGTGCTGTGCCCTGCTTCTTTGGAAGCTCCCCATTCCCAGAGGAGGGAAGGCCGCCGGGATGCTGGCCTGCCTGGCCATTTTCCATTGCCTGTCCCATGTTCAGCCCAAGAGCGGGGACCTGGACCGGGCCCGGATGGAAGGAGCTGTCCAGGTGGTGGAGAGCAGTCTGTCTTCCGGCAGCTACCCGGATATTCAGGTTGCTGCCGGGGTCCCTGTCCGGTGGACCATTCAGGCGGATGCCGACGAAATCAACGGCTGCAACAACCGCATGCGCAGCCGGGACTTTGACCTGGACCTGACCTTTCAGCCGGGGGAAAATACCCTCACCTTCACCCCTCTTGCCCCAGGGACCTATTCCTACAGCTGCTGGATGGGCATGATCCACGGCACCATTACCGTTACCGAATAAGGAGACCTATATGAAACGTTTTTTGCTGATGATCCCAATGGTCCTTCTGCTGCTCACTGCCTGCGGCAGCAAACAGACCCCATCCGCCGAGATTCCCGGGGATGGGGCCCTGGAGATCCCCGTCTCGGAGCTCTCCGAAAAGATACAGATATATTCCTTTACCCTGGACGGCCTGAATATGGAGGTCCTGGCCGCCAAGGATGCCGACGGCACCGTCCGCACAGCCTTCAACACCTGCCAGGTATGCAACGGTTCCCGGAAAGCCTACTTCCAAGAAGAGGGTGACCACGTGGTCTGCCAGAACTGCGGCAATTCCTTCAGTAAGGAGGATGTAGGCGTCCTCTCCGGCGGCTGCAACCCCTATCCCATTTTCCCGGAAGACCGAGCGGATACCGAGGATACGGTGACAATATCCTACGACTTCCTGAAATCCGCCGAGGGACTGTTTACCCGGTGGAAGGAGAACAGCCCTGCGGGTTCGCAGTAGTGTGGGAGTTTATAGGCGGCGCTGGGGGGCGCATCTGGCACTGCTGGTATGACAGAAATTCAGCTTTCGGTACTACCGGTGCTTGTATCAGTTCCATCACTGATATAAACCCATTTGATCGTATATGTTTTTCCGATGCTGTTTCCGATGTTGGTCACATAGTCTTCTAACAGCTTCTGTGCGCGTTGCTGCGCACTTGCCAACAGTGCGGTATCTTTTTCCGCGGCCTCCCGCATTTTTGCCTGAGCACTTTTGAATGCCTCAGATTGGTGCTCTGCTTCAACGGCGGCAGAATCCCGAGCAACGATAAAGGAGTCCTTGCTCAAAGTCTTTTCATCCACTTTACATTTAAAGACTTTGGTGGGCGGTATGGTGATTGTTACGGCATCACCATCAATGGTCATCGTCACCAAAGAAGCGTCAATCCCAATCGTAACAATGCCAGAGTATTCAACCCAAAATTTCCGGTCTTTTTTCCACCACAGCGCTCCGGAGGCATCCTTTTCAAAATACTTTGCAACATTATGATAGTAGCATTGCATTGTTGCCAGTTCGCATATGTATTTCATTTGCGTAACCTGAGGTTCCAGCGGTTTTGCATTATCGTTTGACTTAGAATCGGAACACGCTGCAAGAGACAGACACATAGCTGCCAAGAGAATAATGGAAATCAATTTTTTCATTTTTGACTGCCTCCTTCATCTATTTGCAGCTGGTACTCAGTGTCAAAACTGCTCACAAATGGGCGAATCAAAGCTTCTATGATATTTTTTGCATTCTGTTCAGCAAGTTCATATATTGCGTCTTCATGGGTACTCTCGTCAGTGACATCATTTATACACCACTTATACGCTTCTTCTGACACTGTTTCTGTGTTCGCGTGATCGTTTATAAAAATGTAGTCCATAGACCCAATATCTACAGTAATGTCCGTGATTTTGATTTCCGGTAGTTTTACTGAAATGATTTTTGCCGTGTTATCAACGGAGATTTCAACCTGTTCAAAATCAATACCGGCTTTGACTGTTGCGTCATACGATACATAATAATCGATTTTTTGAGCATCGTCTGGATTTGCCACCTTTGCAATCCCATTGTATATGGCCTCGAATGTTGACAGATCGCTTACCGTCAGGATTTTTTCAAGCGTAGATGTAGTGATAATGGAAGGCTCAGATTTTTTTGCTGGTTTGGACAGTAAAAGCAGGAATAAAGCAATGAGAACCAAAATCGCAGTGGCGAAACCTGCTGCAATGATAAATTTCTTCTTGTGATCCTTGTCAAATTCTGCTTTTTCCATGGATTTTTCCACCTCTTTTTCTCTTTTAGGAAATACTCAAAATAGTTCTCAGACGTTTTTACAGCGCAAGGATTTCCTTCTTCTTAGCGTCAATCTGATTGGGCGTGCTGAGAACAACCCTATTTTACAGTGGCGTTTCAATCAATGCAAGTGATTTAAACTGACTATGATATTTTTAGCCTGTTTGCACAAGGGGCTCTAGTGGAAATTGTTGATATTTTCCACTAGAGCCCTTGCCCTATTTACTCATCACGCCTGCCAGCTTTTGCAAAACTCTGCTGTTTACTTCCAGATAATACTGAAGCTCCGCACTGTTCAGGTCGTCTTCGTCCCATTTCTTGAAAGCGGCATCCATTTCTCCGGCCTTCGACAGCATCCCGGCGTATTGCCCCAGGAGGGAGAAATCCGTGGGATTCTGGGCGTATTTACTCAGAAAATCGCAGTATTCGTTGTAAAAGGCTTCATATGTATCCATGGCTTCCTTGAATTCGGGGCGCATTCCGTCGACAAGGGGCTCGGTGGATTCGGGGAGCGTAGGGGAGGCGGTAGCTTCCGTGGCGGCGGGAGAGGTTGACGGTGCAGATGCAGTGTCCTCTTGATTCCCTTCATTTTTCAACACTATTTCCATACAGCGCATATAGTCAATATAGCGAAGTCCAAGTTCGTATCCGCCGTCTTTAGTCGCATCGAAAGAATGGCCGATTTCTTCATTTGGATACTCGTTTGCAAAACCCATTTCTGTGCAAGCTGTAGTGTAAGACAAAAATGCGTCGTATGTCATATCGTATGCTTTTGCAAAGAAACAGTTCTCCTCATACTGTTCGGATTCCACAACTTTTGTGTCCGGTGTTGGAAGCAGGCTGGAGTAATCATTTTCAATCCAGACGAAAGGCTCGATCGATTGGCTTGAAAGGCTATACCCTCCATTTTCGGCACTGTAGGAAACCATATGTTCTTTACCGTCATCTGCGATGAAGTAGATGTCCGCATTTACCAGATTCATGAGAGAGCACTGGTCCACATTGGTTGGTTCTGTATTGTAGGACATATAACACGGACAACCTTCTGCCGTTTCTCCGGGGTCACACACAATCCAATCATTAATGTATGGTTTCATTTCGGAGATTTCTTCGTCTGTGAAGAGTTCGTCGGAGGATAGTTTCTTTAGATTCAGCTGCTCAGAGGTAATCCCTGGCTGCATTCTGAAGTTCAGAAATACTTTTGTGATGGTATGGGGGGAATAATTTGTGTAGTCGAATACTGCGACCGGTTCACCGTACTGTACGGAATTACGGAAAGACCAAGAAATTTCTTCAATTTTCGGATACTCTTTTACCGAGGCGGTGGACGCACTCAAACTTTCTGCTGGCTGACTGGTGGCTTTGTCATCTGCGGCGGGGGTGGTTCCACATGCGGCCAAGAACAGCATTGCCCCAATGAGAGCAGCGGATACCAATTTCTTCATGTTGTTTTCCTCCTTCTATATGTTTCCAATATTTATACCCCCATCCAGGGGCTGAGTTCCAATGCTTCCGGGACATCTCCTTTGAGAACGTCGGCAAGACCCTTTTGGATGCCTACGAATTCCAGATAGTTGAGAATGCGGATCTGGCGCTGGATTTTCTCTTTTTCAGTCATCTTCTGGGACAATAGTTTTTCCAGAACACGATGGACATCATACTCCGGGTCCAGCATGATATCCCGGATCTCATTGCGTTTCAGCCCCAGCTGATAATACAGCGCGATTTCTTGCAGCCTTTCGACGGCGGCATCGTCATACAGCTTGTAGCCGTCGTTTCCTTCTACCGAGTAATTGGCGTATGCCGCGGCTTGGACCACATTTTCGTGATGAAAATAATACAAATGCTTTCGTGTGAGCCCGGTGAGAGCACACACCTCCTTGACCGTTTTATACTCTTTCATAGCCTGCATCCCTCGGGATGAGTATAGACCGTTCTCGGAGAACGCTTCAATAGCCATGGACGGGGACCCCAGGATCCTCGTGGGCATCCGTATACCGGTCCGTTTTTTTGCTGGGTGCATAAAAATTCCCCCTGTTTGGTAGTAGCTCGCGGTGAGCCCTACAACAGGGGGTGTAAATTTTGCGAGGGAGAAAGAAAATTCATTCTCTCCCCATCAACCATTCCAGCGCATTGATCCTTCGGATCCCTTCATAATCCGCGTCTGGGTCTTCATCCAGGGTCAGGATAAATTTGGGGTAATTGTCGTTGATTTTTTGCAGGGAGGCCAGTTCACGTTTTAGGGTGCCTTCGTCCCGGACGGTGGCGGCGACCTGGTAATAGACGGTCTGCTTTTGGTCTACGGCTACGAAGTCTACTTCCAGGTCGTCCATTTTTCCTACAGAAACCTCGAAACCTCGGCGCAGAAGCTCTAGATAAATCACGTTTTCCAGGATGTGACCCACATCAGTGGAGCGGCTGCCCAGAAGCATATATCGCAGCCCGATGTCCACAACATAGTATTTTTCCAGAGTTTTTAGGTATTGCTTGCCTCGGATATTGTAGCGCCTGGCCTGGTAGAGAATAAAGCTCTCCAGAAGGGCATCCATATATTTTTCAGCAGTGCGCACGTCGATTTTACGGCCGGAGGAGGTCATGGTGTCCGCGATTTTTTTTGTGGAAATAGGGCTGCCGATGCTGTCGAAGACAAATCGGGCAACGCTTTCCAGCATCATCACATCCGGGATTTTCTTACGGGAGGCCAGGTCTTTGACGACCACCGTATTGTAGATTCCTTCCAGGTAGTCCCGCAGTTCCTTCGGATGGTCCAAAAGGGCCAGGGCATAGGGGAAGGAACTGCTTTCGACATACTGGCGGTAAGCCTTGGGCAGGTTGGCTTCGCCACCGGTAGCACTGACAAATTCCCGGAAGGACAGGGGGAGCATTTTGATCTCCACGTAGCGTCCGGAAATCAGCGTTGCGATCTCGCTGGACAGCAGATAGGCGTTGGAGCCTGTGATGTAGATGTCTAAATTTTTTCGGAGGTGGAGACTGTCTACAACATCCTGCCAATCAGGGACGTGCTGGATCTCATCCAGAAACACATAGGTCATCCGATCCCTGGCCATGCGTTCCGTGATGTAGCTATGGAGCGCCGCCGGGTCCCGCAGAGGGCGATAGTCGAAGTCTTCAAAATTGATGTGGAGAATTTGGGAATTCTCCACACCGGTGGAGCGCAGGTGATCCTGAAAAATCTCCATCAATGTGGATTTGCCGCATCTGCGGATACCGGTAATGATTTTGATGATGTTTTTATCCTGAAAGGCAATCAGCTTCTTCAGGTATTCTTCACGCTGGAGCCGCTGGGGCATCATAAAAATCCCTCCATTCTTTCAACTAGTTTATAGTATATCCAAAAAGAATGTAGAATTCAAGAGTTTTTGCATTTGGAATCCAAAAACTTTTAAAAGTCAAATAGAAATAGGAAAGAGATACAAAAACTTTACTTCCGTCCACGCCGTTCATAGATCTTTGCCAGTCCGCCTTCGCTGGTTTCCCGGAAGCGGCGGTTCAGGTTGATGCCGGTTTCGTGCATGGCCCGGCAAACCATGTCGTAGCTGATATTCCGGGAGCCGGTGAGGAAGTAGCTCAGGTTGCAGGCGTTCATGGCCCGCATGGCTGCTACGGCGTTGCGCTCGATGCAGGGAATCTGGACAAGGCCGCAGATGGGATCACAGGTCAGGCCCAAGTGGTGCTCCATGGCAACCTCGGCGGCGTATTCTACCTGGTCCAGGTTCTGGCCGTAGAGCTCTGCCAGGGCGGCGGCGGCCATGGAGCAGGCGGTGCCGATCTCTGCCTGGCAGCCGCATTCGGCGCCGGAGATGGAGGCATTGCTCTTGGTCAGGTTGCCAATGATGCCGGCGGTGGCGAGACCCCGGCAAATGGTCTCGTCGGAGTAGCCCTTAGTGTCCTGGATATATTTCAGGACGGCGGGGAGAACGCCGCAGGCCCCACAGGTGGGGGCGGTGACAACGGTGCCGTTGTCTGCGTTCTGCTCGGCGACGGCATAGGCATAGGCAGCGATTTTCTGAAACTCCTGCAGGGCGGGAGCGTCGCAGCCGCCGGTCTTATTATAAAGGTAGCTGGCCTTTCGCTGCACGTTGAGCCCGCCCGGCAGGGTGCCGGTGGCGCTCAGGCCGTCCTCGATGGATTGCTTCATGGTCTTCCATACGGTCAGCAGGAAGTCCCAGATGTCCGGACCCTCGTTGAGCTCCACATAGTCGCTCAGGGTTGTGATATAGCGCCACTTGCAGAAGTCGGCAATCTCAGCGAAGGAGTGCTCGATATAGATCTCCTCACTGTCGTCTGCCGGCCGGCCGGGGATGCGGATGTCACCGCCGCCGATGGATTCCACCCGCAGGCGGCTGATTTCCTGGCCATCCTTCAGGGCGATAAAGTCCAGGGTGTTTGGGTGGGCATCCGGCAGGTCCTCATCGGAGAAGAGGATCTGGGTGGGCAGGGGAGCCAGTGTTTCCCGCAGGACCCGGTCTGTGCCGTGGCCAACGCCGGTTTTGCTCAGAGATCCGTAGAGGATCACCCGGAAGGCATCTGCCTGGGGATTTTCCCCCCGGAAGAGCTTCGCCGCCCGCTCTGGGCCCATGGTATGGGAGGAAGAGGGACCCTTACCGATCTTATAAATTTCTCGAATGGATTTCATTGTGTGACCTCCAACGTTTATTGAGACTACTATACCAGAAAATCTGTCAAAAAACAATGCCGGAGACCAAAGAAAAGGCTTGACAGATGTGGTATAATAAATTGACTGATTCCATAAGAAATACACCTGAGAGGATGATATAAAAACATGGCAAAGGATAAAAAAGTAGAGCAGATCACCGACATGGAGGTGGACTTCGCCCAGTGGTACACCGATGTGTGCAAAAAGGCTCAGCTCATCGATTACTCTTCTGTGAAGGGCATTTTCATCTACCGGCCCTATGGCTATGCCATCTGGGAGAACATTCAGCATATCATGGATGCCGAGTTCAAAAAGGTGGGCGTGCAGAATGTCTACATGCCTATGCTGATCCCCGAGAGCCTGCTGCAAAAGGAGAAGGACCATGTAGAGGGCTTCGCCCCTGAGTGCGCTTGGGTCACCATGGGCGGCAACGAGAAGCTGGAGGAGCGGCTGTGCATCCGTCCTACCTCCGAGACTCTGTTCTGCGACCACTTTGCCCAGGTCATCCAGTCCCACCGGGACCTGCCCATGAAGTATAACCAGTGGTGCAGCGTGCTGCGTTGGGAGAAGACCAGCCGCCCCTTCCTGCGCCACCGGGAGTTCCTGTGGCAGGAGGGCCACACCATGCATGCCACCGCCGAGGAGGCCAAGGCCTTCACCGAGCAGATGCTGAACGTCTACGCTGACTTCTGCGAGGATGTGCTGGCCATGCCCGTGACCAGAGGCCAGAAGACCGAAAAGGAAAAGTTCAACGGCGCCGAGGCTACCTATACCATCGAGTGCATGATGCACGACCGGAAGGCCCTCCAGGCAGGCACCTCCCACTACTTCGGCAACGGCTTTGCCAAGGCTTTTGACATCACCTTTACCGATAAAAACAATCAGCGTACCAACCCCTACCAGACCTCCTGGGGCGTATCCACCCGTCTCATCGGCGGCATCATCATGACCCACGGTGACAACAACGGCCTGGTGCTGCCTCCCAAGATCGCCCCTGTCCAGGTGGTGATCCTGCCTGTGGCTCAGCACAAGCCCGGCGTTCTGGAGGCCGCCCAGCAGCTGAAGGATCGGCTGGAGCAGGCTGGGTTCCGGGTGAAGGTGGACGATTCCGACAACTCCATGGGCTGGAAGTGCGCTGAGTACGAGATGAAGGGTGTGCCTCTGCGCGTGGAGTGCGGCCCCCGGGACCTGGAGAATGACCAGTGCGTCCTGGTCCGCCGGACCGATCGGGAGAAGGTCACCGTTCAGCTGGAGGACCTGGAAAAGGCCGTGGCGGAGCAGCTGGCGCTGGTCCATCAGGGCATGTATGACCGGGCCAAAAAGAATCTGGAAGACCATATCTACGCGGCCCACTCCCTGGAAGAGGCCAAGGAGATCCAGGAGAAGAACGGCGGCTTTGTGAAGACCATGTGGTGCGGCAGCCAGGAGTGCGAGCTGAAGATGAAGGAAGTGGCCGGCATGTCCTCCCGCTGCATCCCCTTCAAGCAGGAGCACCTGGGCGATACCTGCGCCTGCTGCGGCAAGCCTGCCAGCAAGATGATCTACTGGGGCGTGGCGTACTAAATAAAATCAACCGGGCTGTCCTTTGATCGGGACGGCCCGGTTTTTGAAAACTTAAGAAAGGATTAATCCCAGCCCTGGTTGACTTTTTGCCGGGAGTTTCGTATGATAGCGCTAGTATAAAGGCGGGCTTCGGGAAAAAAGCCGGATGCCCCCATTTGCCCCACAGGAGGATGAATATATGAATAAAAAACGTTTGGCGGCCTTTGGCGCGGCTGTTTGCCTGGCGGCTTCTCTCGCCGGCTGCGGAAGCGACAAGACGGCCGTATATGTCCAGCAGGTCAGCGTGCTGTCCGGGATCTCGTCCACGGATAAGTTCTCTGCTATGGTGGTATCCGAAAATATTACGGAGATCAAAAAGGATTCCGACAAGGATGTGTCTGAGCTCCTTGTGAAGGAAGGCCAGGACGTAAAAGAGGGAGATCCCCTCTTTACCTATGACACGGACCAGCTGCAGCTGGCGGCGGACAAGCTGGACCTGGAGCGGGAGCAGCTGAATTCCAGCATGTCGGACTACGACACCCAGATCGGCGACTTGGAACGGGACCGGGATAAGGCCAGCGCTGACCGGAAGCTCCAGTATACCATCCAGATCCAGTCCCTGCAGGTCAGCAAGAAGGAAGCTGAGCTCAATATGAAGACCAAGGTGGCGGAGCTGGAGAAGGCCAGGAAGCTATTGGACAATGCCACCATCACGTCACCCGTTACCGGCCGCATCCAGTCCGTCAACGAGAACGGCACCGACAGCCAGGGCAATCCTGCGGCCTATATCACCATCCAGCAGGCAGGGGCCTACCGGGTCAAGGGCATCATTGGGGAGCTTCAGCAGAACGCCCTGCGCCAGGGGGATAAGGTCCTCATGACCTCCCGGGTGGACAGCAGCAAGACCTGGACCGGCACCGTCAGCCAGATCGACTACGAAAACCCGGTGAAGAATGACAACAATGGCTACATGATGAGCAGCAGCTCCGACTCCGTAAACCAGTCCAGCAAGTATTATTTTTACGTGGAGCTGGACAGTATGGACGGCCTGATCATGGGCCAGCACCTGTATCTCCAGCGGGATAGCGGAGACGGCACTGTCTCCGGCGTGCCGGTGCAGAGCGCCTATATCTGCTTTGAGGATGACGGCAGCGCCTACGTCTGGGCAGAGGGCAGCCACGGCAAGCTGGAGAAGCGGACCGTTACCCTGGGGGAATACAACGAGGAAACGGACCTCTATGATGTCACCGGCGGCCTCAGCGAAACGGACTATATTGCTTTCCCGGATGCGGAGCTTTGCAAGCCCGGTGTGGCGGTGTCCCATACCCCGGTTGTTTCTGAGGAAGACGAGGGGACGCCCGATGCCGGCATGGATGGCGGTATGTCCGACGGCGGTATGGATGACGGCGGTATGGATGCCGGTATGGCAGATGGAGGCATGGCGGACGCCGGTATGGAGGACCCCATGAACTCTGAGGAAACCCAGATGGACCCGGAGCAGGCTCCGGAGACTACGGACGGCGCGGGAGAACTCCAGGCGGACCCGGAATCTGTGGTGGATTCCTTCACGGAAGCGGGGTGACACCTTGAGCATTCTAAAACTGACAGACATCTGCAAGGATTATATGCAGGGCAAGGAGCCTGTGCGGGTGTTGAAAAACGTAAATCTGGAGGTCCAGAAGGGGGACTACATCGCCATTATGGGCCCGTCTGGCTCCGGCAAGTCTACCCTCATGAATATCATCGGCTGTCTGGATGTGCCGACTTCCGGCACCTATGAGATGGACGGCAAAAACCTCCAGAATCTGAACGATGACAACCTGGCGGAAATCCGGAACAAATATCTGGGCTTCGTATTTCAGAGCTATTACCTGATGCCCAAGATGGAGGCTGTGGACAATGTGGCCCTGCCGCTGCTCTATGCCGATGTGCCCCTGAAGGAGCGTCGGGAGCGGGCAGAGGAGGCCCTGAAAATGGTGGGACTGGAGGACCGGATCCATTTCCTGCCAAACCAGATGTCCGGTGGTCAGTGCCAGCGGGTGGCCATTGCCCGGGCCATTGTTACAAATCCGGCGCTGCTGTTGGCGGATGAGCCCACCGGCGCTTTGGACAGCAAGTCCGGCAAACAGGTCATGGAAATTTTTGACAGCCTGAGCGCCAAGGGCATGACCATCCTGATGATCACCCACGACTCCGATGTGGCTAAGTGGGCCAAGAAGACCTATCACATTCTGGACGGTGAGCTCTTCACCACATTGGAAGAAGGGGGAGCCTCTCATGAAGCATAAAAAGAAAGCTTTTGTTATCGGCGGTTCCGTTTTGGGAGCCCTGGCGATCGGCCTGGGTATCTTCGCCGGGGCAGCCAACTCCGGGAAAAAGCCCGTCTATGTCTATCCCTTTGACATTGCCGGTATGACTGACTACTGGGGGGACAGCCAGGAGAGCTATGGCCCGGTCCGTTCCGACAATATCCAGACCGTTATGCTCTCGGACACGCAGACCGTCACGGAGATCAACGTGAAGGTTGGGGATACGGTCAAGAAGGATGATGTGCTCATGTCCTACGACTCCACTCTGTCGGATCTGGCATTGGAAAAGAAGCGGCTGAAGGTGGAGCAGCTGAAGCTCCGGCTCCAGCAGGAAAAGGACCGGCTGGCAGAGATCAACAATCTCCAGCCCTATACGCCCCAGCAGGGCGGCAGCACCTATATTCCGCCGGATGTAAGCGGCGACGATGTCTTCCAGTCCGGGGAGACCTATCTGCCCAATACCACCTATACGGATGTGGCTGCCTGGTCCGGTGGATCCGGCAGCAGCAAGGACGATCCTGTGATCCTGTGGGTCCGGCAGGATGGCAGCGTCTCCGCCAATATGGTCCGGGATGTGGCGGCCTTCCTGGAGGAAGCTCGCTACCGGAGCGCAAAGGCAGAGTATGATTCTGCCTATGAGGCCTACTTGGAGGCGAAAAAAGCCTATGACGATGCTGTTGCCGCCGGAAAGGACCCGGGCGAAGCGCCTGTGGCGCCTACCCTGCCAGAGCGGGAAAGCATCACCAACTTCTATATGATCCTCAAGGAGGCCTACGGTGACCATACCAAGGCCTACGCCTATGTCTATTTCGGCATGCATGTCTATCTGACGGACAGCGGCTACTATTTTACCCCCTTTGACGCTTCCAATGTGAACGACTACACCAAGGATGCCGTGGACTACGGCGGCACCGTCGTTGACGAGCCCGATGTGCCGGAGGGAACGGTATACACCCTGGCGGAAATTGTGAAAATGCGGGAGGATCAGCAGAAGACCATCCTGGATGTGGAGTACAATATCAAAGTCGCCGAGAGGGAATACAGCATCGCCCAGCGGGAGACCAAGGACGGCAAGGTCCGCTCTGAGGTGGACGGCAAGGTGGTCTCTGTCCTCACAGAGGAAGAGGCCAGAGAGACCAAGCAGCCCATTATTAAGGTTTCCGGCGGCGGCGGCTACTATGTGGTGGGCTCCGTCAGTGAGCTGGTTCGGGACAGGCTGGCCATCGGCAGCGAAGTGACCATCAACGATTACCGCAACGGCAATATGTATACCGGCACTGTGGAGTCCATCAGTGATTACCCCACGAACAACGGCAACGGAAACGGCAACCAGAACGTGAGCTACTATCCATTCAATGTCTTCGTGGATGAGTCCGCGGACCTGGTGGGAGGCAGCTACGTCAACATCAGCTATTCCCTCAACGATGACAAAGGGGGAATTTACCTGACAAATGCTTTCATCCGTAAAGAAAACGGAGAGAATGCTGTCTATGTCCAGGGACCCAACGGCAAGCTGGAGAGGCGAACCGTAGTGACCGGCAAGACCGTCTGGGGTAGCTACAAGGAGATCCTCTCCGGCATCACCACTGAGGACAAGATCGCCTTCCCCTATGGGAAAAATGTTAAGGTCGGGGCGTCCACGGAGTTGGGTGACTACAGAACCCTCTACGAGGACTAAGGAGGTGCTTCTATGGTAGAAAATATTCATTTGGCCTTTGAGGGCATTTGGAGCCACAAGCTCCGGTCTGTCCTGACTATGCTGGGTATTATCATCGGCATTGCCGCCATCATCACCATTGTTTCCACCATCAAGGGCACCAACGAGCAGATCAAGCAGAACCTCATTGGCGCAGGCAACAATGTGGTCACGATCCAGCTGAACCAGAACGGCAATCAGTATGATCTGGGCTGGAATCAGGTGCCGGACTGCGTTCGCCCGATTACGGAGGAAACCCGGCAGGAACTGAAGGATATCTCCGGGGCGGAGGAGGTTTCTCTGTACACCTATCGCCAGTATGTGGACGGATTTTATTATCAGAATACCTCCTTCAACGGCAACCTGATCGGTGTGGACGATCATTATATGAGCGTCTACGGACTTCAGGTCCGTTCCGGCCGGGGCTTTACCCAGAAGGATTTCCAGAACTGCAGAATGGTGGCGTTGGTGGACAGTACCGCAGCGGAGTCCCTATTCAACGGTGCGGATCCGGTGGGCCAGTGCCTGGAATATGGAAAGCAGGTCTTTACTGTGGTGGGTGTCGTGGGTGCCCGGAAGGAATTCACGCCCACCATCAACTCCATCAGTGACTACAACCTGTATGTCAACGACAGCGGCGGCAGCGTCTATATCCCCAGCAGCGCCTGGCCCAGCATCTATACCTTTGACGAACCCACCAGCGCGGCCATCAAAGTGAAAAATACGGATGTGATGGCAACCGTTGGCAAGAAGGCGGCGGATATCCTGACCCAGACCCAGATCACCGGAACGGATACGGGCTTTGATTACCGCAGCTCCGGTATGCTGGAGCAGGCTCAGCAGCTGCAAAGCATGAGTAAGTCTACCAACACCCAGCTGATCTGGATCGCCAGCATCTCTTTGTTGGTAGGCGGCATCGGCGTCATGAACATCATGCTGGTGTCTGTCACCGAGCGGACCAGTGAGATCGGCCTGAAGAAGGCTATCGGTGCCAAGAAGAAACGGATCCTCTTGCAGTTCCTTACCGAGGCGGCTGTGCTGACCAGCATCGGCGGCATCATCGGTGTTCTCACCGGTGTGGGCCTGGCAGAGCTGATCTCCACCATTATGCAGATCCCGGTGGCCATCAGCGTCCCCGCGATCCTGATTGCGGTGGTGTTCTCCACCCTGATCGGCGTGGTTTTCGGACTGCTTCCCGCAACCCAGGCCGCAAATCTGAACCCCATCGATGCGTTGAGAAGGACCTGAGTATACGAAACACCCCCTGCGGAAGTTCTCCACAGGGGGGTGCTTGCTTCGTGTAGTGGTTATATAGGAAAGTCTGTATAATTTGAATAAGAACTAATAGGTAAAGCGTAGGACTATGCTTAGAGGACTGAGCACAAATGTACTTGTCAAATTCAATCACTCCAACTGTTGAGAAAATTCAATGCTAATCCTGAGATATCAACCTCATTAGCTACTCCACCCATATTGTAATCATTTAGGCTATAAAGCATCTTTTGATAGGCATACGTATGGGATGAACCGAAACTTACCTGATCAATCTGGTGGAGTAGAATAGGAAGCGAATAATCATCTACATTCATGGATTCCAATAGAGCTTTGTGTAGATTGTCGGGCTGTATAAGTGAATTTTTACAGATACTCTCTCGATATGCATTCCATAAAGGTGAAACAGAACCAATACTTCTGACAGGCCAACCTCTAGAGGGTAAGAATGGGGACTGATGGGAGCCTAAATTGCTACGATACTGTTCCCACTGAGCATATTCGCTTAGGAACATTGAAAGAAAACTATAGGCAACTTTTGCGTATTTAGAATTTGAACCTACAGCACCATAATATTTTACATTTGCAACGATTTCGTTGCGAATTGAATGGACTGGATATATGTCAAGTTTGCTCTCTTGTGCGGCGGCAATGTAAATAGCATCCAAGGCTTCCGACATATATCCGATGCGGATTGGGCAATTCACCGTTGAATCTAACAAGTAGTATTGAATTATAAATGAATTCCTATGATCGACCTCTGTTCCAACTAAACACTCTATCTGCTGAAATAGTTCCATATAATTTGTTAAGATTTCTGCATCAAGAAGAAGTTTATTTGAATTGGGGTCCCGCAAAGGGTAGAATGCTTGCAAAGAGGTATATTCAACACCGCATGATAGAACATGATCTTGTAAATCTATGGCGTAATGCATCAATTGATCGATCGGTTTTTGAAAAAAGTCATCGCTAAGATTAGTATTTGAAAGCCTATCTCGCAAGACATAAAACACTGGCACATCGTACTTTAAGGGGAGTATATATCTAGAGGCCCCGATTACACCACTGTCCATGATTTTTGAATTGAGTGCATTTTTTTGAAGTGCCATATCTTTCTCGTAAAATTTAGATATATCGAAAAATAGACCCTGGTTCATTGCTATGGTTGGATCAGCGAATAATGGTTCCACCTGAAGATAGGAATAACCACCAGTTGGCGCGTCTGAGATAATCAGAGTGGATGTTTGGAGCAGAAAAACATCAGGACCATGACCAGACGCAATCGCGCTACGGATTCGCTTTAATGAAGCGGACCGGTCAACTTCTGAGACCGGAAGTATTTCCAGATTCAAAGTGACATTAGGGTTTTCTCCCTGAAATTGCGTAATCAAATCATTTATTAAAAAATTCAGTCCATCTGACGTTGATTTTTCAGAAACAATCCATAGTTCTGGTGAATCATCTGCTGTTTGCGATGGGGTCACAGATGTAACTATTTGGGTACATCCGGTGAAGAATGTGAGAAGGCAAAAAAACAATGGGACAAAAAATGAAAGTCTGGGCTTCATGACGGTTCACCATCAATACTGGTTGCAGATTCCTTTAGCAATTAAACTACGGTTATTGCCCGCACGGCAAAATGGTTCAGTACGATTGGTAACTGAAACTTCAGATAGGCAAGTGCGGCAGGTATATAATGTGTAGTAGATGTAATATCCATGAAGATGCGGACCGGGGGCTCCATCACAACTTGAGACGGTGAAAGTTTCATCGGTGATACCATTTTTTAAGAATAAAAATGTTTTACCCCCACAATACGGGCAAGAACTAGGAGCACTGTAAGGTTCAATGGGCAAGGCAGAAACGTTTGTGACGAAAAGAGTAAAGACAAAAAAGAGGACAATCAATTTGCAGAAATTTTTCTTCATTGGAGACACTCCTTTTTACAATTTGTTTTCTGAGATTACCGAGTTGACTCTGTTATGTATGGGATAGCTCCTTCTCACAACATTATTCTAACATATTCGAATAATATTTGTCAATAAAAAGTATCTGACATTTTTAATTGAAAAAGGGGATAATACACATAAAAGTGAAAATGTAACATCTTCAGACGGGGTGGAAATGGAAAGCAAAGAGGATTTAGAGCGCTCGCCGTTTTGCGTGGAAGACAATTTAAAAGCCTTTGACTGAAACGCTGGTTTCGCCGTTACGGAGTAATATAACATCTAGTGAGTAAAAAGGTTTATGACAGATTTTCACAAGGGGTAAATAAATCTTAAAAGACTATCTGTTGTTTTAAAAAAGTTTCGGATTGTACAGCCTACGATGGGTGGGAATTTCAACAAAATTCTTTGCCTGCGAATGGCGGTACAGCTACGGCAACAGGAAAACTAAAAAAATTTGAATACTAGTGTGAATTGTTTTGCTTTATGCGACGTTTCTTGCGATATAACATATATATTACAGCCGACTTGGCGTGAGACGGCTGCTGAAAAATCATTAGTTGTCGAGTCTCAAGATGTTAGCTTTCTGCTTCCAGTAGTACCCGTATCCCGTCACATCTGCCAGGAACCAGCCGATTGGGATGGCCATCCAGATGCCGATCTCTCCGATGGGCCCTGCCAGAGCATAGGCCAGCAGCACCCGGGTACCCAGGGAGATGACCGTGAGCACTACGCTCATGCCCGGCTTTTTCACCGCCCGGTAGAAGCCGTAGAGCAGGAACAGCAGCCCAATGCCGGGATAGAATGCACCCTCGATCCGCAGGTAGCGGATACCGCAACTGATTACGTCTGCCTCTTCCTTTTGGATAAACAGCCCCATGAGCTGCTTGGCGAAAACAAACACTAGGCAGGAGATCACCAGGGAGAAGAGAGCACTGATGACGGTGGCGGTGCGGAAGCCCTGCTTCAGCCGGTCCTTCTTTCCGGCACCAAAGTTCTGGGCAATGAAGGTGGAGAAAGCGTTTCCGAAGTCCTGGACCGGCAGATAGGCAAAGGCGGCCATGGTTACGGGGCCGAAGCTGTCTACCAGCCGCTGGACCATGAGGATACCGAAATTCATGGTGGATTGCTGGACGCAGGTCATCAGGGAAAGGTCCAGCAGTTCCGAAAGGGTCTTGCGGTCAAAACCGCGGTGCTGTTTCTCCGGCAGCAGTTCCCGGCAGCGAAGATAGACGTAGGCGGTGATGCCGAGGCCGGATACATATTGGGCAATCACTGTGGCGATGGCCGCTCCGGCCACCCCCCCAGTGGAGCACCAGTACAAAGTACAGGTCCAGGAATACATTTAACAGGGCGCTGATGCCAAGAAACCACAGTGGTGTCACGGAGTTCCCTACGGAGCGCAGGAGGTTGGCAAAGAAGTTATATAGGAAGGTGGCGGGAAGACCAATGAAGATGATGAGCAGGTATACCCGCATGGAGTCGTAAAGCTCGGCAGGAATTTGCAGAAAACGGAGGATCCCGTCGGCGAAGAGGAATACCAATGCGGTGATGACCACAGTCACGGCACCGATCAGGCAAAAGCCCTGAAACACTGCCCGCCGCAGTTGCTCCCGGTCTCCTTTGCCAAGGTAGATGGCGAAGAGCGCTCCGGCACCCAGGGACAGCCCCAGAAAAATGGAGGTCAAAAAGGTCATCAGGGTAAATGCGGAGCCGACGGAGGCCAGGGCGTTGCGGCCCAGAGCCTGGCCGACGATCAGAGTGTCGGCGATGTTGTATAGCTGCTGCAAAAGGTTCCCCGCGATCATAGGCAAGGCGAATTTCATAAGCCCCAAGGAGATTTCCCTGGGTCAGGTCTTGGTGCATTATGGCACTTCCTTATCTGTATGATGAAAACATTATAGCAGGTATAAGCTGAGAATACAAGTGGTCCGCATATTGTGCACACCTGCCTCTGGTAAAAATATCCAAAAATAACGGTCGGTTTTTGTCAAAAAGTGCTTGACAAACGGGTCTTGCGGTGGTATCATATGCAAGCTGTCTGATGAACGGCGTCGAAAGAGGCCGGGAGGACACAAAAACAGCGAAAAACCTTGAAAAAACTTCAAAAAAGTTCTTGACAAAGGCAATTTGCTGTGATATAATAAACGAGTTCGAATCGAGCGAACGCTTGAGCCGAATCGTCTGTACCTTGTAAATTGAATAACGTTAAGACGAACTATTTAACACCTTGGACAATTAATGGAATTGTTTAAGCGTAAGCGAAAAACAGCCAACGAAAATTCTTGAGTAATAATGCTAGAAGCAGATTATTCAAAAACTTGATTTGAGCCTCGAAAGAGGTTTAGATACAATTTTTTGAGAGTTTGATCCTGGCTCAGGACGAACGCTGGCGGCGTGCCTAACACATGCAAGTCGAACGGAAGCAAAGATTTCGGTTTTTGCTTTAGTGGCGAACGGGTGAGTAACGCGTGAGGAACCTGCCTTTCAGTGGGGGACAACAGTTGGAAACGACTGCTAATACCGCATAATGCTTTTGAGTGGCATCACTTAAAAGCCAAAGATTTATTGCTGAAAGATGGCCTCGCGTCTGATTAGCTAGTTGGTGGGGTAACGGCCCACCAAGGCGACGATCAGTAGCCGGTCTGAGAGGATGAACGGCCACATTGGGACTGAGATACGGCCCAGACTCCTACGGGAGGCAGCAGT
>OLHG01000698.1_pt1 | contig 23186 bp, 24 predicted proteins | sample 1605971 | NCBI WGS metagenome assembly OLHG01 (sample SAMN03283289) | human gut metagenome | biome: human-associated habitat; material: feces | host: Homo sapiens | place: Peru | collected 2012 | reverse complement strand
AAGGGTGCCGTAAAACTCATTTAGAAATCCTTGCGAAATTGTTTGAACGAGAATTCGGAAAAAGATATAACATATGTGCTAGGTTGCAAAATCTATTAAATTAAAGACTAAAATTTTCTAAAATTGCAAATATGTTTTTTCTCTAGGTTGCATCATATGCGAATACCCAGGTCTTCTATTATTAAGTAATTGATTTAACACTAATATTCTGATTAAATCACGCAAAAAATCATTTCTTCTTCTTCCTTTATTCAATTCATTTGCAGTAACTCTATTATCAACTTCCGTTGTTGGAGCAACTTGCAGATAAATCTCATCTACTATTTGCGAAACTAATTCGTTTGTTGGTCTACTAGTTACTGACTTACATCTAGAAATTACTAATGGATTTACCTTTATATAGATTTCTGGATATAAATCTATATTGTTCATTGTTGGTTCCATTATATTTAAAGAATTAGTTTGCATATTATTTGGTTGAAAGTTATTTTCACAACATAAATCATTATTTTTATAACCTAATACATTTCTCATATATTCTTCAAAGCTATTATACATAAAAAAACCTCCTCACTATTTAATATTATGAGAAGGTTTTTATAATTGTTACTGAATTTTAAAAATTATAGGTTGTTTACAAATTCTTTAAATTTTATACCTCTTTCAATGAAATTCTTAAAAGCATCAAAACTTGCACTTGCTGGTGACATTAATACAATTTCTCCTGGTTTTGCTTTTCTGTTTGCTACAGATACTGCTTCTTGTAAGTTTTTGCAATGTATTATTTCAACAGTTTCTTTGTCAGCTTTGCTCATTGCTGATTTCGTTGCACTTTCTATTTTTTCTGCTGTTGGGCCAGTTAGTAATAACACTCTAACTTTCTTTGCAATAGTTTCTCCTATTTCTGTGTAGTCTAATCCTTTATCAGATCCACCTGCTAATAATATTATATTTTCGTCAAAAGCATTTAATCCTGCAATTGTACTAGCTGGGCTGGTTCCAATAGAGTCATTGTAATATTTTACTCCATTTAATTCTCTTACGAATTCTAACCTATGCTCAACTCCATTGAATTCTTTTATCGCTTTTATTTGTGATTTCTCATCAACTATCGGAGCAGTTGCAGCCAATGCTGCACATATATTTTCGTAGTTATGAATTCCTCTAAGCTTAATTTCCTGTTTCTTTAATATGTTTTCAAATCTTCCATTTACACAGTGCTTTATGGTTTCATCTTTTCTGTCATACACATATCCATTTTCCAAGTTTTCTAAGCTACTAAAAAATACTAAGTTACTCTTTACTTCATCAGCGAATTTTCTAGTAATTTCATTATCATAATTTAATATAACAACTCCATCTTCATTTTGATGTAAAAAGATATTCTTTTTGGCTTGTTGATATTCTTCATATGAACTATGTATATTTAAATGGTCTGGATACATATTTGTAACTACTGAAATATCAGGACTCACTTCCATTCCCATTAATTGAAAGCTACTTAACTCTAACACTACTATATCTTCTGGTTTCATATTTTTAATCTCAGTAAAGATTGGCTTTCCAATGTTTCCACCTAAGAAACAATTTTTTCCAGATGATTTTAGTATCTCATATATTATTGACGTAGTTGTTGTCTTTCCCTCTGTTCCTGTAACTCCTATTATCTTGCAAGGTGCAAGTTTTAGTACCATTTCAATTTCAGATGTTATTATAGTTCCCTTATTAGCTGCAATTATTAATTCTTCCCTTGTTGGTAGAACACTTGGTGATCTAAATACAATATCAAATCCATTTAGTCTTGATAGATTATATTCTCCTATTTCAACTTCATATCTATATTTATTGATTTTTTCCATAATTTCATCTGATGGAGTGTTTTTATCAAATACTGTAACTTTTGCGTTCTTATCATAAAAGTAATCTAATAATGGAAGATTGCTGACTCCCATTCCTATTATAGCAACTTTTTTAGAATCTAAAAACTTATTAAACTCCTCTAATTTTTCATTTATATATTCCATATCTTCCTCCTACATTATAATAAAGCTTAACACTTTTTCAGCAGACTCTTTTGCATTTTTACACTCTGTAACATCTACTTTTATAGTGTTGTCATATATTTTATAATATCCTGTTTCTTCTTGTAATTTATCTCTTTCTTCTATATGCTTTTTCAATTCTTCCTTAGAAATTTCTGTTCCTTTATATTGATTCATTTTTCTTTTCACTCTAGCTTCTATATCTGCTGTTATGAAAAAGTGATAATCTAATTCCGGATAAATCTTCATTAAATCTCTTCCAGATACTATTACATTATATTGTTTTTTGTAGTTATCTATTAATGTTTTTGCAAATGAATATAACTTTGTGTTATCAGCTTCTTTTGCTATTTTTGATACTGACATTGATGTTTTGTCTGATTGAAGTTTTTCTTCGTTTATTTCCTCTCCATCAACAAAAACCACACTCTCGTTATTTACTATTTTGATGCTAACCTTTAGCATTTCCATAACTTTTCTTATATCAATATTATGCGATTCTTTAATTTGAGTAGGATTCATTCCTGAGTTCATTAGTGCAAAGACTATTCCTCTATACAAATTTCCTCCGTGTAATATTATGCTATTTGGAATCATTTTTAGTAGTTCTCTACATAGAGAAGTTTTTCCCGAACCAACTAAACCTTCAACTCCAATTACTATATTATTCATTCTATCATCTCCATTTTTTTATTTGCTACTTTATTATATTGCATTTAAGTCATATCTGTCAATGCACAAAAATATGATGTGCAATAGCACACCATATTCTTTTTATTTTTATAATGATTTGTTTATTCCTTGTGAAACTACTTTACTCATATTCTCTATAAGTTCATCAATCTCTTTTGGAGTAACTATCATATTGTATTCAGTTGGAACTAAAGCCTCTTTTATTTCTTCATAATTATCATTTTCTTTAAGTTGGTTTAATGCATCATTAGACATTGCTTTTTGTTGCAAATTTTCTATAAATATTTTTATGCAATCGTTTGTTATAGAAGCTAAATCCACAACCGTTGGAATTCCTACCGCAATTACCGGCACATTTAATGTTTTTACACTTATTTCTTTTCTTGTGTTGTCTACTCCTGCTCCAGGTACAATTCCAGTATCTGCAAGTTGTATACTACTACTTATTCTTTCTATGCTTCTTGTTGCAAGAGCATCTATTACTATTAGCATTTTGGGTTTTATATTATCTACTATTCCTTTTAATATTTCTAATGTTTCTATTCCAGTTATTCCTAATACTCCAGGTGATACTGCCGAAACTGGTCTTGTATCTGATGGCATTAGCTCTGGCATATATTTTAGTATATGTCTTGTTACTTCTATATCTGGAACAACTTTGGGTCCAAGTGCATCAGGTGTAACAAATCTGTTTCCAAGCCCTACTACTAGTATATCTTCTGTATCTGATATATGTTTTGAAATCATCTCTCTTAATTCTGTTGCTAATGTTTCTGATATCTGTTCTATTTTGTCATCATCAATTGATTTCATATTTTTTATATCTAATGTAATATAGTTACCTATTGGCTTTCCTATTGCTTTCTCTCCTTCTTCGTTTAATACTTTTACTCTCGATATTTTAATTTCGTCTTTTTCTTCGTTTTCCACTTCTATCCCATCAGCTTCTTTTTCTAAATTATTTTGTTTTTTATAAATATCATTTCTTTCAACTGCTAAGTCTGTTCTAAAATTAAACATATTTTCCCTCCTGTATTATAATTTGATTATATTTTGCCAGGTAATTGCCAGATTTATACATAAAATTTGCTTTACATAAGACTTTATGATATAATATATTTTGTTCAATAACTTATAAAGGAGTGAACTCACCAAGTGAAGATTGACAGGCAGTATCGGCTAGCAATTCCATCACAGCTTTTCAAATGTTTAGAATTAGCACCGAATAGCATCATGAAAATCTCTTATCACGAAAATTACGTACTTATCTTTTCAAAAGATGACCCTGACATGAAAATGGTAGAATTTCAATCATCCTCAAAGCTCGATAAACAACACCGTGTACGTATCGGAAAAACTTTCGTAGAAAAAAACAATCTAACAGATAAAGACCTTTCTATCAGTGCTATTGCAAAAACAATCATTATTCGTTGGTGACATATCTCCAGCAAAAAAAAGAGAGCTGATTCAGCTCTCTTTTAATTTATGAACAATATTTGCAAAGTAATGATTCTAATCCTATATTTATATCTATTTCTCCTCTTTTTACTTTGTAATCCAAATCTATAAATTCTTGTAATATATTTCTTAATTCATTTTCCTTAAAATATTTTGCCTGCATTGTATATTTGTTTACCAAAAATGCTTGATTTGGTTTTAATTTTAGACTTTCTGCTATATTTAGTTTTTCTCTTAATGCAACATTTGTCATATATAATTTTTTAAAATGATTGTATAATGTTATAAATATTTTTTGTACAGGTTCTTTATTAAATATTAGATTTCTGAGAATATCTAATGCATCTGTAATCTTTCTTCTTCCCAGACTATCCGTCAAATCAAAAATCACACTCTCAAATTGTTTTATTGCCAATAGGTCTATAGTTTCTTTTGTAATAGTACCATTTTGTCCTACATATTCGATTTGCTTTCGAATTTCATTTATCAAATCTTGCATTGAAGTCCCACAACTATCTATAAGATAATTCAAAGTTGCTCCATCTATGTTTACTTGATATGAATTACATATTGCTTTTAGCCTTTTTGCAATATCAATTGGTTTTTGTTTTTCGAAATTGCAAACACAGCCATTTTTATCTATTATTTCGTATAAAGTATTTTTTTCAATCTCACTCTCAATAAATACTAATATTACTTCATCTTTTATTAAATCAAAATTTTCTTTTAAGTATTCTGCTAGTTTATCAGCAAAGCTATTTTCTGTTGATACAGATTTTTTTCCTCTTTTGCCCGTTTTTTGAAATAGGCCTGTATCTTTTGCTACTATTAGTTTTTTAGGATATCCAAAAGCTGGAGTTTGAATGTCTGCTATTATTTCAGTTACATTATTATTGTCTATTTGTATATAGTTAATTCCATTTATTAAATCTCCAAATAGTTTTTTTATCTTTTTCACACTACTATCTAATAAAAATGTTTCATCACCATATAGCAAATACATACAACTAAGTTTTCCAGTTTTTAAATTATTCTCTAAGCTATTGATATCCATTAACTTTCTCCTCTTATTTTCTTGCAATTATTCTAAGAATTTCTGCCACACTCCAAGCTTGAGCAAATGCTCCTCTTGCTTCATATGGCTCTTTTGAGTCATATATTTCACTAATTGTTCCTATACTAGATTTATCATACATTTCTTTTTCAAATGTCATTTTTGTAGTCATTACTAGCTTTTGTATCTCTTCCTCTATCTTTTCTTTTTCAACATTTTCTCTTGCATATTTAAGGGCATTTTTTAAAGCATCATAGTATAGTCCTAATAGCCAAGGCCAAGTTATTCCTTGATGATAACTCATATCTCTTTTATAAGGAGATCCCTCATATACATCAACATATTCTTTTTCTTCACTCGATAATGTTTTTAATCCATAGTTATTTAGTAGCTTCGTTTTTACTGTTTCTATTATTTGATTAATTATTTTTTCGTCATCTATGACAGGATGTGACAAGCTTATTGCAAATAATTGATTTGGTCTTAATTTATAATCTCCCAATACATCTAATAAATATCCATGCTCTTTGTTGTAGAATTTTTGGATAAATGATTTCTTAGTTTTTTCTGCCATTTCTAGGTATTTTTTGCATGCAGATTTTTCATAGAACATTTCTGCAAATCTTGCCATTATTTTTAGAGCATTATACCACAAAGCATTTAATTCAACTGTCTTACCATTTCTTGGAGTTACTACTTTATCTCCTATTTTAGCATCCATCCATGTTATTTGAGTTTGCTCAGTTCCCGCTGATATTAAATTGTCCTTATCCAGATATATATTATCTCCATCAATATCTATCTTCTTAGAGTATGCTTCCATTATCTTTGTAAGTACTGGATAAAACTGCTCTACAAATTCAACATCGTTTGTGTATTTTAAGTATTTATATACTTGTTCTATTAGTAGAAGTGAACTGTCTGCACTATTATATAAAGGCCTATTATCATATCCAGAATATCCATTTGGAACTAGTCCAAATTTTATATCTTGTATGTTTGTTAAGAGTACTTCTTTAGCTAAATCATATCTTTTGGTTACTAATAGTAGTCCCTCAAATGATATTAGGCTATCTCTTCCCCAGTCTAAGAACCAGGGATACCCAGCAATTATTGTATGTAGATTAAATGAAGGTCTATTTACTATAAAGTTATCTGATGCCATTACAAGAGTCTTTAGAACTTCTATATCTGTATCATTCATTTTTCTATTTTGTAATATATTAGAGTCATATATTATTTCACTTATTCTTGCAACTTCTTGATTTATTATATTTACCCCTTCAATTTCCTCTATATTCTCTTCAAGAGAGCATATAAATGTTATATCTTTTTCTTCCTTTGCACCAATATTAATATTATATACTCCTGGAACATAATGGTTTTCTTCTGCAATAAAGCCTCTTTCTTCTTCTCTTGGATAGTACATATTATTAAACTCATCATTTGTATGTTTTAAGTACTTTCCATCTGAACAATACATATATATTGGATTTTCTGAATTATCATCCAATACCACCTTTACCTTGGTTCCTGAATGACTTTGAGCTGCTTTAAAATGATGATTATTATTTGTCGTATGGAAATCTCTGAAATTTACTATTGGTGCTAATGTAAGCTTTGTTTCAGCATTATGGTTTATTATTCTGTACAAGACCACTACTGTATTTTTTCCATATTGCATACAAATAAATTTTTTAATTGTTATTCCTTCAACTCTATATGTAAATATTGGCATATATTCTTTTCTAAAATCTGTCATATATTTGTAGCCTTCTGATATGTCACCATTTGCTATATTAGTATAAAGATTATATTTTTTTCCATTTGTTTCGATACTTTCATCTAATTTCGATAATATTAAGAATCTTCTAGCTGGAGGAGTAAGTGGTGCAATTAGTAAACCATGGTATTTTCTAGTATTGCATCCTAGAGCACTTTGACTACAAAAGCCCCCAATTCCGTTTGTTATTAGCCAATCTCTCTTTAATTTTCTTTTTATGTTTTCATCTATATCACTATATTTCATCTATTGTTTACTCCTATCTTATTTATTTTTTCTTTGTTGTGCTTTGTTTTTTCGCCTTCTCTTGTCTTTTTGTTTCGCTTTCTCTTATCGAAATAATTCTATCATTGTATTTTTCAAAGAATTTACTTCCTGTATGTTTGCTCTTTGACTCTTTTTTACTTGTTTTCTTTTTCGTCTTAATTCTCTTATTCGCATCTTTTATTTTTGAATCTAATAATATGTATTGTGCATCATTTTGCATATCTCTAAATTTCAAATCATCACATATTAATTGCATTATGCTAGTTGCTATTGTATCTGAATCGTGTCTAATTCTTCCATTCTCTATTGTTGATAAATTTCTTTGTATTAATTTTATACCTTGATCTTTTACTTTAGAAACATCTTGCTCCACAAGCTCTGATCCTTCTTTATTATATTGTCTTATATACTCCGGAATTATCTCTCCTGTATCATATATACAATAGTCTATAACACCTTTTCCGGCATGATCAAATATTGCTTTTATGTGGTCATTTAGAGAGTAATCATCAGTTTGTCCATATTCTGTCATTATATTGCTTACATATATTTTAAAACCTCTTGCTCCTCTTATTGCTTTAGCAACTCCTGGTACCAAAAGATTTGGTATTACATTTGTATATAAACTTCCAGGTCCCAAAATAATAGCATCAGCATCTTTTATTGCTTCTATTACTCCTGGAGCAACTCTTATATTAGTAGGAGATATGTAAATTCTGCTTATTTTACTAACTTTTCTACTAACCATCTCTGGAATTTTATTTTTACTTTCTACTACTGTTCCATCTTCTAATTCTGCACATATTTTTATTTGATCAAGTGTTACAGGTAATACTCGTCCTGTTATATTAAGTATTTTTGAACTTTCTTCTACTGACATTGCAAAATCACCAACAGCCTCTTTCATTGCTGTTAGATAAATATCTGCAAATTTTAGTCCCTCTAATTTTTTATTATTCATATCTAAGTTTAACAAATATGACATTTCTTGTTCGTTTGTTGCTAGAGCTATTAAACTTTCTTTTACATCATCTAAAGGTAATGTTCCTAAATCTTTTCTTGATTTGTTACCTGCTTCCCCATAGTCTGATATTGTTACTATTGCTGTGATGTTATCAGTATAGTTTTTTAATCCTCTTAATACTGTATTTAATCCTGTTCCTCCACCTATTACAACAACTTTTGGTCCTTGATTATACACTTTTCTGTTAAAGATTAATGAGTTCACTTTATTAGCACTTTCATCTTTTCTAGTATCTGTAGCCTCAACCATCATCTCTAGAGTTCTTCTTTGTATGCAAACTATTCCTAATATTGTAAAAGTAAACCCTAATATAAATATTATTATATTAGCTGCAAGTTCTTTAAATCCTATTACTTCTGGTATTATTAATACCTTGTTTATTCCATAGCACACTAAAACTATTCCTAATATTATTAATAATATCCACCTTTTTATTTTTGTTCCAGATTTGAACCATTTAAAAAAATCTTTCATGTAATTACTCTCCTATTATTTCTATTTCTAAATCTATATTTTTGTTAAATTTTTCTTGCACTCTTTTCTTTATTATTTCCATTAGTTCTATAACATCTGATGCTGTCGCATTATCTGCATTAACAACAAATCCTGCGTGTTTTGTAGAAACTTGCGCTCCTCCTACTGTATATCCTTTTAGTCCACATTCATCAATAAGTTGTGCTGTTATAAAATCCTCTCCTCTTTTAAAAGTGCTTCCTGCACTTGGTTTATCTATAGGTTGTTTTATTCTTCTTGATTCGTTATTCTGATTAATTTTTTCTTGTATTTGTTCTTTATCTGCTTTTTCTAATTTTAATGTTGTGTCTATTATAACTCTCTCGGTAGTTGAAAATATACTTTTTCTATATTCAAATTTTTGCTCTTCTTTCTTTATTTCTTTTATTTGCATATCTTCTAAATCTATGTATTTTGTCTTAATTACAACATCACTCATCTGAGAGCCATATGCTCCTGCGTTCATCTTTACAGCTCCACCAATTGTTCCTGGTATTCCTGATGCAAATTCGAAACCTGTTAAGCTGTTTTCTAGTAATATTCTGGAAACCTTACTATTAAGCATACCTGCATCAACTCTGATAGTTTTTTCATCTAAAAAGTCATAAGAGTTTGTACATATTTTTGCAACTACTCCTCTAATTCCATTATCTTTTACTAGAATATTGCTTCCGTTACCTATTATCTTTATTGGCACATTCTTGTTTTTGCATAGGTTTAGAAGTTTCTCAATTTGTTCTGTATTCCTTAACTTTACAAATATATCTGCTGTTCCACCTATTTTAAATGTTGTATGTTTGCTCATTGGTTCATTGGTATAAATATCCTCTTGTAATATAAATTCCTGCATATCTTTTGTAAGGTTATCTATTTCATTGTTTGTCATTATAATTATCCTTTCTTAAAGGTTTTACCTTTATTAAGGTATATTCTTAATTTAGCTTTTTATTACGTTTTGTAAAGCTTTGTATTTTATCTATAATTGGCTTGCTAACACGCACTATAAAATTCTTATTTGTAAATATACAGTATGCTAATACTAATAAAAATACTATAATATTAAGAACCATATTGTTCAAATAATATGTTACTAATGTTATGATTAATAATATCCAAAATACATAATTAAATTTTTCTTTTAGTTTTATATAATCCATTATTTTATATCTTCTATAAAAATAAACCATTATATTTGAGATTAGTGTTGAGAATGTTGCTGCATGTATTCCGAATTTTGGTATAAATATTAAATTTATAACTATGTTCACAACTGCCGCTACTGCCGTTGTTGATCCCATTATTTTAGTATTCTTATATGCAGTGAATATTCCTCCATAGAAGTTCGACATATTTGTATAATATATTGATATTACTAATACTGGAATATAATTATATGCATCATTGTAGCTCTTGTTTACAAGTAAAGGAAATACTAACGGCATTATCGCTATAAGTCCTAATACAATTGCTTTTAAAAAGAATTTTACATCTTTATAGATACTATTATAATACTGAGATTTATTTTCCTCTTTTAAAATTCTTGCTGCAGATTCTTTCCATGCTGTCGAGAAAAATCCATAACAAGTGTACACTATATTAGGAAACTTGTTTGCTACCGCATAAATTCCGTTTGCATCTGCTCCTATCATCTGAGTTAACATTAATCTATCTGATAAGCTTATAATTACCCAAGATAAGTTATTTGGCACTAATGGTGCTGAATATCTTATCATTTTGCTTAGTGTTTCTCTGCTAAGGTCTTTTCTGCTTACAAATTGTGGTAAATGCAACTTGTAGAACATTATTAATGCTGTTGCAGTATTTGCGATTATATTCGACCATAGTAATCCATTAACACCAAGTTTAAATGTGACTATGAATAATATATTTAATATTATTGTAATTACACCTAATATAAAGTTAGATAGCGAATACAAGTTTACTTTACCCATTCCCCTTGATAAAGCATTACTTAATCCTAACAAAATGTTTGATATAATAAATATTATAAACACTACTGCATATTCATAATGGATAATTCCCATTATTATAGCTGCAATAATGGTAAATGCTATCGTTCCAATTGCAGTGTATACTATAGTTGCTGTTATTGTTCGTTTCTTACTTTTTAGGTCATCTGCATCTATTAGGAATCTAAACATCGATTCTTCCATTAATAAAGTTATTATTGGTAATAAGAACACTGATAGTGTTACAAAGAAATCATATGTTCCAAATTCTTCTGTTGCTAATTTAGCTGTATATAAAGGTAATAATAGAAAAGATACTATTTGTGTACTAAGTTTTCCTATCGCTATTATTACCGTGTTTTTTAATAATTGTTTTTTCTGATTCATTTTTTCCTTCCAATATATAAAAAAATTCCATTCATATTTTATCATACTATATTTTTATGTCAATATCATAGAAACAAAAAACGCAAAACCACTAACATTTTTTAATTCATTTGTTAGTGGTTGTACATTTATTTTACATTACTTCTAATATTTCTTTTGGAACATATTTTGATATATCTCTTCCATTTTTGTATAGTTCTTTTACTGTACTTGAGCTTATGCTTCCATATATCCCAGCTCTTACATATATAGTATCTAATCCTGATATTTCTTCATTTATTTGTGCAATATTTTCTTCATAATAATAATCCATATCATCTCTAATTCCTCTTACTAAGAAATTACAGTTATTATTTCTTGCAGCATCTACTGACAAATTCTCATATGTTACAACTTCAACATTTGTTAGATTTGCTTGTTCAAGTGTTTTTTGTATTGCTTGTTTCATTAATTCTTTGTCATAGTTTCTTTCCTTTGCTGAGTTTTCTCCTATTCCTATTATTAATTTATCAAATAATTTTGCTGCTGTTTCTACTACATGCATATGTCCCATAGTAAATGGGTCAAAACTTCCCGCATAAAATCCTATTCTCATCTATTGTTCCTCCTTATTTACCTTCACAATATTTTTTGTATAGTTTTTTTAAGTTTGCTCTATTAATAGTTTTTTCTATTCCATTTATACTTACTTGTGTATACACTTCTGTAAGCATAGCTTTTATTCTATCATTTAAAGGATATTCATCTTTCCTTTTCATCCAATACTTTAATTGTGTATCGTTTCTCCATCTCTTACCATTATATACTTTTCCTGCCACTAGATTGTCGCATATCATCTCCACTATAAATCTATACGGAATAATTGGTTTTGAATGTAATTTGCCTGCTGCTGGATCATACCAATATTCTGGATGATGTCTATTCCTTCCTCTATGATGAAGCCACGCCTTAGAATATCCTTGAACTCTTCTTGCTAAAGAAATTGGGCTTCTTTTTCCATTATAGAACTTCACTGATTCCCAAAATTCTGTTGGCGAATATTTAGACCAGTCGTGCATAAATCCTCTCCAAGGAATTCCTGCTCTACAAGCTAGTTTAAATACTTCCCATTTATGTCTAGTTATTAAATTGAAGTGTTTGAAAGTTCTTACTACAATATTATTTGCCATTTTTATCACATTCCCCTCTAAAATTTATATTGCGTATATCTTCATATATATTATCATATGCTTTTTTAATTTTCAAGGTTAGCAAGTACTTGTTTACATTGATTTTTCTAATTCTTTTATTTTATCTCTTAGTTTTGCTGCCTCTTCAAATTCCATCTTTTCTGCATGTTTTAACATTTCTTCTGTTAGTTTGTTTATTATCTCTTCTATACTTGCGTTTTCGGTTAACTCATACTTTTCAGATGTTTCTGCTACTATTGTAGCTCTTATTGAATCTCTAATATCTTTCTTTATGGTTTGTGGAGTTATGCCATGTTCTTTATTGTATTGCATTTGGATTTTTCTTCTTCTATTTGTTTCAGAAATTGCCTTATCCATAGAATCTGTCAACTCATCTGCATACATTATAACTTTTCCATTTGTATTTCTTGCAGCACGTCCTATTGTTTGAATTAAAGAACGTTCTGAACGCAAAAAACCTTCTTTATCAGCATCAAGTATAGCTACCAAAGACACTTCCGGAATATCTAATCCCTCTCTTAGAAGGTTTATTCCAACTAGGACATCAAATTCTCCAAGTCTTAAGTTTCTTATTATGTCCATTCTTTCCAATGCTTTTATATCAGAATGCATATATTTTACTTTAATATTTAACTCCGACAAATAGCTTGTTAAATCTTCTGCCATCTTTTTTGTCAATGTTGTTACTAGTACTCTTTCACCTTTTTCTACTCTATTATTTATTTGTTCAATTAAATCATCTATTTGATTTTCAACTGGTTTTACTTCGATTTCGGGATCTAAAAGTCCTGTAGGCCTTATAATCTGTTCAACCACATTGTCTTTAGAATGTTCCTTTTCGTAATCTGCTGGTGTGGCACTTACAAATACTACTTGATTAATTCTATCCTCAAATTCTGCAAATGTTAGTGGTCTATTATCAAATGCAGATGGAAGTCTAAATCCATATTTTACTAAAGATTCTTTTCTCGCTCTATCCCCATTATACATTGCTTTCACTTGTGGAATAGTTGCATGAGATTCGTCTATTAGTAATAAGAAATCTTTTGGAAAATAATCAAATAATGTAAATGGTGCACTTCCTGGTGCTCTACCACTTATATGTCTTGAATAGTTTTCTATTCCTTGGCAGAAACCTGTTTCTTTCATCATTTCTAAGTCAAAGTTTGTTCTTTCCTCTATTCTTTGAGCTTCTATCAATTTCCCTTGTGATTTAAAGTATTCAACTTGCTGTTTCATTTCTTCTTCTATGCTTTTTATTGCTCTTTCCATTTTTTCTGAAGTTGTAACATAATGCGAATTTGGAAATATCATTATATGATTTCTTGTTGCTGTAACTTTTCCTGTTAAAGGATTTATCTCCGATATTTTTTCTACTTCATCTCCCCAAAACTCTACTCTAACAGCGCTTTCTCCATAATCTGACGGAAATATCTCTACTATATCTCCTTTGGCTCTAAATGTTCCTCTTTTGAAATCTAATTCATTTCTACTGTATTGCATATTAATCAATTTCTTTAGCATAGCATTTCTTTCTATTTTCATTCCTGGTCTAATTGAAACTATCATATGTTCATAATCTATTGGGTCACCTAAACCATAAATACACGAAACAGAAGCAACTATTATAACATCTCTAGTCTCAAATAAAGATGCCGTTGCTGAATGTCTAAGTTTATCTATCTCGTCATTTATAGAAGAATCCTTTTCTATATATGTATCTGATGAGGCTATATATGCTTCCGGTTGATAATAATCGTAGAAACTTATGAAGTAACCTACATTACTCGTTGGAAAAAGTTCTTTGAACTCGCTATATAACTGCCCTGCAAGGGTTTTATTGTGTGCCAATATTAGCGTTGGCTTTTGCACTTTCTGTATTATATTCGCCATAGTAAAAGTTTTTCCAGAACCTGTAACTCCTAAAAGAGTCTGGAATTTTTTTCCTTCTTTTATTCCATTACTTAAATATTCTATTGCCTGTGGTTGATCACCAGTTGGCTTAAGATTTGATACTAATTTAAACATTTTTTAGTCACCTCCTATATTATTTTTATGGTTAATAATTCAATTTATATTGTAATTATTTCTAATGATTTTCTAGCTTTTCTGTTTCAATTAATAATTTATCAAAATCAGAAACAAATTTTTTATCTTGTATAATTTTGTATTTTTCATACTCATTTTCTGCTTTTTGCCTTGCTTTTTCGGCAGAAATTTTTCCTTTACCTTCTAATACTTCATAATGAAATAATTTTAAAGATGTTTCTACTTCATTTTTCCAATCATTCATACTCATTGATAAATTTCTTTCTGCATTATTCTCTGCAATATCTAAAAATAAGTTTACCAAATTATTTAAATTTTTAATTTCTTTTTCATTTAAATAATTTTTAGCAATAGAAACGTCTGATTTTAAGATTTTTCCATCGGGAGATTTGTCCCAATTCGTTAATCCCATATTTGCTTTTTTACTATCAACTCTATTATAAATAATTTCAGCAGCAGTATTTCCTGTAATAGCATAATGAAATTTATTTTGAACAGTTGCATAAAAATCTTTTGCTATATCACTATTTCTATCATAATCAATAGAACACTCAGCAAATATATCTGTAATTTTTTGATAAAACATTCTCTCACTTGTGCGGATTAGTTTTATTCTTTCAAGTAATCTTTTAAAATATTCTTGATCAGATTTTCTTGCTTTCATAAATCTATCATCATCAAGTGCAAAACCTTGTATCATATAATCTTTAATTATTTCATTTGCCCAACTTCTAAATTTAATTGCTTTTTTAGAATTAACTCTAAAACCAATAGAAATAATCATATCTAGATTATAATATTCCTTTTTTCTTTTAACACTTCGTGTTCCTTCGCTTTGAACTTGTTCCAAAACGGAACAAGTTGATTCTTTACTTAATTCTTCATCATTATATATATTATTTATATGTTTTACAATAGCAGGTCTTTGTACATCAAAAAGAGTAGCTATCGCATTTACATTTAACCAAACATTTTCATCTTGTAAAATTACTTCTACTTTAATTTGTCCATTTTCATCACTATAAAATAAAATATTTTTTTCATTACCAACTGTTATATTACTCATTTATGTTACTCCTTTCATACATTAATTTTTTATCGAGACTAATTGAGACGAATGAAAGTCACAAATTCTATTTTAACATTCAGTATTATCTAGTTCATTTCGTTTTATTTAATCCTATTTTTGTGGACTTATCAGCAGTAAATAGCACTAGATAAAATAGGTGCCAATATTAGAATTGTCTTATATTTAGATTGTAAGTCGAACATATATTTTTCCTCTCTATAATTCAATAATTATCGTTTTTTATTATATCACATAGTACAAATGTTTGCAATATATTAATATAAAAATACCCAGACTTACAAGCCTGGGTATTTAGTATTGTCAAGCAGGTTTACTCGTTGACAATCCTCTCCGTTTCCTTTGCAATGAGGAGCTCCTCATTGGTCGGGATGACGAAGACATCAACCATGGATTCAGGCAAAGAAATTTTGCCTTCTCTACCTCCCACAGTTTTCTGGTTCTCGCAGTAGTCAAGTGCAACTCCAAAGCAATCAAGCTTGTTGCAGATGCCTTCGCGTGCATTCGGTGCATTCTCGCCAATACCGCCAGAAAAGACAATATTGTTGACTCCGCCCAGAGTCACCATATATTTAGCAACCATCTGAGCAATGTTCTCGAAGAAGTACTCCAACGCCATCTTGGCATCTTCGTTTCCTTCCTCTGCCGCCTTGGTAACATCTCTGAAATCATTGCCGATTCCAGAAAGCGCCTTCAATCCTGAGTCGTTGTTCAGAATATAATTCACCTCTTCAGGTGTCATATGCAGATTCTGAATCATGAAAAGAGGGATTGAAGGATCAATGTCACCACAACGGGTTCCCATAACAATGCCACCGAGAGGAGTCAATCCCATAGATGTTACAACACACTTACCATTCTTAACAGCAGTGACACTCGCACCACTTCCCAAATGGCAGATGATAGTTTTCACATCATACTCTTCTCCCCAGAAATCGCGGAGCATCTCCAGACGTTCTGTCAGATACTGATGGGAAATACCGTGTGCACCATAGCGCTCAATCTTGTCCCAAAGAATCCGAGGAATAGGAAATGCCTTATGGGCATCATCCATACTACGATGGAATGCAGTATCAAATACTGCAACTTGCGGAGTATCAGGCATAAGCCTCATACAAGCCTCAATGCACTTGACCGCAGCAGGGTTATGCAAAGGCGCATACTCACTGCATTCGGCGATTCTTCCTACGACACTTTCGTCAATCAGTGTCGATTCAGAATAGTACTTGCCACCGTGTACAACACGATGGCCAACAGCGTCAATGTCAGCCATATGCTTAATAACGCCGTGCTCACCTCTCAGAGTGTTCAGGATATAGTCAAGAGCTTGTTCATAGTCTCCTGCTTCCTGAACAGAATAACTTTCGTTATTCATCTTGACCGTTACGGTCATCTGCTCAGTGCCTACCCGCTCTGCCAGAGCTTTTGCCATTACCTTTCCGGATTTGGTATCAATAAGCTGGGCTTTGATACTTGAGCTTCCGGAATTGATGCATAAAATTGTCATTACGCACGTCCTTTCTTGAAATACTAGTGCCTTACCAATCCGTGTGATTGGTAAGTAACAAATAGTTACTTTATTAGTATATCATTTTTTTCTTATGATTTCAAGTGTTGCGCACCTTAATTTACATAATTTCATAATCGATTAATTTTATATTACTAGATATATATTCTTCTTTTTCATTTGTTTCTTTGCATAAATCAGTAGAAACATATTTCTTATTATCGTCCACAAATATAGTAACTACTGGTTTTTGTATTTTTTCTTCTAATAATATAGCTCCTATAAAGTTTGCCCCAGAAGAAATTCCAACTCCTAACCCAAGTTCTTTTGCAAGTTTTCTTGACATATTTATCGCATCATAGTCATTAACTAATATAATATCATCAATCTTTGATTTATCAAGCAATTCTGGTACAAAGTCATCTCCTATTCCTTCTATCTTATGCTGAGCAATTTTTCTTCCCTGTGAAATAATTGGCATTTTATCTGGCTCAATAGCCACAATCTTTAGATTTTTATATTCTTCTTTAAGTTTCATCCCAGTTCCCATTAAAGTTCCACCGGTTCCCACTCCAGAAACAAATCCATAAAGCTCTTCTGTACTTTGCTCTATTATCTCTGGTGCTGTTGTTTCATAATGAGCTAGCATATTATCTTTATTTGAAAATTGATTTGCCAAAAATCCATTCTTTTCTTTAGCTAGTTTTCTTGCTTCTTCTATGCACTTTAAAAAACCGCCTTCTTCTTTTGAGATAAGTTTCACAGTAGCACCATATGCTTTCATTATAGAAACTCTTTCTTTGCTTGCCCAGTCTGGCATAAAAATATACACAGGATGATTATACAAAGCACCAATTGCCGACAATGAAATTCCGGTATTTCCACTAGTTGCTTCTACAATAGGCATATTTTCCTTTAGTTCTCCTCTTTTTATTGCATTCTCTATAATATAATAAGCAGCTCTATCTTTAATACTTCCTGTTAAATTATAATATTCTAGCTTTGTATAAACGTATCTTCTTTTTCCTTTGTATTCATAATTTATTTTTATCATAGGTGTATTACCTATTACATTTCCTTTTTTAAACATATATTAATCCTCCTACTTATTATATTTAATTTTTTTCATTTTGTTAATATTTTCAAAATATTTTCTCAAAATATCTAGACTTTTTTATGCTTTTTGTGTATTATTATAGTATATTAATTTTTTACAAGAGAGGATGAGTTTAATGAATAAGACTTTAAAAATTTTATTAGTTATATTTTTACTTGTATTTATAATATTTTCAGGAAAATGTCTTGCGGCTAATGATATTGATATGAATTTAACTGATAATACTATGTCTACTAATACATCTAACAGTAATACAATGACTAGTAATAGTATTGATGATGACGATGATAACTCTGTTTCGAACTCTACAACAAATACAAATAGTACAACAAACACAAATACAGCTAGTTCTTCTAACTTTAATCGTTTAAGTTCATTACCAGAGGCAGAATTAGGATTGACTAATATATTAAATATCCTTCTTATAACAGTTGGAGTTGTTTTAATCCTTTTAGCAATCGCAATATTAATAAAATTAAAACATTAAAAATGTTCCCTGTTAGCCAGTGTGGTTAACAGGTTTTTGTTTTTATAAGCTATATTTTTTGAAATTTCCATATTTTCCAAATTTTCAATGTATATTTTACACTTTAAAATTTATACTAATAATATTATTTGTCGAAAAGGAGGAAATTATGAAAAAGAAATTTTCAATTTTAGTCGTATCTTTTATTACATTCTTTGCCATTTCATCATCTTCTTGTTTTGCAACTACTAACGTTGTAAATGCTACAGAAAATGCTGTTCAAAATGGAGCTTCTACAGTCGGTAATGTTGTTTCTCAAGGTGCCAATGCTGTAAAAAATACCATTTCAGGAACTATGGACACAGATAAGAATCAAAACGCAAGAAACACTGTAATTACTGGTACTACAAATAATTACAATGCTACTAGAACAAATGCTACTACAAATAATATGTTTTCTGGTATGCCTGCAAAAGTTTGGACTTGGGCAATTTTAGCAGTAGTTGGTATCGTAGTGATTTGGATGACTGTAGCTTATAGCAAACAAAACGAAAAAAATGAAGTTCATAGTCACAATGAATAATTAACAAAATAATTTTATAATTATCTATTTAATTATAAAATTATTGTACATATCTCTTTTAAAACTTTCTTTTAGATGTTATAATATTAATGATTTCTGAAAGGAGTTTTTAATTATGATAAAAAATATCGCTAAGAATCCAACCGCAAAACATAATTATACAATAATTGATACATTAGAAGCCGGAATTGTTTTAACTGGTACAGAAATAAAATCTATTAGAAATGGAAAAGTTAATTTAAAAGATAGTTATGCCGAAATAAAAAATGGCGAAGTTTTTATTTCTTCTATGCATATTAGTCCATATGAGCATGGAAATATATTTAACAAAGATCCTATGCGTAGTAGGAAATTGCTATTAAATAAAAGAGAAATATTTAGATTAACCGGTTTGATTAAGCAAAAGGGTTATACTTTAGTTCCTATTTCTCTTTATTTTAAAAACAATATCGTCAAAGTAGAGCTCGGCATTTGCAAGGGTAAAAAATTATATGATAAACGTGAGGACTTAAAGAAAAAAGATTCTCAGATGTACATTCAGAGAAGTCTATCACAGAAATAGATTATGGTTCACTTTATTGTTAAAGTGAACCATTAATGGTAATTTGACTTTACCACCTTTTATGTAAAAATAAATTTATTGAAATTTTTTCTTATTGTTCATTTCTTTCATTTCCTCGACAATGTATTTGTCGATTTTCTGACTTTGCTTTAATATTAGTTCATAGTCAGCCCCTTGAGCAATTAATGATTCGAGCTTTTTTGTATGCTTTATTCGTTCTAAAGTCATCTTTTTCATATTCATCAACTCCTCCGGTTGTATAATACCACATTTTAAAAAAATAATTTGTCGAAACGTGTCGGCAAATTAAAATTTTTTTATTTTTTTGAATTTTTATAGCTAGAGCACATAGATTCGTCTGGTTGTTTTGTTTGACATCCTTCTACTGGTGTTACTATTATTCCTTCCAATTCACATTTTTGTCTTTGACAATTATTGTACTTACAAGATGATACTGTACAATTTATTGTTTGATTTTCATTGTTATTTGGCTTCATAATATATCCTCCTCAAATTTTATTATTTTTATTTTCTCCTAATTAAAATTTTTTATTCCGTCTTTTTGAGGAAAATTTTGTAATTTATTGAATTTTTTTGTTTTTCTTTTCTTTACTTTCTATGGCCTTTTTTGGCTCTTCTATTCTATTGTTTTCTGTTTCTCTTTGAGAATTTTGAAAACTCAAGTACCACATCATACCATTCTGATTGCGCATTATTTCTTCTCTTCTTTTCATTAATTCTTCAAATGTTTTTGGTGGTGGCATTATTATTGGTTGGTTTGGTATCCAATTTGCTGGTGTTGATGCTTTATTTAAGTCTGCCACTTGTAAAGCCTGCACCGTTCTAAGTATTTCTGGTATACATCTTCCCACATTCAAAGGATATACTAAAATTAGTCTTACTATTCCTTTGTCATCTATTATAAATACATTTCTTACTGTCTCCGTAGTACTTACATCACTTGCTATCATTCCGTATTTTCTTGCTATTTCTCCGCTTCTATCCGCTATTATAGGAAATGGTATTTGTATTCCTGTTTTACAATATATATTATACACCCACGCTAAATGCGACGGGTTGCTATCTATACTTAATCCTAAAAGGCAAGTATTTAGTTTTTCAAAATATGGATTTGCTTTTGCAAAAGCAATCATTTCAGTCGTGCATACGGGGGTAGAAGCCTTCAATTTGGGGATATTATATTAATCGGCTAATTTCAGGTTTTAGCTCGAATTTCACACTTTTATCGTGATAAATCCATATTTTATCAATTAAACACTCTAAAATATATCTATTGGGCTCGTTAGATTTTAGAATATCATCAAAATATTCTATTGCTGTTTTTAATTTTTTTATTTTCTCTGTGTCTAAATCTTCTTGCTGTTGCTCTAATAATTTTTGTAATTGTTCTATACGATTAGTTTTATCTTTTTCCAATTCTTTATATGTATTTTCAATCATTTCTCGTTGATACTCATTTGTGGTATTAGTTAAATCTTTAATTTTTTGACTAATCAAAACTTTGTATTCAGCATTTAAGTTTTCAATTTCAAATTTAATTTTTTCTTTATTATTTGTTTTAGTATTAGTTTTTGTTTGAAGCTGTATTTTATTTATTTCATCTATGTATTTATTTTTAGTGAATTTTAAAAATTCTTTAAAATGTATAATTATGTCTGATTCTTTAATTTCATGGCATTTACATCTAGCTTTACCATAAGTTCTATATTGTGAACATTCATAGCCCTTTTGAGATTGTTTTCTAGTTATAGTTATGCCACTTACTCCAAAACCACAATCACCACATCTGCAAAGTCCTGAAAAGTAATAATTTCTTTTTCTCGTACTTGATGTACTTTTTGTATTTAGTTTTCTTTTTCTTATTTCTTGAGCTAAGTTAAATGTTTCTTTAGATATAATTGCTTCATGATGATTTTCAAATACAAAATGTTCTTCCTCTGGAAGCTTTATTGCTTTACCTCTTATGGATACAGTCTTTTTCTTATGAGTTCTAAGTGTGCCACAATATACATCATTCTCTAAAATATTTCTTATCATATATGTGGACCATAATTTTTGAACAGGATGTTTATATATTCTGCCTCTTTCCAAGTGTTTCATTTGATAGTAAACTGATGGAGTTGGATAATTATATTTACTATTTAGAATATCGCAAATTTTCTTTCTTCCAATTCCTTCTTCGGTATATAACTTATATATTAATTCTATAACAGGTCGTAGTTCTTCATCAACATATAGCTTTGTTATATCTTCTGGATCTTTTATATATCCATAATAATTTCCCATAATTAATCTTCCTGTTTTTTGTTTAGAATACATGTGGTCTCTAGTTTTTCTTGAACAATCTTTAACATATCTTTCATTAAACCATGTTGTTATTCCAATAGTATCATCTCTATCATTTAAAACATCATAAGTTCCACCCATTTCAGAAACTAATATTAAATTCTTTTGAATATTCTTAAACTCATCTATTAAAACTAATACTCGTCCGTTATGTCTTCCAATTCTTGATAAATCCTTTGCTATGACTACATCAATTTTTCCTCCTTTTACTTTTTCAATCATTTTTGAAAATGCAGGTCTGTTAAAGGTATATCCCGAAACATTGTCATCTATGTAGAAGTCTGAGATAGTCCAATTACGAGAAATTGCATAGTCTTGAATAATTCTTTTCTGTTCTTCAATACTTGCATAGTTTTCTTTATCTTCATCTCTAGACAATCTACAATATCCGTACAACTGTCATTTTATCCTCCAAATCTCGCCTGATATTGCTTGTTTTCATGTTAGCATACATTTCTATTTAATCCCACTTGTTTCGTAATTATTTTTTCAAGAATCTCGGGATAATTCTCTTTTCCAGTTACGAAAATAGCCACACTATATTTTTCTTTTTTATACTTTTTAACTAAATCTTTTGTTTCTTTTTTCTGGAGTTCATCTTCTGTCAAATAAATTTGAACATACTTCGTGCCTTGTATTTCTGCTATTGTAAGTTTCATAATTTATTTTACCTTCCCGAAGTTAAATCTACACATTTGGAAAAGAATTAAATTTTTACTAGGCAAACAAACAAGAAAACCGCAGGTGTGCTATTGCACATTGAGGATTTTCGAAGTGAAGTTTAACAACGTAAAAATTGTAATTATTTTTCAAACAACCTAACTCCTTCATAACATTATTAATAAATGTTATGCTAAAAAGAGAATTGTTATCTCTTTTTATTTTAAATTACAATATAGAAATACAGTAAAACTTTTTCATATTTGTCACATTTCTATATATATGAAGCCAAAAATTTTATCAAATATTGCAGTTTTTAAAATTTTTTCGTTTTTTTCAAACTTTTTTAAAGTTTGCAGGAACAGGGAGTCGCCCCGAATCCCAATAAGAGCCTAAAAGCGTGGCTT
>OLHG01000693.1_pt1 | contig 23244 bp, 21 predicted proteins | sample 1605971 | NCBI WGS metagenome assembly OLHG01 (sample SAMN03283289) | human gut metagenome | biome: human-associated habitat; material: feces | host: Homo sapiens | place: Peru | collected 2012 | reverse complement strand
AATTTTCAAGGTACAAATTTATATCAAAGGTCTGTGACCTTTTGACACCCTAATCATATTAGGAAAGGACTTTCCTAATATAAAATAAAAAACATCAGGATTTTATTACTTCTATATTTCTGAATTTCAGAATGAAGTATAAAACCTGATGTTTTTATTTTACCTGACAAGCTCTTTTATTTTATGAAATCGTTCAACTTATTTTCAACTTATTCGTAGAGAAATGGTGTTATCGTATCGTCATTCATATTGTCTGCTGTCACCCACACATATCCTGTGTTGACCTCAGCTTCATTTCCAATCTCAAGAACTGTACGTGCCGCTGCAACTACTGTCGCATATCCCATTCCAAAAGGATTCTGCACAATAAGTCCATCCACCTTTCCATCTTTCAATGCATTGACCTGATCTTTTCCTGCATCAAATCCTACTAATGTAATATGGTTCTCTGTATCGATCTGATCCAGCGTCTTAATTGCAAGCTGGGTTACTGTCTCGTTCGTAGCAATACATCCCTTTAGATCAGGATGTTTCTCCATATAGTATTGAATTGCATCTTCATCACTCATCTTTACTGCGCCATCGTTGACCTGCTGCATCTTCTCGGACAATTCATTGTCCGCTTCCTGTGCTGTCTCATTCGCACTTTCGTCTGCTGATGAAGAAGCTGCATTCGATGCTGCATCTGCAATTGTCTCAGAAGCATCACCTGTTCCTGTTGTCTCTTCCTTCTTTTCTCCTGCTTCTGCAGCTGCCAGTTCTTCTGGTGTCACCCCGACCTGTTCCGCCACAATCTGTTTCTTCAACATTTCCAGCTGATCCAGATAAATTGTCTCTGCAACAGTCACATTCGGATGATTTGCTGCAAGTTCATTTTTGATGCCTGCTTCACGTTCTTTCGCAGTATCTGATACTGTATCATGCACAAGTAACAGAATCTCCCCACTGTCACCGATCTTCTCACAGAAATTCTTTGTTCCTGTTGTTGCCGCTTCGGTATTATTCGTTTTGCAAGTACTTTGGATATTCTGATAGCTGTTTCCCGAATCAAATGCTACGATCGGAATTCCATTCTCAATTGCAAGATCAAACTGGACGGAGCATGCGCTTGCATCTACACTGGAGATTGCGATCACATCCGGATAACGTGCAAGCTCTTCATCCAGAATATTCACCTGCTGATCAATATTGTCATTCTCGTCCGGTGCACTGTATAATACTTTCACCTTATCATTTCCAGAATAGCCAAGTGCTGTATTCAAGTCCGTTGCCGCCTGCTCTACACCTGCTTTCACCTGATTCCAATATGGTGTTGAAGATGCCCTTCCGATTACAGAAATATAAGTTCCAGGTTCCAGATCCAGATTGTCTACCGATGCATATGCAGAAGATTTGATCGCATCCAGATTCGCCTGGTATGCCGGTGCTTCTGTCTTATCCCCTGTAAAAACCGGATCATCTGCCTTCTTTCCACAGCCGGCTGTGAGCACCGCCATACAAAGTGCTGCCGCAATCGCTGCTCTTACATTTCGTTTCCGCATAACTTTCTCCTTCTTCTCATTTACACAATTTTATCTCTATGTTTTCTACTTTTTAACTCTCAATCCATTATGATACACGAATCCTTGAAAAATGGAAGAGATAATTTCTTAAAATCTCGTGAATTTTCGTTTTTTTACTAATTCAGGATAAAAATCTTCTATTTTTCACGTTTATAAGTTCTATAAGACTAACTTATAAATTACTCAAATAAATACATCAGGAACTCTTGTATATTTCCCCGTCTTGTATTAAAATGAGGATAACGAAAAGGGAAAAACCTATCGTAATCCAAAAAAGGAGGGTACATACAATGGCACACGTAATTAGTGATGAATGTGTAAGCTGTGGTACTTGCGAAGGCGAATGTCCAGTAGGCGCTATTTCTGAAGGAGATGGCAAATATGAGATCGATGCTGATGCTTGTGTAGATTGCGGAGCTTGTGAGGCTGCTTGTCCTACAGGCGCTATCTCTGAAGCATAATTTATAAGCGCTAAGTGATCACAAAACGCAGAAGTCCTGCCCGTCTGATTGATTCAGATGCGGCAGGATTTCTTTTTTTACAACTCTTTTCCTTGTGTTCCATACCTTTCTTCAATTACCATTTTTTGCCATAATTTGACGAACGATTAGCACTCCTTTCATAATTTCTCTATGCTATAATAAATGTAGCGAAATCAGAACAGTAATCGCAATGATTCTGACAGGAGGATAGAAAATCAATGGGTGAAGCCAGATTTATGATCTCTGAAGCTGCCAAGAAAGTTCAGGTAGAATCCCATGTCTTAAGATACTGGGAAGAGGAACTTCATATTCCGATCGGACGCACAGAGATGGGACATCGATATTATACCCAGGATGATATCCAGCTCTTTTGCTGTATTAAGAAACTTAAGAATGAAGGGGTTCTGCTTCGCGATCTGAAGCCATTGATCCCAGAATTGAAATCTACACGTCAGATAATGAGACACGCTGAAAACAAGGAAAAGAATGCCATTGCCAAAACACCTGCACCTGATCTGACATCTGAGTGCAAACCGGCCACCACCGCTGCTCCGATTGAAGTCATCACGGAAACACAGCTGGAACATGTACGTTCACTCATCGGAGAGGTGCTTACGGAAGTCGTTGCTGAAAATAACAAAGCATTAGAAAAAGAAATCAGCACCCAGGTCACCGCAGATGTCATACGTGAGATGGATTTTCTTTTCCAGGCGAAAGAACGGCAGGAAGAAGAACATTTCCGTAAACTGGACAGCCTGATCCGCCAGCAACAGGCGACCCGAAGAGAAAGTGTGAAGAATAGTCCGGTGCTGAGATTCAAAAAAAGATTTACATAGCATTTCTGCGATTTCTAATTGCACACTGCACATACCGGTAGATTTATTGGATTTGTATACCGAAAAAAGACAGGCGCTCTCCAACAAGTGCCTGTCCTTTTCTTTTTTATATCTCCTGATCCTGCTGACGCAGCTCGTTTCCAAAACGAGTGTACTGTGGCATCCACGCAAGACGCACTGTACCGATCGGGCCGTTTCTCTGTTTTGCGATAATAATTTCTGCAATGTTCTTATCTTCCGTGTCAGGATTATAATAATCATCACGATAGATAAACATACAGACATCGGCATCCTGCTCGATTGCTCCGGACTCTCGGAGGTCTGAAAGCATCGGACGCTTATCTGTTCTCTGCTCAACCGCACGGCTCAGCTGTGACAGTGCAAGCACCGGCACATTCAATTCTCTGGCAAGACCTTTCAAAGAACGTGAGATCTCAGAAATCTCCTGCTGACGGCTCTCATTCTTTCTTGAATTGCTTCCGCTCATCAACTGTAAGTAGTCGATAATGATCAGGTCAAGTCCCATCTCCAGCTTGTATTTTCTACACTTTGAACGCATCTCTGAAATCGTAATACCTGACGTATCATCAATGATCATTCTTGATGATCCTATTGTTCCGGCTCCTTCGATCAACTTCTCCCAATCCGTATCTGACAGATTACCGGTTCTTAGTATCTGTGCATCCACATGAGACTCCAATGAGAACAGACGGTTTACCAACTGCTCTTTGGACATCTCGAGACTGAAGATTGCTACTGCTTTATTCTGACGAAATGCCACATGCTGTGCGATATTCAATACAAACGCGGTCTTACCCATGGAAGGACGAGCTGCGATCAGTACAAGGTCTGAGCGCTGCAGACCGGACAACTTATAATCAAGATCAATGAATCCTGTCGGAATTCCTGTTACTGTTCCTTTTGTCTTAGACGCACGCTCGATTACATCCAATGCATTGAGTACAACCTGCTTGATCGGTACATACTCTTCTGAATTTCCAGTCTCTGCAAGTGCAAAAACCTGCTTCTGTGCATCTTCCAGAATCTCCTCTAATGGCTGATTCTGCAGATAACAGGCATTTGCCGTCTCTTCATTTACTTTGATCAGGCGACGCATGATTGATTTTTCACGTACAATTTCAGCATAGCTCTTGATATTCGCAGAAGTCTGTGTTCCCATCAGCAAATCTCTTGCAAACTCCATGCTGCTGATCTCTGGCGGGACATCCTTTTCTTTCAGATATTCCTGCAAGGTGATCAGATCGACCGGTTTTCCCGCATGAAACAGTTCCACCATAGAATTAAACAAGATTCCATATGCTGTCTGATAAAAATCATCCCCTGATAATATCTCGGAGGCCACCGTGATGGCCTCCTTGTTCATCAGCATCGCACCGAGCACTGCCTGCTCTGCCTCCGCACTATGCGGAGGAATTCGTTTCATTGCTGCTTCCATATCCATAAAGATTTCGTCTCCTTATGCTTCTTCCTGTACAACTACTTTCAGTTCTGCTGTAACCTGTGGATGAAGCTTTACAGACACGTTGTGTGTTCCGAGTGTCTTGATCGCTTCTTTTAACTGGATCTTCTTTTTATCAACATTAAGATTCAACTGTGCTTTTACTTCCTCTGCAATCTCTTTGCTTGATACAGAACCGAAAGTTCTTCCGCCTTCTCCAACTTTGATGTGTGTTACAATTTTAGCTTCTGCGATCTTAGCTGCAAGTTCTTTCGCTGCCTCCAGGTTCTCCTCCGCAACTTTTTTCTCGTTATTCTTCTGAAGCTTCAGATCATTCAGATTCTTTCCTGTTGCTTCCAGTCCAAGCTTCTTTGGAAGGATAAAGTTTCTTGCATATCCATCATTTACGTTTACGATCTCTCCTTTTTTTCCAAGAGATTTTACATCCTGTAATAAAATAACTCTCATTGTCAAATATCTCCTTCTTCTATCATTTTATCAATGGTCTCTTTCAATGCACTGACTGCTTCATGCATATTCGTGTGGTCAAACTGTGCTCCCGCAGAATTAATATGACCACCTCCACCGAGCTTCTCCGCGATAATCTGAACATTCACTTCATCAATGGAACGCGCACTCATATAAATCTTATTTTCATATTCTGTCAATACAAAAGATGCCTTTATTCCGCTAATATCCAGCAATTCATTCGCCGCTTGTGCTGCAAGCACTGTAGGACTGTCAATATCGCTTGGACATACTGCAATCGCATACTCCTTACGATAAACTTCTGCATTGCGGACTGCCTCAGCCTTTGCCTGATAAGATGCCATATCATCACGGAACATCTTACGTACCCGTGTAATATCTGCACCACATCTTCTCAAAAATGCTGCTGCTTCAAAGGTTCTCACACCTGTGCGGTTCATAAAGTTTCTCGTATCAATCATAATTCCGGCATACATGCACTCTGCTTCAAGTGCCGGGAATTTGATGTCATCTACCATATACTGTAGAACTTCTGCGATCATCTCGCAAGTGGAAGAAGAATACGGCTCCACATAAGAGAGTACCGCGTTCTCAATAATATTACTACTCTGCCTGTGATGATCCAGCACTGCAATCATCTTTGATTTCTTCAAGAGTTCCGGACACTCTGTCATCTGTGGCTTGTTCGTATCTACTACAATGACCATTGCATTGTCATCCACATAATCCAATGCCTGTTCTGACGTAATAAAAATATCATCCTCATATGCAGGGCTCTCCAAAATCTCATCATACAACGGACGAACAGATCCTGTAACTTCATTGATCACAATATGTGCCTTTTTCTCCAGACTTACTGCTGCACGGTAAATACCCATACATGCACCAAAAGAATCCGGATCAGCAATCTTATGACCCATAACAATAACTTTGTCTCTGGTCACAATAAACTCTCGAAGTGCCTCAGCCTTAACACGCGCCTTCACTCGTGTATTCTTCGCTGTCTGCTCCTTCTTACCACCAAAATAAGTGATTCCGTTACAATCCTTAATAACTGCCTGATCTCCGCCTCTGGCAAGTGCAAGATCGATTGCCACACGCGCATACTGGTAGCTCAACGCATACGTTGCCGTATTCAATCCCAAACCAATACTCAGTGTTGCTGATCTTGAATTACCGATATTAACCTGTTTTACCTCTTCCAGAAGAGAAAACTTGTCTTCTTTCAGCTTTTTATAAGCATCCTTTCGAAGTACGATAAAGTATTTATCCTTCTCCAGTTTCTTTAAGATACCATCTACATCTCCGATATACTTATTGATCTTACGGTCGATCAATGCCACAAGAAGGGATTGTCTGACTTCCTCAACACTCTCCATAACTTCATCATAGTTATCAATATAAATCAATCCGGCAATCATTCGCTGATCTTCGTTCTCTCGGATGTAGGCATTCAGTTCTGTTACATCTCTTAAAGAAACTGCAACAAAATATTCCTGCTCTTCCGGAATCTGAAGCAGCTCCTCCTTCTCACTGAAGCCCTCCAATGATACTTTTCGAAGCTCTGCCTGATAACTTCTTTCACGATAAGTTACTTCCAATTCTACATGATCCACATCATTTTTTGGAAACACACCCGGATGTAATTCTGGAATCATACGGTTCAGATAACGTTCTTTTCTCTGACCCTCTGTCAGATTCAAAAAGCAATCATTCTTCCACAGAATCCTCCCATCCTCCAGCGCAATCGCATAGGGAATTGCCAGTTCTTTGAGCAGCCGGTTTTCAATACCTTTGTACTGTACTGAAAACTGGATCAGATCTGCCAGGATCAAAGATCTGTTATAGAAATACAGCGAAAAAGCGATTCCTACATATATAATTATGATCACTGACATCAAAAGTCCGGCTTTCTTGTCCACCATGTACATCCATACATCCATGCCGATCAAAAGAAGTGTCATGATCAGCGGCCATCGCATGTACATTCTGAGCTGTCCCTTCAGCTGCATTTTATTCCTTTTCATAACTAATACCTCACCTGGGACTACTATCAATCACCATCATCTGTGATTGATTACAATATAGCTAATCTATTATAGCATCTTTTCCCCTAAGATGCTATAGGTTGTATTAAGCAAAAACATTACTTAAAAAATCAAAAGCAGGTGCACCACAAGATAGAATAAAACTACCTTATAGTACACCTGCACCTTGCATTTTTACGTTTTTTTCTTTTTTATTCTATGCTACTCCAATACTCCTACATTTTTCCCTACAGAAGCTGCTGAACTGCTTCACGTAGTCCGATAAATGCTCGAATTATTCCGCAAACTAAATTTTGATTATTTTACCTATCATATTTTAACATTACATCTTGCTATTTCATTACTCTACAAATTTCATCAAGACATTCAAAACTTTTCCCATAAGTGTAATTAAAAAATCCATGAATCATCCCTTTATACATATGATATTCTACTTTTATTCCAGCATCTTTCAGTCTCTTAGCATACATTAGTCCTTGATCCAATAGTGGATCGCATTCAGCTGCTAAAATAAGTGCCGGCGGCAATCCCTTCATCTCTTTTGCCAAAAGTGGAGAGCAATATGGTTCTGTTTTCTTATCCTCGTCTTCAGGTCTAAAATAGAGTTTAAACGGTTCCTTTTGACTATTGTATTCAAGAAAATATCCCTTTCCATATCGTTCTTCTGACCGATATCTTTTGTTTTGTTGCAAGGTTACCAGTGGGTAGATTAGTATTTGCTTGCTAATCTCTGGACCTTTTCTATCTCTTGCCATCTGCGTTATCGCAGCTGCAAAATTTCCGCCCGAGCTATCTCCACAAACAATGATTTTGGAAGTATCGCCTTGATATCTTCCTGCATGCTTTACTGCCCATTCCAGTGTAGCATAACAGTCCTCTAACCCTGCCGGAAATCTGTCTTCCGGCATTAATCTATACTCGCACGCAATCACAACCGCCTGACCAAATCTCGCCATATACCTGCACTGATAATCATACACATCCATATTATTCATTGAAAATCCACCGCCATGATAAAACAGCAGAATCGGAAATACACCTTCTTGTGCAGGGGAATATATCCTCAGCGGAATTATAATATTATTTTCTCTCACCATATATGTATTTACGACCGGAACCTCCATCAGCTTTTCATAACAGTTGCATTTTTTCATTCTCGTATGAATTTCAGCAATTGAATCCGGTAGTGTTTTCGCTCTCCACATGTTTGCATTTTCATAATCCATATCCTGCACTGGTGGAATTGTAACTTCGGGTGCAACTTCTCCATATTCTGGCTCAAATAATTTTTCAAATTCATCTATCATTTACACACACCTCTTATCATACTCTTTTAGTTCTTTTGAAATTATTTCATAATCTGCTTCAATATCATCCGGAATATCTACATGACCAAAATATCCTGCTCCGTTTGGACCATATCCATTTTCATCATCTCTAAGACGCCATATTTCTCCCAAAATCAATTCGAAGAATCTCTCTTTCGTCCATAAATATGGATACTCCGGAAGAATTTTATCCTCCTCTGTTATTTCAGGTACAAGCGGTGCATAACTGATCAGCACTGTTTCCTCTGTGATATATTCCTGTGCCGAAACATAGCTCCGATACTGTAATATGGGGTCTTGAAGAAGAAGAATCGATTGATACGGAATTCCTTTTTCCTGCAGAATTTCCAGTGCAAATTTAATATTTTCAGATGTATTCGTTGATTTTTTTTCTAACACGATTTTTTCTTCTGGTATTTCATATTTTCTGATTGCTAACTCCGCATAGATTTCAGCTTCAGATGCCGGCAATTGTTCCATATCAATTTCCAAAATCTCCGACACCTTCTTCTTTAATCGTTCTGTAGAATGTCCTATTCCTCCGCAAAACATAAGATATTGGCATAATCCTTTATGATACATTTCACTTCCTATCCTTACGATATCCGGCAGGTCACTACCAAGTACCATTAATACATCTACCTTTTTGATGTGATATTTCTGATATAATGTTTCTTCCGAAACCGCCTTCAACTGGCGTAATGCCAGAAATTCACTAATTTCATTAATTGCTTTTACGATTCTCTTTTCCATATTCATTACCTTTCTTTTGTTTGTTATATTTGTATGTAACAAATATAACTTTATCGTGACATAATCCATGCTTTTTGGTATAATATTTTACATATTATACATATTATACTATCAAGGAGGTACACATTTTGGATGTCACTACTTTTAAAAAAGATTTTCAATTTTCATTGGATACCACAATTCCTATGTACGAACAACTTACATCTTTTTTTCGTTTGCAAATTCAGGCTGAGACACTCTCTCCCGGTGAAAAGCTGATCACTGAAAAAGAAATTTCTGATGCCCTAAATATCAGCCGTACAACAGTCCGGCAGGCAATGGATCAGTTAGTTGCCGAAGGTCTTCTAATCCGCCATCGCGGAAGAGGTTCTTTCGTTGCCAGCCCAAAAATGAAACGTCCGCTCAACCAGTTATATAACTTTACTGACAATATGAATGAACTGGGTGCAACCCCATCTTCTGATGTATTGAAATGCTGCGTAGAGAAAGTGGAGCCATTTATCCATCAAGCCTTAAATCTCCCACCGAATCAAACTCTGGCATTTCACTTAACACGATTGCGCTGCGCGAATACTGAACCGATTCTATTTGAAGACACCTTTATTCCTTATTACTTATGTGAAGGAATCGAGCAAATTGATTTCCGCAAATATTCCTTGTATCAGACGTTGTCCAATCGTTTTTCACTGAATCTATATCATGCCACTGAAACAATCGAGGCAATCAATATCGGAAAATCAGAAGCTGAACTGCTAAACTGCAAATCCAAATCTCCAGGATACAAAATCACCAGACTTTCTCATTTGGATAATGGAGTAACTTTTGAATATACCACTTCTATTACTAAAGCGGATCGATGTATGTTCCAACTGGAACTCTATAAGAATAATTCCAATACAAAAAACGCATTAGATTTTCAACGCCATGTCAGCTTGTAAATTTGATATCCAGCAACGCAAAACAGTCCATCGGACTGTTTTGTTTTTATACACGAAAAAGTTCCACCGGACCTTTCCTTCGGATGCATGGTAACAAAAACGTGCGCTGCCAGGCGCACAACTATGAGAAACACGCTCCGCGAGTTTCTCAAGTTATCGCGACAGTCGCCAAGGTCTCGTGCAAGCACGGACTTTGGCTCGTTGTTCGCGTAAATTAAAAAATGCCACATAAACTGTTATTCAATTTATGTGGCATCCTTCATTTATTCTTCTCTTATCTGTTCAAATCTAAAACAACCGGTACTGATTTGTATCCTACTCCCATACGATCGATTCCCATGTCAATCAGTTTCAGGAAATGCTCTCTTGTACGGATACATCCACTTCCTTTTACTTTACATTTTCCATCTACTTCATCCATCATGATCTGAATTACTTCCGGTGTAGCTCCATGTGACTCATATCCTGTCAGGAATCCTGTACTTGTCTTTACAAAATCTACACCAGCTTCGATACAGCAGTGGCATGTCTTTCTGATCTGTTCTTCATTTAAAGCATCTGTTTCAAAAATTGCTTTTAACTCTCTTCCATATTTGTGTGCTGCATCTGCACAAGCTTTCAGATCAGCTGTTACTTTATCATACTGACCACCTCTGATCCATCCAAAGTTTGCAACAACATCTACTTCTTTTACAGAATCGTATTTTGCAACTCTTTCAATCTGCTCTACTTTAGACTCTGTTGAGCTTGTTCCAAATGGAAAATCTGTAACCGGACAAAGCATTGTATCGCTTCCTTTTACATATGGATCGCAAAGTTCCATATATCCTGGGTTAATACAAATTGTTGCACATCCAAGATTCACACCATCTTTTGTTAATTCTACGATTTCTTTTTCTGTAAATTCCGGTTTCAATACGGAATAATCAATATACTGTGCTAACTCTTTTACTGTCATCTCATTTGCTTTCTTTGCTGGTTTCATTTCCTAATCCTCCTATTTGTTTGGAATGTATTATTTGTATGATACATTTATAATATATCTTTCTCCCCTTATTGTCAATACAATTTTTTATAAAATTGTAAATACAGGGGATTTTATCATGGAATATCTCTTACTCTAAAATACTATATTCCTTCTGATTAACAGAATGCTTTCACTTTCTCGTAAATGCTGTTGGCATCAAGTCCATATTTCTTCACTAACTCTACCGCTGGGCCTGATTCTCCGAACACATCATTCACTCCGATTTTCATTACTTTTGTTGGTGATTTTTCTGCCAAAACATCACACACTGCGCTTCCAAGTCCGCCGATTACAGAATGTTCTTCCACTGTAACCACTTTTCCGGTTTCTTTTGCTGCTGCAACAATCAACTCTTCATCCAGCGGTTTGATTGTGTGGATATTGATTACTTTCGCATTGATTCCGTCTGTTGCAAGTTTCTCTGCTGCTTCCAGACAGTTTGCTACCGGAAGTCCTGTCGCGATGATCGTTACATCTTTTCCCTCGCGAAGCACAACACCTTTTCCAAGTTCGAATTTATAATCCGGTGTATCATTGATTACCGGAACTGCAAGTCTTCCAAAACGCATATAAACCGGACCTACATACTCGTAAGCTGCCTTTACCGCCGCTCTTGCCTCTACATCATCGGACGGGTTGATCACAACCATACCCGGAATTGTACGCATCAGGGCGATGTCTTCGTTACACTGATGTGTCGCGCCATCTTCACCTACAGAGATTCCCGCATGTGTTGCACCAATCTTCACATTCAGATGTGGATATCCAACTGAGTTGCGCACCTGTTCAAATGCACGACCTGCCGCAAACATTGCAAAGGAACTTGCAAACGGTACTTTTCCGGTTGCTGCCAGTCCTGCTGCAACACCAATCATATTTCCTTCGGCAATTCCACAGTCAATATGCCTCTCAGGAAATGCCTTTTTAAATATCCCTGTCTTTGTAGCTGCTGCCAGATCGGCATCCAGAACAACTACATTCTCGTATTCTTTTCCGAGTTCAGCCAAAGCATTGCCATAACTTTCTCTTGTTGCAATTTTCTTTACATCTGACATAATGCTTCACCTGCTTTCTCTAAATCTTCCATTGCCACTGCATACTGCTCGTCATTCGGAGCTGATCCATGCCATCCCACCTGATTCTCCATAAAGGAAACACCTTTTCCTTTTACGGTTTTTGCAATGATCGCTGTCGGCATTCCTTTTGTTTCACGAGCTTCTTTCATTGCTGCTGCAATCTGATCAAAGTCATTTCCATCAATGGTAATTACATGGAAGTTGAATGCTTCGAACTTCTTGTCAATCGGGTATGGAGAGTTTACTTCATCAATTGCACCATCAATCTGAAGATTGTTGTTATCTACGATTACAACCAGATTGTCAAGTTTACGGAAACCAGCCAGCATAGATGCCTCCCATACTTGACCTTCCTGAATCTCTCCATCACCAAGCAATGTGTATACACGGTAATCGTCATCAGACAGTTTTGCAGAAATTGCCATTCCCACTGCTGCTGAAATTCCCTGTCCAAGAGAACCAGATGACATATCTACTCCCGGAATATGTTTCATATCCGGATGTCCCTGCAGATAAGAACCAACATGACGCAATGTTGTCAGATCTTCTACTGGGAAAAATCCTCTGTGTGCCAATGTAGAATACAGGCCCGGAGCTGTATGTCCCTTTGAAAGCACAAACCGATCACGGTCTGCTTTCTTCGGATCCTTCGGATCAATATTCATTTCCTCATAATACAAATATGTGAACAACTCCGTTGCGGACAACGATCCTCCCGGATGCCCTGATTTTGCACTGTGTACGGCTATAACGATACCTTTTCGAATCTCATTTGCCGTTTTCATTAATTCTACTTTATTCATGATTTTCTCCTGTTACTATATTTTTTGAAAGAAACACCATTTTCAAGTGGTACTTATTTTCGAAAAGGGGGCAGACCCCTTTTCCTGGTCACTGTCAGATTATTCTGACTACTCTCCGAATACGGCTTTGTAATCTGCCTGGAATTTTGCAATTCCAGCGTCTGTCAGCGGATGATGTGTCATCTGCTCGATTACAGCATATGGCACTGTTGCAATATCTGCCCCGGCAAGTGCACAATCTGTTACATGGATCGGATGACGAACACTTGCAGCAATAATCTCAGTCTCAATTCCTGCCACTGCGAATATCTCTGCAATTTCAGCAATCAGATCTGTTCCTCGCACAGAAATATCATCTAATCTTCCCAGGAATGGGGACACATAAGTAGCTCCTGCTCTTGCTGCCAACAGTGCCTGATTTGCAGAAAAGATTAATGTTACATTTGTCTTGATACCTTCTGCAGTAAGTGCTTTACACGCTTTCAGCCCTTCTACTGTCATTGGAATCTTAACAACCATGTTCGGATGGATTGCTGCAATTGCACGTCCTTCTGCAATCATTCCCTCTGCGTCTGTTGTCGTTGCCTTTACTTCCCCACTGATCGGTCCGTCTACGATGGATGCAATCTCTGCGATTACTTCCTCAAACACACGTCCTTCTTTTGCAATCAGTGACGGATTTGTTGTAACTCCACAGATTACCCCCATATCATTTGCTTTCTTAATATCTTCAACTTTTGCTGTATCAATAAAAAATTTCATGTTGTTCTCCTCCGTTAAATTTAATTTAACAATTTTCGTAGTTCTCCTTACGGATTATTCATTGTTCCGTCCTTTAATTTCTTCTACTATTTTGTTATATGTTTTTTTATCTAATTTATAGAACATCATCATAACTGCTGTCAGGATCCAGCAGATTCCCGGAATTGTTGTAAACCAATGATGCATTGCTGACTGTACCACCGGATTCTGTGTCTGATTAGCCACATATCCAAGTCCTCCCAGAACCGCTGCCAACAGTGATGTACTAAGTGCCATACCAATTTTATTTCCAAGTGATGTCAGTGAATACTGGAAACCATCATTTCTGACACCTGTTTTCCACTCGCCATATTCTACACAATCTGGAATGATTGCATAATTTGCTGCATTAAATCCTGCAAAGAAGAATTGTGATAATGCTGCACAAATATAGAACGGAATCGGAGATGTAACTGCACTAAAGAAATACTGGATGATCATAAAACTTCCTGTCAATACAGCAAACAAAGATGCTGCTCTTCCTTTATTTCCTGTCAGTTTAAATGCAAATGTAAATGTACTTGCTCCTAAAATAGCCGGAATCATAATAACTAAAGAATATGTTGTAAAAAGTACTGCATTTCCCTCTACATAGGTGAAATAATACACTTGTACCGCATTTCTTCCATATACAATTGCTCCGAAAATCGTATTACATGCAAGTGCAAAAAGATATGGCTTGTTTTGTAAAATGCAGCGAATCTGTGTCTTCATTGGAATCTTTTTCTGTTTTGGCGGCTCTACTACTTCTTTTGTTTTTGCAAAACAAATTGCAATGAACACTGTAAATATACCACCATACAGTAATGCTACAGTCAGATATCCTGTTGCCGGATTCGTTTTTCCGAAGAAATTGATTAATGGTAGTGTAATCATATTGATAATATTGATTGCAATCATACCACATACAGAACGGGATGTATTAATCTTTGCACGCTCTTCTATATTCTGTGTTAATGTTCCACAAAGTGTTCCAAATGGAATGTTTACACAGGTATAACCAAGTACCAGGAACGCATATGTAACATACATATATACAATTTTACTTCCTTCTGACCAGGTAGGATGCGCCCAGAAAGTCATAACAAGAATCACTGCCGTAATCGGCGCTGCGATAATCAACCATGGCCGATACCGCCCCCACTTTGTTCTGGTGTGATCACTCAAACTTCCAATTACCGGATCATTGACTGCATCCCACACTCTGGATACCAACATCAGTGTAGAGACTGCTGCCATGCTGATTCCAAATACATCCGTATAAAAAATCATTAAAAAGTTTCCCACAAACATCCAGCTAAAATTCTGCCCTGCATCACCGAGTCCATACGCAATTTTGCTAATTAGCGGAACTTTTATATCCGTACTTCCGCAATTGCCCACCGTTGCACTCACTGATTTAGATGCACTTACTTTCCTTGTAAAATCCCTATTGTTTACTCTTTCTTCTGCACACTCCACAACAATTCTCCTTTCTCTATTCCCTCATTCAGACCTTCCCTTGTTTCCAATCCTGAATGAATCCGATCAATTCCTCCATAGATGCATTTCGACAATTTCTGACATAATACCCTGATGCTGACACTCCTAACACCAAACTCTCCTCTGGTGTAAACTGCTGTAACTGTCCAAATACGAAACCTGAGTTGAAAATGTCTCCTGCACCGGTTGTCAGCTTCGGTTCTTTACAATAGGGTCCTTCCACCTCATAATAGTTTCCCTGTCGAAAACACGCTGCTTTCTCCACCGGATGTACAACCACTGCATCAATGTTTAAATACTCTGCCAATAGTTTCGTTATTTCACTTAACGCAATCTTCTGCATCTCTTCTTTTTTTACGCTTCCAATCACGTTACCTATCAGACATGCTTCCTTCATGTTTAAACCAAGCTGCACGCGAAATCCATTTTTCTGGAACTCTCGAATCAAATCCAGTGCTTTGAGAATATCCTGCTTCATCCGTTTTCTTGGATCAGCCAGATCAAAGAACATAAGCGTTTTACTCCTGTCTCCGGTTACGTGTGGCACAACTTCTTTCAAAATATGTTCCCACACGTCCGTCATACATGGGATCATTGTCCAATTATTAAAACTGATTAAGTCGGACTCTTCAAGTAATTCAACCCATCTTTTTATTTCTACTTTTCGAACAATATCTTCCCAAGTCAGACGATTCAACGAATTCAGTTTGGAACGGATAATCTTCCCATCCATAAACTCCATCGCTTCTGTGATGCAAGGTTCTGCTACGCCTATCATCTCTGAACCTTCTGCCAGCTCTTCAAAAACCGGATGAATTTCTTTTTCTCCCACACTTCCGATATAGGTGATATTCACACCAAGCCTCTTAAGCCCATTTGCATAAATCGGTCCGTTTCCTCCGATTTTTTTATTGATCGTCACAATTTCAATATTTGAACTTAATCCACTTCCTTCAATGATTCTTTCACCATATTCTCGTATCGTCTGAATTCTGCTGAATTCGTCTGCTGAAATTCTTTTGTCCACAACATGAACAACTTCATCTACAAACCCATCCAGACCAATTACTGCTTTTCTTTTTTCCGTTTTTATATTTTGTAAATTTTCTGCCACCTTACTAAGTAATGCACTATTCACATTCTAACCTCCCTTCTCTTCTGGCTATATTTCTAAGAATCTCCATCTTTTCTTGTGAAGGAGTCTTTCCATCTTTCCACTCGTATTGTTTACCCAATGCTGTGTACTTATTGTTTCCAAGACTATGGAATGGCATCAATTGATAATCTCTAACTCCTATTTTCCTCAAAAACAATGCAATCTGACGTATACTTTCTTCATCATCATTCACTCCCGGCACAACTGGTGTACGTACTTTGATGTTCATTCCGGCATACTGTAGTTTTTCTATATTAAATAGGATTCTATTATTTGAACAGCCACAGTATTTTTTGTGCATATCTTCATCCATCATTTTCAAATCAATGTAAAATTGATCCGTAAACGGACGCACCTCCTCAAAACATCCCCATTCCAAATTTCCTGCCGTTTCAATCAAGGTATGAATCTTCTGCTCTTTTGCCAATTTCAAAAGTCTTCTGCAAGCTCTTGGCTGCAAGAGCGGTTCCCCTCCCGAGAGTGTCAATCCGCCACCGGAGATTCGATACATCTCCCGATCTTCCATTACTTCCTGAAAAATATCTTCCTCGCTGATTTCATCGCCTACAAAGTACCTCGCATCATAGCAGCACACGTCCTCACACTTCCTGCACAGCGTGCACTTAGAGGCATCATAGTGAACTTGTCCGTTCTCCAGATAAAGTGCTTTTGCCGGGCATATTTCCACGCACTCCCCACACTTACTACACATTGTTTCGTAATACATCATTTGCATCTGACCAGATACTGACTCGGGATTTTGACACCATGTGCATGACATATTACAGCCTTTTAAGAATACTACAGTACGTATTCCTGGACCATCATGAAAGGATCCTCTCTGAATATCAAATACCTTCAATCCTATGCGCCTCCTCTATGCCCAATAAGAACGTTGGATAATTTCATCTTGTACGCTTTTTTCCAAAGCAATAAATCTTGCACTAAATCCGGTAACTCTCACGATCAGATCCTGATATTTTTCCGGTGTTTTCTGTGCTTCCACAAGCGACTTATGATCAACTACGCTCATCTGCAACAGCATTCCGTTGTTTTCATCCAAATATTTCACAATATAATCTATAACTGATCCCGGTGTATTTGGGCTTAAATGCACATCCACTGCACATGCATTCACTGACTGTCTGTTGTCAAATGATGTAACTGACTTCAGCACTGCCGTAACACCTTTCGAAATATTTCCGTGTCCCGGTGCAATGTTCAATGCAAATATCTCATGTGCTTTTCTGCCACTCGGCAAAGCACCAGTTGCTCTTCCCAAATTAATAACCGATCCATAAAAGCTGTACAATCCTGGTCTGTATACGCGTCCATTAAACGCCCTCTGTTCAGAAACCATCTCACAGTAATTATCAGCCACGTATTTTGCCAGTTCATCTACTTCCGCAACTCCATTACCATATTTTGGTACTTTGCGAAGCAAATACTGTCTAAGTTGTTCATGATCCTGGAAATCATGATCCAGAACCTGAATCAGCTCTTCCATACTAAGTTTCTTTTCATCAAATACGATCTGTTTTACTGCCATCAGAGAATCCGCTGTATCCGCCAGTCCACAACACTCCATTGATTTTGACCAATGTCTTGCTCCTCCGTCATCAATCAGCTCTGCCTTGGCCACACAGTCATCCATCAAAGTAGATGTTAAAGGTCTTACATAATATCGATTATAGAATGGAACCGCTTCATTCTGACCTTCTACATACAGTTCAATAAAATATCTGAGCTGTTTCTTATAATTCTCTTTTAGAATTTCAAAATTCTCGTTTGCCGGAAGCCTTAACCCAACTTGGTGCCCGTTCACCATTCCATTATGTAGGGTGATATCTAAAATCTTCGGCAGATTCATAAAACAGTTCATGGCATCTGTGTAGGATTTTCCCGGAATTGCGATTTCAATACATCCAATATTACATGCATTATTAATATCTTCTTCTGTATAACAATTTTCCGGTTCTCTGCGCAACGCTTCCTTCATGTTTTCATCAAATGCGATAGACGGAAGTCCTCTTCCTTCCAGAATCAATTTGTAGCAAGCTTTCATAAACTCCGGATCTACTGCTTTCGAATATTTCACTACCGGTTTAATTGACATTGTCTCCAGTTCTCTGATTCCATCTAAAATCATCCATGATATCTCATTTGTCAGATCATTTCCCTCTAAATCTGTTCCGCTGATATCCATTGGATAACCATCATCTACATGCTTCTCTGGAAGACATACCAAATCGGTTGGCCAGAACAATCCATTTCGATAATCTTTCTCTCCGGTCTCTCCAAATAATCCATAAGCACTCTCGCCGTCTCTCTCAAAAATTGTATGACCGGTACAGAATTTCATCCAGAAATCATACAAATAATCTTTTGCCTCTTCTTTGGTAATCCGACCTTCCTCAATATCTTTTTTGTAATAAGGATAAACCAGCTGATCAAATCTTCCAAAACTATGTCCGCTACTGTCATCTGCATGAATAATCCGATACATAAACCACATGGACTGCAATGCCTCTATGAATGTTTCCGCCGGATTCGCTGGAACCTTGTGAATTAGCTCTGCCATCTCCAAATATTCCTGCTTCTGCTGCTCATCCGTTTCTTCTTCTGCAAGTTTTTCATAAAAGGCTCTGTAGCGATCCGCATAATGCAGTCCTGCTTTCCACTCGATTACTGCTGCCTGCAGAAAGTCTCTCTGTTCCTCGCTCAGTGTGGTATCTTCCAATCTTTTTTCCAGACGTTGGATCATTCCATTTACACCATGATTCAGAATATAAGTTTGATCCACTGTCAAATGTCCTGCCAGGTACGGAACTAAACAAAATATTCTTTCATCCAATGCAGCCATTAACTCAGGACTACAATGATTCGCCGGATAGTTTCGGATTTTCTCTCTGTCTTCCTCTGTAAAATATACCGGCGGTGGTGAAAACAAATAACTTCCACATCCCACCAATCGGGATCCTTTCATATGCGGTGTATCAATATAATCAAACATCGCTTTGATTCCTTCCGCTTTCCTGATCAAAGGACTTTTGGTTTTATCTGGTTGATAAGGTGTAATCTGATACGGAATACACTTTTTAACCGCATCATAATTTTCAATTGTTGATTTAATTAACTGAATTCTCTCTGACAGCATAATTATCCTCCCGTCATACTGATTATTTTCCGTTTATATGTTGTAAATGTATCATACATTATATACATATTGTTTTCAAGTTGTTTTTTATTTTTAAAAGCACTTTGTATGATTTTAACATTTCTAAGCCAGCTTTTTTGTGCACATCTACCAACCTCATTCTTGCCTTTGTTTCATTCATGCTACACAGGACAACTAATTTTCAGTAACCGTTTATGACCGCTGCACAACCATTGAGTGTCGCTATTTACAAAAAAGTAATTGCTATGGTCGTTTACTTGATACTGGCAAAAACAAACATCCCACAATTTACAATTGTCTTTAATTTTATTCTAACGTTGAAATTTTATTATCCTAATTATCATAAATCTCAAATTCAACAAAATTTCCATCTTCTATTTTCTTTATAAATTTATCATTTAACGCATAATCATAAATTGTTGTGCTACCTATTTCCGCTTTATTTTTACCATCAAGAGATATGCTTGAAATATTTCACAGACAAAATATCGATTTCTAGAAAAAATCAGCCGGTTGGTTTATCCGGCTGATTTTTCTTAGTATGATTGAAACAGCAAAAGCAAACAGCCTGAACGTGTTCCAGTATCTCTACCTAATATTGCTATATATGCCGGACTACAAAAATGAGCCCGAAGGTATTGAACAACTGCTTCCTTGCCACACTTTTGATTGTTCTCCCTTCATCTAATTCTTTATATACCCATTCCATATCAATTTGTTTCCTATGATGCTTTTTAGATGCAAGATGTGTTCTTACTGTTTTCATCCTATCCCTCAAAATTGCATAGCTGCGATTTGCAAGATACGCAAAATGTTAACATTTCACATCCTTGTTAGGGAAATTCCCTAAGACCCTTTTTCGGTATGGTATCCGTTATTATCTGCATATTATAATCTACCGCATTCTCCACAGAAAACAAAAAGAGCAGCACATATATGCCACCCTTTATCATCTGTATTTATAATTTCGGACCCATTTCTTTTTTGATCTTCTTCACACTTTTTTCTGTTGTTCTGCTGACATTCTCTGGCAATGCAATCAGCCTTTCAAGCTCAACTTTCTTGTCCAGTTTCATTTCATGAATTCGGCATAAAAACGTTTCTGCATTCTGATATTTGATCCCAAATGCTTCTGTATCTGCCCCGTTGTAAATTACAGTTTTTGATTTTACTTTTCCAAAATTCTGATCTACATAAGCTATAAATTTCGAATTCTGTAAATGCTTTGTCTGCTCCTCCACCTGCTGGTCAGAAAACTTGATTTCAAACAAATGTGCCTCCTCTGTTTCTGTATCAACGATAACCAAATCTGCTTCCACTTGCTGCATACTTTCCGGAAGGATTGTGCTCAGCTGCGAAACATAATATCTCTCAGCGTCGATACTCTGCAGCCAAATGTATGTCTCAGAAAGAATAATGTTTTCCAGAAGAATTCCTTTCACAAAATTGTCTGCCCGCTTTTTAAATTCTTTCCGATCATCAATCTCACATGTCTCGCTCCAATATTCATCTGCAGATAAAACTTTCATCAGTTCAGATGCATGTGCGTAAATCATTCCCGGCTGGGTAACAATTTCCAAATCTCTGTCTCGCTGCATTTTCGATAAGGACTTATAGCAAGGAATCTGAAGAAACAAATCCAATTCCTTCAGATATGTTTTCAACTCGTCCAAATCGTCCGGTTTCAAACTTGTCTCCATCTCATCCAGATTTCTTATATGAAGAGCCTTCTTTGTTGCCAAATTTACCTTCTCAGCATCAATGTTTTCTACTGCAAACTGCCCATCCATATTATGAATGGTAGAATATAACGGTGCACTCTTAAAACATTTATTGATTGCCTTCAATGTAACATAATAACTGTACTTATTGATCATTTTATTAAGCACAGACACCAGTTCCTTATTCTCGTATAGCTCTGTCAATACCGGATGATAATTACGAACCTCTTCATTCTTTTCCAGTGAATGTAAAATATTGGTCACGATTGCAGTATTCACATAATCATCTCTTGCCTGTATCGTCTTATACTGACTGTCTGTTAAGGTTCCGCCGTACTCGATATACTGCTCAATTCCCTTACCATCCAGCAACCGTGAAAATTCAGCATAAGAAATCCGTGACGTATGAATGATTACCATCCGGTCATACAGAATATCCATCCCGGCAAGTCGGATTCCCAAAGAATCCGTTCCCGCAATTGCAATTTTAGCTCCCTTCAATGTATAACCATCTGACAGTATGTTTCCATATACTTGAAAATCTTCTACTTCTGTTATTTCATCGATAAAGAAATTCCGAATACCTTCTTTCAGCAATGAATCCAGAATCAATCGCAATTGATACATGTCGCATCCCTGCTGACACAACAAGTATACACTCTTACTTCTTTGTACTTCTGACATTTCATCAATACACTGCAACATCATAACCGATTTTCCAGTTCTTCTTAATCCATAAATTGCACAGATTTTTCCAATTGGAGGAGTTTCCTGCAGCATATAATCGTTCAATTGCTGATAGCAATCTCTTTTCTTCTTGTATGGTATTTTGGGAATTTCATTGCCTCGATAAACAGTAATACAATTTGTATAGATCATTTACACGCTCCTTCTTTTTGCTTCTATTCTTATAATTCTTTCAGTATTCGGCTGCCTTTGTACACGGAAACCATCCCATTTGATATGATAGCACCGATAAATCCTAACATTCCAAGGGTTGCAGCTTGAGGTAATCCAAAAAGATTATTGTTTGCTAGTACTCTCGACGTATAGATGGCAGCAATCCAAAGTATCATTCCAAGAGCTATGGTAAAGAATCCTCTATTCCTAATATCTTTCATCATCGCCCTTTTTTCTTTCTGGGAGATTTTGACCACATTTGTCATGGTGTCTTCGGCTTTTTCTTTATAGTCTTCCATACTGATTCTCTCTCCGTTAAGTAATTCATTTACTGTTATACCAAGAGAGTTACAAAGGTTAATCATAATGGATGCATCCGGCAAGCTTTTTCCGTTTTCCCACTTCGAAACAGCTCTGTTGGAAATCCCAAACTTTTCAGCAAGCTGAGCCTGCGTTAGTCCTTTTTCTTTTCTAAGTTCAGCAATGAACCTACCGATTTTCTTTTGATCCATAAATAACATCCTCCTTCCGTTAATGTCATAATAATGAATCGGATTGAAAAATGGAATGAACCATTAGTTGACCTGGTTTATTTTCACGCTTTCTGTTTCCATTCTCATCAAAGTTCATTTTTAATGCTCTTTCAGTTGGAATAATTGTCCCTACCAACGGAATCATCTGAACAAAGCAAACAATGCCACCAACCATTCCAATCATATCTTTTGTTCTGCCAATCACAAAAAGCATAATAACAAACGAGATAGGAAGCATAATAAGACCAGCTTTGTACCATATCTTTCCACAATACTTGTTAGCGAATAGCCAAGTATCTTTATTTTTCATCGACATAGTTGTCCTATACACAAATACAGCATTTATTTCTTTCGGGGCGGTTTTAAGAAAATATTTGCCAAATCCTATCATAGTAAAAGGAGTTAGCAAGTCTATAATCAACATAAATATCCAAAAGCCCATAGTACATTTCTTCCAATTTCAAGTCTTCGTCTACTTCGTTACCAAGTTTCACTTGATTCAACAAATCTATAAACTCGATAACTTCATCATCTGAAAAAGAATACGAATAATCACCGTCTTTCCCACCTATAGTTCCTACATGTTCAATTTGGCAAATTCAAATTTCTAACCTGACACTCCTGAATCCAAGCTTTATATAAAGTATATCACGCTTCTCACTTATACGAAAC
>OLHG01000692.1_pt1 | contig 23267 bp, 22 predicted proteins | sample 1605971 | NCBI WGS metagenome assembly OLHG01 (sample SAMN03283289) | human gut metagenome | biome: human-associated habitat; material: feces | host: Homo sapiens | place: Peru | collected 2012 | reverse complement strand
TAAATTGCCATTCAAAAGCAACAGAATCGGCATCAAATAATTGACAATCAACTACCTCTATACCAACTTCCTCCATTAGCTCTCTTTTCAAAGCATCTTCTGGTCTTTCACAAAACTCTATTGTTCCACCTGGTAAATCTAGTTTTCCATCATAAGGACCTCCAAATTTTTTAATAAGTAAAATTTTACCGTCTTGAATAACTAAACCATAAGCCCCTAATTGTTTAAATTCTTTCATCTATCTTTCCTCACTTTCTTATTTTTATTTTTAAACTAATATAATTATATCATATTTTTAACCTAATTATATTAGTAAAAACTACTTTTTCTTTCTTAAAACATATCCATCGATTTCTTTATCGTTTTTATGATAACCTTCCCAGTCAAATTCTGTTATACTCTCACCACAATAGTTGCAAAATGGAGTGGAATTGTTTAACTTTTTTATAGCATCCCAACCACTAGATATGTCTGATAATTCTATGTAATCATCTCTTGAAACAACATAATTTGTACCATATCTTTTATTTAAAATTTCTATCAATAAAGGGTAATAACATTTCGCTATTTTTCCATCTCTCAAAAATCTGCAAAACCTTCCAATACATTCTTTACTTACTTTATCGCCATTGTTATTATTTTCTAATGTTAATCTAGTTTGAAATTTTTTTATTGGTTCAATCGGACTAAAGAAATCATCATTTATCAAATACGTAATTTTATTAGCATTTAATATACTTAATATTTTGTCTATTTTTTTGCTTGTAGGTTCATATAAGGAAATAGATATTATTATGTCGTTATCTACAAATGATTTAATTACTTTCTCATCTAGCTTATCTAACAATAAACCATTTGATACTACTACAATTTTAGTGTTTGGTAATATTCTCCTTGAAATATTTAATAATTCCGAAAAATTAGGATGTAATAATGGTTCTCCTCCTAAAATTCTAAAGTAATAGACATTAAATTTTTGTGATATTAATTTTATATCACGTTCATAATCAACCAAATCAACATAATTATTATCATAAATATTTGAAAAATGGGCACATCCTTTACAATTTAAATTGCAATGATCAACAACATTTGTTTCTAAATAATTTAAAAATGGTAATGATAAATCAATTGAATCTATATAACTATTTAATTGTTCATAAGATTCCGAATCAAAATATAATACTCTTTCATCAACAATATTTATTTTCTTAAAACCAATATTTCTTAAATATTCAATTGTATCACCCATAATAATTGGCTTTTTTGTTATAAATATATTGTCAGTTTCAGGATTTAAACATTTTTCATTTAAAAAGATAAGAGGAATATCTTTATATAGTTTCTGTGATATGTCTGATTTATTTCCCAATTTAAGAAAACCATCAACTATGATATTGTGTTTTTCTAATTTTTTTGCAAATTCTATAGCAAAAGGTCCTGTTCCAAATATATAATTCTTCATAAGTTTTCTCCTTTATTTTTTTACACGTTGTAAAGAGGACATTCTTGAATCCAAATTCTCATACATCCAATCAAATCTTCCATATTGTTTTAATTCACAATCAACTATCATTTTTAAAATAACATACATACGATATATTTCAATTCTAACTTTTTCATCATAATTTAACTTTTTATTATCAAAACCTTTTAAATAATAATTACTTGTTATTCCATCAATGGTATGAAAATAAAATGTCATTAATTCATCACAAAAATACAAATCAGAAAAATCAACAATTCCAGCAACTTTTCCATCTTTTACCAGAACATTTCCATCCCATATATCAGTATGTGCTAAACAAAGATTGGAAATATTATTTAAACTTTCTTTATTTGAGGTTATTATATTTTTAATATTGTCATAATTATTTTCTCCAAGATTAATATTTTTAGATTTAGCATTTTCTAATAAAAGTTCAAATAAATTCATCGTAAATTCATAATTATTTTTAAATCTTTTATTTGGTTGACTTGGTAGAAAAAATTCTTGTCCTTTTATGGAACATATTCTTTTACTTAATATTCCTAATTGATACTCAACATTATTTTTTTCTTCTTTTCTCATCTTTTCTTTCATTTCTAAATAATTCATGCCATCAACATAACTCATAAAAATATATGGTGATTCACACAACGAACAACTGTCATCATAGCATAATAATCTTGGAGATGGGAAGTCAATTTTTTTCATTAATTTTAGCATCTCAACTTCCCACCAAAGTATATTTCTATCTGCGGTTATCATTTTACTTTCATCTTTTGGTGCTATTTTTAATACTACCTTATTGCCATTATTTTCTATTAAATATACAGCATTTTTCATTCCACCACTTAATATTGTTATTTTGATATTATCAGTATCAGTATCATTAAATGATTTTTCGTACATAGCTTTAATATTAGATATATTTTGATAATTCTTAACCGAAGATTTATTTTCCTTCATTTTTTTTACCTCTATTATTTTTCTTATATTCTCTAATATATTTTTTACATACTTCATCAGTATATTCAAATTCTTCATTGTCAACAGTTAAATGAAAGATGTTATCATAAGCATAATCTTTAATTTTAGTCTTAAAGAATTTTCTTATAAATGTTTTTAATTCAGCAATTTCAGAGTACATAAATCCTTTCATGCCGTTAAAATACATATAATTAGATACACGCATTATCAAATTTAAAACCGTAATTGTATTGCTATCATATTTATCTATCAAAGTTCCAGCCTTTATAACAGGAATCCCTTCAAATTCATTATTGTACAAATATATATCTTTGATAAATTGTTTATACTGATCTTGCAAGTCAACGGCAACACAATCTGTAATAGTGGAACGTTCTTGTATGAATTGAATAGCCTCATCCATCATTTCCTTATCTAAAGAGTTCCATAGAATACCAACACATGGTATTTCTATTGATGGCAATTTTTCTTTATCAATAACTTTAGCTTCTGTAAGTTCGTTAATAATTGATAATACTTCATCCAATTTTCTAAACTTTTTAACATCTTTAGCATTCAATAGTAGATTTATTAAGTTGTTTGTAATACTTTGTATTTCATCTTTAAATTCATTTTTTTCTAAAACATTACCTTTATAATCCCTCATAAAATTTCTTAATATATGCACCAAACTATTATAAAGAATCTTTTCTGCGGCATCTTTGTAATCTGGACCTTGAGATAGTACTTCCTCATAAGCATTTTCTCCCCAATCTTTTAAGGTAAATAGTCTCGGTGAAATTTTATTACCAGTTAAAGAAACTGATTTTCTTTTGACATAATGATAAAAAGGAATTGGTACTAAAGCAAAAGTTTTTTCAGCCATACATAATCTAAAGATATAATCTGAATCTTCTTTAAAACAATTTTTATCAAATTTAATATCTTTTATTGAAGATAACTTATATAGTTTGTCCCAAGCGGGAATTAAAATAGTAGCATCAGAATAAGAATTTATGAGATTTAATTTGCCTTCTACAAACTTAACACCTTTTTGTTCACAACTGACATCTTTTACATCACCATTCTTCATATGTATATAAAAACTACTTTCGCAAACATCGGCATTAGTTTTTTTAATTGCTTTTAATAATGTTTCTAACATTGAATTATCAACATAATCATCTGAATCAAAGAAACATATATATTCACCAGTAGCAAGTTCCATGCCTTTATTTCTAGTTTCAGCAAGTCCGTGATTTTCTTGATGGACTACTTTAATTCTTTTATCTTTTTCTGCTAGTAAATTACACATTTGTAATGATTCATCTGTAGAACCATCATCTATTAATATAATTTCTAAATTTCTATAAGTTTGGCTAGTAATACTATTTATACATCTAGTTAAATAATTAGCTGTATTGTAAATAGGTACTACAACTGTAATTTTAGTATCATTTTTTAAATTATAATCAATATATTCTCTTAATTGATTTTCCCAATCTTCATCAAAATTAATTTCTAAATGATATTTTGAACTTTCATATTCTGATGATATAATACCAGCTCTGTGTTTTTTTAATAATTCTATTTCATTTTCAGCAATTTCATTACTGTTTGAATTAGTCTTAATTAATAAATCGCAACAATCAAATACATAAGAATCTTCAAGTAATGAATAATCTAAAGCTATGACATCATTCTCATTCATGTTATCCAATATAGAGTTTAATTTCTCATCAATTTCATTTCTAATTTTCAAAATCAAAGAACTTTTCATTTGCCAATTATCTTTGATATTATGTTGATTTAAAATATCATCAAATATTTTATCAACATCTACATACTTAAATGAATAGTTTTCATTTAAGTATTTGGAAAGTTTTAATTTCCCATCTTTACTGTTTCCAGTTATCCCTATTATCATAAACATTCCCCCTAAATTGGCTCCTATGCTACCATAATTTAGCAGAAAAGTCAATGTTTTTTTGCTATTTTCAGTTATTTTTTTCAAAAAAACACCGTTTTTATTTTTTACGATGCTTTTATTGAAAATTTGTATCATTTTGAGACATAGAATTTAAATATAATATAATGCTTTCTTCTTTTGAATTAAACTTTTCATATGGGCGAATTTCTAATGTTGTAAATTTCTCATATTGATCTGGAGGAAACAATTTTACTCTTATATCATTTATACGGCACAATTCTATAATTTTTTGTAAAGAAAAAGAAATATTTTTTAATATTTTTAATTCATCAATATTACAAAAATCTATACACTCATTTAGCATTGCTTCTCCTTGATAATTAATTTCATTTTTAACAAATGCTGAATCATTTAAACTAATAAAATATATATCTCCCCAAATTTTATAAAGTTTATCAGGAGCTTCTAATCTATTATATCCATTCATATTTGCAAGGGCTATATCTATAGTATAACCCATAATATTTCTTGGAGCATTTATTACAATTTTTTTATAATACTTCATTAATATATCAAAAACTTGATTTGTATTAATACTAGTTAAACCTAATTTATGTTTTCTAATATTGTTTATTTCATTTTTTATATTTTCTGTTTTCATTCTTCTCCTATCATATATAATCACAGTCTTTTATTTTTTGTTATATATCAAACTCATACATAATTCTTTTTTCCTCTTTCTTATTTTTTCTTCTATTCTATCTTTTTCTCTATTCATCTTTGAAAGTACATCCAAATTTTGTTCTGTTTGTTCATTCATCATCTTTATAATTTTATCATAATCATAGCCTTCATCATGTTTTCTTAAATAAAAGATTAATATCGCTAATCCAGTTAAAGCTATTAAACCAAAAAATATTAGTTGAATTGTAAGTATTAATGATTTTTCCATACAAATATCCTCCTTACAATACATAGTAAACTCAATTTAAACAACTCTAGCTTTTTTTTCAAGAGTATTCTTTTCATTTTTTTTACCATATCAAAATATAAAAAATAATCTATCTCATATTTAATAGTGTACTTAAAAAATTCTCTTTGTTTCCATTTTTTTCTTTCATCAACAATAACATACACCATATATATTACCAATAAAATTATTGCTACAACTAATAAAATTATATTAAAAATTAAGTTTTTATTCACACTAACCACCACAATTTCAATAACCACAAAAAGAATTAATAAAAGGTATTTTCTTTAACAATTTTGAAATGTAATATATTCCAATAATTTCAAAGATAAATAACACTAATGTCATTCCAAATATAAATGGAACACCACTTGTAGGTAGTATAAAGTCTAATGGAATGTTATTTTCACTGCAATATTTAACCCCCAAACAATAATCAAATTCCAAAAGCATAAATGTCAACAATGCCATTAAAAGTAAAAATGTATTTATCATTGTAGATTCAAAATTGTTTTTTAAAATGTATTTCATTTTGCACCTCCAATCTTTCATTTTTTTGTACTGCAATTTAATTATAACACAAAATAGCAAAAATAATAACTGAAAATAGCAAATTGCCTATAATTTTTGTTCTTAATGGGAAAATTAAATTAGGTGGTAATTATGATAAATTTTACAAGATTAAAGGATATTAGAGAGGATAATGATATAAATCAAACACAAATGGCTGAAATATTAGATGTTAATCGTTCAACATATTCTTTATGGGAATTAGGAATTAATATTATTCCTTTAAAAAGTTTATGTAGTTTTGCAGATTATTTTAATTATTCTATTGATTATGTTTTAGGATTAACAAACATAAGAAAAAATCCAAATTTAATTAAGGGATTAGACTTAATTAAACTTGGAAATAACATTAAAGAATTACGAATTAAAAATGAACTATCGCAAGAAAATGTTGCAAATATGATTGGCGTAACGCAAGCATGTATAACTAGATATGAAAAGGGACTAATATGTATCTCGACTTCAAATCTATATAAGCTATCAAAAGAATTTAAAATATCCCTTTCCGAATTATGTGGGAAAGTAAAAAAGTAGTGCTATTTTAATATTTTATTTCTTATGACAATATGACATTATGACATTAGTATTTATATACCTATACTTAATGTCATAATGTCATTTTTTATTTTTTCTCAATATATGCAATTACTTCTTCCATTTGTTCTTTAGTTTTTTTAACAATATATCTTATAATTATAGTTTCAATGATTGATACAACTAAAATAACTGACATAACAATTATATTTGTTGAAAAATCTTTGATAAAAAATTCTACTATGAATGGCAAGCAAAAAATTAATGTACTTATTATTGCAGTTGTAAATATTATTTCAGATGATTTTCTTGTAATATTTTTATTTCTTTTATTATCCAATTTTTTAAACCATGTTTTTCCTTCACTGCCATAGTAATCAATATAAAATACAGATCCTAGTATAGTCATTCCTGCACCAATCCAAAACCAATATTTTAAAGTATTTATATCAAAACAAGCACCTGCAAAAGAGACTATTTCAATTATTAAGCCAATCATTAATAAACGTGTCAATTTATCAGAGTTTCTATATAACTTATCTTTCATTTCTAAACTCCTTTACAGCTTGTTCATTTAATAATTTCATTATTTCTTCATTGGTTTCATTTTGATATTTTAAATCCTCAATAGTATCCGATAAGACTTGAACTTTTTCTTCTTCAATAGTATTTTTCATATTATTTTCTAATGATTCAATAAGAATATCATTATTTTTCATATTACTTTCAATACTATTCATGGCTCGTTTTAAATCTTCACCTTTAAGTTTTCTATAATGTTCTATTATGTATGGATTAAGTGGACTAATTTGTGCACCTAAACCTGAAGCATACATCAAATCATTATAATTAACACCTATGTATTTACTTATCTTTCTTAAAATTTTAGGATTTGGAACTTCACGCTCACCAGATTCAATTCTTGAAATGTCGGAATGACTAACATGTGCTAGTTCAGCTAATTGTCGCATTGATAAATTATTTTCTTCACGACCTTTTTGGATTAATTCTCCAACTTTTGTCATATTTTCGCCTCCTCGTAAACTAATTATAACACCAATTGTGCTAAAATGCAACATTTTTATATTTTTGTATCAAAAAAGGTTGACAATTAAACTTATGGTGTTATAATGGTGTTAAGTTGCAACAAACAAGTACGTTTGGAGCAAAAAAGAATAGGAGGTAAAATTATGACTTAGCAAAATAATAATGGTTCTTTGAAAACTCAGTAGTGTTGGAAATCCCCGATATGCCGACACTTAAAATAAATGCAAGGGTAAATATCTCTATTGGCACGAGAGTTGTGGATAAACTAAAATCCTCCTCAGATATATGGCAATTTCTATATATACATCCTTAAAGGGAGTTGTTGGTAATACTAAAACCATCCATAGATGGATTAGCTATATTAATAGTATCCATAAATACTAAACGAAAGTGAGGTGATGTAATGACAGCAAATGAAACATTAGAATTAATTTCAAAACAATGGTGTAATCTTGATGATTTAATGCTACTAGGTGAATTTGGCAGAAACACAGCTTTAAAAATCAAAAAAGAAATTAAAGATAAATTAACAAAACAAGGGTATATAATACCCAAACATGTAATTCCAATGAAGGAAGTAGTTGACTATTTAGATATAAATATTTCTTATCTTGAATCAAGAGTAAAGAAAGGAGTTTGATGATATGAGAGCTATTGAGGAAGAAGATATAAGTATAAAAAAAGACATCATTATTGAAGATATAATGAAGTCTAGGGGTCTTTATTGTTTAGTATCTAATGCAAAAGTAGGAAAATCTATGTTGGCACTACAATTATCCTACTCATTAATTAGAGGAAAACAATTTTTAGGGCGTAATGTATTATCGCCCTCTCCTGTCTTATATATTAGCACAGAATCAGATTTTGGTCAATTAAAGCAAAGAATAAATGTTTTAGATTTAAAATTTCCAAAAGAAAGTTTATTTATTATTGATCGAAATGGAAAAGGAGAAGTTAGTATATTTGACTTTGAGATAGATATAAATGACTTTGTTAAAAAATATAAAGGAAAAGTCGTAATATTAGATATGTTAAAAGATATTGATTTAGGAATTAACTACGATATAAATAGTTATCAAGATATAGGACAAAAATTGCTACCTAAATTAAGAAATTTATGTGAGAAATATAATATAACCATATTATTTACACATCATCTAAATAAACAAGGAAAAACTTTGGGAAGTACAGCGTTTGATGCAGTTGTAGATGGTAAATTAACTTTAATAGAAGATAAAAATGATAAATCATTGATTAGACTTAATATTATCAATAGGGATTTTCCAAGTACAGATATTTATTTAAAAAAATCTAAAAATCAAATTTTTAATGTTATAGAACAATTTGATGAGGATAAAATTGATATTAATTTAGTCAACTTTATAAAGTATGCAGTAAATCAAGGTGATTGTGAATTTACTTGTGCTGAAATTATTAATAAAGCAAATTTATTAATGACACCTAAACAATGTGGAAGAATGATAAATTCTAATATGGAATATTTAAGACGTGAAGGACTTTATATAAAGAAAATACGAAAATCCGATAAAAGATTATACCAATCTCATTATGAAGAACCTATTGAAGAAAATGAATAATTTTCTTCAAGTTTTTGTTAACTTTTTTTGAAAAAGTTATTAAGTAAAAAATGAACGTGGCACGTTTTGTTGCGTAGCAATGAAAGTGGCGATAGTAAATATTTTTACATTATTAAAAGATTTTTCTTTTAATAATTAAATTAAATAATAAGTATCTTGTAGATAGTTATTATTTAATCTTGTTTGAAGCATTTGCCTTTACGGTTAGTTTAGGCATTTGCATAAAACAAGCAAGGGGTTATTAGGGAACTCCCTAATCTCACGTGGGCTATGCCCTAGTGAGATAGGACAATAAATTGTCCATCCCTCAAGAAGTAAAGCAAAGGAGGAATAAATTATTGTATGATGGTAATCAAGTATTAAGATTTGAAAACAAATTTAAGGCTAGTGATTTAGGTGGACTTGGAATAGAACTTACTGAAAGAAAAGGTACTGGCAATTACGATACTGAAAGAACAAAGTTTAACATTCAATATATACCATTAACTAACAAAAACCTATCTAGCCAAGTTTATAAAAAATTAAGAGATAATAATATATATTTTAATGATGGTAAAAATGTAAACTTGTTAAATGGAGCAATTATAACAAGTGGTCAAGAGTTTTTTCAAAGTATGGGAATGAAATTTAAGAATAGTGATAGAATACATCAAGTTGGTAAAAAGAAAGGTCAACCTATGTTAATACCAGATATAAAAAGTGAGAGTGATATTCCAGAAAAGATAAAAAAATTTTTTGATGATAGCTATTTATTTCTAGAACAATTAGTTGGAAAAGAAAATATAGTTTATGCAGAAGTTCATTATGATGAGGATACTCCACATATGCACTTCTATTTTCTTCCAGTTGTAAATGAAGTAAAAAGAAAAGTGTTTGAAACTGACAAAGATGGTAATTTACTCAAACATGAAGTAATTGGAAAAGACGGAAATAAAAAATTATTACCTATTCAAAAAAAAGACAAAAATGGTAAAAATATGTATATTGTTGAAAAAGGCAAATTCTTAAATTGTGATCAGTTTTGGAAAAATAAGGGTGGCAAAACGTCTTATGCAAAAATGCAAGATGATTACAATAAATTTATAACTGAAAAAGGATTTAATTTATATCGTGGAAATATAGGAGCAAATATTTTACATAAGACAAAGGCTCAAAAAGAAATTGATGATTTAAACGAACAAATCAACGAAATGAAAAAAGAATTTGAAAAAAATAAAAAATTAAATAATATAGAATTAGAAACTACAAAAGAATTATCTTCAATCAATTCCAACAATATATTGAATCCATCAAAGAAGAAATTTGGTGGTTATAAAGAAAATGAAGTTAATGATTTAATTACATATTCAAAAAATATAAATAAAGAAAACACAAAAAATGTAAACACTATTAAGAAAAAAGATATAACCATTCAAGATATGCAAAATCAAATACAAACTTTAGAAATTGAAAACGAAAAACTTAGGGATGGTCGTGCTATTAAAGAAAAAGATAATAAAATACTAGAATTGAATAACACTATCAAAACACAAAAAGAAATAATTATACAAAAGAATAATATTATCTCAAATTTAGAAAAGACAATTGATAAAATACAAAAATCATTTGAAAAATTTAAAGAAGAAATATACAAATTTTGTGATAAATTGTGTAAGGCAATAGCACATCTAAAAGGTAATCACACCATTGAAGAAAATGAAATTGATTATGATGAATTTGAGTTTGAAGCTGATGAAATTAATTCTGAATATGATAAAGATAAAGAAGAAGATTTTGAAATAACTATGTAATAGAAAGCAAAAAATTATCAACGCACTCCAAAATCAGTAAAAACAGTGGTAAAATATTATTAGGAGTGCGTGATAGTTTTGTAGATAAGGAGGATGATATTATGGCTACAAGACTATTAGAGCAATATAAATGGACTAAAGATGGTCGAAAATGGGTATTTTATTGTTGGATTCCTTCATTAAATGGCAAGAGAAAGAAATATACTTCTCCTGCATTTAAAACTAAAAATGAGGCATTAAAAGCTGAAAGAGAGTACTCTTTAAAAATGAATGTTGTAAAAGAAGATAAAAATATGACGTTTAAAGAACTTTATACTAAATATTATTCGTATCAAGAAGATAAAGTCAAACCCACTACTCTTAAAACATATAGAGATAGAATCAAATATATGCAATTATTAGACAATGTTAAATTAAAAGATTTAAGTGTCAAACACTACGAATTATGGAGAAAAGAAATCAATAAATTTGATATTAGCACAGCATATAAAAATGATATACAAAAATTTATTAAAATAGTACTTAATTGGGGAAGTAAAATGTATGATTTTGATTTTAGAAATTTTTATAATAAAATAACTAAATTTATTAATCATAATGAAATAAAAAAAGAAATGGACTTTTATACTCTAGAAGAATTTAAAAGATTTATAAGCAATGAAGATAATTTAAAATTCAAATGTCTTTATGAAACTCTATATTATTGTGGACTTCGTAGAGGTGAAGCTAGAGCATTGACTTGGAATGATATTAATTTTGAAGATAAAGAATTACGAGTAAATAAAAATATAGTTCAATTAGAAGGTGAAAACTCTCATAAATATATGGTAACGACGCCAAAAACCAAATCTAGTATAAGAACTATACCAATAGCAGAAACACTTTTAAATGACTTTAAAAGGCTATTAGAACAAGATAAAAAGACTTATGGATTTAAAAAAAATTGGTATGTGTTTGGTACTGATATTCCGATTACTAACTCACGATTAAGAGATAGAAAAAATCAGTTATGCCAAAAAGCAAATTTAAAGCAAATTAGAATACACGATTTCAGACATAGTTGTGCATCGCTTTTAATAAATAATGGTGCTAATATAACTATGGTTGCCAAATATTTGGGGCATACAAAAATAGATGAAACATTAAATACTTATTCTCACATGTTCAAAAACAAACTGAATGATATAGTAAATACAATAAATAAACTTACATAAACTTTGTTAAATAATAAAAAAACTACCAAAGTGGGTAGTTATATGGGTGGTTGAAACTCTAATTAATTTTATAAACCCCTTATAAAACAAAGTATCCCAGCCTCTCGGCTGGGATTTCAGGGGGTTTTGGTTGTGTATCCTTTACATCATTTATTTACATAAATAACATAAAGAATACTTGGTATGTTTATCATACCATTATAAGTATAAATGATTTTTATAAAATAGTCAAGATATCAATCTAAATTTTTAGAATCATTCAAAAGTTTCATTAACTCAGGATAATCTTTAATATCATTTTTTAATAATTCTTCAGTATCTTCCCTAGCTTTAAGTAATATATTAAAATCCTCTTTTAAATTAGCTATCTTAAATGACATGTCACCACTTTGTCTTACACCAAATAAATCTCCACTACCTCTAAGTTTAAAATCTTCTTCACTTATTTTAAATCCATCAGTAGTCTTTGTCATTACATTAAGTCTTTCCTTTTCTTTATCACTTATAAGTATACAATAACTTTGTAAATCATTTCTACCTACTCTACCTCTTAATTGATGTAACTGAGAAAGTCCAAATCTATAAGCATCAAAAATAGCCATTACAGTAGCATTTTTTACATCTACACCAACTTCTATAACTGTAGTACTAATTAATATTGTAATATTTCCATTTTTAAATTCATCCATTATTGAATTTTTTTCATCCTTAGACATTTTCCCATGCATTACACCTATTTTGCAAACCTTACCAAATGCCTTTGTAAACTGTTCTTCTAATTTATTTACATTCTCCAAATCTATTTTATCTGATTCTTCTATTAAAGGTGCGATTACATATATTTGATGTTTTTTCTTTATTTCTTCATAAATAAGTTCTAATAAATCTTTTATTTCACTTGTCTTTTTTAACATAGTTATTATTTCTTTTCTACCACTTGGCATAGTCTTTATACTTGATATATCCATATCACCATAAATAGTAAGAGCATATGTTCTCGGTATCGGTGTAGCACTCAAATAAAGTATATCAGGTGTTATACCTTTATTTTTTAAATTACTTCTTTGGTTTACTCCGAATCTATGCTGTTCATCTGTCACTACTAATCCTAAATTATTATAAACAACATCTTCACTAAATAAAGCATGTGTTCCTATTATTATATCTATTTCTTTATTTTGTAATCTTTTATATATATCTTTTTTTTCTTTTTGTTTTAATGAACCTGTTAAAAGTTCTATTTTTATATCGTATTTAGAAAACATATTTTTTAGATTATTAAAATGCTGTTCTGCTAAAACCTCAGTTGGCACCATAAGAGCACCTTGATATCCTCCTAGATAATTTATGTAAAGAGAAATTACTGCAGTTACTGTTTTACCACTTCCTACATCACCTTGTACAAGTCTATTCATTCTATTTTTATGTGTTAAATCACGGTATATATCTTCTACACATTTTACCTGATCACAAGTTAATTTAAATGGCAATTCATCTATAAATTTTAATACTTTTTCGTAATCTACATCTCTTTTTAACCCTATTTTGTTTTCTTTATTTAATTTTAAACTATTCATCTTCAACATAAATAAAAATAATTCTTCATATTTTAGGTATGCTAAACTTTGCTTTAATTTATATTCATTATAAGGATTATGTATATTTATAACTGCTTCTTTTTTAGAAATTAATTTATATTTTTCTTCTAAATATTCTGGTATATATTTAATTATATTGAATTCTTTTATTTCTTTTATATAATTACTTATTTCTCTACTAGTAATACTCCCTAATTGATGATAAACAGGTTCTATTAAAGGAATACTTGGGAGTGCTGATAATTTTATATCATTTGCTGTTATTGTATTATGCATCTTATCTATTTTGCCTATTACTGTTATCTTCATTCCTACAACAATTCTACTTTTTAAAAATGCTCTATTAAATATTGTTATATTATATAAATTATTACCTGTATTTAATTTAAATGACATTTTATTCATTTTTTTATTGAAATAAAATATACTAGGTACACTTTCTACTACACCATCTATAATTACTTTATCAATATTTTGTAATTCATCTATATTACTTCTTTTTAAAATATTATATCTAAAAGGATAATAACTTATTAAATCATCTGTAGTTATTATCCCGTTATTTTCAAATACTTTTTTAGTTTTAGGGCCTACTCCCTTTAAAGATTCTATATTCATATTTAACCTATAAAACTAAATAGACCAAAAGATATAGCCATCATTATTAAACCAGCAAGTAATACGCCTCCCATAACAGCTATAACTGTTTTTTTAAAGTCTAAATCTAATATAGATGCCGCAAGAGTTCCAGTCCATGCTCCTGTGCCAGGTAATGGTACTCCTACGAATAAAAATAATGCCCAATATAGACCTCTACCAGCTTTTGATTCTAATTTTTTACCACCTTTTTCACCTTTTTGTAGACACCAAGTAAAAAATTTACCTATGTGTTTTTTATCTTTACCCCATATTAATACTTTACGAGCAAACAAATATATTATTGGTACTGGTAACATATTTCCAACTATACTAATTATAAATGAAACTAACTTATCAAGATCCATTCCAACTGCAATTGGTATCGCACCTCTAAGTTCTATTAATGGTACCATCGAAACAAAAAACACGATTAAATATTTAGTAATCATATTTCACCTTCCTAAATTCATAACATATTAAGTATATCATATATTCGATAACTTTTTAATATTTTTAAAAATTTTTTATTTTTTTTAAAAAAATGCTTGACAAATTAATACTTTTAGATTAGTATATTAAGTACCAATTCAGAGAACTGGATTGGTGCTAGTATCACACTAGCCAACCCCTTTTTATTCTTTTATAGAAACTGCTCAGGGGGCAGTTTCTTTTTGTTATATATTAAAAAAATTATTGATTATCTTCAATAACTTTTAATTTAAAAATTCTATTAATATATCATTAGAAGTATATAAGTATTTAGGATTAATATAAATATTATCTTCATCTTCTAAAAGTTTACTATCAGTTATTAATTTCTTCACATGATTTATATCTTTTATATTTATATTATATTTATCTTGAAAAATTTTTTTATTTATCCCTTTAACTTTTCTAAGTCCTAATATAAATTCATTTTCTATAGTTTCTTTTAATTCTAACTCATGTGATTCATATATATAATTTTTATTTAAATATTTATTTAAATTCTTTGTATTATCATAACGGACACCATTAACATATCCTGAAGCTCCTAACCCAAATCCATAATATTCTTCATTATTCCAATAAGTTAAATTATGAGAGGATTCATAACCATCTTTGGCAAAATTACTAATTTCATAATGATTATAACCATTTTTCTTTAATTTAGTACAAATATATTTATACATTTCATAATCTAAATCCTCATCTATATTTTTAAATTTATCAATGTATAACTTAGTATTAGGTTCTATTATAAGAGAATATGTAGAAATATGATTAATATTAAGTGACAAGAATAAATCTAAATCATTTTTTAATATATTCATATCCTCTTTTGGTATAGCATATATTAAATCTACATTAATGTTGTTAAATCCAATACTTTTAGCAAGATTTATTTTTTCTATAACTTCTTCTTTTGTATGATGTCTATTTAAAATTTTAAGTAAATCATTATTGAATGTTTGAACACCTATACTTAAACGATTAACTCCTTTTTTATATAAAAATTCAAGTTTTTCTTTGTTTATATTTTCAACATTACATTCGAAAGTAAATTCTACTTTAGTAGATAAATTAAATTTTTTTATTATATTAAATAGTTTGGTTAATTGTTCTATATTTAAACAGCTGGGCGTTCCTCCACCTATATATAATGTGTTTAAAACCTCACCTTTATAATTTAAATCTATCTCATTATTTAAAGCTTCTAAGTATTGATTAACCCAAACTTCATTATAATAAAACTTACTAAAATCACAATAAGAACATATAGAACTACAAAAAGGAATATGTATATAAACACTTTTCATATTATTTTGTCTTATTATTACCCATTACTATATCTAACATATTCTGTTTAGTATAATTTTGTTTATATAATTCTTGCATTATTTCCCTAACCATAATTCTACAAGTTAATTCTTCATCTGAAAGTGAAAAATTAAAGTTTCTATTTTTTATCTCTCCTACTAATACATTTATTACTCTAGAATAACATAGTTTTATTTTTTTTATATATTCTTTTCTTTTTTCTTTATCACTTATTAAAGTTACACTTCTAATTGGTACATCTGGCCATGCTAATGCATCTAAATTGTTATCTTTCATACTACCACCTATTATAATTGTAACATATTTTACGACAAAAAAAAAGGAATTTTAATTATTTAGTTTTTCCCTTTTCCAATTCCTTATTAGGATTAAATGCATTATCTATTTTTTGAATAATTTCTTTATCATAAAGCATACTTATAAAATCTTGTTCTATTATTCTTTTTAATAAATAATAAGGTATTTTTGTTTGATTTGCTGTATGCCTTGTATTATAGTTATTATTTATTAAAGCTTCTACACAACTAACAAGCAAATCTCTTTTGTTTTGTATACCAATTTGGTTAAAGTTTTTCTCTAGTTCTCTTAAATATACTACTCTTTTATAATAATCTTCTTTAAGAAGACGTTTTAAATTTTCATCGTTTAAAGCAATTAGAACATTTTGATATGATATTCCTCCGTTTTTAGCCATTTCATCAACATTACACTCACTAAATAAATATGTAGAAACTATATCAACTGTTCTATATTCATACTCAGTTAAATAATGTATATCATCTTTTAAAATTGCTAAATTATTTTTATCTTGTACTAAAATCTTATCTGCAGAACCCTTTACAGAATCTCTAAGTTTAGATGTTTCTTCTATTCTTTTTTCTATTAATTCATAAGTATTTTCACCAAAGTTTTTAGATAAAAACTCTTTATCGTCTAAATATTTTCTTAATGTATATGGTGATAAGAAATTTCTTCTCGCTATTTCATCGATTCGATATCTTGTAGTTAATATATCATCAATTATTTTAGATGTTATTTTAACTTTTTCTATATATTTCTCTTTTTCTGATACCAAATCTATATTCTTAATTATTTTAATTAATTCCTTATATTCTTCTTCATCTAATATAGTCATAATTAAATCTTTATCACTTAAATATTTTTTTATGAGTGCTGGAGATAAATTTAAATATCCTGATATAGTTTCTATATTTGTTTCTTCATATACTGCAACAAACATAAGTATATTCAATAGTCTTTCCATTTTAGGAGTTTTAAAATATTTGTTTTCATTTAATTTTCTAATTTTTTGTTTTAAATTCATATTATTCCTCTTCCATTCTTAATACAGATAAAAATGCTTCTTGTGGTACTTCTACACTACCAACCATTTTCATCCTTTTTTTACCTTCTTTTTGTTTTTCTAACAATTTTCTTTTTCTTGAAACGTCTCCACCATAACATTTAGCAAGTACGTTTTTTCTAACTGCTTTAATATCACTTCTTGAAATTACCTTAGTCCCTATTACAGCCTGTATAGGTATTTCAAACTGTTGTCTAGGTATTAGCTTTCTTAAATTCTCTACAATTGATTTACCTCTATTATAAGCAAAATATCTATGTACTATTAGGCTTAATGCATCAACTATATCACCATTAAGTAGTATATCCATTTTTACTAAATCACTTGGCTTATATCCAATAAGTTCATAATCAAATGAAGCATATCCTTTAGTATAACTTTTAAGTTTATCAAAAAAATCATAAACTATTTCAGATAAAGGAATTTCATAATGTATATTTACTCTTGTAGTATCTATATATTCCATCGACACATAATTACCACGTTTATTTTGACATAATTCCATAATAGGTCCTATATATTCACTGGGTACAAATATATTAGTTTTTATATAAGGTTCTCTTATCTCTTTTATTTTTTGTCTATCTGGCATTTTAGCAGGACTATCTATGTAAACTGTAGTTTTATCTGTAAGATCTATTTCATATATTACAGATGGACTTGTAGCAATCAAATCTATACCAAATTCACGTTCTATTCTTTCTTCTATTATTTCCATGTGAAGAAGTCCTAAAAAACCACATCTAAATCCGAAACCTAAAGCCTGGGATGTCTCTGGCTCAAATTCAAGTGAAGCATCGTTTAACTTTAATTTTTCTAAAGCTTCTCTTAAATCTGGAAATTTACTTGATTCAATCGGATATATACCACAAAATACCATAGGTTTCATAGGTTTATAACCTGGAAGTGGTAAAGTACTTGGACTATCTTCTTTTGTTATTGTATCTCCTACTTTTACATCTTCTATCTTCTTTATACTAGCACATAAATATCCAACTTCTCCAGTTGTAAGTTCTTGTTTTTTTTGAACATGTGGTGTATGTACTCCAAGTTCTACTACATCATAGGTATTATTAGTTGCAAACATCTTTATTTTATCTCCAACTCTTACTTTACCATTAACTACTCTTATAAGAGTTACTATACCTCTATATGAATCAAAATAGCTATCAAAAATAAGAGCTTGCAATTTATCATTTTTATTGCCTTTTGGTGCGGGAACTCTTTCTATAACAGCTTCTACTAATTCTTTTATACCAATACCATTTTTAGCACTACAAAGAATTATTTCATCTTCACTAAAGCCTAAATTATCAATAAGTTCACTTTTAACTTTATCAATATTAGCATTAGGTAAATCTATTTTATTTATAACAGGTATAATAGTTAGATCATTTTCCATAGCTAAATATAAATTAGCAAGTGTTTGAGCTTCTATTCCTTGTGCAGCATCTACTACAAGAATCGCACCTTCACATGCTGCAAGACTTCTTGATACTTCATATGTAAAATCCACATGTCCTGGTGTATCTATCAAATGTAGAATATAGTCTTCATTTTTATAATTATATTTAAGTTGAACAGTATTTAATTTTATAGTAATACCACGTTCACGTTCTATATCCATACTATCTAAAAGTTGTGCTTGACGTTCTCTTTCTGTAATAGCTCCTGTTATATCTAATATACGATCTGCTAAAGTACTCTTACCATGATCTATATGAGCAATTATAGAAAAATTTCTAATATTTTCCTGTTTCATTTATTTCACCTATTTAATTATACCAAAAAAACACATTAAATTAAATATGTTTTTACTTATAGTTATCTAAAACATATTGTTTTAGTGCATTTTTGTCATTTATTAATAACTTATTTATTAATTTATACTCTATATCATTCATAATATCTTTTAAAAATTTACCTGGTTTTTTACCTAATAATTCACAAACTTCCATAGGTTCAATTTTTATATCTGTTTTATTATGAATATATAAACTATTATATCTTTCATTAACTATTTTTTTATCAATACCCTTTATCTCACTTACAATAGTAGATAAATAAAGACCATATTTATATAAATTATTATAATTTAATAAATCTTTATTTAACAACTCTCTAATTTTTATTATAGAATCTTTTTCTGTATTATTAAATGAATATTTATCTATGTCACCTACTTGTGCCCAAACTCCAATTAAATACGTAGTAGGTACAAGTGTATCCAAATTACTTAGATCAAGTACTTCATCTAATCCTAATTCTCTTATTAAAGATATACCTGACATCGCATTTGGACTAGAAAAAACCTTATCTAATTCTTCTTTTTTCCTATAATATGATAAATTTTTCAATAAATCTTTATGATTAATTATTGCGGTTTTTAATTCATCATCTAATTTAAACCCAAGAGTAGTAGCAAATCTAATAGCTCTAAGTATTCTAAGTGAATCTTCAAATATTTTGATATCTGCATCCCCAACAGTTCTTATTATTTTATTATTAATATCCTCTTTACCATTCAATAAATCTATCAAGGTACCATTTGAATCTATACACATAGTATTCATAGTAAAATCTCGTCTTTTTAAATCTTCTACTAAACTAGATATATATTCTATTTCTATAGGTTTTCTATTATTTAAATATTTAATATCTTTTCTAAAAGTAGTTATTTCAAATCTCTTATTATGAATCAAAAGAGTTACTGATCCATATGATGTAGTTGGTAAAATAGAATCACCAAAAATATTCTTCAATTGTTTAGGTGTTGCACTTGTACAAATATCATAATCAACACTATCATACCCCATATATAAGTCTCTTGGGTATCCACCAACTAAATATGCTTTGTATCCATTACTATTTAATTTTTTTAAAACTTTAAGAGCACTCTCATTCATCATATCACCTAATATTATTATATCATCTTTATCATATTAAATTATATAAAACTATTTTTATTTTTATAAAAGTGTAAAGAAAAACTCATAAATGAGTCTATCTATTTTCTCTATCTATAAACCATGCGTTACTAATATCGCAGCTACTACTAGATGGTGCTGGATTTGGCATATCTAATTTTATTAAAGAAGGTATTTTAAATCCGGAACCAAAAGCTATACAAGTACCCGGTTGTAACAATTTTAATTTTTTTATTACTTCTACTGTTATATTAGGTATCATTTGCTTTATATACTCTACATCTGTTGGATGTAACATCTTAAATATTAAGAAATTGCTACATTGAGAAAGAGCGGTTGTTGATAACTCTGAAGGTCTTTGAGATATTAAACCTAACATAACAGCATACTTTCTACCCTCTTTTGTAATTCTATCAAAAATATTATATCCTATTACATCTATATCTGAATCATTTTGTACATATCTATGGGCTTCTTCTAGAATTATATGTATAGGTAAACTTGCCCTTCTTTTTAAATTTTTAGAATACTCAAAGAATAATTTAGAATATATTTTTGTAAGGGTTTTAGCAAACCTATCATCTACATAATTTATATTAAAATTAATTATTTGAGCTTTTCTACCATTAAGAGTTAATATTTCTTTTATAAATCCATCTCTTGTCAAGTATTCATCCATTTCAAAGTATTTAGCATACTCTCCATTTACTAAACTTCTAAGTCTTACTTTTAATACATTATAATCATCAAATACCTTATCACTACTTAATATTCCCTCTGATATTAATGCAAACTCAAAAGCTGAATATAGGTCCTTTAAAGTATATTTAAAACTTCCATCAGGTAAACTTAAATCTATATCATCAACTAAAAACTGATTAATAAAAGTAGTTAGTAGTTCCATTTCTCTTATTTTACCTGTAGCATCTATAAGTAGGCATTGTTTTAATGGTCTTGTATATCCTGGTTGATATATTGGAGTTTCTAAATTTAAATCTTTTGTATTATAATGACTTAAAACAGAAAATATTTGATCTCTTATTTGTGCCGGAGCTTTTCCACTTGCTAAAATATCTAATATTGCTCTAGCTATAATATCATTCTTACTTTTTATTACTTCACTTTCTTCTCTGGCAAATATGTTAACAAGTTTTAAAGCTTTCTCTATTATAGGTAATTGGCTTCTTGAGCTTACTTCTAAAAGAAGCGCTATATCATCAACTGTAAGTAACCATAAAGGTATTTTTAAAAGTGGTACATCTTCTTCTTCAACGTTTGTAGTATAGGCTTTAAAATTTAATTCAGGTACTTTTTTATTTATTTCCTTGAAAGCACTATGATACTCACCATAAGCATCAAAAAGTAAAATACTTGCTTTATATGCTATAGAATTTTGCTTTTCAAATAAGTTTTGAAAAAGACGAGCTACACTACAAGATTTACCACTACCTGTTGATCCAAATATAGCAAAATGGTTACTAAAAAAATCATTAATATTTACACCTATTTTAACTCCATCATATATAGGACTTGTTCCTATATATAAATCTCTTCTTTCATTATATGTAGGCATTCCTATTATATAATTAATCTTTTCTTTTGATACTAATTTTACTACAGCTCTAAAAGATGGTTTTTTTGATATACCAAATCTAAAATCATTATCAATAAATTCACCCATTAAATTAATATAGGCTAAATTATCTTTAACTTCTTCTATTTCACCTATTATTTTCTTTTCTCCATCATCAATCATTACATATAAATTTATTATATTTTGCATTTCTTCTACTTTAACATTTAATTTAAGTATTATTCTATTCTCTTCTATACCTATAATATTACCTAACATATCGCACCTACCTTATATTAATATTATACATTAAAAACAAATAAAAAAAAAGATTAAATTAAAAAATGGTAGCCTATTAAAACTGCCATTTTATTATATATCTAAACTATATGGATTATTCGCGGTTCCCTTTCCTCCGGTTATATAGACTATGGATGATAGAGTTATAACTGGGCGAGACGCAAGCCACGGGTTCGCAGAGTAGTCGCCGTTACCAAGCCCGCTGCTGCTCACAAGCGACACAACGACAGACGAAGAAATCCATCTGTTTGTATACCAGTAACTAATATTTAAATCATTTCCTGTATACATTTCTCCCCAACTTGGTAAAATCACATTAAGTGTCACTTCTCCATCTTCTACTAAATTTTCATAATCTCTTGCATATCCACTTTGTTTTAGTTTAATTGTTGTTGGTATTATCATATTCTTTGCTTTATCACTATACCAATTATAAAAACTATTGGTTGCATTATTTAAATAGTATGGTAAGTTCTCACCTGTGTTTAATGTAAACTCTCCTTTGCCTTCCATTAAATCAAATCTATTATGATTTGTACATCCTCCTGTATAATAATTATAATCATTAATGGTTTCTTCTCCATACTTCTTTTCTGATGAATATAAGCAACTAGTTGATCCTTCACCTGAATCTATACTATAGAATGGTATATAAATATTACTTGATGATGATATTGTAGTTGGTAGATTTCTTAGTACATCTGCCCTCTCTACTTTTATACTCCCATCATTATTTACTTCTACTATTCTATATCTTACTTTTGATGTACTTGTTTTATTACTTACCTTATTTACATATGACTCTGTAAACTCTGACACATATGGATTATTTGATTCGTCTAAATATACATAATCTCCTATTTTTCCTAAATTAAGTTTGGTGTTTTCTTTCAAACTTCTTTCACTACTTAATATATATGGATTAGATCTTGTTCCTT